>Ga0081455_10007513_pt1 | contig 11465 bp, 10 predicted proteins | sample TabmetS3T2R1_FD_70207 | JGI IMG/M metagenome (GOLD analysis project Ga0081455, IMG submission 70207) | Tabebuia heterophylla rhizosphere microbial communities from the University of Puerto Rico - S3T2R1 | ecosystem: Host-associated > Plants > Roots > Rhizosphere ...
GGCTCGCCCGGCGCCGGCAAATCGATGCTGGCGGCGCGGCTGCCCTCGATCCTGCCGCCGCTATCGCCGTCGGAGCTGCTCGAAGTTTCGATGATCGCCTCCGTCGCCGGCGAAATCCGCGACGGCGCGCTGACGGCGCGGCGGCCGTTTCGCGCACCCCATCATTCCGCCAGCATGGCCGCGCTGACCGGCGGCGGCCAGCGCGCTAGGCCCGGCGAGATTTCGCTGGCGCATCAGGGCGTATTGTTTCTCGACGAACTGCCGGAGTTCGATCCGCGCGTGCTCGATTCGCTGCGCCAGCCGCTGGAGAATGGCGAGGTCTCGGTCTCGCGCGCCAATCACCGCGTCACCTACCCGGCGCGCTTCATGCTGGTCGCCGCGATGAACCCGTGCCGCTGCGGTCAGGCCTATGAGCCCGGCTATTCCTGCAGGCGTGCGCCGGTCGAGCGCTGCACCGCCGATTACCAGATGCGCATCTCGGGCCCGCTGATGGACCGCATCGATCTGCGCATCGAGGTTCCTGCGGTCACCGCCGCCGACCTGATCCTGCCGCCGCCGTCGGAAGGATCAGTAGAGGTCGCCGCCCGCGTTGCCGCCGCCCGCGACATCCAGCTTGCGCGCTATGCGGCGGCCGGCATGCCGCAGATCCGCACCAATGCCGAAGCCCCGGCCGCGCTGCTGGAGACCATCGCGCAAGCCGATGCGCAGGGGCAAAAGCTTCTGCGCGACGCCGCCGAGACCATGAAACTGACTGCACGCGGATACCATCGCGTGCTGCGCGTCGCGCGCACGCTCGCCGATCTCGACGGCGCGGAAAAAATCGGCCGGCTCCATCTGGCAGAAGCGCTGTCTTATCGTGCGCTCGCCGAAGATTTGCGGCGGGCGGCATAGCGCAGCGCAACATTCGAACTCGCGCACACGACTCCTGCAAGACGCGCCCGCTGAATCATCATCAAACAAGCCAATCGTTTGTCTTTCTTTATTTGATTCAGATCAACCAAGCGTTCCGGCGCAGCCGCTAGGGTAGACGCGTGAGGCGTGCACAATTTCCTGCAACGGCGCAGGCATGCACGCATTTCTGATCCAATTGCAATGATGCGAACGGCAATGCGGCCACCCGGGGGCACCGGCGTTGGCTGAATCGATCGTTTGCTGTCGGAGTGACAGTTCGGGATATGCTCGACACGTCAGTAAAACAGGATGCGCAGCCTGAACGGTCAGGCCGGACCGGCCGGCGTGCCGAACTCTTCGTGTTCGCCGTCATCGCCGCCTTCATCTGGCCGGTCGTCGCCGTCGGCGTGGTCGGCGGCTACGGCTTTCTCATCTGGATGTCGCAACTGATCCTGGGACCGCCTGGTCCCCCCGGCCATTGAGGCCGCCATGGAAAGCCCGGGCCCCTCGCGCCGCGACGTGTTTCGCGGACAACTCCTCACCCAACCGGTCGCCCTGATCGGCGAGCTCTGTCTTGCCGAAGCCGGCATCGTCTGTCGCTCCTGCGGCGAGGCCTGCCCTGATTCGGCGATTCGCTTCCGTCCCCGGATCGGACTGCCGCCGCAGGCCATCGTCGATGCGGCCGCCTGCACCGGCTGCGGCCAATGCGTCGGCGCCTGCCCCGGCGAGGCGATCACGCTCGGCGCCGCGCGCCAGGGAGGCCCGTCATGACGGCACAAGCCACCATTCACATCTCGAGCGCGGTGGTGTCGGTGCTGCCGGAACGGCGCGATGAGGTGCTGCGCGCGCTTGCCGCGCTGCCCGACGTCGAGATCCATCAGCGCGACGCCAGGAAGATCGTCATCGTGATGGAGGCGCCCGAGAGCGGAATCATCGGCACGCGTCTCGCCGAAATCGCATGCTGGCAGGGTGTCCTGTCGGCCAACATGGTGTTCGAGCAGATCGAAAGATCCGCCGATATCGGAGACTAGAACATGTCACTCTCGCGACGCGAATTGTTGAAGGCGCAGGCTGCCGCCGTGGCCGCCGCAGCCGCCGGCATTGCCGCCCCTGCGGCCGCGCAACCGGTGCCGGGCGGCATCGGCTCGCTGGAGATCAAATGGTCGAAAGCCCCGTGCCGATTCTGCGGCACCGGCTGCGGCGTGATGGTCGGCGTCAAGGACAACAAGGTGGTCGCCACCCATGGCGACACCCTCGCCGAGGTCAATCGCGGCCTCAATTGCATCAAGGGCTACTTCCTTTCCAAGATCATGTACGGCGCCGACCGCCTGACCACGCCGCTGCTGCGCAAGAAGGGCGGCGTGTTCGACAAGAACGGCGAGCTGACCCCGGTGTCCTGGGACGAGGCCTTCGACGTGATGGCCGCCCGCGTCAAGAAAGTGCTGAAGGAGAAGGGCCCGACCGCGGTCGGCATGTTCGGCTCGGGGCAATGGACGGTGTTCGAAGGCTATGCCGCCACCAAGCTGATGCGGGCCGGCTTCCGTTCCAACAACCTCGATCCGAACGCACGCCATTGCATGGCCTCTGCTGCGGTTGCCTTCATGCGCACCTTCGGCATGGACGAGCCGATGGGTTGCTACGACGATTTCGAAGCCGCCGACGCCTTCGTGCTGTGGGGCTCCAACATGGCCGAGATGCATCCGATCCTGTGGACGCGTCTCACCGACCGCCGGCTGAGCCAGGCGCATGTCAAGGTCGCGGTGCTCTCGACCTTCACCAACCGCAGCTCCGACCTCGCCGACATCCCGATCGTGTTCAAGCCGGGCACGGATCTGGCGATCCTGAACTACATCGCCAACCACATCATCACGACCGGGCGGGTGAACCAGGAGTTCGTCAAGAACTACACCACCTTCGTCAAAGGCACGGTCGACATCGGCTACGGCCTGCGCCCGGATCATCCGCTGGAGGTCAAGGCCAAGGGCGCGGCAACCGCCGCGGCGACCCAGCCGATCGATTTCGATGCCTATGCCGCCTTCGTGAAGGACTACACGCTCGAGAAAGTATCCGAGCTGACCGGCGTCGAGCGCGGCTTCCTGCAGGAGCTCGCCGAGCTCTATGCCGATCCCAAGCGCAAGGTGATGTCGCTGTGGACCATGGGCTTCAACCAGCATGTCCGCGGCGTCTGGGCCAACCAGCTCCTCTACAATCTGCATCTGCTCACCGGCAAGATCTCCGAGCCCGGCAATTCGCCGTTCTCGCTGACCGGCCAGCCTTCCGCCTGCGGCACCGCGCGCGAGGTCGGCACCTTCGCGCATCGCCTGCCGGCCGACATGGTCGTCATGAACCCGGAGCATCGCAAGCACACGGAAGAAATCTGGCGCATCCCGCACGGCATCATTCCGGACAAGCCCGGCTATCACGCCGTCGAGCAGGACCGCATGCTCCGCGACGGCAAGCTGAATTTCTACTGGGTTCAGGTCAACAACAACGTGCAGGCCGCGCCGAACAGTTCGCGCGAGACCTATCCGGGCTATCGCAATCCGGACAATTTCATCGTCGTCTCCGACGCCTATCCGACCGTCACCGCGCTGTCGGCCGATCTCATATTGCCGGCGGCCATGTGGGTGGAAAAGGAAGGCGCCTACGGCAATGCCGAGCGCCGCACCCATGTGTGGCGGCAACTCGTCAACGCGCCCGGCGAGGCGCGCTCCGACCTCTGGCAGATGATGGAATTTTCCAAGCGCTTCACCACCGACGAGGTGTGGCCGGAGCAGATCCTGGCCGAGAATCCCAATTACCGCGGCAAGACGTTGTTCGACGTGCTGTTCCGCAACGGCAAGGTGGACAAGTTCCCGGTCGGCGAAATTCCCGCCGACTACGAAAACCACGAGTCGAAAGCATTCGGCTTCTATGTGCACAAGGGCCTGTTCGAGGAATACGCCGAATTCGGCCGCGGTCACGGCCATGACCTCGCGGCCTACGACCAGCTCCACGAGGTTCGTGGGATGCGCTGGCCTGTCGTCAACGGCAAGGAGACGAAGTGGCGCTACCGCGAAGGCCTTGATCCCTATGTGAAGCCGGGCAAGGGCGTCGAGTTCTACGGCAACAAGGACGGCAAGGCGCGGATCATCGCGGTGCCCTATGAGCCGCCCGCCGAATCGCCCGACAAGGAATACGACATCTGGCTCGTCACCGGCCGCGTGCTCGAACATTGGCACTCGGGATCGATGACCATGCGGGTGCCGGAGCTCTACAAGTCGTTCCCCGGCGCACGCGTCTACATGCATGCCGAAGACGCCCGCGCCAGGGGCATCAACGAGGGCGCCGAAGTGCGGGTGGTTTCCCGGCGCGGCGAGATCAGGACCCGCGTCGAGACCAAGGGCCGCAACCGGATGCCGCGCGGCGTGGTCTTCGTGCCGTGGTTCGACGCCAGCCAGCTCATCAACAAGGTCACGCTGGACGCCACCGATCCCATTTCCAAGCAGACGGATTTCAAGAAATGCGCGGTCAAGATCATCCCGGCCTGAAGAGGCTTCGAACCCCGCTGGCGGGCGCCCTGCTCGGCGGCATGCTGGTGTTCGCCTGCGGCGCGATCTACGCCCAGAACGCGCCCCAGATCGTGCCGCGCGTCACCGGCGCGCCTTCGCCGATGGGCGATGTACCGGCGCCTGCCCTGGCGCGGCCGGTCATCGACGACAAGCGGATCATGCGCAACTATCCGGAGCAGCCGCCGGTCATTCCGCACTCGATCGACAATTACCAGCTCACGCTCAAGACCAACCGCTGCCTCGACTGCCATCGCCGGCAGTTCACCGAGGGCTCGGGCGCGCCGATGATCAGCGTCACCCACTTCATGGACCGCGACGGCCAGGTTCTCGCCGACGTCACCCCGCGGCGATATTTCTGCACCGCCTGTCACGTCCAGCAGACGGACGCGCAGCCCCTCGTTCCAAGCACGTTCAAGGACATGCTTCTCGTCGGTCCCGAGAAGAAGTGAGAACCGGCAATGAAGCGGATCAAGGAACTGTTGATCTGGTTCTGGCGCATCGCCAGCCGCCCCAGCACGCATCTCAGCCTGGGCTTTCTCGCGCTCGGCGGCTTCATCTGCGGCGTGCTGTTCTGGGGCGCCTTCAACACCGCGCTCGAAGTCACCAACACCGAGAAGTTCTGCACCTCCTGCCACGAGATGCACAGCAACGTCTTCCAGGAGCTGCAGCGCACGCCCCACTTCTCGAACCGTTCGGGCGTCCGGGCAACCTGTCCCGACTGCCACGTGCCGCACGACTGGACCGACAAGATCGCCCGCAAGATGCAGGCGTCAAAGGAGGTCTGGGGCAAGATCTTCGGGACGATCGACACCAGGCAAAAGTTTCAGGATCACCGGCTCGAGCTCGCCAAGCACGAATGGGCGCGGCTGAAGGCCAATGATTCCCTGGAATGCCGCAACTGCCATTCCTCGGCGGCGATGGACTTCACCAAGCAGACACGGCGCGCGGCGGAAATCCATGGCAAGTTTCTCGTCTCCGGCGAGAGGACCTGCATCGATTGCCACAAGGGCATCGCCCATGAACTGCCCGACATGACCGGTGTCGAGCCGGGCTGGCGGGAGCCGCCCGAACTCCGGGACCGCCAGAGTTTTCGCGAGGATCCACGCGGCGAACTGGCACGCTACCTTGCCGCAACGACTGTCGACGGGCGGCCCTAGCGCGAGGCGACGTTCGACGAAACCCGGCATCGGAGTTGGGCGAGACCGGCCACTTCCTACGGCGCGTCGCGCGATCGCAACAGGCCGATTTGAATTCGACCACATTTCATACGCCCAAATATGAAATGCTTTACTCGAACAATCTAATACACCGCCGCAGAGATATTTGGATAAAAAGGTACGTTCCGGAGTCCAGGCTCGGCAGTGAGGCTTTGCGGAACGACGATAATCAAAGACAAGAAGAGAACGGACAATACTAGCAGCTTACTAAAACTCCACTCACGCCGATAAAGCTTGCCTGAAACAACGAACAGAAATGCACAGACGAGAACCGGCCAAATCAAGGCTCCCCAAAGCACGACCCACGGTGACGAGAGATTGGCCGCAAAACCAGCAACATACCAACCGAGTCCGAACACGAATCCCCAGACCAAATTGACAGGCTGCCGCAATAGACCCGTACTGAATAAAGGCAGAACAGTTCCTGCGATCAGCGGGAGAACAGAACATACCATTTGAAAGGCTAGTGCCGTCATGCTGGTCCTTGTCAATTGAGCTTCATTGATCTGCCTGAAGACTTCATCTCGAACGACCTGCAGAGACGCAACTTATTGCTCCGTACTGGCACGTGCACGATCTTCCGCATCCAGCAGCAACACCGCTGCAGAATCCGCGAAATGCGCGAAGCTCCGCGCTGGATGGATGATCCCAATCGAAGCAGCCCAATCTTGCGCAGGCAGGTTTGCGACAATGGCGGAGCTCAGACGCGTTCCTGTCGGCCGGAGTTTGCGGCGTCGTGTCCAGTCGCGCCGGCACGACGTCCGGGCAGGCCGATCGCGGTTATGGCTCGTCGCAAAACAGGTCGACCTTCTGTTTCACGTTGTCGGAAGGATACTGCTGCTTGTCACTGCCGCCGCAGCTGATGAGAACGGAGTACCCCTTGTTGCATCCCCAGCGCTCCATGTCTTCGGCCGCGAACAACTCACCCGGCCCGACGCTGCACTCCGTCTTGCCCTCGCACATGCGTTTCACATGCGACAGGAATTTTGGCCCGATAGTCAGATCTGATGGGGCCTTGGCGCAGGCCATCTTCGCTTCGAGCACTTGCTTCATCTTCTTGGCCGACGCGGAATCTGCCGTGGAGATTGTGGCGCAGACAATCGTGACGGCGAGCCTCAAAAATTTTCGCATGACGCAACCCTTCCTTGGTCAATCCAGCTGCGGACGCGCGCCGTTGGCAAACTTTCTTGCGTCGTGTCCGTGAACCGCAAGCTGATTTGCCTCGCCTACAAGGGCAATTTTATGCAGCAACTGCGGCAAACCGACACGACGGGCAAATCACTTCTGATTTTCGCGGGATCGCGAAACTATATCCACGTCATTGCGAGCGAAGCGAAGCAATCCATTGTCACCTCACGTGCGGAGAGATGGATTGCTTCGCTTCGCTCGCAATGACGCTGAAAGGCCTCAGCGTACCGGATGCCTTGCCGATGCGGAAACGACGGCCATCGAGGCGATCGTGCCACATCTCGCCCCACTCGCGATCAGGATGCCGGCTCGCCACAAAACAACCGGCGTCAACGTCGCGGTAACTAATTTCTTTTACCCTCTGCCAACCATAAGCCCCATGTGGCGGGCTTGTGGCGAGTGGGTAGCGTGTCATGTTGCGTTTGAAAGTCCTGGTCTCCGTGGTTCCGCTGGCGATCGTCGCCCTGTTCGCGCGGAGTGAGTTTTTGGGCGGTCCGCGGCCCTGCATCGAAATCGCGGGCACTTCCGTCCAGATCGCCGCCCTCTCCTGGGAGGCGCACCACCACGTCAGCTTCACCAGCGATCCGTCCCGCGCGACGGTTCGGGTCCAGATCTCCGACAGCCCCGAAGCGGCCGACTTCACCGTGATCGACGACATCGATACGGCGGAGGCCGGTGCCTGCGAGAGCAACACGCCGCCGCGGCTGGTCGCGATTTCCCGAAAACCCTCCGGCTCCGATCCGGTGATCTATCTCTCCCGGGACGGGCCGGCCGATTACCGCATCTTCGTGTCCTCGAAGACCTTTTCGCTGCTCGATGCCGCCGCCCTGATCGTCGGCGCCCGCGGCGAGCGCCACCGCATCCAGGCAGCGGCGCTTTAACGTTTCATTCACCCTGTTCTCATCGCGGCCGTTTCGCGCTGGGCACCTCAAGCACTTTGCAACGTCGGCGACGCATCGTCTGTCTAAGGCATACGGCGCAATGGGCCGGTTCAGTTCAAGCAGCAAGCTCAGGGTCATTGGCGATGGGGCGGACATTCCGGATCAAACTTCGCTTTCGCCGTTTTGGCCGGCGTCACCCCTGGCTCACCTTCGCACTTCGCTCTTTCATGATCTTCTCGGTCGTGTTCGGCGCGGCCTATGGCTTCATCGCCGGAGCCAGGACGGAAAATTCCGGCTACGATCCGCACTCCTTTGCGATCGGCGTCGCCTTCCTGTTTGCGCTCGCCTGCGTCGCGCTCGCGGCCTTGAGCTTCCGGCTGCGGCTGCTGCGCAAGAAGATGCGCAAGGTCGCGCTGCATAATGAAGCGCTCGCCGACCGGAACTGGGAATTGCAGGAAGCCGAGCAGCGCGCCCGCCGCCTGTTCGAAGCGCAGGGCGACCTGATCGTGCTGCGCGACGCGGAAAGCCGCATCACCTACGCCAACGACGCCTATTGCGAGCTCGCGCAAATGCCGCGCGAGGCGCTGATCGGCAGCCGCTTCGCGCTCAGAGTTCTCGAACAGGGCGACACCGCGCTGGAGCCGAACGGCACCCGCGTTCACGACCAGAGAGTCGAGGGGCCGCTCGGCCCGCGCTGGATCGCGTGGCGTGAGGGTCTGGTCCGCAACGACGCCGGAGAGCGCGCGGAAATGCAAAGCGTCGGCCGCGACGTCACCGACCGCACCGAGAGCGAACGCGCGCTGACCGAGGCGCGCGACCAGGCCGATGCCGCGAGCCGCGCCAAGTCGCGCTTCCTCGCCATGGCGAGCCACGAGATCCGCACCCCGCTCAACGGCATCATCGGCATGAGCGGCCTGTTGATGGATACGCCGCTGACGCCGGAACAGACGACCTATGTCAAGGCGGTGAAGACCTCCGGCGACGCGCTGCTGTCGCTGATCGAGGAATTGCTGGACTATTCCAAGATCGAGGCCGGCAAGATCGATCTCGACCATCGTCCGTTCGCGCTATCCCGCCTGATCGAGGACATCACCGAATTGCTGGCGCCGCGCGCGGAGGCCAAGAACATCGAGATGGCCGCCTATGTCGACGAGCGGCTGCCAAGCGAGGTGGTCGGCGACGCGGCGCGGCTGCGCCAGGTGCTGCTCAATCTCGCCGGCAATGCCATCAAGTTCACCTCGACCGGCGGCGTCGCGCTGATCGTCGAGCCCGGCATCTGGCCCAATGAAATCAGTTTCCTGGTGCGCGACACCGGCATCGGCATCGCGCCCGAGGCGCGCGAGCGGATCTTCCGCGAGTTCGAGCAGGCCGACGACAAGATCTCCCGCAGCTATGGCGGCACTGGCCTTGGTCTCAGCATCTCCGACCGCATCGTCAAGCGCATGGGCGGCCGCATCACGCTGGAGAGCCAGCCGGGCGCCGGCTCGACATTCGAAGTCTCGATTCCGCTTGCCGCCGCGGCGAGCGAACAAACCTCGTTCGCCGCGCCGGATCTCTCCGGCCAATCGATCATGCTGGTGTCGCCGCAGAACATCGAGGCCTCGCTGGCCGCGCGGCGGCTGCAGCGCTGGGGCGGTCAGACCTGCATGGTGTCGGACACCGATGTCGCCGAGGCCTTGTTGCCCGAGCGCGCCTGGCACGCGGTGATGATCGACCACGCGCTGGGGCTTTCCGATATCCAGCGGCTCGGTGAAGCCGCGCGCCTTCACGCCACCCAGCGCATCGTGATGTTCACGCCGGCGACGCGGCACGAATTGCAGCCGTCCGCCATTTCCGCCTTCACCGGCTATCTGGTCAAGCCGCTGCGCGCCGCCTCGCTCGCCGCGCGCCTGATGGCAGCGCCGGAAGTGGCCTCGCCGAGCCTGGAGCCGGCCATCGACCCGAACGATCCGCCGGCCGCGTCCTCGGTCAAGGGCTTGTCGATCCTGGTTGCCGAGGACAATCAGATCAATGCGCTGTTGATCCGCTCGCTGCTCGGCCGGCTCGGCCATCAAGCCATGATCACCACCAACGGCGCCGAGGCGCTGGAGTCCTGGCTGGCGGCGAAATCGGCAGGCACTCCCTATGACCTGGTGCTGATGGACATCCAGATGCCGCAGCTCGACGGCATCGAGACCACCAAGCGGATTCGCACGCTCGAGGCCGGCGAACCGGCAAGCCGGACGCCGATCCTCGCGCTCACCGCCAACACGCTGGTGGAAGACCGCTACGCCTGCTTCGAGGCCGGCATGGACGGATTTTTGATCAAGCCGCTCGACCGCGAAAAGCTCGCCGAGGCGCTCCTCGGCCTGATCGCGACACGGCATATCGCGGCGTGAGATTGCAAAATTCTCGATGTCGTCCCTGCGAACGCAGGGACCCATAACCACAGAATCCGATAATAGGCGAAGAGCCGTCTAATCGCTTGCCCAAAAGAAAGGCCGCGGCGTATGGGTCCCTGCGTTCGCAGGGACGACAGAGGCTACAGCCGCCGCAGCGCGACCGTCTCGACCAGATGATCGGCGCGCTTTTTCAGAATCAGCGTCGCACGCGGCCGGGTCGGCAAAATATTGTCCTCGAGATTGGCGAGGTTGGTGCGCTCCCAGATCGCGATCGCGGTCGCCGTCGCCTCCTCGTCCGAGAGCACGGCGTAGCGATGGAAGTACGATTTGGGATCGTGGAACGCGGTGTCCCTGAGCGCGAGGAAGCGCCGCACATACCATTCGCGCAGCACCGGCTCCTCGGCGTCGATATAGACCGAGAAATCGAAGAAGTCGGACACCACGGGCACCGCCTTGCCATCGCGCGGCAGGCGGCCGGTCTGCAGCACGTTGACGCCCTCGACGATCAGGATGTCGGGGCGGTCGACCTCGATCCACTGGTTCGGCACGATGTCGTAGACCAGATGCGAATAAACCGGCGCCCGCACCGGCCGGCGGCCTGACTTGATATCAGAGAGGAACGACAGCAGCATCGGCAGGTCGTAGCTCTCGGGAAAGCCCTTTTTCTGCATCAGCCCCTGACGCTCCAGCACGGCATTGGGAAACAGGAAACCGTCTGTCGTCACCAGGTCGACCTTGGGCCGCGGCGACCAGCGCGCGAGCAGCGCCTGCAGCACGCGCGCGGTGGTCGATTTGCCGACCGCCACCGAGCCCGCGACGCCGATGATGTAGGGCACCTTGCGGTCGCGGATGTCGAGGAACTGGCGCTGCGACTGGTAGAGACGATGGGTGGCGTCGACATAGATCGACAACAGGCGCGACAGCGGCAGGTAGATGTCCTCGACCTCCTGCATGTCGAGGCGGTCGTGCATCGAACGCAGCCGCTCGAACTCGCCCGGCTCCAGTGTCATCGGCGTGTCGTCGCGCAGCCGCGCCCACTGCTCGCGGGTGAAGATGCGGTAAGGGTTATATTGCTGGTCGGGAGCCCGGATATCCATCAGCCATCCTCACGGTCAGTCGCGCTTGCGCGACGCCTTCTCCTCAAGCCCGGACATCGACGTCCGCTGCGCCAGCGCGGCCTCGACCTCCTCGAGCGTCACGCCACGCGACTTCAGAAGCACCAGCAGGTGAAATACGAGATCGGCGCTTTCGGCGATCAGGTGGCCGCGGTCGTTCTCGATCGCCGCGATCACGGTCTCGACCGCCTCCTCGCCCAGCTTCTTGGCGCAGTGCTCCGCACCCTTGTCGAGCAATTTG
>Ga0081455_10007514_pt1 | contig 11464 bp, 7 predicted proteins | sample TabmetS3T2R1_FD_70207 | JGI IMG/M metagenome (GOLD analysis project Ga0081455, IMG submission 70207) | Tabebuia heterophylla rhizosphere microbial communities from the University of Puerto Rico - S3T2R1 | ecosystem: Host-associated > Plants > Roots > Rhizosphere ...
TATAATATGCAATTTATGACAAAAATTACTACCAATACTATTATATGACGCTTCATGACGGCTCCTTCTATAATCCCCCCTTAGCAAATCATTTACAAATATAACATATTGCTAAAAACAAACACAATGGTTTTTATCGGCTTTTTTCATAATTCTTCTAAAAAAAGAACATTTAATCAGCTATTATCAATAAGATTGAACCAAAACGCTAATTTGACATATTTTCTATTTGTGATAGTATTATGAATAATACATTGATACGCATCTATTTATAAAGGAATCAGCCATGATAATAAAACAAAGATTATTTTCACTATTAATTGCTGGATTTACTGTTATTACCGGTCAGGCAATGAATTTTGATGAATTTTCTCAAATACCTTGCAAAACATGCGATCAAGTTAAATTGAATGATTTTTGGACAAAAGCTAAAAATGACGAAATCGACCCAAAAACAATAAAAAAACACCTCGAATCTGAACTTCTAAACAATGAAGAAAAATCTTATGAAGATTGCTCTGATACGTTGCAACAAGCAATCTGTTCAGGAAAAATTGATTTTTCTTATCAACCTGGCCTTACTTATTCCAACGAATATTATTATTCCAATGAAAATGACCTTGTAGGACTAGCTATAGAAAAAGAAGATCTTCAATTATTAGATATTTGTTTGGAACAAGGATACTCTCCAAATAACCCAATTACTGTGGGTAAGGAAAAAAAATCTATTCTCGACGCTATTAACTCCAAATATCCTTCTTATTACAACAAATTAAATCTAAATCTTTGTCTACAAATGTGGTCTCGTTTAAAAAAATATAATGCAGATTTTAATATGCCAATAGGCGATAAAAAAGAAACATTATTACATTATCTTGTTAGAGACAGCAATGCTCCTGAAAAAGCTTTTCTTATACAATGGCTATTAAAAGAAACAAATCTAGATATTAATAAACCCAATGTTGATGGCAACACAGCTGGTCATGACATAGCTTACTATTGTACCGTACAACATTATAAAACAAACGAAGCAGCTTTTGATGTACTTACAAATAATAACTTTAATCCATTACAACGAAACAATTACGGCCAAACTACAGCAGATATGATATATCCTCATATGAAAACTGGCTATAACCACCATGATAAAGAAATGATTAAATTATGGAAAGAATGTGAAACAGAATATAAATTAAATAATCCAGATTATGCTACAAACCAAAAATGTTATAATCAAATAAGCACAATAAATCTTACTATTACACCAGAAGAAGCTCAAAAAGCTTATGGTTTTTTTCCACAAGATTCAACAATAGGAACATTCTGTAAACATAATCCATTTAATCAAGACTGCTTGCAACTTGCTGAATTATTTACTGCAGCTAATACCGCACTTCATGCAATTGTAACAGGAAACCATATATTAGATAGTTGTAGCAATTATGACAAAGAAGAAACAGATTTACGAAAAAAAATCTCTTCTATAACAGATAACATATCAAAAAAAATAAATAATAGAACGCTAACTAATAAAGAATTAAATCTCTTGGACCCTGAAACAAGAGAACAACTTGCCAACATAGAACAACTAGATTTTGAAAAAAGACATTTTTTAAGGGAAAAAATTATAAATACTATAGGCGATATACCTTTATTAGAAAATATGCTTAATGCTATAATACAGAAACATCAAATCGCATCTAAAAAATATACAAAAGTAAGTATTAAAGCACAAGACAGCCTTAAAAGAATTGAAGGGAATTACCAACCTCTTTACTTTGATCATTGTCAAGACAGTTGGTACCACAAAAGTGTTAAAAACCTTCTAAAAAAAGTTATAACCAATCCGTTTTACACAAAACAATTACATCAAAACAAAGAAATAGATGTTTTAACTCCAGAAGTGGAAGAAGAATGTTTAAAAATTAGTGAAGCATTATACAATGCACGTTATAACAAAAATCGAGAATAAAATTAGCACATAAAAGCTAACAGCACTCATCCCCAATTGCTTTAATTAAAGAGCGTGGTACCATTAACAATAGAGTATTTCATTAACTTTAATTACAAAAGGATTAATTATGGCATCAAAAATAAGCCATTTTTCACTTTTAGTACGTAATCAGGACGAGGCATTAGCTTTCTACACTGAAAAGCTTGGGTTTGTTGTAACAGAATCACACAAAGCACCAGATAATACCTACTTTTGGTTAACTATCGCACCAACAAAAGAATCAACTATTTCTCTTACGTTAATGTTACCGCAACAACCAGAAGAACATGTTTTAATTGGTAAACAAAGCGGCAGCATTCCTCTTTTTGTTTTATTAGTAGATGATTGTCACAAAACAGCGGCAGAATTTGCAACAAAAGGTGTTGAATTTGCTAAACAACCTACCAATGAATTTTGGGGCATTGATGCAGTAATCAAAGATCTTTATGGCAATTTGATTGATATCTGCCAACCATCAGAAAACCAATAATCAAAATAACCACATAATACGAACATCAGCAGGAGAGTATATTAATGAAATTTTCAGCACGTTCACCGTTATTATGGATAAGTGCAACAGTTTTATCAGGGCTGTTGTACTTTTTTTCATTTCACTTTTTTCCGCAATCATTTCCTATCATTCACCTTTCTATCACCATGGATTTAGAACAAGCATTAGATAAAGCCGGTGAATTGGCGCAACAACATGGCCTCGGGCCCAATGGATATGATTACGCAGCAATGTTTTATACCGATGCTACGGTCAAAACATTTGTCGAACTTGAAGCTGGCGGAAAAGATGCTTTCATTGCCATGATGGAAGAGCAACTTTACATACCTTATACCTGGCGTGTTCGTCATTTTAAAGAATATGAAAAAAATGAACTTTTCATTACCTTTACTCCTGATGGAAAACCTTATGGTTTTATTGAAATTCTCTCAGAAAATAGTCCTGGCGCACAACTTTCATCACAAGAAGCTCAAGACATTGCGGAAAAAGATGCGGTAACGTATTGGAATATTAATTTTGATGATTATACATTAATTGAAAAATCACACAAAAAAGAACCAAGTGAACGTATTGATCATACGTTTGTCTACGAACGTATAGATAAAAAAATAGGCGAAGGATTATATCGTCTTAAAATAGTAATAAGTGGTAACAAAATGTCTGAATTAACACATTTTGTTAAAGTGCCTGAAGCATTCAACCGCCGTTATGCTGAAATCCGTGCAACTAATAATACTCTTGCATGGATAGCAGCTATTATCATGTATCTACTCTATATTTTTGCTGGTTGTTTTGGGTTTTATTGGCTTATTAAACGACGATGGATCATTTTCAAACAACCATTAAAATGGGCAATTGCTCTTGCTACACTAAGTGTACTTACTGCCATTAATCAATTACCTTTTTTATGGATGAATTATCATAGCGCTCTCTCATCAAATAATTTTTTAATCCTCTTATTTATTGGTTTTTTCATAAGTTTTCTTTCTCAAACTGCTTTCCTTACGCTTATCATTATGATAGCAGAAGGTTTAACACGTTATGCGTTTGGTCATCACCCACAACTATGGTTATCAAACAAAACTGAATATATAACATCATACGCAATTGCAGGAAGAACTTTTGGCGGTTATTTACTCGTAGGTTTTAACTGTGCATTTGTTATAAGTTTCTATGCATTTGTTACACGCTATTTTGGATGGTGGACACCTGCAGATATGTTATTTGATCCCAATATATTAGCAACCTATGCCCCATGGTTTTCGCCTATTGCACAATCACTGAATGCAGGCATTTTAGAAGAATGTCTTTGTCGCGCAATTCCTTTGGCAGGAGCTGCATTATTAGGAAATTATTTTGGTCGCAGAAATTGGTGGATAGGTTGCGCATTGATACTTCAAGCAATTGTATTTGGAGCTGCACATGCCAATTATCCTATGCAACCAGCATACGCACGTCTCATAGAATTATTCGTTCCATCTCTTATTTGGGGTTGCACCTATTTACGTTTTGGTTTACTTCCCACCATTATTGCCCATTGCTTGTATGATATTATTTGGTTTTCATTACCTATTTTTATATCACATGCTCCACACGCACTTGCACACAAGATCACCATTTTTTTCATTATGTTATTTCCTCTTATTCGCATTATGTATGCACGCATAAAAAAAGGCCATTGGACAAATTTACCACAATCAGCTCTTAATGCATCATGGATTACTACGACTATCGTCGAACAGAAAAAAGAACACATTATACCACAAACAACATCACAAATATTAACAAAATCTACACAAAAATTAATTATCGCTTTTGGCATACTCGGCCTTGTTGCATGGATATATTTAACACCATTTTCTCATGATGGAGTTACTATTACCGTGCCACGCGCTCAAGCAGTGGAAATATCAAATAAATTTCTTAAGCAACAAAAAACTATTCTTAATGCTCCATGGAAAACATTACCCCTCATCTTTACTCATTATAAAACAGTTCCAAAAATTGCTACACAACATACATTTATTTGGAAAGAAGGTAATAAAAAGTTATATCATAATCTTTTAGGCACGTATCTACAACCAGCTCATTGGACAGTTCGCTATGCCCAATTTGATGCTGATATTATAGAACGAGCAGAAGAATATAAAATAATGCTTTATAATAATCATGTATGGCGTTCTCATCATCAATTACCAGAAACTACTGTTGGCGCACAATTAAATCAAGATGAAGCACGTGCAATTGCACATGCCACTCTTCAAGAAGAATTTAATCTTAACGCTACAGAGCTTATTGAAATAGCTGCCACACCAACACAACTACCCCATCGCCGAGACTGGTTATTTATTTTTTCCAATGCGGCAATATATCCACTCACTACTGGCCAAGCACGCATTCTTATTATGATTGCAGGAGACAAGGTTATTGATGCTGGACGTATGATTCATGTTCCTGAAGAATGGGAACGTAAGGAACAAAATAAACAAAATACACTCAATATCATTACACTCGTTTTCTTTCTTATTCTTTTATTTTGCTTAATTTTTGGTATTATTCTTGCTCTTAGACAAAAAAAGAATTTTTTATTTTTACGATCTCTTTTTGTTAAACTGATTGGCATTACAGCAATTAGTGCATGCATAGGTATTATCAATGCATGGCCTGAAACAATAGGTTCTTTTAACACCAACATTCCATTCTCTAATCAACTATTTCAAGTAATAACAATGCTCTTTCTTATCACAGGGCTTACCGCAATTTTTTTTGCAAGCATTCTTACCTATTTATTAAGTCAAAAAAAAATAAGCCAATTACCCAACAATTGGCTTACAATAAATGTAGGAATGTGTGTTGGATTATTTTTTGCAGGGGTTCTTGCTATTGCACAAAAAATAGTTCCTCTTAATATGCCATTATGGCCATCATATGATGCGCTACGTTGCTCTTTACCATTAGTTTCTTCATTACTTACCGCGATCACAGCATATGTACAATTAACCACTGTATTTTCATTACTATTTTTAATCATTGATACTGCAACAAAACAATGGAAAATACATCGCCTCTTTTTTACCATACTAGCAATACTCTGTGGTATGGCAATGAGTAATGTATCTGTTGATGCATTATTCACATGGCCCATTGTAGGAACAATAATAGGCTTACTATTAATTACAGTATACCAATTTATTATTCGTTATGATTATGCGCTTATTCCTCTTGCAACAAGTAGCTTTACTATTCTATCTCTTGTTCAACAAGGAATGTTTAGTGCTTATCCGGGCGCAACTTTTGAAGCAGGAATTAATATTTGTGTTGTTGGTATGCTTGCAGCATTATGGTATTGGTATTTAAATAAAAAAACATTGGAATGACGATGAAAGAACTACCAATTGGTATTTCAACATTTCCTGAACTCATACAAAAAGGTTATGTGTATGTCGACAAAACCGGTATAATCTATACAATTATTTCAAAAAAAAAATATTACTTTCTTAATCGTCCTCGACGATTTGGAAAATCATTATTAATCTCCACTTTTAATGCAATTTTCACCGGAAATAAAGATTTATTTGTTGATCTTGCCATCAGTACAATGCCATATGATTGGCAAACATACCCAATTATTTCAATTTCTTTTGCAGGTATTTCCTCTACAACCCCTGAAGCTCTAGAAAATGGCATTAAACGTTATGTACAAAAAATTGCAAAACAATATCTTTGTATATTAAAAGAAGGTACTTCTGGAGAAATGCTTCAAGAGCTTGTTGAAACACTCGCTAAACAAAATTCTGTTGTATTATTAGTAGATGAATATGACTATCCAATTTTACAACATATTCACGATAATCGTACCGCAGTAAAAATGCGTGATATATTAAAAAATTTTTATGGTGTCATTAAAGATCTTGATCAACATTTAAGATTTGTATTTTTTACTGGTGTAAGTAAATTTGCAAATACCTCACTTTTTTCAGGACTTAACAACCTCCAAGACATAGGCTTAAAACCAGAATACAATAACTTGCTTGGATATACTGCAACTGAAATTACTCACTATTTTGAACAACACATCATTAAAACTGCCAACAAAATGGGATGCTCTGTTGAACAGTTATTAATCGATATAACCACATGGTATGACGGTTACCAATTCACCATAGAAGATAATGCAACTAAAATATACAATCCATTTTCTGTTCTTTTATTTTTAGACAATAAAAGGTTCTCAAACTATTGGTTCCAAACAGGAACACCAACATTTTTAATTAATTTACTCAAAACAAAAAATTATCCTATCCAAGACTTTGAATATATCGAAGCTACAGAAAATGATCTTAATATATTTGATATTGATACTATTCCCCTTAAAACACTTCTCTTTCAAACTGGCTATATCACCATTTCACACTATAATCCTAAAACACGTAATTATATCCTGACATATCCAAATCGAGAGACAACTGATTCACTGATTGAGTATATATTTACATCTATGACTCATCAATCAGGAGCTCATCTTAATAATATGGTTGCAGACCTAAATCATGCTTTTGAACACGATGATTATGCACATTTACAAAAAATTCTTTTTAAAAAAATGAATCGTTAATAACCAAGCAATTGGTAAAATAATTTTTCTAATTTTTCAACACATTGCTTGGTCTCAAATTCATCTTCTACTTTTTTACGCGCCATCAATTCCATCGGTTCCCATATCTCTGGGTTATCTAAAATATATTCAATCGTCTCAATTAATTCTGGCACATTTTTTTCATGAACAAGAAAACCCGATACGCCATGATCAATTAATTCAGATGTTCCTGCATGCCAAGATCCAATGGTAATAAGTCCCATTGCCATTGCCTCTTTTAATGCATTAGCAATACCTTCTTCATCACCCTCATTAGCTCTTATTGATGGTAATAAAAAAATATGTGATTTGTTTAAAATAGAAACTATTTCCTTCTGAGTTCTCCAGCCACATAAAGTAACTTTATCCTGAAGCCCTAATTGCTTAATCAATAATTTTAAATATATAACCTCCGGACCATCACCAACAATGGTATAATGAACATTTTGATATTTTTCTGCAACATGATTAAATGCTCTTAATGCGTAATCGATGCCTTTTTTTTGAACAAGTCTACAAACAGAAACAAAATGAATCATCTCATTTTCTGGTTTTTGTCTTGCCGTAAAAAAAAATTGTGAACAATCAATAGCAGAATGATGAACGATAACTTTATTAATATTGCAACCAAATTGAACAACTAATTTTTTAAAATAATCACATACCGGTAAAAAAAGAGCAGTTTTTTTAAACAAATCTCGATACATATCTGGATTATTTCTTACTTCATTTTGTGTTATATCATGACCGCGTAAACAGACAACCAATTTTCTATGTCTTAACCATATACGCAACTTTTTAATCTCAAGAATTTTTTTACCAAGAGACGCTGACTGACAAAAAACAATATCATATTCAGGTAATTTTTTAGGCATTTTTTCATAGGTAACCACATTCATTAATGAATATTTTTCTATATTAGGACACCCTACCTGATCTTTGTTGCGAAATGAAAAAATAGATATTTTATGACCGCGATCAATAAGTCCTGTCATAATATTAACAATATGAGCTTGCGATGAAGCAGGAAAATATTCAAAAACAAAAAGTATGTGCAATGGCCGAGATTCCATTACAGAATAAAAACAGAAAATAATTAAACCAACTATTAATCTTTTTTTATTACGTAACACGCTATTTTCTCCATAATCAAGCAATTTAAAATATGGTATATTAAACTGCAAGTAACTTATAAAATAGTTCTTCTAATTGTTTAATAGATTTATTAATTTCAAATTCATCTTCAACTTTTTTCCGTGCTGCTATCCCAATAGATTTCCATTGTTTTGAATTTTTAAGAACATATTTAATTTTCTTTACCAATGCTACACTATCCCCTTCAGCAACAAGAAAACCTGATACATTATCTTCCACTAATTCGGGAGTACCTGCATGACGCGTCGCCACTGCAATAAGTCCCATTGCCATAGCCTCTTTCAACGCATTAGCAATACCTTCCTGTTCACCAGACTCAGCCGTTACCGATGGTGAGAGAAAAATATGTGATTTATCAAATAAAGTAACTATTTGATCATGAGTTGCCCAACCAAAAAAGGTCACTTTATTCGTTATTTTTAATTTTTGTGCCAATTTAGCTAAACGACGTTGTAAATGACCACTACCAACAATGGTAAAATGAACATTTTTATATGATTTAATTAATTGAGCAACCGCTTCTAATGCATGTTCAAGCCCTTTTTTCTTAACAAGCCTACATACAGAAATTAGTTGAATAATTTCACGTTTTCTTTTTATCTTTTTTCTCATTTTAAAAAAAAATTTTTTACAGTCAATTGCAGAATGATGAACAATCACTTTATCAGGATTACAACCCAATTTAACAACTAATGTTTTGAAATAATCACATACAGGCAGAAAAAGATCACACCGCTCAAATAACCGTTGATACATTGTAGGATTATTTTGAACATTATTTTGTGTTATATCAGCGCCTCTCAGACAAACAATTAATTTTTTATCTTTTAGCCATTCAGTTAAATTTTTATTTTCAACGATATTCTTTCCTAGAGTTGCTGACTGACAAAAAACAATATCACATTCTGGCAAAGGATCAGAAAAACTTTCATATATAACATGATCAAGTAAATGATATTTTTCTATAGTAGGATCTAACTTTTCATATACATCATTTTTACGTGATGCAAAAATAGATACATTATGTCCTTTATCAATAAGTCCTATCATTAAATTCAAAATATATGTTTGCGACGGTGCAGGAAAATATGCAACAACAAAAAGTACATTTAAAGGTCGTGCTTCCAATGCTCCAATAGCATAAAAACAAATAGTGATTACTATTAATCTTATTTTTTTACTAGATAACATTAATTACACCCCTTTGTTAAACATACTTTTTATATTAATGGACGGCCGAGCAAATTATAAAACAATCGTTCTAACTTTTCAGCAGATTTTTTTATTTCAAATTCATCTTCAATTTTTTTTCTCGCTGCTCGTCCCCATGATTTCCACTCTTCAGGATGCTTTATAATATAATGTATGATACGAACAAGTTCTGATACATCTTTTTCAGGAACAAGAAAACCTGAAACCCCATTATCAATTAATTCAGGAGTTCCTGCATGTAATGTTCCAATCGAAATCAACCCCATGGCCATCGCTTCTTTAAGAGAATTGGCAATACCCTCTTTATTTCCATTTTTAGGAGTTATTGATGGTAATAAAAAAATATGTGATTTGTCTAACAAAGAAACAATCGCTTTATGATCTTTCCAACCACAAAAGGTAACTTTTTTTTGTAATTTCAATTGTCTTGTTAAATCTTTTAAATTTTTATATTCTGGACCATCTCCAACAATAGTATAATGAATATGCGGATATTTTTGAGCAACTTTGGCAATTGCTTGTAAAGCATAATCAAGACCTTTTTTTTTAACAAGTCTACATACAGAAATAAACTCAATAACATTATCTTTTATTGGTTTTATTCTTTCTCTAAAAAAAAATTGCGCGCAATCAATAACAGAATGATGGACAGCAATTTTTTTTAATGGACACCCTAAAGAAAGAAGTTGTTGTTTAAAATAATCACAAACAGGCAAAAAAAGATCTACCTGTTCAAAAATTTTCTTATTAACAAATGAATCATTTTTACTATATTCAACAATATCAAGTCCTCGTAAACAAACTACTACTTTTCTTTGTTGCAGCCACTCCGATAAATTAGGTATTTCAAATACTGTTTTACCAAAGCCACCAAATTGACAAAAAACAATATCAGCATCTGGTAATGGATCAGGAAAATTTTCATAGGTAACACGGTCTAATAAGCGATATTTTTCTATGTTGGGGGGTAAATTTTCATGTACTTCATTTTTACGTACTGAAAAAATAGAAACATTATGTCCTCGATCAATAAGACTTGTCATTAAATTTACAATATAAATTTGAGATAAAGACGGAAAATAATGCACAACAAAAAGTATATTTAATTGATCTTGTATTGCAATAATCGAAAAACAATAAGAAATTAACAATCCAAAAATTAATTTTTTACCCATCATCATGATTATTTTTCTCCACAAATTTTTTAGTGTTATTTTACTTCCTTCATGTTTTCATCAAGAAGGCGATAAAATAATTTTTCTAAATTTTCAATGGATACATTAATTTCAAATTCATCTTCAATTTTTTTACGTGCCGCTTCCCCTATAATTTTCCATTCTTTTGGATGCTCTAAAATATAGATGATTACTTGAACCAAATCAGATACATCTTTTTCAAACGTAAGAAAACCTGATATGCCATGATCAATTAATTCAGATGTTCCTGCATGCCATGAACCAACAACTATTAAACCCATCGCCATTGCTTCTTTTAGTGCATTAGCAATACCTTCTTCATCGCCATCATCCGTTCTTACTGATGGTGACAAAAAAATATGTGATTTATCTAAAATAGAAACTATTTCCTCCTGAGATTTCCATCCACATAACGTGACTTTATCCTGAAGATTTAATTCTTCAATCAATGATTTTAAGTAATCAGCCTCTGGCCCATCACCAATAATGGTATAATGAATTTTTTGATATTTTTTAGCAATCTGTGCAAATGCTCTTAAGGCATAATTAATACCCTTTTTTTTGACAAGCCTACATGCAGATACAAAATGAATAGTATTTTTTTGTGGCTTTCGCTTTGCCGTAAAAAAAAATTGTGAACAATCTATCGCAGAGTGATGCACAACTATTTTTGATTTCTTACACCCGAGAAGAATAAGTTTTCTTTTAAAATAATCACAGACAGGTAAAAACAAATCTGCTTTTTTAAACATTTGATTATA
>Ga0081455_10007515_pt1 | contig 11463 bp, 13 predicted proteins | sample TabmetS3T2R1_FD_70207 | JGI IMG/M metagenome (GOLD analysis project Ga0081455, IMG submission 70207) | Tabebuia heterophylla rhizosphere microbial communities from the University of Puerto Rico - S3T2R1 | ecosystem: Host-associated > Plants > Roots > Rhizosphere ...
GCTATACCATCTGATACAGAAACTGCAGTAAACTCTCTTGGAGTACATCCAGAATCCTTTACACCAGCTTTTGAATGCTGTGCCAAATCTCCTAAATGGATATTACAAGGTGTAGCTTCGTTACATGTAGAGGAAACTCCCACAATAGGTTTCGATAAATCGTCGTCATTTAGACCCATTGCTTTATACATTGCTCTATGAGGAGCCCTTGACGGACCATTAACTACAGATCTACTGATAAGTTCCATCAGTGATTTAAAGAATAAAGCGTATTTTAATATAACATTAGTACTAATTTAAGGATCGTCTGAAACTAGAAATTATTCTAAAAGTGCAAAAATCTTAATGCCATCAATACCCTCAATTTTAAATAGCGTTTCACACATTCCACACTCGGCATTGCCATTTGCAATATCTACAGAGGAGATATCTTCATTTTTATAATCACATTTTGGACATGTGAATGTAAGTTTCATATTGAACTCATATACTTCGATCGTTTCAGTCATCTACAGTTAGAAAAAAATTTGACCTATTTAAAAGTCTCGTAAATAAAGAACATAACAAAAACATAAATCAGCAAGAGGCATTGAGTTTATTTATTGAAATCTAATACTAAATGCATATTCTGTTCTATCATTAAGGATGATCTAAAAGCTGTCAAGATATACGAAGATTCACTCTTTGTTGCATTTATGGACAGGTATCCAATTAATACTGGACATACTTTAGTACTTCCAAAGAAACATCATGAAGATATTTTTACAATGGACGACGCAGAAATAGGAAAACTATTCTTAACTGTTTCATTCCTGGCAAAGGGGATTGTAAAGGCATTAGACGCAAAGGGACTAAACATTGGCCAAAATAACGGAAGGGCGGCAAATCAAATAGTACCGCATGTTCATGTCCATATAATACCAAGATACAACTATGACACACCGAATGGAAGGTGGCCGACAAGAAATCTCATTTCAGATGAAGAACTAGACAACATTGCCCAAAAAATAAAAGCGTCTCTGACAGTAAACGGCATTAAAGTAAATTAGTATATACTCGAATGAATTAATGTGAGGGCTTGAAACGTAAAAGTGCACCAATATTTCCTAAACTCACGAGTTGAGCACCTTCTTCTGTTTTTGATGAAATTACTTCCATCTTGGCACCACTATTAGCAGATAATTCTTCAAGGAGATCAACAATATCTTTTTCTGTAATTTCCTTATCGTCACTTCCACATTTGGGACAGGATTTAGAAAACTCTTCTTGCTTTACATTGATCAAATTGATTCTTTCAACAAACTTTTCCTGAGTATTTCCACATTTATTGCATTTTATCTCCAAATGCATGTATGGTATTTCATCTGTAATAATCAATGTGTCCACAATTCCACTTTTCAACATTTTTAGAACATCATGAATTCCATATACGGCTAATCCTTGATCGGAATAAACTTGACTCATAAATTTCTTGATAAGTTTTTTTTCGTCTAATAATCTGTACTCTGTTATTATTCCCTGTTCGTTTACCTTGTCCAAAATTTCCCGAACTCCTTCGCTCCCAGAATATGAGCTATCAATTGTCGCAAGTACGCTATTTTGTAGTCTATAATCAAGATATTCCTCCTTCAAAAAGTTTTCCTTTGTTGGACCCGGTCCGCCTACAATTAAACCGTTAATTTTGTGTTCATTGATAAAGATTTTTTGTGCATGATCTGCAATTCTGTGAAAATACTCGTTCAGTTCATTTTCCCTGAGTCTTTCAAATCTTCTGGCAGACTGTCCTCCTTGTCGATGCTTTCCAGCAACTCCCGAAGTTAATGTATCTATCACTTCCCACCTATCACCCGTGAGTATCCCTAAACCTGCTTCTTGGCTGTCTATGGCAAGAAGTCCTATCACTTTCTCATCCTTTAGCATATCTTTGATATGATCTGTCCAAAAATGGTCGTCGCATCTGTAAAGACTTATCTGAATTGGTTTTGGTGGTAGAACTGAATAAAGCTCTATCTTCTCATTTCCTATTCCCTTGCTGTTAGGGATGGCTCCACAAAAGATAGAAAGTCCATTTTCTGGTGTTTCCTTAAATAATTTAAGATGCTCCACTGTCTTACTCAATGCATCCTGAACATGAGTTCTTGTTAAATCAGATTTTATATTAGATGCAGTGCCAGATTCATTTCTGAGTTGGCCTATTACTTCAAAAATTGGTCTTCTTGGAGGAACATATACCGTAACCAATTCGGTGCCGTGACCAGCAATGTTTGATAGTTGATTTAACATCTTGGTTAGTTTGTATCTCTTCACAGAATCCCACGTTTTTTTGTGGGTATCTAGACTCATTTCTAACAGTATGACTTCTTTAAGTCAATATAATATAAGGTTAAGGCTATCGTTTTGCGCATTCTATTGTCTTAATTAAGTCCTATACCATTACTATAAAAATACGAGTTCAGAATAGGTAATCAGCAGATGCTTCCTAGAATTGATTACATAAAGCAGGGAAGGGTGAAACTGGGTTTGACTCAACGTGAATTGGCTTCTCTATCTGGAATTAGCACGTCTATGATAAATCAAATTGAATCAGGACGATGCAAGCCCAGTTACGATACGGCTAAAAAAATATTCGAGGTACTTAGTTCTCAAGAAGGAAAAACCTCATTGAAGGCCGGAGACATATGTAGTCATGAGGTGATTTCAGTCCAGAAAGATGAGAAATTGGAAGTAGCGATAGAAAAGATGATGAAAAATTCAATTAGCCAAATCCCAGTTAGAGAAGAGTCTAAAATTGTCGGCCTCGTAAGCGAAGATGTACTTGCTAGAAAGGTACTTGAAAGTGACGATAAGAAAAACATCCATCAGGTACCCATTTTGCAGATAATGGAACCCCCTCCACCAATTGTTGATATATCAACCCCTGCTAAAGCACTAATTCCACTAGTAAGATTTGCAAAGTGCGTGCTCGTAAGTCGCAAAGGAGAGATTACAGGAATCATAACCATAAGCGATACCTTAAAAATGGCAGAATAATAAACAGACCTAATCTCTCAATTTTTCCAAGCCGACGCAGCAATCTGCATTCTTTAAACAATTTTCACAAATATTTATTGCGCTTCCCCTTGGTAGTATATCCTCACATAAGGCGCACTTTTTTTGAGTTGCATTCATTATGGATATGATAATCCAGCACCTGATATATATTTTCAACCACTCGCGTAATCATACTTTAATACTATTCCTTATCTGACTTACAAATGAATTTCAATTCAATTCATAAATTTTCAAATCATTCTACGCTTCTTCTTAGTGTCATTTGCTATCCACTTTGTAACCAATATCAATCCAAACACTGGAAAGCTACCAATAAACAAATATGGAAACATGGCAAGGAAGATTGATGGATGAAATAAGTCCATAAGTAGTACAATCTGCAATGGCATAATATAATTCTGTAGCTTCAAGGGTTCCGACCGAATGCTTGTAAAGACTATTAATTAACGTCAAAAGCTTGCAAATGAATTAATTCGCTTCTTGTTGTTCATAATATCCCAGGAAAAGAATCACGACTATTTTGTTACATATTGGTCTGAATCTATTGTCAAAGAATAATTTTTGATTTTAGAAGATTGAAGCTTATCATCCATAACTACTGTAAAACTTGCTTCAGAATGCGAAGTCATATTGCTGGGTTCAGCAATTGCACTTGATAGACCAATTATTTTACCTTTGTTGTCATAAAAAGACGAAATTGCAAGAACGTTGGTTGCAGTTTCATTACCCACATTTGAAATTCTTCCACTAACATAATAATAACCAAATATATCGGGTCTGGATTTTGAAGATGTAATAATCATGCTATCTGGCTTCTGATTTCCAACCTTACTTGTAAAATTTAGAGCAAAGTCAGAAATTTGGTTAGATTTGTCTTTATCCAGAAATATTATTTCAAATGGTGATACCTGCCCGATATTTAATGACCGTACTGCGGCTATTCCACTTGCATTGCCTATGTTTTGTCCGTTTTTGTCATAAAAAATAGCATATACTGCAACACCGTACTGAGGTTCATTTGAAATATTTCTTATTTCACCGAATAAATGGATAAAGCCACTTTGATCGATTATTGTATTTGTTTGTAATACCTTGAAATTCTCTAGGGAGTAGACCGGATTATTTATAATCAATATCAATATCCCAGAAAAAAGCAATACCACTTTTGGGATTGATAGATTTGAAGAATATGAAAGAAAATATCTAAAATATCTTATCACAATAAACATCTCAAAAATATAGGTACATTGAGGGAATATATTTTCCTTTCAAACCAATTCCTCTACGCAGATTAATGATTCTTTAACAGAAAATCTGCATAATCTTTTTCATATCGGTAGGCAAGTGACAAATTATCATTAGACAGTTGATCTTCAGTTCTATTTCCGGTAATCAGATAATTCTTGAAATGTTCATAGCTAGCTGCTTCTGATTCTATTGATCTAATAAATGAATTCTTGATATTTTCATGTCCATTTGGAACAGTCAAATTTCTTGCTTCATTTTCAAGCTGTTCAAATTGAGGCAAATATCTATCAGTAATAGTTACCATTGTCAAATTGTCGTGCTTTTTCATAATCCATTTTCCAACTTCTTCCTGATATTTTCTTGTCAGTTCTTGCGATTTTGATACCAAGGCGTTGAGTGATTCACTGAAAACTTGTATATTACTTTTAAAAGGATTAAAAAATATAGCCAAAACTATTGATACCACTACGGCGGCCGATATTATGATTCCAAAGAGCCTCTTTTTGGAATTCAATTATAATTTATCCGAAGCTTTGATTAATAAATAGTTTTTCAGACCATAAAGTAACAACCTTTTGTAAAAAGTAATACATAATAAATCCTCTTGAGATTTGAATATTCGTCATTTGGCATACAATTACTAGCTATCAAATTCAATAATTTCCTTTTTTTTCCATGAAGTATACATGCTATGATCAGTAAGCTCGACATCATATAACTCAAAAATCTTGTTTCTCAGATTATCAGCATCTTTAAACATTTTCTGAGCTCTAAGCTTATTTCTCTGGTCAATCATCTTTTCGATTTCTTTTTTAGTATCAATATCAATCTCTGGTATCTTAACACCCATGATATTCATTAAGGTATTTATTATAGGCAGTGCTTTATCAGACATTGCGGTCGTTAACTTTTCAGATGAGCTTAAATTGTTTACATATGATACTAGTTTCATAAACGCTGATATTGCTGATGAAGTATTGAGATTGCTATCTAAAAATGACATAAAGTCATTGAAATAGTTATTGCATTTACTTTCAAATTCGTCGATGTCTGTAGATACATTTTTTATTGTTCTAAGTTCGTAAATACAATGCTCGATCTGTCTCCATTTTTGCAATGATTCATACAAAATTTCATCATTGTAGTCCATCGGTTTTGAATATTGGGAAGATATTAGGTACAATCTAAGTACATTAGCTCCCCATTTTTTAAGAGCATTCTTAAGGAGGATCATATTTCTGAGGGACTTTGACATCTTCTCTGAATTGATTGTTACCATACCTACATGCATCCAAAGTTTTGCAAGTTTCTTTTCGTTAAACGTTTCAGATTGAGCGATTTCATTTTCGTGATGCGGAAATATGAGGTCAGTGCCACCACCATGAATCTCTATTTCATTACCGAGGAACTTTGATACCATTACAGAACACTCGATATGCCAACCGGGTCTTCCTCTTCCCCAAGGACTTTCCCAAGATGGACTATCAGAAGAAAATTTCCATAGAGCAAAGTCTAGTGGATCCTCTTTTAGAGCATCAACTTCAATTCTTGAACCATCTTCAAGTTCATCAATTTGTTTCTTTGACAATTTACCATATTTTGGAAATGATCTCACTCTAAAATATATTCCATTTAAGGTAGTATACGTATAGTTTTTTCCCTTTAATATTTTAATGGCTGATATTATCTCGCTTATGTGTTCGGTTGCTTTTGGATAAAAATCTGCTTTTAGAACATTTAGTTTAGTAAAATCTTCAAAATAACTCGCAATATATTTGGAAGAAATTTCTTCAGGAGTCTTTCCTTCCAGTCTTGCTCTGTTTATTATTTTATCATCAACATCGGTAAAGTTTTGTACATATGTTAGATTATGTCCTTTCTGTATTAAATATCGTCTTAAAACATCAAAAACAACTATAGTTCTTGCATGTCCAATATGACAGTCGTCATAAACAGTGATGCCACAGACATAGATCCTAATCTTATTGTCTTCTTTTGTACCAATCTCTTCAAGAGTATCAGAAAGTCTGTTATATATTTTCAAATTAGAACTAACAATTTGTGAAGACTAGTTAATAATTAATTCAAACATCTATGTAGATATCTTTTCCCTTTAAATCAATTTTATAGGTTTTTAATTTAACTCCCTCAAGATAATCCAATAATTGTCCAGTACGTACATTATAATGCCATGAATGTAACGGACATTCCACCACTTCGCCATCTACTCTACCTGGTGCAAGTGACCCATCCTGATGTCTACACAACGCCTCTATAGCGTAAAATTTTCCTTTTGTTCGAAAAATAGCAATTCTGATCCCGCTTAAATTTACTTCCTTTCCAGTCTTATTGTCAAATTCTTCAATACTTGCAGCACGCATCCAAGTCATAATTAGTTTTTAAGTTTCAATCTCTTATAAAAAATTATGCGTGACTTATGAGAAATGGCTTGAAACTTCAGTAGGATATTGCGTACTTTCTCTGGAGTGGCGTCAATTTGTCAATACTTATTCCCAAATATTTTAGGGATAACTCTGCTACATTAGAATCTATATTTTCGGGTACAGGATAAACTTTATTTTGCATTCTTTTATGATTTCTAAAAATATGTATTATAGAGAGGAGTTGATTTGCAAAAGACATTGCCATTACTTCTGGAGGATTACCCTCGGCGCCTACTAAATTAACTACTCTACCCTTTGAGAGCAGGAATATTTTTTTCCCATCAATCTGGATACAGTCCAAATTTGGCTTTATTGGGTAACTTCCTTTTGAAATTAAAAATAATTTATCTACTTCTATTTCATTGTCAAAATGTCCTGCGTTGGCTAGTATTGCTCCATTTTTTATTTTTCTAAAATGTTTTTCTGAAATTACATTTTTTTGTCCGGTGCAAGTGATAAAAATATCTCCCTTATCTACTACCTGATTAATTTTCTTTACGTCGTAACCATCCATGTACGCCTCAAGGGCTCTAAGAGAATCAACCTCAACAACAGTAACAATCGCACCCATGCCTTTTGCCCTTGATGCAACTCCTTTACCCACATATCCATAGCCGCAGACAACTATATGTTTACCGGCAATAAGAACATTAGTCAATTTGATAATAGCCATTAGCGTACTTTGCCCTGTTCCATATCGATTATCAAATAGATGTTTAGTATGAGCCTCATTAACACCTATAATAGGATACAGCAACTTTCCCTGTTCTTCCAACGCTCTTAGCCTTGTGATTCCAGATGTTGTTTCTTCAGTTCCACCCAATATCCCCTGAATTTTCTTGTTGTGTGCCATTATGTGAAGATTTGATCCATCATCGGTCAGTACTTGAGGCCTTGTTTCTAAAACTTGTTTTAAGTTATCAAAATATTCCCTTTCAGTTTCATCCTTCCAAGCATAAACCTTGATCCCCTTTGAAGATAGAAATGCTGCTACATCCTCTTGTACCGATAATGGATTTGCAGAAGAGAGAGAAACTTTCGATCCTAATTTAATCGCGGCTATTACCAAAACAGAAGTCTCCTTTGTGACATGTAGGGAAAAACCGAGTCTCAGGCCTTTTAATGGCTTGTGTCGAATATTTTGATTAACTAATGTATTTATGATACTCATACGAGAGCATGCCCATTCCCATGACCTTTTTCCATTATTAATTAGTTCGATATTTTTCATCTGGCTAATCCACTCAATCGATATGATATAACTGATTAGTGAAAAGAATATCGAATATCATACGTATGAGAAATAAATGCCATTTTCACTTTTTGTCATGAAACTGGCTAATTCAGATAGTTTTAATCTCTCATCATCATCACTGATTCTGCTGTGCGAAATTCCAATAGAAACAGTGTAATAATAACGAGTGCGCTTCCGTATGCAAATGGAGAGATACACCTTGGTCACATTTCTTCTACTTATCTGCCTGCAGATATATTTCGAAGGTTTCTAAAACTGAATGGAGTAGAAGTATTTCACCTGTGTGCATCAGATGATTTTGGTACGCCCGTACTTATTGAAACTGAAAAAAAGAGGACGAAACCAGAATTGTATGTAAAATACTGGCATGATAAAGACATTGATGATTTTAACTCAGTGGGCATAGTTTTCGATTCTTTTTCACAAACGAGCTCAGAAACGAATAGAATGTTTGTCCAATATGTCTTCAATGTATTAAAAAAAAGGAGGCTTGTTTATGAAAAGGAAGTTGTACAATATTATTGCGAAAAAGATTTGAAATTTCTGCCAGACCGCTACGTAATCGGAAAATGTCCTTATTGTGGTGCAGAGGATCAGTATTCTGATCTGTGTGAAAAATGTGGAAGAATCCCCGAAAAGATACTAGATCCGAGGTGTGCTATTTGTGGAATGCCACCAGTCAAAAAAAAGACCAACCACTACTTTTTCAAGCTATCCAAATTTGAAGACGTTCTTGAAAAGTGGTTAAAGGAAAACAAACTACTTCAACAAGATGTCAAAAAATATGTCCTCAATTGGATTGTAGAAGGGCTCCAAGACTGGGATATAACAAGAGATATTTCTTGGGGGGTGAGTATTCCTATTACTGGTAATGAGAAAAAAGATAAAGTATTCTATGGGTGGTTCGATAACCATTTATGTTATATTTCCTGTCTTATTGAACTATTAGGCGACATAAATAAAGCAAAAGAAATATGGAATAGTTCTAAAATATATCATTTTATTGGAAAAGATATTGTTTACCATCACTACCTTTTCTTACCAGCAATTAGAATGGGTATGAATGAAGAATACAAATTGCCGGATCTCATCCCAACACGTGGGCATCTTATGCTTCAGAATAATAAAATCTCAAAGAGCAGGAATTGGTATATTGGGTTAAGGGAATTTGTAAATCTATTTCAAGCAGATTATCTTCGGTTTTACATAGCGTCAATTTGCAGCTATTCTCAAGATGATATCAACTTTGATTGGAATGATTTCGAAAAAAAGATAAATAATGAGTTAATAGCAAATATTGGTAACTTTGTGAATAGAACATTAACTTTCATTAAAAAATATTTTGGCAATGTGATACCAAATCCGAATGAGTATGATGAGGCAGATAGAAAATCATTGGCTGAAATAGAAAATATTGGTAACACAATTGGTGGTTTTATTTTAGGTAACGAAATTGATAAGGCATTAAAAAGCATTCTGAGTTTTTCCTCAAGGTTTAATCAATACTTTCAGAAAAAGGAACCTTGGAAAAACCCTGAACAATCAGCTGCCACACTTTTTATTTCAATTAACGCCGTACGGTCTCTCTCCATATTACTTGCTCCGTTCATACCATTTTCGGTAGAAAAAGTTTGGAAACAAATGTCGTTGGAAGGTAGCATTTATGAACAGAGTTGGAAGACAATTGGATCAATACTTTTGAACCCAGGTCATAGATTAGGAGATATTGAACCAATCTTCAAGAAAGTCGACACAGATAAGATAAAAGAGCAGGAAAATAAACTAAATAATAGTTAAAATTGGCCAAATCAGGATTAATGGTAGGAAGATTTCAGCCATTCCATAACGGTCATCTCACCCTTACGGATCAAATATTAGAAGACTGTGAGGAGCTGATAATTGCTATAGGTAGCTCTCAATTTAACTATACATTTACAAATCCATTTACGGCAGGCGAGCGAATTTACTTTATTCATGATTCTTTAGTGGAAGCAAAAATTGATCTTAAAAGGGTATACATTGTGCCAATCTTGAATTTAGAAAATAATGCAATCTGGGTTCAACATCTAAGATCTATGTTACCCATGTTTGATGCTATATACTCTGGTAACAAATTCGTACTGGAGCTTTTGTCCCGTAGTTCTGAAACCTTTGATGTTCTCACTCCTAAATTTTATGACCAAATTAACTGTAATGGAACCAACATTAGGATGAATATTGTTATGGACAAAGAGTGGAAAGACTATGTACCAGATGCGGTATATCGTATAATTTCAGAGCTTGACGGAACACACAGAATAAAGGTCTTGTTTGAAAGTCAAAGAGATGGCGCTGATGAAATTAAACAATATCCCGACATAAAATAATTAAAGAATAAAATGCTTCAGGATATCCCATGACAAAAGAACTAAGGGCTTGTCCAGTTTGTAAGAACTGTGGAGCCAAAAAATTTTCAGTAATATCAAACAAAACAAGTACCGTAACCCTAGAATGCAAGAATTGTCAAGTTAGAATAGAAATATGATAGTGATTCCTCGTTTTATTTAACTCAAATTGAATTAGACTTTTTATAGAATTCCTTGTTAATTTATGGTAAGAAATTGGAGAACTCATAAGAACTTTATGTTTACACTAATGATTCCTAAAGTAATAACATATGTATTGTATCAAATATATTTAAGAATCTGTATTAAAATAACAATTGTCAGTTTGCTTATTCACAATTTAAAAAATTTGAATTTAATATGTTTAAGTATCGTTTTCTCAGTATTCCTATTTCTGATGCAGTATGTAAATGCTTCGACAAACGTATCATCGTATCTATTCTCATTAGAATCAAAACCATATGGATTGACATTAGAAGAATGGGCTACAAAATGGTGGCAATGGGCATATAGTCAACCAAAGGGTAGCAACCCTTTAGTTGACGATATAGGAGGAAATCTCTGTAAGACAGAACAAGACAATGAAAAAGTATGGTACCTAGCAGGCTCATTGGTTAATAATTCTGAGGTAAAAAGATCTTGTACTGTTCCATTAGAAAAAGCAATCTTGTTTCCAGTCATAGTAGCAGAGTGTTCAATTTCAAAGTCTAACTGGTGGGATAACTTGTTTGGAAATGACATGGAAAAACTATGGAAAGTATGTAATGCACAAATCGTCAAATTGAACACAAAAGTCGATAACCATTCGGTAAATCCAATATACGTTAAATCATCCAAAATGTTCGAATTAGTATTTCCTGATAATAATGTAAAGGATGCAGAGCCTGGTAAGACACAATCGGTTAACAAAGGATATTGGTTAATGATTGAGCCGCTACCTGAAGGAATACATAATATAACATCTTTCGCAGTAGATAGTCATAACTTTAGATCAAATGTAACATATTACTTGACTGTTAAATGATATTTCATATCCTCTTCTTCAAGACCTTCCTATAGTGATAAGAATACTTGTCTATCT
>Ga0081455_10007516_pt1 | contig 11463 bp, 7 predicted proteins | sample TabmetS3T2R1_FD_70207 | JGI IMG/M metagenome (GOLD analysis project Ga0081455, IMG submission 70207) | Tabebuia heterophylla rhizosphere microbial communities from the University of Puerto Rico - S3T2R1 | ecosystem: Host-associated > Plants > Roots > Rhizosphere ...
CCTGCCCGGGCCGGGGCAGGGGATCACTACGGAAACACGTTTTGGTCCGCCCCTCAATTGGGCGAGTGAAACTACGTACACGCGCGGCGATCGGAAATTCGCGTTCGGCTGGGGCTCGTACACCATCTTCGGTTTCCAGAGCAAGCTCAAAGACCCGCAGTCGTTAGGACCGCTTGCAACATTCTTTGACACCCGCGTGGCGTCGAATGATTGGGCGTTCGGCGTCGCAATGAAGCTTCACCGGAAGCTGTCGGTCGGTGGCTCGTTCATCATCGGACGTGGATTTGTTAACCTGGCGCGCCCTAATCCAACCCTCGCCCAACTCGGAATCATCCTGCAGGATCAGCTGGATGTCGATAGTATCGGCGCGCCGGGCGCGAGCATTGGGTTGCTCTATCGCCCGACCGCGCGACTTAGCTTCGGGGTCAATTACAAGACCAAACGGACTTATAACCTTGAAGGTGGTCTGAGAACCTTTGTTCTGGTTCCAGGTCCGTCGGGCGCCGCGCAAATCATTCCGCTAAACACGGCAGTCACCCTGAAGCTGAAGCCGCCGGCCATCGCGGAGGGCGGTTTCGAAGTCAGGGCCACAGAAAAGCTGCGCCTCTTTTCCGATTTCCGCTTCTACAATTACACGGCGGACTTTCAGCAGCTTGTTGTCAAAGCCGAAAAGACCGGTCAGCCGCTCGTCGCGCTGAAACTAGATGCGTTCGACGTACGCTCATTCCGCACCGGCGGCCTATACACGCTGAACCCCAAGACCATACTTCAATTTGGTTGGGCGTATACCAGCAAGGGCTTACCGGACGCCGCGTTTTCCCCCGGGACGATTAACACAGGCGGGTTCGATTTCACTGCCGGCGTGATCAGACGGATCATGGATGATCGCTGGTTGAACATCGGTGTGGCCGGAGTCGTGGCTCAGGAACGCACGATCGGCCCGCTGGCGAATCCTCTCTTCCCAGGTAAATATGGGGGCTGGGGAGGGATGCTGGGAATCGGGCTGCGCTGGTAGTCATATGCATGTACGGTCAGCAAATCGCGAAATCAGGCGAAGAAGAGCATTTGTCATCTGTCATCGTTCATTGTTCATTAGTCATTGGCCCGGAAATCGACCAATGAACATTGGGAAATGAATCGGGATTTCATCCGGCAATGACCAATCTCTCCGCCGAAACCTCGTGCATTGCGCCTTGGCCCTGCTCGAAAGCGGTGATGTTAGCGAGTGTCGTATCCGCGATGCTTTTCAGGGCTTCTTCAGTGAAAAAGCCCTGGTGGCCGGTGATGACGACGTTGGGAAAGGTGAGCAAGCGCGCGAAGACGTCATCCCGGATGACCTTATCCGACAGGTCTTCGAAGAATAAATCGGCCTCTTCCTCATAAACATCCAGGCCGAGATAACCTATCCGGCTGGACTTCAAGGCCTCAATTACTGCTTGCGTATCAATCAATGCGCCGCGGCCCGTGTTGATCAGCATGACGCCGGATTTCATCTGTCCGAGCGCTTCGGCGTCAATCAAGTGATGCGTATCAGGCGTCAACGGGCAGTGCAGCGTGATGATGTCCGAAGCGGCGAAGAGATGATGGCGCGGGACATATTTCACACCCAGCCGCTCACAGTCGGGGTTTGGAAAAGGATCGTGCGCCAGCAGTCGGCAACCAAAACCTTTCATAATCTGCGCCACGACGACGCCGATCTTGCCCGTGCCGATGACGCCCACGGTCCGGCCATGCAAATCGAAACCCAACAACCCGTCGAGGGCGAAATTGCCTTCGCGTACGCGGGCGTAGGCGCGGTGTATCTTGCGGTTGAGCGTCAGAATTAAGCCCACCGTATGCTCGGCCACCGCATACGGCGAATAAGCCGGGACGCGAACCACGGTCAGCCCTGACTCACGGGCGGCGATCAGGTCTACATTGTTGAACCCGGCGGAGCGCAGCGCAATCAGACGGGTTCCCTGCCCGGCCAGCGCATTGAGCACAGGCGCGCTCAACCGGTCATTAACGAAGACACAAACCGCCGGGAACTGCGCCGCCAGCGCGGTCGTCGCCTCAGTAAGGCGCCCTTCGAAAAAGACCAGTTCGTGCCCGTAGGTCGCGTTGGCGGTCTCCAGAAATACCCGGTCATAATTTTTGGCGCTGAATACTGCTACTCTCACGAAGAGTTGTGATGCAATACTGGCGCCGAATTTGGTGGGAGCGTTACGCGTTGTTCTCCGTGCGGACAACTTCGACCGAGCAATGCGCGCGCGCCGCGACTCCCGACGACACGCTGCCGATCAGGAATCTGTCGAGCCGCCCCATCCCTCTCGACCCGACGAAGATGCAGTCGGCCTTCATCTCGTCAGCCTGACTGCACAGCAACGTTTTCGGCTCCCTCTCCCCCACTACTACTGAAACCTTCAGCCCCGCCGATCCGAGCTTTTCCGCCGCGCCTTCCGCCGCCTTCTTCACCAGCTCGGTTTCGCGCGCGATCCACTCGGCCAAATTAGCAGCCTTTCCCGGATCGCTCACAGAAGGGATCGTCAACGCCGAATTGACTATCCGGACCTCGCTGCCATCCGGCCAGTCTCGCGTGGCAATCTCCTCGACCGCCGCATCAGCCTCTTCCGACCCGTCTATGCCGACGATGATCCGCCCCGGCGCGTCAGGTTCGATAATTTGCCCACGCCCCACGCGCACAGAACAGCGGGCCTCATTGACTATTTTCTGCGAGACGCTGCCGAAAAACATCTGACCGAGCGCAGTGCGGCCATGAGAGCCGACCACGATCAGATCTGGGCTCCATTCATCGGCTCTGGCAATGATCTTGCCGCCGGGCGATCCGACGCCCGCTTCGGCCAGAATTTCCCAGTCCGGGAAGAGTGTCAGTATTCGCGAGCGCGCTCGCCCGGCCACCGACAATGAATCCTTTTCCGCCTCCAAAAGTTTTTTTGCGAAGCTCGTCGCAACGCCGCCAATGCCGGCCGGAGCGGGAACCAACTCTTCGGCGACCGTCAACACTATAGCCTCGGCTCGAGGCGGCAACCCCGCCCGCTTCAGATCGTCAATGGCCGATTCGGCGCTGTCAGAACCGTCATAAGCGATCAGAATTTTCATTCGACCTCGTTTTCCCATCATCTTTCCTTCCATTTTGATGAATGTCCTGCGCCGTACTGAACAACCGCCGCGCCGCCGACTCTCACCGTCATTTGCGCGAAATGCTCGCATTCTCCGTCGCGTAGCGACGGCCTGAATTTAGCCGTGCGTTTTAACGCGCGGCCCGGGGATGTAAAGCCAATCCCCGTCGCGTCAGCGACGATTGAGGGGGGCGGATGAATCGTGCGAACGTGATGGTTCAACCGTCGTCGACGCGACGGGATGATGAACCGCGCCGGCGCCTTGCGTTAAAACGCACGGCTAAAGTCAGAGGGTCGCTACGCGACCAGAGCGCTAGTTTTCAGACCATTCCTCTTTCAACACCGCGGCTACAGTCTTCAAAAGCTTCTCGGCCGTGTACGGCTTCGGAAGGAAGGTCCTCACGCCGAGTTGCGCGGCGTCCGCAAGTTTGTCTTCGGCCTTCAACCCGCTGGTCGCGATGATCTTCACTTTCGGGGCGAGCCTGCGCAGCGCGCGGATCGTCGCCGGGCCGTCCATATACGGCATCATCATATCCGTTATGACCAGCTTCACTTCGTTCTTGTGCGCGGCGAAGACCGCCATCGCCTCCGCCCCGTCGCTCGCAACCACCACTCGATAACCGAAAGTATTCAGGGTCTCCCTTGCGATTTCACGGATCGCGTTCTCATCGTCGATCACCAGAATCAGTTCGCCATCACCCATCGGCAGGTCGCGCCGTGACGGCTTTGCAGTCGTCGCATGCGCCGATTCGATCGCTGGCAGATAGACTTTGAACCGCGCCCCTCTGCCGACCTCACTATAGACATTGATGAATCCGCCGTGGCTGCGAACTATTCCGGCGACAGTAGACAGGCCGAGTCCGGTTCCCTGCCCGTGCTCTTTGGTCGTAAAGAAAGGGTCGAAGATCTTGGTCAGATTCTGATCCGGGATTCCTACGCCCGTGTCAATTACTCCGACGGAGACGTATTTGCCCGGCTTCGCTTCGACATTCATTCGCGCGTAATGTTCGTCAATCTCGAGATTCTCGGCTTCGATCCGAATCTTCCCGCCGTGCGGCATCGCGTCGCGCGCGTTCACGCAAAGGTTCATCAGCACCTGGTGAAGCTGTGTCGCGTCGCCCGATACGCTCCACAATTCAGGCTCGACCGAGAATGTGATCTCGATGCTTTTCGGCATGGTGTCGGCCAGGATTTTGATGATTTCCTTGATCAGATGCGCCGGCTGCAACGGAATGTGTTCGCCTTCGACGCCCCTAGCGAAAGAGAGCACCTGCTTGATCATTTCGCCGCCGCGCACGGCGTTGGTGTGAAGGATGTTGAGCAGCCGCTGGCTGCTCTCGTCATTGAGCCGCATCTGCAACAGCTCCACCGCGGTGAGGATCGGCGAAAGCACGTTGTTCAGGTCGTGGGCGATGCCTCCGGCGAGCGTGCCGATGCTCTCCATTCGCTGCGCGCGCAGGAACTGGGATTCGAGACGCTTCTTATCGCTGACGTCGCGGACGATGGCGGTGAAGAGCTTGTGTCCGTCTTCGTCGATCTGCGAGATCGACGCCTCGATCGGGAACTCCTCGCCGTCGGACCGCAGACCGAAAAGCGAGCGCGTCTTTCCCATCGTCCGCTGCGTCACGTTCGTTTCGCCGAAGACGCGGATGTGCTCGCGATGCGCCGCGCGGAACCGCCCCGGGATAAAGCGGTCCAGGCTCTCTCCCAAAGCCTCGGCGGCCGGGCAGCGGAACATCTTCTCAGCCGCCGCGTTGAAAAGCACGACGCGCTGATCCTCATCGACGGTAATGATCGCGTCCATCGCCGAGGCAAGAATGCCGGCGAGCTTGGCCTCGCTCAATCGCAGCGAGGCGGCGATCTGCGACTGATGTTGATCATCTGCGACAGGCGGTTTCTCGGTTTCCATAATTCTTCGAGGAGTTATAGTGTTCAGTCTTCACGCAGAAGTATAACAAAAAGCCCTTTCAATCCTACGGGGCGTCACTCAGATTCTTTGTCATTACCCAGATCTTTGCATGAAAGGCGCATTTCCTCCGTCGCTACGCGACGAAGAAAGCGCAAATTTCGCGCAGAAATATGGGTGATGGCAAGGCTCAGATTCAGGGAATGGCCGTCGGAAACGCCATGACAGTTTTCGACGCGCGCGATCCGGCGCGATCACCCTTCTGACCCGGTGTTTTCATCTGGCGGCAAATCGTTCTTGATCAAACCCCTCACAACAACGATCAGTTCGACCGGTTCCGCCGGTTTGGACACATGCGTCTGGAATCCGGCTTCGAGCGCGCGTATGCGGTCCTGGGCGCTGCCGAACGCCGTCAGCGCGACGGCCGGCAATGCGCCGCCATGGGCCCGCTCCCATTCGCGCAGTTTACGGATCAGGCTTATACCGTCCTCTCCCGGCATAGATAGGTCGGAGATGAGGATGTCGGGGCGAGGGCCTGTGACGTCCGTGAGCAGGTCGAGCGCTTCACGCGCGGAGCCGAACGCCGTCACCCTCGCCCCCCTCAATTCCAGCACTGTCGTAATCAACTCGCGCGCGTTGGCCTCGTCGTCCACGACGACCGCCCAGACCCCTGCTAACGCCCTCTGCCCCGAGGCCGTGGGCGCGACTTCAGTTTCGGCGGTGTAGACGGCGCGGATGGGCAGTTTGATGGTAAAAGTCGCGCCTTTTCCCTCGCCCTCGCTCTCCGCCGCCACGCTGCCGCCGTGCATCTCGACCAGTTGTCGCGTCAACGAGAGCCCCAGCCCGAGACCGCTGGCGCGTCGGCCGCCTGACGTCCCGGCCTGCTGATAGCGGTTGAACACGTAAGGCAGAAATTCCGGTTTGATGCCATGTCCCGTGTCGCTGACGGTTATTTGAGCGTAGGGGTCTACGCGCTCCAATCTGACCTCGACGCTGCCGCCCTTGTTCGTGAACTTGACGGCGTTCGAGAGCAGGTTCCAAACCACTTGCTGTAGACGGTCAGGGTCGCCCGTGATCTGCCCGACGTTTCGGTCGAGGCGGGCGCCGAGCGAAACGCCTTTGGCTTCCGCCGCCGGTCGCACGACATCCACAGCCTTCTCGATCACCGCCGCCATGTCCATCGGGCGGACTTCCAACCTCAACTTGCCGCTGATGGCGCGCGCGGTATCCATCAGGTCATCGATCAGTTGCGATTGCATGCGCGCGCTCCTCTCAATGATTTCGAGGCCGCGGTCATGGAGTTCCTCTTCGTAGCCCGCCCGGCGTAGGGCGGTCGTCCAACCGAGGATGGCGTTCAGCGGCGAGCGCAGTTCGTGGGAGACCATGGCAATGAACTCGTCCTTAGACCGGTTGGCGCGCTCGGCCTCGCCGCGTGCCTCTTGATCTCGCGCCAGAGCCTCTTTGATTCGCTCCTCGACCTGCTTGCGTCCGGTGATATCAAGTGCGCTGACCGTGGCGCGAATCGGATTCCCCCTCTCGTCGCGGAGCGCCACGACGTTGATATAGACCCAGACAACGCCCCCGTCCTTGCGAAAGTAGCGCCTCTCAACTTCATACTCCCCATCACCGAGGAGCATCCGCTTATATACGGCGAAGTCCTGCTCCCGGTCTTCAGGGCGAGTCAACTCCTGGATGGTCATCGCCAACAACTCCTCCCCGGAAAATCCCGTGATTTCACACAACTTCTGATTGATGCGGAGCAGCCTTCCGGTCTGCAGGTCGGCCTGGGCTATGCCGGTCCCGGCAAGTTCAAAAATAGCGCGGAAATCGGCTTCGCTCTTCTGGAGCGCTTCGTCCGCCAGTTTTTTCTCGGTGGCGTCATGCACCACTTTAACGTAGCCGATCAAATTTCCGGCTTCATCTCTCAGCGGGTTGAGGAAGCCGGAGGCCCAAAAGCGGGAGCCATCTTCCCTCATCTGCCACCGAAAATCTCCGGCGCTCCCTCGGATTCTCGCGTTTTCGAGCTCGCGCTCCGGCACGCCACTTTGCCGGTCTTCGGGCGTGAAAAAGATGGAAAAGTGTTTTCCCACAACTTCTTCCTTCGTATAGCCAAATATCTTCTCCGCCCCCGCGTTCCAACTGAGAATGCGCCCTTCGAGGTCAATTCCGATTACCGCATGATCGGTCACGCTCTCCACCATTAGGCGGAAGAACTTGTTATCAAGCGCTTCTAGAGATTCTCGCCTTTGACGCTGCGCTTTGTTCATCGCCGTCGCCCTCCAGCCATATGTTTCGACTAAGAAAATAAGCCCTATTCCAATCCGTCGCCGATCCCCTCACTTACGAACATTGCAAACGGCTTGCCTCATGTTGATTGATTGCGGGGCGGTGGCGTAGAAAACATCTGACAGGCGACGCCGAAGCAACGAGAGGTTGTCATGAAAGAAGTGAGAGATTTGAGGCATGAGATTTAATGCATACGAAGGCGAAGGCGGCGAGCGTCTTAAACTTGGCGTGGGCCATAAGGGGGACCTTTGTCAGGCGCTGATGTAAGGCTAACCCGGCTTCACCATTCCTCGGCCATGCCTGTCACATCTTCCACCTTGATGCGAAAAACGGTAGTCCCTGTCATACCCATAACCAGCCTCGATTCGACCGGCGTCATATGCGGAACCCTGCTATACAACTTGGTCAGAACGTTCTCCTGCGTCTCCTCGTTGGAAACCTCTTCGAAAGTCCCGTAAGCAATCACGCTGCGCCAGTTATATGAATCCTTGATCTCATCCACTTGCAGGCAGGCCCGAGGATTGGCGCGCAGCGCGTCCAGCTTTTTGCCCGGCAGCGTGTGGATGTAGATGTCCTTTCCGTCAAAGAAGTAATTCACCGGCACGACGTATGGCCAGCCGGCGGCGATGCAGCCGAGCCTTCCCAAACTCCCTTCGCGCAGAATCTCCCGCGCGTCAGTGTCCCTAAGTTTGCCGATATTCATTTTTTTCCTCCTTGCGCAGCCGCGCGCGTAAGTATTCCCCGCCCGTGTCCATTATCGAGGCGGTTCGGCGGGGAATACCCGCCCCTACGCGCGCGGCGTCGTTTAGCTCCACATTGGTTTGCGAACAATCTCGACCGAGCAAGACGCGTGCGACGCGACCGCATATGAGACTGATCCGAGCAAAAAGCGCTTAAATCCGCGATAACCATGCGATCCGAGCGCGATCAGATCGGAGTCCCACCTCTTCGCCGTCTCGATAATGGTTTCCGCCGGATGGCCCAAGATGACTTCGCTCGTCAACGTCAAAGGCGTCTCCCGCGAGGCGCCGCCTTCGCGCAACCGGGCAATGGCGCGGTTGACAACTGATCCCGCCCTCTCGCGCTCCGCCCTTTCCAGTTGAGAGTAATAGCTGTCCGGCAATGACTGCGTCTCAGGATTCGGCCTGAACGGCAGATGAATCACGGAAATGACATGAACTTCGCTGCGCGGCGCCCAGGGGCGATCGGCGATCTCTTCCACGGCCGCGTCGCCGAATTCGGAGCCGTCAACCGCAAGCAGAATCCTCGTCGCCTTTCCAACGGCGCCCCTGGCTTTACGTCGCCGAACGATCTGGACAGAACATTTCGCGTGTGAAGCGACGGCGCGCGACACCGAACCGAGCCATAGCCTTTCCAGCGCGTTGTAGCCGTGCGTCCCGACAATGATCAGATCCGCGCCCCAATGCTCAGCCTCGTCGATTATGGCTATTTTCGGATCTCCTTTGAGTGTTTTTGCAGTCATCTCGGATTGCGCGCCAGCGATCTCGCCGAATCGCGCCATCGCCTCCGCGGTGGTCTCGACGGCCCGTTCTTCAGCAATCCGCTCCCATTCTTTGTGTGCGCCTGACGGCATCGACGCCAGCCGCCATTGTGTCGGAAAATGGATATCCGCTACGGAAAAGATCCTCAACACGCTCCCCTCAGGCCACGGAGTTCGGGCGGCCTCCTCGACCGCCGCGAGACTCGCTTCCGAACCGTCGACCGCCAACAAAATTTTCATCGCTTTTTTCATTTGTTTTCGCGTCGCATGATCGCGCAACGCCCTCCTGCGCTTATCAAGGGCAATGCGTGTGCCGCGCATAAATCCTTGCCCGGCAATGTGGCGCATGACCGCGTTGGGGAAAATTACGAGACCTGGGGCGGAAAAATCCGCAAGGCGGTGAGATTAGGCGGATTTCGATTACATGTACGGGATCTCTATTCCGGCTGAAGTTCTTCTATCTTCTTCAAACGATAACGAAGCTGATCGCGCGAAACGCCCAGCAATTCGGCGGCGCGGGTCTGATTGCCCCCGCTCCGTTCCATCGCCTGACGCACCAACGACAGTTCGACCTGCTCAAGATCAATCCCTTCATCGGGCAATTGAAAAGACGGGGCGCGGACTTCGGCTGGGCGTGAATCGGCGATTACAGGGGGCGGAAAAACCGTCCGCTCGTCACTGATTAATCCGCGCGGCAACCAGCTTGCGGTGATCAGATCGGAATCTTCCAGAATCGTCACCCGCTCGATGACGTTGCGCAGTTCGCGGACGTTCCCGGGCCACGGATATCGTCGAAAAATCTCTTCGACATCGCTCGCCAAACCTCGTATCCGCTTTCGCAACTTTTCGTTGAAATGCGCAAGGTAATATTTCGCCAACAGCAACACGTCATCCCCACGTTCGCGCAACGGCGGCAGATCGATCTGAATCACCGAAAGGCGGTAGTAGAGGTCGAGTCGAAACCGCGCAACGTCGCTCTCGGCCTTCAGGTCGCGATTCGAGGCCGCGACCACGCGCACGTCGAGCGGCAAATCTTTCAACCCGCCGACGCGTCGAAACGATCCCCCTTCCAGCACTCGAAGCAGCTTCGCCTGCAACCCCAGCTCAAGCTCGCCGATCTCGTCCAGGAAGAGCGTGCCGCCCTGCGCCTGCTCGAACAACCCCTCTTTGCGCGCGCGGGCGTCGGTGAAAGCGCCTTTCTCGTGCCCGAACAATTCGCTCTCGATCAGCGTCGCCGGGATCGCCGCGCAATTGATCGCGATGAATGGCTGATCGGCGCGCGACGACCCGTAGTGGATCGCTTTGGCGACGAGGTCCTTGCCCGTCCCGCTTTCGCCGAGCAGCAATACCGACGAGGCTTCGCTAGCCGCGACCTTGCGCGCGAGCCGGATCATCTCGGTCATCGCCGGCGACTCGCCTATGATCTGATCGAAGCTGAACCGCCGCTCCTGCTCCCGGCGCAGGTAACTGACCTCACGCCTGAGTCTGCCTGCCTCGATCCCGTTGCGGATGGTGACCTGGAGTTCGCCGAGTCTGACCGGCTTGCCGATGAAATCGTAAGCGCCGCCGCGCAGCGCCGCGATCGTGTCTTCGAGCATGACGTTGCCCGTGATCATTATCACGATGGCTTGCGGCTGGCGCTTCTTGTATTCGAGCAGGGCGTCGAGTCCGGACCCGTCGGGCAGATTGACGTCCTGCAACACCGCCGACGGACGCTCGGCGTCGAAAGCCTCCAGCGCCGCGGCCACCGTCGAGGCCTCGAACGGTTCATATCCCCAAGCGCGCAGCGCTTCGGTCAACGTGTAGCGGATCGCCGAATCGTCATCAACCACGAGCACTTTCTCTTTTGGCATAGCCTCGCTTCCCTCAAAGAGTGAAGACTCTGGAAACTAAGTTTTTGGGCGTTTTCCTTGTAGCTACTCAGTCCCTATGCCGCGGTAGCGGCATCTGAATTTAGCCCGGCGTTTCAACGCCGGGGAAGCTGTGGGGAAAGTCCCGCGTCGCGTCAGCGACGCTTGATTTCAGGCGTCGCTGACGCGACGCAGAGGATTTCGCATGCCTACCGTGGGTTGAAACCCACGGCTAAATTCAAGCGCCGCTAACGCGGCAGGAAGACCTGAGCAATTACGGTTTTTCAGACAAAACACTTCAAAACTTAGTTTCCAGAGTATTCAGCATCTTTTCTGAAGATGTACAACAGAATCATGGGTCTCTCAACACTTTTTATTCTCTTCAATCTACTGGCCGTCGTATCTTTGGATCGGGCTTTCGGGCGCACACATGGTCTCAACCGGCAATCATCTTCGGAGGCGATTCAGCAGAAGCCCGGCGCGGATGCCGGTGAAAATATCCTTGAACCGGGCAGGACGATCAAACGCGAGTTGGCGGCCGGACAGCGGCATATCTATCGAATCAACATGGGCGCCGATCAGTTCTTGAGGGCGATCGTCGAGCAGGACCGGATCGATGTGGTGGCGCTGTTATCGGGCCCGGACGGCAAGCAGATCACGGAGTTCGATTCCGAAAGCAGACCGCGGGGGCAAGAACCGGTGACGCTTGTGGCGGAAGCGGCGGGCGAGCACCGGCTGACGGTGGAACCCAGACAGAAGGGGGCGGCTGCCGGAGGCTATGAGATTCGGATTGAGGAGTTG
>Ga0081455_10007517_pt1 | contig 11462 bp, 11 predicted proteins | sample TabmetS3T2R1_FD_70207 | JGI IMG/M metagenome (GOLD analysis project Ga0081455, IMG submission 70207) | Tabebuia heterophylla rhizosphere microbial communities from the University of Puerto Rico - S3T2R1 | ecosystem: Host-associated > Plants > Roots > Rhizosphere ...
GAGGTCGCGGGAAAACCCCGTTTCATCCTTGCTGTCGCGCAACTGGCGCAGATGCGCCACCGGCGCCTTGTCGCTGATAAGGCCGCGCGCGCTGTCGCGCAGCATGGATTGTTCTTCGGTGAGGACGAGTGGCATTGGAGGTTCCGGCCTTGGTGTTTCGAAAAGTAACTTTGAGATCGTCGTTCCGGGGCGACGCGCAGCGTCGAACCCGGAACCTCGAGATTCCGGGTTCACGCTTCGCGTGCCCCGGAATGACAGCGCGATTGGCTCACGCCCCCGGCAGATCGAGGATGCGCTTGGCGACGATGCCGAGCATCACCTCCGAGGTGCCGCCTTCGATCGAGTTGGCCTTGGTGCGCAGCCAGGCGCGCGGGCGGGCGCCGCCCCTGGAGCGGTCGCTTTCCCATTCCAGCGCGTCGATGCCGCCGGCCGACATCAGGATTTCATGGCGGCGCTTGTTGAGCTCGGTGCCGTAATATTTCATCGCCGAGGAGAACGCCGGATGCGACTGCCCGGCTTTCGCCAGATCGATCGCGCGCTCGGCCACCGCCGCGAATGCCGCCTCGTCGACATCGAACGTCGCGATCTGGCCGCGCAGCATGGCATCGTCGAGCCGGCCGGAATCATCGCTGCCGACGGAGTCGGCGGCGACCTGCCCGAGCGGACGGCCGATGCCGCGCTCACCCGTGCCCGAGATCATCGCCCGCTCGTGCTGCAGCAGGTATTTCGCGACGTCCCAGCCGCGGTTGACGGTGCCGACCACATGCGATTTCGGCACCCGCACATTGTCGAAGAAGGTTTCGCAGAATGGCGAATAGCCCGAGATCAGAAGGATCGGCTTGGTCGATACGCCCTTGGAGGCCATGTCGAACAGAATGAAGCTGATGCCGTCATGCTTCTTCGCCGTGGGATCGGTGCGCACCAGGCAGAAGATCCAGTCGGCGTAGTTCGCATACGACGTCCAGATCTTCTGGCCGTTGATGACGTAGTCGTCACCGTCGCTTTCGGCGCGGGTCTGCAGCGAAGCGAGGTCCGATCCGGCGTTCGGCTCCGAATAGCCCTGGCACCAGCGGATCAGGCCGGCGGCGATTTTCGGCAGATGCTCCTTCTTCTGCGCCTCGTTGCCGTATTTGAGCAGCGCCGGCCCGAGCATCCAGATGCCGAAGCTCGACAGCGGCGACCGTGCCCCTATCGCCGACATCTCCTCGCGCAGCACCTTGTGCTCGGCGCGATCGAGCCCGCCGCCGCCATATTCCTTCGGCCAGTCCGGCACGGTCCAGCCCTTGTCGCGCATCCGCTCGAACCAGACGCGCTGCGGCTCGGACGAGAATTTTGCGTTGCGCCCGCCCCAATAGGTGTCGCTTTCCGAGGTCATCGGACGGCGCATCTCCGGCGGGCAATTGGCCTCCAGCCAGGCGCGGGTTTCACGGCGGAATGTTTCCAGATCGGACATATCAGGCGTTTCCATGTGGGATGTTGGAGGCGACCTTAGCCGTCACATCGCGGAATTCAATATATGTCTGACGTCAGCCCATGCAGCGCTGACGGTGGTCACAACGCCCGATCAGGTGTATTCGCTGAGCCGTAACACTTGAAAAACAAGAGGAAACGGGCATGCGGTTGAAGTTGCTTTCGCCTGGCGAAATGAACGCCGACCAGAAAGAAACCTACGACGAGGCGATATCGGGCAAGCGCGGCGCCCCGCCGGCGCCGATGATGGCCTGGCTCAACAGCCCGGACATGGCGCGGCACGCTACGCGGCTCGGCGAGCAGCTGCGTTTCAACACGATGTTTCCGGCAAAATTGTCCGAGATCGCGATCCTCGTTACCGCCCGCCACTGGACCTCGCATTACGAATGGTTTGCGCATAAGCGGCTGGCGCTGAAGGGCGGCATGGACCCGAAGATTATCGAAGACATCCGAGACCGCCGCACGCCGACCTTCGACGACCCCAAGGGCAAGATGATCTACGACCTCGCCAAGTCGCTGCACGAGGGCAAGGGCGTGTCACAGGCGCTGTATGACGAGGCCGTAAAGGTGCTCACCGAACGCGGGATCGTCGAGGTGATCGGGCTGTGCGGTTACTACACGATGGTGTCGATGACGCTGAACACGTTCGAGTTTGGACTGCCGGAGGGTGAGGTGTCGGATCTGTCCTGAAGCCTGCGATGACCTTTCAAGGCAAAGCCAGGAGGTGGATTGCTGTTTCTCAGCGGCTCCTGAGCGATCGGGATACGCCGATCCGCTGTCCGTTTTGCGAGGATGCAGACCTGAGCGTAACTGATGTTCCATTGTCACACGAGACAATGGAGCGTTGGATTACGTGCCCTAACTGCAAAGAGGGCACGGCACTGCGCATGTCGAAGGCGACCGGGCCGTAGTCGGGCATCTTTCTGGAAACGCTGGGTTTCGGGATAGGCAGGTAGCACTGTCCCCACACCCGGCTTAAGTGGAGTTGGTCAACGGAGCAACCACATGTCGCAAACCCCACCCATCATCGCAGGCACCCGGATCGGGCATGTCCATCTCAAGGTCGCCGATCTCGACCGCGCACTCGGCTTCTATTGCGGCGTGCTCGGCTTCGAGGTGATGCAGCGGATGGGTTCGGGCGCCGCGTTCATTTCGGCCGGCGGCTATCACCATCACATCGGCCTCAACACCTGGGAAAGCAAGGGCGGCCATCCGCCACCACCCGGCACCACCGGGCTGTTTCACACCGCCATTCTCTATCCCAGCCGCCCGGCGCTGGCCGATGCGCTGTATCGCGTGATCCAGGCCGGCATCGAGCTCGACGGCGCCAGCGATCACGGCGTCAGCGAGGCGTTGTACTTGCGCGATCCCGATCAGAACGGCGTCGAGCTCTATCGCGACCGGCCGAAGGAGGAATGGCCGCGCGCGGCCGACGGCTCGCTCGCGATGTTTACGAAGCGGCTGGATCTGGATGATTTGCTGCGGCAGCGCGAGGCGTGATCCGTAGCCCGGATGAAGCGCAGCGGAATCCGGGGTGCCGCACGCACTGGCCCCGGATTGCGCTTCGCTCCATCCGGGCTACGCTTTCTTTGCGTGGCCTCTAATCATGATCAAAACGGCCGCGATCAACTCGACGCCGATGCAGGTATAGAACGGCAGTGTGTAACTGCCGGACAGATCGCGCAACAACCCGACCACGCCGGGCCCGAACGCGTAGGTGATCTGGTTGATCGCCGTAATCAGACTGACGAGCACACCGAACGAGCGCGGATCGAACTCGCGCTGCACGATCAGCGCCGGCAGCGTGATCAGATTGCCGACAGAGAAGCCGAACAGCGCGCAGGCGGCGATCAGCGCGTAGTCGTTGTGCACGTTGATGACGATGACGAGCGCGATCGCCTGGCTGACAAAGGAGAGCGAGGACGCCAGCCGCTGGTTCATGCGGTCGATCACGAAGGAAAAGAGCACGCGGCCAACCACCGCCATCGCCGTCAACAGCGCCATCGCAACCGTGGCGCGCTGCCGCCCGATCACCGAATCCAGAAAGGCGATCAGGTGCACGATGAAGCCGACCTGCGCGAACAGCACCAGCGCGAACGCGACCGAGACCGAGAGGAAGCCGATATCGCGAAGCGCACGCGCGCGGATTTGCGTTGGCGACGGCGCATCCGCGGCATCGACCGCACCCGCACTCAAGTGAAGCGGCGGCCGTCCGACCAGCAGCAGGATCACCGGCACCATCAGCGCGACCATCACCGCGGCCGAGACGGTCATCGCGCCGGAAAAGCCGAAATAGCCGATCGCGGTCACCAATAGCGGCACGCCGACGATGCCGCCAAAGCTCGCGCCGTTCAGCGCCCAGCTGATCGCCATGCCGCGCTTGTCGTCGAACCATAGCCCCAGCGTATTGGTGATGATGGCAAGGCTGGTCCCCGCCCAGCCGAATGCCAGCACGGCATTCGCAAGGTAAAGCTGCCAGGGCTCGCGCACCTGACCGATCGAGATCGCCGCCGCGGCCATCGCGAGCGTCCCCGCGATCAGGCAGTTGCGCGCACCGAACGCCTTGATGGCTTCGCTGACGAAGGCGACCAGCGCCGCGCCGAACAGATAGAAGAACGTGGTGCCGGACGAGATCAGCGACGCCGGCCAGCCGTGCAGCCGCTGCAACTCGGCGACATAGACGCTCTGGCCGTAGAAGCCGAGCCCCCAGCCGAAGGTCGCCAGCAGGAAACAGACGAGGACGATGCGCCAGCCGTCGTAGCGGATGGAGGCTTCGTCGATGGCGGCGTAATTGCGGGCGTCCAAAGGATATCTCGTCGTTGCTATCGCGTCATTGCCGCGACTGTCGGGCACATGTCGGCAACAGCTAACAAAGCTGCAAGGGCGATCAATTCGACCGAGACCGAACTGTCAGCAGATGGCAGCTAGGCGGCCGGCTTCGACGGATCGTAGAAGAAGCGCTCGCGCCAGACCTTGTCGCCGCGCCATTCCTGCAGCGCGACCTCGTCGAACCGGCCGGTCTTGCCGGACTGGAACACGAACTCGAACACCCAGTGGATCGCGACACGATCGCCCTCGACGATCGAGGTCACGCAGGTCGATGTCACGCTCTTGACCCGCTCCAGCACCGCGCGCTCATGCGCCACCAGGACGTCGCGGCCGACCCGCGGCGGGGCCTCATTCTCCTGCATGCTGGCGTCTTCGGTATAGAAGCGCTCGATCGCCCCGGCATGGTCGCCGGACACGACGGCTGCAATGAACTCATCAAGACGAGCGCGCGTCGGCATGGGAGGCCTCCGGTAATTGGGTGAGAACACCCGGATCGGGAGTTTCGTCCACCGGTCGCAATTTAGCCCGCCGCTTGGCCAATGACGCAAGCGCCAGGACGGCGAGGCCGAGTAGCACCGGCGGGAACACGACCATGTTGACCATGGACCAGCCGTAATGCGCCAGCAACTGGCCGGACGAGAACGACCCCAGCGCCATCATCCCGAACACCAGGAAATCGTTGAAGGCCTGCACCTTGTTGCGTTCCTGCGGCCGATGCGTCTCCAGCACCAACGCCGACGCGCCAATAAACGCAAAGTTCCACCCCACCCCAAGCACGATCAGCGTCGCCCAGAAATGCATCGCGGTGATGCCGGCAAGGCCGATACCCGCCGCCGCCGCTTCCAGCATCAGGCCGACCGCCACGATGGCAGGCGCACCGAAACGCGCGATCAGCGAGCCCGTGAAGAAGCTCGGCCCGTACATCGCCACGATGTGCCACTGAATGCCGAAATTGGAATCGCTGACCGTGAGCCCGCACATCTTCATGGCGAGCGGCGCCGAGGTCATCACGAGGTTCATCATGGGGTAGGCAATCACCCCGCACAGCGCAGCGGCGATGAAGCGCGGCTGCCGCGCGATCTCGAACAGCGGCCTTCCGCCATGCATATCGGACGCCGCCGGCTTCGGTGCATCGACGCCGGAGAGCACCGCCATCGCCACCAGCGCGACGATGGCCTGCATCACGAAGCTGAAGGCAAACAGATAAGGCGGCCAGATGTCCATGGTCCACTGCACGAGCTGCGGGCCGAGCACGCCGGCGAACACGCCGCCCGCCATCACCCAGGACAGGGCTTTGGGACGGAACGCCGCGCTGGCGCCGTCGGCGGCGGCAAAGCGATAGGATTGCGCCACCGCGCCATAGAGCCCGCCGAGAAAAGTCGCGCAGCAAAACAGCCAGAACGATCCATGCAGGATCGCGGCCGCGCCGAGCGCGCCGGTCAGCACGCCGCAGAAGGTGCCGATGATGAAGGCGACACGGCGGCCATAGGCGCGCGAGATCGCACCGGTCGGCAGCGTGCCGGCGGCGAGCCCGAGCACATACATCGAGAGCGGCACGGTCGCGAGCGAGATGGACGGCGCCAGCGTCGCGCCGACGATCGAGCCGGTGGCGAAGATGACAGCCGAATTGGCGCCGGTCAGCGCCTGCGCCGCGGCGAGCCGCAGCACATTGGCGCGTGCGCGTGCATCATTGGTTATCTCTTCTGTGACAGTCGTATCCAGCATCGGCCTTCCCGCCCGGCACCCCCGGGCAGGGAGCCTCATTGATTTGCGCGGCACTATGGAGATGCGAGGGGACGCGATCAACCGGCGCAAACGGGCGCGCGCCATGCGAGAGGCGCACATTGGACAGGCCACGGAGAACGGATTACATCGGGGCCGCCCCGATCGTGCCTGGTGCGATACGCGTAGCCGGCATTTCTGGAGTTCAAGCCATGAAAATCGACGACAGGCCGACCGTCGCCGCGCCCGACGATGATCCCTATCTCTGGCTCGAGGACATCGAAGGCGAGCGTGCGCTCGATTTCGTCGACCGGCAAAGCCGGCTGACGCTGGAAACTTTTGGCGGCCGGCAGTTCGCCGGGGATCGCGACACGCTTGCGGCGATCTATGACCGATCAGACAATATTCCCTACATCACGCGCCACGGCGGGTTCGTTTACAACCTCTGGAAGGATGCCAAAAATCCGCGCGGCATCTGGCGGCGCACGACGCTTGCAGACTTCCGCAACGTGGAGCCCGCCTGGGAAACGCTGCTGGATATCGACCGCCTGGCCGCCGAGGAGGACAAGGATTGGCTGCTCAACTGGACGCAGCCGCTGTCGGGAAGCCCACGCGTAATCGTCTCCCTTTCCCGAGGCGGCAGCGACGCGGTGACGCTGCGGGAATTCGATCTGGATGCGAAAGCCTTCGTCGCGGACGGATTCACCTTGCCGGAAGCCAAGAGCGGGGTCGAATGGGCCGATGCCGATACGCTCCTGCTTTCGAGTGCCCTCGGCGAGGGCATGGCGACGACATCGGGTTATGCGAGAACGGTCCGGCTATGGCGCCGCGGCGAAGCTGTGGAGCAAGCGCCAGTGCTGTTCGACGTGCCGGCCGACCGGATGGGCGCGTATTGCGGCGTTGACAATACTGCCGCGACGCCGCGGGTGTGGTTCATCGATCGAATCGATTTCTTCAACCAGAATCTCTGGCTCGGCACCGAGGCCGGTCCGCAGACAAAGCTCGACCTGCCGACCGACGTCTGGCTGGACGCGCATCAGGACTGGCTGGCCGTGAAGCTGCGCGGCGCCTGGACGGTCGCAGGCAAGACCTATGCGCCGGACAGCGTGCTCGGCATCCCGCTGTCGGCTTTTCTTGCTGGCGACCGCCACTTCACCATCGTGTTCGAACCGGGACCGCGACGGGCGCTGCAGGGATTTTTCTGGACCGCCGGCAAGCTCGTATTGTCCATTCTCGACGAGTTGCAGCCGGTGTTCGAAATCTGCGCGCCATCGACCAACGGCTGGACACGCGAGAGACTGCAGGGCCTTCCCGAGATCGGCGTGGTCGATGTCTGGCGTCTCGACCGTCACGAAGCCGAGAGCAACGGCGACCTTCTCGCCAATGTGCAGGACCCGCTCACGCCGCCTTCGCTGATGCTGATCGAAGGCGTCGCGGCGCCAGCGATACTGAAGCAGGCGCCAAAGACTTTTTCCGCCGACGGACTCATCGTCACCCGTCATGAGGCGATCTCGGTCGACGGCGAGCGCATTCCCTATGTGCAGACCGGTCCCGCCGCGGAGAGCGGCGATGCACCGGTCTATATGAGCGCCTATGGCGGCTTCGGCAGCGCGGTGAAGCCGTACTACAATTCCGCACTCGGCAAGCTCTGGCTGGAGCGCGGCGGCACCACGGTGCAGGCCAATATCCGCGGCGGCGGCGAGTTCGGCACACGCTGGCATGATGCCGGCCGTTATGCCGGAAAGCGGCTGGCGCACGATGATTTCGCGGCCGTTGCCGCGGACCTCGTCAAACGCGGCGTGACGCGCGCCAGCAGGATTGCAGCCGAAGGCGGATCGAACGGCGGCATCCTGATCACCAACATGCTGGTGCGCTACCCCGAACGATTCGGCGCGCTGTTCTGCACGATTCCCCTGGTCGACATGCGCCGCTACACAAAACTGCTCGCCGGCGCGAGCTGGATCGCGGAATATGGCGATCCCGACAAGCCCGCGGAGTGGGAGTGGCTGAAGACCTATTCCGCCTATCACACCGCAACGCCGGGGCAGAACTATCCGCCGATCCTGATTGCCACCACGCGCCGCGACGACCGCGTGCACCCCGGCCACGCCCGCAAGATGGCGGCCAAGCTGCAGGCCATGGGATATGAGGCCTATTTCTACGAGCCGGCAGCCGGCGGCCATGGCTACGGCAAGGACAATCGCGAACGCGCCGGATTCATCGCTCTTGGATACGCGTTTCTCAGAGAGAAGATCGGCTGGGGCGATGACGCCGTGTAGCTGACTGGCGCCGGTCTGTAGGGTGGGCAAAGGCGCTTGCGCCGTGCCCACCATCAGCACTCCGCTCGGGATGGTGGGCACGCTTACGGCCTGCCCACCCAGCAACGATTGCTACGCGGATTACGCTTAGAATCCGCCACACGAATGGAGCGCAAAATGGACGCGCAAGCCGAGCTCCGCATCATCCGTGCGGCCTACGCCAAGCAGGTTCTTGCCGCTGCAAGCGTTGTCGATGCGCGCCTGGCGCAAGCGTTTACGGCCATTCCGCGAGAGGATTTTCTCGGTCCGGGCCCGTGGCTGGTGCTGCGGTGGCTCCGCAACTATGTGCCGACACCCGACGCCGATCCCGTCTATCTCTATACCGACGATCTGGTCGCGCTTGTGCCCGAGCGGCACGTCAACAACGGGCAGCCGTCGTTGCACGCCCATCTCATTCACCAGGCCGCCCCCGCCGCAGGCGAGCACGTGGTGCATGTCGGAACGGGCACGGGCTATTACACCGCCATCCTCGCCCATCTCGTCGGACCGTCCGGCCGGGTAACGGGAATCGAGTATGATGCGAACCTCGCCGCGCGCGCCAGAGCCAACCTTGCGCCCTATGCGAACGTTACCGTGATCGAGGGCGACGGCACGCAGGTGCCGTTCGATGCCGCCGACGTCATCTATGTCAATGCCGGCTGCACGCGGCCGGCCACCAGCTGGCTCGACAACCTTGCCGATGGCGGCCGCCTGATCATGCCGATGACCTCGGATCAGGGATTTGGCGGCATTGCGCCGGAGCGCATGGCGAGCGCCGGCGCGGTATTCCGAATTGAGCGAAGGGCTGCGGACTATCTTGCACGCTGGATCTCGCCCGTTGCGATCTTTCCCTGCGCCGGCGGCCGCGACGAGGCGTCCGAACGGGCGCTGGCCGAAGCCTTTGCCCGTGGCGATTTACAGAGGATCACACGGCTGTACCGCGACCAGGACATTCCCGACGAGCGCTGCTGGCTGCGCGGTTCGGGGTGGTGCCTCGCCTATCACTAAGGCCCGTCTGTAGGGTGGGCAAAGGCGCGCTTGCGCCGTGCCCACCATCAGAACTCTGCTCGAGATGGTGGGCACGCTTGCGCTTTGCCCACCCTACAATGCGGCGGTGCTACTTCCGCCCGAACACCAAAATCATATTGTTTGCCGGCATCTCCACGGTCTCGATCAGGACAAGGCCCGCGCCGGCTGCAAGCTTCTCCACCTCGCCGATATCGCGCACGCCCCATTCAGCGTCCTGCTCGCGCAGGCTGGTGTCGAACACGGCGTTGCTCATCGCGGTGTGCTTGCCGTCGCGCTTGAACGGGCCGTAGAGCAACAGCCGTCCGTCGCTGCGCAGATAGCGGCCTGCGCCGGCGAACAGGCCTTCGGCCACGCGCCACGGCGCGATGTGAATGACGTTGGCGCAGAACACGGCCAGCAATTCGCCCGGCCCGCTGCCGTCATGCATTTGCGGACACCAGGCGGGATCGGAGAGATCGACGCGGAGCGGCGGGCGAATATTCGGCAGGGCAGCATGCGCGCGCCATGCTTCGATGCTCGCGATATGCCGCTCGTTGAGATCGCTCGGCCACCAGATGATGTCGGGCGTGTGGGTCGCGAAATGCACCACATGCTGGCCGGTACCGCTGCCGGCCTCCAGCACGTCACCGGATTTGCCGGCGAGGAATTGCTGCAGCACCGCCCAGATCGGCGCATGGTTGCGGTGGAACGCCGCCGCATCGAGCCGGCCGTCAGCTTCGACCGGCCGGCCATCCTTGCCGAACTCAACCACAAACTCAGCCATCAATTCGGTCCTGCAAAAAAGTGGCGCAGCGTCACTTCAGATCGCCGCAGAAAATTTCCTTCAACGTCCCAAGGAGACGCAATGTGCGCTGGTCAGCGACGCGATAATGCAGCGTCTGCGAGGTGCGCCGGAATTCCACCAGGCCGTCGGCACGCAGTTTCGCCAGATGCTGCGACAGCGCCGACTGGCTCAGCTTCACGACCGCGACGAGCTCTCCCACCGTCATCTCGCCGCGCACGGCAAGAAAGCAGAGGATCAGCAAACGCTTTTCATTGGCCAGCATTTTCAGGAGCTGGGCGGCCTCGCCGGCCTGCTTCGCCAGCGTCTTCAGCGCCGCCTCATCGTCGGCACCGGCGACGAAGGTGGTTTCTTGCCGGCCCTCTTGCTCAGTCGCTTGCTCAGTTTCTTGGGCGGCCGTGGCGGCTGCTCTCATCACTGCAAATCCGGTATCGTTTTCCGTGCCCAAAGCACAGATATCACAATAGCGCGCCGACTTTTCTTTAGCATTGACTAAATTAGCAAATGCCGATACCGGTTCCAAAAAGCAAGAAATCATGCGGCAACGTGGCCGCGAGAGGAAGAAAACGTGCGGCAGAACCCATTACGCAGCAAAGTTGTTCTCCCTGACCCCGCCGCCCCGGATACAACGATCGGCCGCCGCAGCTTCCTCGGCCTCGGCGCAGCACTGACCGGCAGCCTCGCCCTTGGCGCCAAACCGGCCACCGCCAACCCCGCACAGGAATCTCCCCCTGCCGACGCCCCCTGGTCGCAATCGATCGGCGCAGGCGTGGTCGATCGGCCCTACGGTCGGCCCGCGGATACCGAAGCTTCCGTGATCCGGCGCAACGTACCCTGGCTGACCGCCGGCACAGAATCGTCGGTGAGCTTTTCGCCGCTGCAGGAGCTGCAGGGCATCATCACGCCGAACGGACTGTTCTTCGAGCGCCACCATGCGGGATGGCCCAGCATCGATCCGGCGCAGCACAAGCTCATGATCCACGGCCTCGTGGAGCGCCCGCTGCTCCTCACCATGAAAGACATCCTGCGCTTCCCGCAGACCACGCGCATCCATTTCATCGAATGCCCGGCCAATGGCGGCATGAACTGGCGCGCCGCGCAGATGAACTCGCTGCAATTCAGCCACGGCATGGTCAGTTGCGCGGAATGGACCGGCGTCAGGCTGTCGACGCTATTGGAAGAGGTCGGCATCAAGAAGGAAGCAAAGTGGGCGATGGTTGAAGGCGCCGACGGCGCGCATATGAACCGCAGCCTGCCGCTCGACAAATGTCTCGACGATTGCCTCGTGGTCTATGCGCAGAACGGCGAGGCGCTGCGGCCCGAACAGGGCTATC
>Ga0081455_10004451_pt1 | contig 11460 bp, 9 predicted proteins | sample TabmetS3T2R1_FD_70207 | JGI IMG/M metagenome (GOLD analysis project Ga0081455, IMG submission 70207) | Tabebuia heterophylla rhizosphere microbial communities from the University of Puerto Rico - S3T2R1 | ecosystem: Host-associated > Plants > Roots > Rhizosphere ...
CCCTGTCGGCACCGCCACACTGTACTACTACGACCGCGTCGCCCACACCGCGCAGGTGATCGGCACCGCGACTGCCAGCAACGACAACTGGTGGGCGTCGATGAGCTTCGACGGCCGCTATGTTGCATTCCAGAGTGACGCCGCGCTGGTGGCCGGCGACACCAACGATGCGATCGACATCTTCGTCTACGACACGGTCGCTCACACAACCCAACGCGTGTCGGTCGGCGGCACGGCCGATGGGGACAGCATCCGTCCGAAGATCAGCCCGGACGGGCGCTACGTCATTTTTGCGAGCAACGCTTCCAAACTGGTGGCGGACGACACCAACGATCAGCCGGACACCTTCGTGTACGACCGGCAAACGCACACGATCCAGCTGCTGTCCCAGTCGGTGCTGGCGTTGGGCGATGGCGGGGATGTCTGCGCGGTCGTTGGCGAGGACCTGTTCGAGGACGTCCCTGACATGCTCGGCTCGGTCGGCGACCACGAGGAGCTGGTTGTCCTGGCGGCCGCGGGTGGCGGCAACGTAGAGCCCGCGGTGGCTGGTGGCGGAGGTGACGACGCCGAGGCTGACATCGACGGTGTCGCCTTCGTAGCCGTGGCCGGTGGCCGCGTAGCCGAGCCGCACGTGCGCCCGCGTGTAGTCGGCCGGCAGGGTCACCTGGCCGTGTCCGTCGCGGTGGGACACGGTGAGGCTGCCGTCCCCGCGGACGTCGAGGACGGTCCATAGATCGCGGTTGCGGACGGGTTCGCCCCGGTCGGTGCGCAGCGTGCGGTCGTTGCGGCGGGTCGCCACCACGTCGCCGACCGCCACCGTCTCACCGCCGGCGATACGGACCGCCCGGGCACCGAGCTCGCCGTGGACGCGGCGCTGCGCCTGGATCGCGGTGTTGAGGGCGTCGACGTGTTCGTTGGTCTCGGCCACGACCGCGACCCGCTTTCCGGCGGCGGTGTGGGCGACCCACCGGGCGGCGGCCTCGGTGACGAGCTCGTCCAGGGTGCCGGCGGTGACCCGGCGGTGGTCGATGTAGGCGTCGAGGGCGTCGGGGTTGCCGGCCCGCAGCTGCAGCGACGCGGTCTGTTCCCAGCGGTGCCGGAACCGGTGGATGGTGGCGAGGGCGTGGGTCGGGCCGGTGCGGCACAACTCGGCGAACATGCCACCGCGTCCGACCGCCTGGAGCTGGCGAGGATCACCCACCAGCACCAGTCGCCAGTGCTGCGACAGGGCGAGGTCGACCAGGTGGGCGAGCGCCCCGGTGCCGACCATGCTGGCCTCGTCAACGACAAGCGTTGACCCGGGCGGGAGCCGGTAGCGGTCATGCGGTCCACCGGTGCGCCACTCGTGCAGCAGCTTGGCCACCGTGTCGGCCGGCATCCCGGTCTCGTCCCGCAGGACCTTGGCCGCCTTGGCGGTCGGGGCCACGCCGACCACCGGACGGCGGTAGCGGGACAGGTCCGCGACGGCGTTGCGCAGCGCGGTGGTCTTGCCGGTGCCCGCCGGGCCCACCACCAACACCACCCGGTCCTCGCCGGCGACCGCCGCGGCGGCATCGGCTTGGAGGACATCGAGACCGTCACGGCGCACCGTGGGCGATCGGCGGGGTGGTGTCTCGTGCGCCTCGGCGGCGAACAACACGATGCGTTCCTCCTGGGCGAGCACGCCCTCGTGGGTGAGGTGAGGTTCGGTGGGCGCCAGCCACACCGATCGGCCATCCGACGCACGCGCCGGCCCGCGACCCTCGGGTGGGTCGAGGCTCACACAGGTGGCCATCACCCGGTCGCAGGCCCGCTCGATCGCGGCCGCCCACTCGCGGCCCGAGAACCGTGACACCGGCGGGGCGAGGTCGCAGATCGCCTGCAGCACGTCGGCCCGGGTCCACGACGAGCCCTTCGTCGAGCACAGCTCAACCACATCCGGAGCCGTCACGGCATTGGCGGCCACCGGCGTCCGGGCCGGGGCCCGCAGCGCCGCCACGACCCGATCCGGGGTCCAGCCCAGCGCCGCCGCCTCCTCCCGCCACACCCCGGCGAGCTCGGCGCCGCTGGCGTGGGACTTGGTCGCCCGGGTGTCCTCGGCCGCCTCTCGGGTGAGCGCGGCGCGTTCCCACCGCGACGGGTCCCGCCCCTCGCGGTCGCGAAACTCCCGCACCTTGCCGGCGAGCGCCGCCTCGACCTGCACGGTCCGCTTCGAGAAGACCTCGAGCAGCTCGCGGGCTACGCCGGTGATCTCGGCTTGACCATTCTCGAGCGGTCCCCAGGCGATGCCGTAGCGGTGGGTCAGCTCGGCCCGCAGCACCGACTGGTACAGGCCGCCCAGGGCCCGCTGGTGGCGCTTGAGGTAGCGGGCGTCCAACGCCAGCCACCGGCCGTCCGCCGTCTGCACCTTGGCCGACACGACGACATGGGTGTGCAGTTGGGGGTCGTCCTCCCGCGAGGTCGCCTGCCCGAACACGGCCAGCACCAACCCGCCGGCGTCGGGATGCTGACGCACGCCGTCGCGCCGCACCCGGGTCGTCGCCCCATACCGCTCGAGGTGCTCCAGGACCGCCCGCACCGCCACATCGTGCGCCTCGACCACGCCGGGGTCGCCGGTCAGCGCCCACCACACCGACGCCGACTTCGGTGCCGAAAACGTCGCATCGAACCCCGCCACCGCCGGGATCAGCCGCCCCTTCGTGTCGTACCGGTCGACCAGCGCCCGGCCCAACTGTCCCCCCGTCACCGGATCACGGCCCGACAACAGCGCCTCCAGGTCCTCGGTGGCCACCGCCCCGGACAGACCGAGTCCCGCCGCCTGACGCCCCAGCCACCGGCCCTCACTACCCGGGCCGTCATCGGCCAGGTAACGGGTGTAGTAGCGCGCCGAAGCCCCCGCAGTGTTGGCGTAGATCGTCGTCACCCGCAGCACCGGGACTCCCGGCCGCCGGCGGGCACTTGTCTGCCGTCCTGATCGGTTCGGCAGCTATCGAGTCGCGACATCGGCGTCAGTCGGCGAGCGGGAGCGTGGCCTGTGCCGCGTCGCTGCGGCGGCGGGTGCGCCGCTTCGGGCGTGGCGTAGAGCGGGTCGGTGGGGCGGGCGTTGCGGCTTCGTCCGCCTCCGCCTCCGTCGCCGTCTCGGCGACGCCGACGGCGATCTCGCGTTGGCCGTGAAGCCACGCGACGAGGTCGTCGTGGAGGACGACCCGGCGGCTCCCGGTCTTCACCGAGGCGAGGCCGCCGACCTGCATCGCCCGATACAGGTGCGCCCGGCTCACACCGGCCACCCCGGCGGCCTCGGGCACGCTGTAGGCCAGCGGCCGGACGTTCGCGTTGCTCATGGGGCCGTTGTACGGACCCCCACCCACCCGCGGGCGGACCGACCCTCAGCCCGTATCAGGCCGCCTCACGCGACCTCGCACACAGCGTTCGTACCGGCTGGTGTCGTCGGTTGTCGCTGAATGCCCTGCACTACCCCGCAGTCCACCGGCCGTGAAATGCGTCACACCTTGTCGGCGAGGGTGGCGAGCGCCCGGCGCTTCGCGTCCATGCCCACCTTGGCGTACACGTCGGCGGTGATCGCCAGGCCGGCGTGGCCGAGGACCGCCGACACGACCTCGAGGGGCACGCCCTGCTCGAGCAGCAGCGTGGCCGCGGTGTGGCGGGCGGCGTGGAACCGGCGGTGACCCACGCCGGCGCGCTCGCACAGCGCCGACCACCAGCGGTTCGCGTTGCGCGGGTCCAGCAGCGTGCCGGTCGTCGTCGTGAACACGTGGCCCGTGTCGGTCCACAGCGGACCGAGGGCCAGCCGCTCGGCCGCCTGGCGGCGACGGTGCTCGCGCAGCGCCTCCGCCGTCCCGGCGACGAGCGGGAGCTCGCGCGTGCCGGCGTCAGTCTTGGTCGTGTCGACGTAGAGGCCCCCACCATCGCGTCGGCGCTTCAGGGTCCCGTGGACGGTGAGCGTGCCGGCGTCGAGGTCGACGTCGTCCCACTGGAGCGCGAGCGCCTCGCCTTTGCGGAGACCGAGACGGAGCACGAGCACGGCGAGCGCTTCGAGCCGATCGCCCGCCGCGGCGTCGATGACCGCAGCGGCGCCCGCCGCGTCGAGCGTGTCGTCGAGCTTGGTGCCCGTCTTGCGGGGCCCATCGACGAGGGCGGCGACGTTGCGGACGACGAGCCCGTTCTGCTCGGCCCAGCGCAGCGCCCGCCGCAGCAGCGCCCGGGCGTACTGGCGGGTGCGCGGCGACAACCCATCGTCCTCCAGCGCCCGCAGCATCGACTTCACATGCTGCGGCGTCAGCTTCGCCAGCTTGACCCGGCCCACGTGCGGGATGACGTACCGCCGAGCCATGTAGCCGTAGTCCTCAACGGTGGAGGACTTCACGGTGCCGGGTACGACGGTGGCGAGCCACCACTCGAGGAACTCGCCGACGGTCTGGGTGCGATCCGGGGTGACGCCCTGCTCGGCCTGGCGACGCAGCTCGTCGAGCGCCGCGAGCGCCTCGCGTTTGGTCCTGCGGACGGCACGTGGTCGGCGGCGCCGGCCCTCCCGGTCGAGCCCCGCATCGACCTGGGCCACCCAGTAGCCGTCCAACCGCCGATACACGGACCCTTCGCCCGTGCCGCGTCTGGCCGTCATGGCTCACAAAGGTACCGTGTGGCTCACAACGTGGCTCACAACTTGCGGACACAACAAGAGCCGGCGCTTTCGCACCGGCTCTGACCTGGACTCATGTTGCGCGCTCGGAGGGACTCGAACCCCCAACCTTCTGATCCGTAGTCAGATGCTCTCTCCAATTGAGCTACGAGCGCCGGTTGCGGAGAAGCAAGGCTACCGCGGCGCCGACACGGCCCCCAACCGTCGGCGCAGCTACCCTCTTGTGCCCCGGACCAGCGCAGACACAGGGGGTGATGGGGTGCCCTACAACCAGACTGGGTTGCTCGTCCACGACGCCGACGCGCACATCATGGAGACGCCCAACTGGCTGCGCGACCACGCCGACCCGGGCATCCGCGACCGCATCCACCCGCTCCGCTACCCCTCCGGCAACGAGCTGCGGCAGACCGGCGATCCGGCCGAACAGCAACGCGATCTCGTTGCGGCATTCGAGCGACTGGCGGCGCGGCACCGTTCCGACGAGTACGTGGGCAGCGAGGCCGAGGACATCATGGCCCGCAAGAACTTCGCCGCGACCGGCAGCTTCCTCCCCGAGGACCGGCCCCGCGCCCTCGATCTCCTGGGCTTCGCCAGCCAGCTCGTGTTCAACACGTTCCACAACCGCCGCCTCCGCGACTGGGAACACGGCGACGATCTCGAGCTTGCGATCGGCGTGGCGCGGGCCCACAACCGCGGCATGGTCGAGTTCTGCGGCGTCGACCCCCGGCTGCTTCCGACCTGCTACGTGCCGCTGGTCGCCATCGATCGGGCACCCGCCCTGGCCGACGAGGCCATCGCCGCCGGCGCCGCCGCGCTGCTCGTCGCCTCGGGGTGCCCACCCACCCATTCGCCGAGCCACATCGGGCTCGACCCCGTGTGGGCGCGGGCCGAGGAAGCCCGGATCCCGATCGTGTTCCACGTCGGGGGGACCGGCGACCTCATCGACCACAACTACTTCCGCAACGGGTTGCCGATACCGCCCGACTTCCACGGCGGCGAGGAGAACTTCCGCTCCGTCGACTACATGGGCATCCCCGGTCCGCCCGCCCAGACGCTGGCGACCATGATCTTCGACGGTGTCCTCGAGCGCTTCCCCGACCTCCGCATCGGGGTGATCGAGCAGGGGGCGATCTGGGTGCCGTCGTGGACGCGGCAGATGGAGTCCGCCTTCGACGCCTTTGCCCGCCACGAGGAGCGCCTCCAGGGTCTCTCGCTCCGGCCGAGCGAGTACGTGCGCCGCCAGGTCCGCTTCACCCCCTACCCGACCGAGGACGTGGGCTGGATCATCCAGCAGTCCGGCCCCGAGGTGTGCCTGTTCTCGTCCGACTATCCCCACGTGGAGGGCGGGCGGCGGCCGATCGAGCGGTTCGAGGCATCGCTCGAAGCGGCGGCGATCGACGCCCATGCGCGCCACCGCTTCTACAGCGACAACTTCGCCGACCTGATGGGCTCGGCGCTGGAACCTCTCGCCGCCTGACCTGGCCCGCAGGGGCAACCGGCCGGCGGCCCGGCGCTATGCGGCGGAATCGGCCGTCACGCCGGCCAGGTCGCCCACGAGTGCGCGCATCTCTTCGGGCACGCCCGTGCGCCGCCACCAGTCGATGGCGGGCACATCGTGGTGCATGGCCTCCGCAAGCTCGAGCTCACCGCCACGGGCTCGGATGGCCAGTTCCAAGAGGTCCTGGTCCATGGCCCCCAGGATGCAGCCGTGTCCGGTCGATGAGAAACGAGTTTCGCGGGATCCGGTTTCCGTTCGCGCGCTGTTCACACGGCGGGCCGACGGCGTTCACAGCCCTGGCGCGCAGCGGAACGTCAGCCGAGACGGGGCTCTAGTCCGTACGTCACCTCACCGGCTCGACCGGAGCGCCGTCATCAGCTGGGCCTTGTTCATCGACGACCGGCCCGGGATGTCCAGGTCGCGGGCCCGCTTCATCAACTCGTCCTTGGACCAGTCGTCGTAGGACGGCTGCCTCCCACCTTTCCGCAGCGCTCCCTTGCCGGCGTTGGAGATGCGGGCGGCCTTGCTCTTGCTCATGCCGGACTCGCGCATCTTCTCGTACTGGCGTGGGTTCTTGATGCTGGGACCAGGGCTGCGACCACGGGGCATCGCCACCACCTCCTGGTGTCGCTTCCAACGCGGGAGTACCCGAAACGGCCCGGCGGGACACACGCGACCGCCCGGCACAGGGCCGGGCGGCGCAGCGGAGAGGGTGGGATTTGAACCCACGGAGGACTTGCGCCCTCACTTCCTTAGCAGGGAAGCGCCTTCGACCGGACTCGGCCACCTCTCCCCGTGGGAGCACGCCAGCGTAGCCCGCATGCCGTCAGCCCACGAGCGGCCGCGTGCCCTGGTACACGAGGATGGCCGGATCGCGCCGTCGCTATGACCGGCTGATGATCAGCGCTTGCCGCCACCGAGGAGACCGCCGAGCACATCGCCGAGGCCGCCCCCGCCCCCGCCGAGCAGGCCCCCGAGCATGTCCCCGAGGCCACCCCCACCGAAGAGGCCGCCATCGCCTCCGCCCTGCTGCGCGCCGCCGGACGTCACGACTCCAGATCAGCGCTGCGACGTCGAACGCTGGCGCCGTGGAGACTCCAGAGCGAGGTCGGGTCGGTTTACACCGCGGGCTCGGGCTGCGCGCCACGTAGCAGGACGCCGGGGCGCTCACCCGTGGACTCATCGTCCTCGCGCACGACCACGCCGCGCTTGATCGTGGCCCCGTAGCCCCGGGCCCGCTGGACCAGGCGGCGCCCGCCGGCGGGCAGGTCGTAGACCATGGTGGGCGCATCGATGGCCAGGGCGTCGAGGTCGATCACGTTGACGTCGGCGAGGTAGCCGGGCGCCAGCAGGCCGCGGTCGTCGAAGCCATACAGGCTGGCCGTGCTGCGGGTCTGCATGTGCACGGCTTGCTCCAACCCCAGGCGGGCGCCCCGCGAGCGATCGCGGACCCAGTGCGTGAGCATGTACGTGGGGAGCGACGCGTCGCACAGCAGGCCGCAGTGGGCGCCCCCGTCGCCCAGCCCGAGCACCGAGCCCGGATGCACGAGCATCTCGTGCAGGGCGTCGAAGTCGCCGTGGGCGTAGCCCAACAGCGGGATGTACAGGAGCCCGCGGCCGTCGTCCGCCATCATCAGGTCGTAGGTGACCTCCTGGGGCGTGCGGCCCTCGCGGGCGGCGATGGCCTGGACGCTGCGCTCGGGCCCAGGCTCGTACTCGGGCGGGTCGCCGAGCGGGAACAGCTTGTGCCAGGCCGACGTGATGAACGCGGCGAGGCCCGGCACCTCGACGCGTTCGGTGACCATCGCCCGGCGCACGTCGGGGTCGCGCAGGCGGGCTTGGCGGTCGGCGCGGGGGAGGTCGGCGAGCGTTCGCCAGGTCTCGTGGAACACGAACGGGTGAGCCGTCGAGTCCCAACCGAACAGCACCGACGCGGGGCGACCGGCCACCTGGGGGACGATCCGGGCGCCGTCCGCCGTGGCCCCCTCGGCCAGCTCCACCAGCCGGCGCCAGTGCTCGGGCCGGAGGTCGTCCTGCAGGCAGTTGAACGTGACCGGGCGACCGGTCTCGCTGGCGATCGTCCGCATCCATGCGAACTCGCCCTCGGGATCGAACATGTCGCTGGCCAGCTCGAACACGCCGGCACCGGCGTCACCGAGCGCCCGGCCGATGCCGATCAGCTCATCGGCGCTGGCGGTCGTGCCCGCCGCCAGCTCGCCGTCCTTGGCACGGTGCAGCAGCGTGCGGGTCGTCGAGAAGCCAACCGCCCCGGCCTCGACCGCCTCGCGCACGACCTTGGCCATTGCCTCGATCTCGTCGGGCGTCGCCTCGGCGTTGTGGCCGCCGCGGTCGCCCATCACGTATGCCCGCACGGCGCCGTGGGGGACGAGCGCGCTCACGTCGACCACGCGGGCCATGCGGTCGAGCTCGTCGAGGTATTCGGGGAACGTCTCCCAGTTCCAGCTCATGCCCTCGGCGAGGGCGGTGCCCGGGATGTCCTCGACGCCCTCCATGAGCTGGATCAGCCACGCCCGCTTGGCCGGGTCGGCGGGGGCGAAGCCGACGCCGCAGTTGCCCATGACGATCGTGGTGACGCCGTGCCAGCTCGACGGGCTGATCTCGGGGTCCCAGGTGGCCTGGCCGTCGTAGTGGGTGTGGATGTCGACGAAGCCGGGCGTGACCAGGCGCCCGTCCGCGTCGACCTCGCGCCGCCCGGGTCCGACCTCAGGCCCGACGGCGCTGATGCGGTCGGCGTCGACGGCGATGTCCGCGGTGCCCGGGGCGCGGACCGGACCCCCCGACCCGTCGACCAGCGTCCCGTTGCGGATGACGAGGTCGTGCATCGCGTTCCCCCTCGTGGCTGACATGGGCGTCAGCGACCAGCCAACACCACCTTGACCGCGCGGTCAAGACAGAGGACCGGCAAGGGCGGGCGCCGGGACCGCCGTGGCCCGACGGGGGCAACGCGAAGAGGCCCGCCCCGGAGGGCGGGCCTCGACGCTGTTTGGGAGGGATCTACTGGTGCAGCCCGTTGGTGTTGCCGTTGCAGCTGGCCCCCGGCCCCATCTCGTGCATCTGGTCGGTGATGGCCGAGGCCCCGTGGCCGTCGCCCAGCAGTTCCTTGGCCACGTTCTTGGTGTGGCCCCAGTTCTGCACGCGCCCCGCCTCGAAGGGGTCGCCCCCGCCGGTGGGATCGTCGTTCTGCCCCGAGAACGAGCAGATCGAGTTGGCGTTGAATTGGTTGATCGGCGTCGGCTTCCCGTTCCCGGTGATCTCGCCCGCGAACGCCGCGCCCGGCGTCACGACGATCCCGACAACCACCGCAGCCGCGGCGATGACCTTTCTCATACTGCTTCCTCTCCGTCTGCGCGCGACGGACCGCCCGCCGCACAGATCCGGGAACCTTACGCCGTAGCGGCGATCCCTAGCCACTCAATGTGGCCGGTCGCACGGTCGCTTCACACCCAAAGTGACGACGGGGCGTTTCAGGTGGAGGCATCGAGTCGGGCCTGCAAGCCGTCCAGCACGCGCTCGAGGCCGTACTCGAAGTCCTCATCCACCTCCTGCTGGGGATCCTTGCCGGCATAGCCGGTCGTGATCGTCCGGAGCCGCTCGTGCCCCTCGGTGACGTCATCGGCGACGCTCATCAGCTCGTCCAGCCAGTCCTGCGGGCTCTGGCCGTGGCGGGCGAGCAACCCCTGCAAGGCCGCCTCGCTCAGGGCGATGCCGGCCACGTAGGCGGAGAGGGTGTTCAGGGCGCGCTCGGCCTCCCGGAGCGGGAAACCCGCGGCCTCGAACACGGCGAGCATGCTTTCCGTCGCGTGGCTGAGGTTGGGCCCGGGCACAGCCGCCACCACGTGGTCGAGCTCCGAGACCACCCAGCGGTGGCGCACGATCGCCGAGCGCATGCTGTGGGCGAACCGGCGGGTCGCCTGCCGCCAGTCGTGTGCCTCGCCGGCATCGGGCACGTCGAGCTCGCCGTTGACCTCGTTGACGACAAGCTCGATCAGCTCGTCACGGTTGGCGACGTGCCAGTAGAGCGAGGTCGCGCCCACCCCGAGCGCGGCCGCGAGCTTGCGCATGCTCAGGGCCGCGGCGCCCTCGGTGTCGAGCAGGCGCAGGGCTTCGGCGACGATCCGGTCGCGGGTCAGGGCCGATCGCGGTTCGCGGCGGGGCCGGAGCCACACCGACGGGTACGACCGGTCACTCGCTGGCATCGCGCTCTCCCTCGCCGACGGACATCACCATACGGTTGCAGAACACTGTACGAGCGATAGTACACTGTTCGAGAAACTGCACACCGTTCGAGAGAGGCAGGAGTGCATGGACGAAAGCATCGACGCCATCGAGGTGAGGAACCTCGCGAAGGGTTACAAGGGAGTACCGGTGCTCCACGACGTCTCGTTCGCCGTCGGACGGGGCACGGTCTTCGCTCTGCTCGGAGCCAACGGCTCGGGCAAGACAACGACGATCAACATCCTGACCACGTTGATCAACGCCGACGGCGGCAGCGCGAGCGTCGGAGGGTTCGACGTGGCGGAGCAACCCTCCAAGGTCCGCGAGCAGATCAGCCTGACCGGACAGTTCGCCGCCGTAGACCAGGTGCTCACAGCCCGGGAGAACCTGGTGCTGATGGGCGAGTTGCGCCACGTCACCGATCCTGGTCAGACCGCGGCGGACCTGCTCGACCGGTTCGATCTCACCGAGGCGGCCGACCGCCGCCTGTTGACCTTCTCGGGCGGGATGCGGCGCCGGCTCGACATCGCCATGAGCCTGGTGGGCGACGCGCCCATCGTCTTCTTCGACGAACCGACGACCGGGCTCGACCCCCAGAGCCGGTCCGGCATGTGGCAGACCATCCGGCAACTGGTCGACAACGGGACCACCGTGTTTCTGACGACGCAGTACCTGGAGGAGGCCGATCGCCTCGCCGACGAGATCGCCATCCTCCACGGCGGCAGGGTCGTGGCCAGCGGCACAGCGGCCGAGCTGAAGGCCATGGTGCCAACCGGGCTCGTCGAGCTGGAATTCGGCCAGGACGAGCAACTGTCCGCGGCGCAGCGAGCACTCGGCGAGCGCCACGAGGTCAGTCAGATGGACTCGAAGCTGATCGTCTCCACCACCGGCTCGGTGGCCGACATGGCCGACCTGTTCATCCATCTCAAGGAGCTCAGGATCGAGCCGACCGGGTTCTCCCGGGAGTTACCGACGCTGGACGACGTGTTCTTCAAGATCCTCGACGACGACAAGGAGGCCCGGCATGCGAGCTCTCTCTGACACCTGGACGATGACGAAGCGAAGCCTCCGTCATACGACGCGCAGCATC
>Ga0081455_10007518_pt1 | contig 11460 bp, 10 predicted proteins | sample TabmetS3T2R1_FD_70207 | JGI IMG/M metagenome (GOLD analysis project Ga0081455, IMG submission 70207) | Tabebuia heterophylla rhizosphere microbial communities from the University of Puerto Rico - S3T2R1 | ecosystem: Host-associated > Plants > Roots > Rhizosphere ...
TTTTTCGCGACGCCGGGAAACTTGGCGTTTTCCTTTTACGACTCTCTCCGGCGTTTTCTCCCCGGAAACACAAGCTAGTGGAGATCGATCCATTGATTGAGATGCTGAGCGACTACGAGCTCGCGATTGAGCTTCGGAATCGCAATTGGGTGGCCGGCGAACAGTTGCAATCGACAATCGAATTTTTGCAAAAGCATCATACAATTTTCGTAAACGTGGATGCGCCTGAATCGGATCATTTCATGGTCATGCGGTCAGACGTCGATGAGGTAACGAATTCGAAGGTGGCGTATTTGCGACTGCATGGACGCAACGCGAAGGGTTATATCAGCGGCAAAACGGTGGCGGCGCGTTTCGATTACGATTACAACGAGAACGAAATCGCGGAAGTTGCACAACGCAGCAAGGAGCTGGCGCGAGAAGCAAAGGAATTGCATGTGATCTTTAACAATAACAATCTCGATTACGCGCCGCGCGCAGCGCTTCGTTTGCGCAAGGCACTGGGCCAAATCGTAAAGACTCCACCGGAGACAGCAGAATTGTTTTAATTTACCACGCGGTGGGGCCGGGCCGGCATTTCTTCATCAATCTTAATCAATACTGAAAGTGCGGGACTCAAAACAAGTAGCCGAACACGCCTACGAGTCGCGATTGCCGAGGCCGCTTGCACGAATGAAACGGTGGCTGGTGGAACATCACATGACCCTGATGACAATTGCCGACACGCCGCACTCCATCGCACTTGGGTCTGCAATCGGAATTTTTTTCGGGTTCACGCCGCTTTATCCGCTAAAGACCTTGTTATCAATCGGTACGGCGTGGGTTTGTCGCTGCAACAAGATTGCGGCTGCGATTGCAGTGACCCTGCACGACGTCGTTATCTGGGCAATGCCTGCGATCTATCTCGCGGAATATCAATTGGGGTGCTGGAGTTTGCAGCGGTCGCCAGCGCAGCGTGTCCATTTTCGGCAGTTTGGGTTGCACGATTATATGCATTGGCATGTATTTTCGCGCGTAGTCTGGCCCACATTCTGGCCGGCATTTGTTGGCTCCATGTTCCTCGCCGTGCCTTCGGCAATCATCATCTATTTTGTGATGCGGTTACTGGTGAGTCGCGCGCGACGACCCGAGAAGGCTGCATGATGCGAAGGTGGAACGTGTTGTCCTCAACGCGTTCGGGAGAAAGCGGATTTGCTGCGTGATATATGCACCTTTCGGTGATTGGCTTTTGGCATCGCCTCCGGTGAAGCCGATCCACCTTGACCTTAGAACGCGTCCCAAAGCCGTTTGCCAATCAGGATGCGCCGATTAAGGTGCTCCGGTTCGAGGGTATTTTATGCGTTTATCACGTCGATTTATCATCAGTTGTTCCGTGCTTTTTGCCAGTGCGGCACTTCTTCGCTCGGCTGCTGCCGCGGAGGCGTATCTCATTGCCGACGCGCAAACGGGATACATCCTGGAAGAGCAGGAGGGCCGGAAGAAACTACAAGTCGGTAGCCTGACGAAAATTGCGAGTGCAAGTGTGGTTCTCGATTGGGCGGAACGCAGATCGGGTGATCTTAACCAGGTAGTCACCATCCCGCAGGAAGCCTTTGTCGGCACGCTTGAAAACAATATTGGTTTTCAGCCCGGCGATAACATCACGCTGCGAGATCTACTCTACGCTGCGCTCGTTCAGTCTGATAACATTGCGGCCTATACCCTCGCGTATCACGTTGGCTCAAAAGTCGAATCACTAGCGCCCGGTCAAACCAGCTCGAAATACACGCCAGTTGACGCGTTTGTCGCTCAGATGAATGCGCTGGCTAAGCAGTTGAAGATGGATCGTACCCGTTTTGTTAATCCGCACGGTGTCGATTACAAGGTTAAGCCGCTGCCGTATTCGACAGCAGAAGACATGGGCCGTCTCACTCGCTACGCGATGAACAAAGCCAGCTTCCGATTTTATGTGTCGCAAAAGGAGCGCCAGATTTCATTCGATCGAGCCGGGCGTCGAATGAATTACATGCTTCGGAACACAAACGAACTCCTGGGCAAGATGGGCATCGACGGAGTCAAGACAGGTCGCACCGCGCGGTCTGGTGATTGTTTGATACTTTATGCAAATCGTCAGGCGGAAGTTGTTCGTCAGGGTCAGATGGAAACGGTTTACCCGCGTCATTTGATGGTCGTGCTACTGGGAAGCACGAATCGATTCGGTGAAGGAACCGCCTTCTTGCAACGCGGGTGGCAGCTGTACGACCAATGGGCTGCTGGCGGACGCATGTCTGATACGAAGAAAATGCTTTAACGCTCCTAGATTCGTGAATTGTCCGTCCTGGGGCAGTCGCTGAAATGAAAGGCTCAATCGAAAGAGCGGCTGGTTCGTTTAGATTTATGGAACGCGGCGCTTACCGTTCTCATCGTGCGTTGGGCCTTTGCGCACTGCAAAACAGACTCTTTGCGCGCTCTCTCGCCTCTCCTCTTGAGCAAGGGGAGAGGACCAAGGTGAGGGGTTTTGGAGCCTACGGGGTCAAGTTGTCCAGAAATAACCCTCATTCGTCCCGTCTCCCTTTTGAACGACGAGGCGCGCCATGCACGTCGAGAACATTTTGTTTAGCCGTACCGCCCAAGTTGCGATCGAGCAATCGCACTTTCTTGTTATTGCAAAAATGAAGTCACGGATTGGTGTTCTAACCAGTGGCGGCGATTGCCCGGGACTGAACGCGGTCTTGCGCGGCGTAGTCCTGGCGGCGGAGAAGCTTGGCTGGGAAGTAATTGGTTTTCGGGATGGATTCGAAGGACTCCTTCCACCCGGCAATCAGATGATTCTCGATCGTCAAAGCATCAACGGGATCATGGCGCTGGGAGGCACGATCATCGGCACGACCAATCGCGGTCATTTTGTTGCCAAAGTCGGCGCCGGCAACCGGAGCGTTGTGCCGGCGGACATCATCGCAGGAGCCAAGAAGATATTGGACGAGCTTCGGGTAAAAGCCTTGATCATTATCGGCGGCGATGGCTCGATGGTGACTGCGCAGCAATTGCAGGAAGCGGGCATTAACTGCATTGGCGTTCCTAAAACCATCGACAACGATCTCGAAGCTACTGCGACGACGTTCGGATTCGATTCCGCTGTGGCTGTTGTAATGGACGCGCTCGATCGGGTGCACACCACAGCGACCAGTCACCGACGAGTCATGGTGGTCGAAGTAATGGGGCGCCATGCCGGCTGGATCGCGTTGCACGGAGGCATCGCCGGCGGGGCCGATATTATTTTGATTCCTGAAATTCCGTTCGATTTCGACAAAATCGCGAACGTGGTCAAGGCGCGCGAAGCGGCTGGCTATCTGGGAAGTGTTGTTGTAGTGGCTGAAGGGGCGCGACCAAAACATGGCGAACAAGTAAAGCGCGACGTGGAAAGCGGCGAATTTCGCCTTGGCGGAATTGGCGAAATCGTTGCGCACGAGATCGCCAGGCGCACTGGGAAAGAGACACGCTGCGTCGTTCTTGGCCATCTGCAGCGGGGAGGGGCTCCGACGACATTAGACCGAATTCTGGGTACGCGGTTTGGCGTGAAAGCGGTGCAACTAGCCAACGAAGGACATTTTGGATCGATGGTCAGTTACCAAAATTATCAGGTACGCCAGGTGCCCATCGCGGAAGCTGTTAACCGGCTCAAGTTGGTTCCGCCGAACGGCGAAATGGTGCAGACCGCACGTGACGTGGACATTTCCTTTGGCGATTGACTGCTTTCGAATCGACTCCTCACCTTAGTCCTCTCCTCGTTGGTTAAGGAGAGGAAAAGAGACGCGCGCCGTGCACATTTTGTCGCGCTTGATTCTTCGCCTCTCCCTTTGGCAAAGGGAAAGGATCGAGGTGAGGGGTGGCGATTACATCAAACATCCGACGCCAAACTGCACATCCTTCTTACTCCTACGATTCGAAACCCGATGATTTTTTGCCAGCCCCGTGCGGTATCCAGACAAGTAGGGTAACATGCTGCAATGACGCGCAGCACTGTGGTCACGCAAAGTACCAACTCGGTGCTGCTGATCCGGCCATGCCGGTTTTATCCAAACCCGGAGACGGCAGCCGATAACGCGTTTCAAGCTCGACTTGATTGCGCTATTGATGCACTCAGCGCCCAGGCGCGAAAGGAATTCGACGCAGCTGTTCAAAAACTCCGTGCCGCTGGTGTGACCGTGCACGTATTTGAGGACACGGCCGAGCCGGAAAAGCCGGACGCGGTTTTCCCAAACAACTGGATCTCAACGCATCACGACGGGCGAATCGCCCTGTTTCCAATGTATTCTGCGCTGCGGCGGCGAGAACGTCGCCAGGACATCGTTGGTGAACTGCGCAGAGAGTATTGTGTTAACGAAGTAATCGATTACTCCGCATTTGAGGAGCAAGGCTGTTGCCTTGAAGGCACCGGCAGTCTGGTTCTCGATCAGGTGAACAGGCTTGCGTACGTTTCACTTTCAAATCGTTCCAGCCCGAAAGTGATCCAACGCTTTGCCAATGATTTTGCTTACGAGCCGGTCATCTTCACAAGCATCGGTTCTGATAGCCAGCCGATCTACCACACCAACGTGATGATGTGCATCGGAACGGCCTTCGCGATGGTTGGTTTGGACACGATACCGAACAAAGCCGAGCGGGAAGAGGTACGAGCGCGTTTGGAAAAAGCCGGAAAGGAAATCATAGAGTTATCGGCGGAACAAGTCGCAAACTTCGCAGGCAATGCGATCGAATTACATGACACTCACGGCGAGAAATTGCTGGTGCTGTCTGACCGCGCCTTACGAGTTTTGACTGACGAACAACGCGCGAGACTAGGCCGGTACGCGCGTCTATTGCCGCTTAACCTTCCTACCATCGAACTTGGTGGCGGTAGCGCGCGGTGCATGATCGTGACGATTCATCTGGAGTCGCGGTTGCGACACGCACCGTAATGCAAGATCAAGCGTTCAGATCACGCGGACGCAAAAGCAGATTGTTATTCACTGTTTTTCCGATCTCCTTACGGAAGCGTCCAGAGATTTGACTCGTTCGTCGCCCGACTCTCTCCCAGTTGACTTGCTGCGGAACCGTCCATGTCACTCGTTCCACTCGCTCCGTTCTTGACTTCGCTCGGAATGCCAAGTGCGGCGTCATAGCTGCTTTAGTGCCGAAACATTACAAAAAAATCATGTAAAAAGTCTGGCAATCGCCCGGCACGCCTCCATAACATCGCCGCCAAAGTCGGCAATCGACGACACGGAGAAAATAATATGAAAATGAAAACCCCTCGGAAATCTGCTTTCGCTCTTTCGCGGCTTCTCGCTTGTCTGTTATGTCTCCTCAGTTTGCTTCTGCTGCTACTCACGTTTAGTGGCCCATTCGGTTCGAAATCTCTGGCTCAGGGAGCAGGAAATGCCAACGGCAGCTCTGTCTGGGTTGGCGCGTCTTATTACAATGATGTCTCCCCGGCACTGCGCAACATGCCTCCCTCGAGTGAATATGACTTCAGACGTGGCGGCGAGCAGGAAGCGAATGAAAACCCCAAGATACCTTATCGACACGTAGACACCGCTGATCCAGTCGTTCAAAACTGGGATGCGTCGGTCTTCGCCGGTAAAGGACCAAACATCCCTGTTCCGATTCGGACGTTTGACGGCATTCCTTTTCCCGGAGTGGGTTGTAACTGTGCGCCGCCCGACCCAAACGGAGCGGTGGGACTGACGCAGTACGTGCAAATTGTAAACGAAGGCTACCAGGTGTTTGACAAAGCCACTGGAAACTCGGTTCTGGGACCTCGCAGCATTTCTTCCATTTGGACCGGTTTTGGCGGCGTCTGCGAAACCGGCGGAAGCGGTGATCCAGTCGTGCTCTACGATCATCTGGCAAATCGCTGGCTGATTAGTCAGTTTGCGGGCACCAGCACCATAACCGATGAATGTGTGGCCATCTCCACAAGTTCAGACGCCACAGGTAGCTATTACCGGTACGGATTTCATCTGGGGTCAAATTTCTTTGATTATCCTCACCTCGGCGTGTGGCCGGATGGCTACTACATGAGCATGAACGTCTTCAACGCCGCAGGCACACAGTATCTCGGTCCGCAACCGTTCGCGTTTGATCGCAGCAAGATGCTGAATGGACAGCCCGCTACATTTGTGAGCCCGGTTGGGCCTCTCGGCGGATCGATCGATCCCTTTTTGCCAGCAGATCTCGACGGACCAACCCTGCCGCCTGCGGGCGCCCCAAACACTTTCGTGGGGTTCCCAGGCCAAGCCACGAATCCAAATTACACAACGTACCATTTCCATGTCGACTTCGTGACTCCCGCGAACTCTGCTTTCACCACGTTCGCGAATCCATCTGCGGCTGGTTTCACCGCACTTTGTCCGACGAGCCGTGCGTGTGTGCCGCAAAATGGAGTCACCAGCGCAAACTATCTCGATGGTATCGGGGATCGTTTGATGTTTCGCCTCGGGTACCGAAATTTCGGCAATCACGAATCAGTGGTCGGCAACTTTACGGTAAATTCTGGAGGAGTGGCGGGGATTCGCTGGTTCGAACTACGCAATGTGACAGCTGGACCAGTCACCGTTTTTCAGCAGAGCACTTACCAGCCGGACACAACGTGGCGTTGGATGGGGAGTGCCGCGATGGATGGGCAGGGGAATCTTGCCATCGGTTTTAGCGCTTCGAGCTCGAGCATTCATCCGCAGCTTCGTTATGCCGGACGCCTGGCGACGGACCCGCTCAATACTCTGGCTCAGGGCGAAGCGCATCTTTATGATGGCCCTGGAAGTCAAACCGGCAGTGGTAATCGCTGGGGAGATTATAGCTCGTTGACAGTCGATCCCGTGGACGACACGACGTTCTGGTACACCAACGAATACTATTCGTCGACAACCTCCTATAACTGGCGCACGCGCATTGGCAGTTTCAAGCTGGCAACAGGAACTCCGACTCCTAGCCCCACACCTGTTGTGACTCCGACCCCAACGCCCACTCCCAGACCGACCGTTACACCCACTCCCACTCCGACAGTTACTCCGACTCCAAGCCCAACCCCGACGGCGACTGCAACGCCAACTCCACCCACACAATTGATCGTCAACGGCGGCCTCGAAGGCAGCATATCGCCTTGGGTATTATCGGGCTCCGGCGCTTTTTATACCAACAACGGCAACTATCCTCACGGCGGAACGGGCTACATGTACTTCGGCGTGAACAATAATGTGACGGGGCAGGTTTATCAGACAGTCGCGGTTCCCACGAATGCTGCAGCAAATCTGACTTTCTGGTTCAACTGCAATTCGAGCGAAGGCACGATAACCGCGTATGATTTCCTGTACGTGGAGGTCCGCAGCACTGGCGGCACATTGCTGCAAACCCTGGCCACGTACAGCAACAGGGACAAAACGATCCCTGGGAACTACTCGCAAAAATCGTTTAGTCTTGCCGCTTACAGAGGGCAGACTATCCGGCTTCAATTCCGTTGCCGGACCGATTTTTCCCTATCGACGACCTTCCGGATCGATGACGTCTCGTTGAGATAGTCCTCCAGCGACGAGAAAAAGGCCGACACGGTCCTGCCGTTAGGGCAGGCTGTGTCGAATGCATCGCACAACCTTGCGACCGCTGGGGGTCGATCTTATATTTATAAAACGCACTGAGCGCGAACAACACGGAGGTCACTATGCCAACCACAATTGCTGCTCCAAAAACCAAAAAAACACCTGCAGCAGAAGAAGATTTTTTGCCTCTCCAGGGGACTGATTATGTCGAGTTTTACGTCGGTAACGCCAAACAGGCGGCCCATTTCTACAAAACCGCGTTCGGATTTCAAAGTCTGGCGTATTCCGGGCCAGAAACCGGGGTGAAAGATCGAGCCAGCTATGCGATTCGGCAGAACAAGTTGACTTTGCTCCTGACTACTCCCATCCGGGCAAATAATCCGATCGCCGATCACATCTACAAACATGGTGACGGCGTAAAGGCGTTGGCGTTAAGGGTCGAAGATGCAAACTCGGCATGGGAAGAAACGACGAAGCGCGGGGGCAAGAGTTATATGAAGCCGAAGACCTTGTCGGATGAGCATGGCGAAGTCGTGATGAGCGGGATCCACACCTACGGCGATGTGGTTCATCTTTTCATTGAGCGCGAAAATTATCGCGGGCCGTTCATGCCGGGATTTCGCAAGTTGGAATCGAGTTACAATCCGGCGACAACCGGCCTGCAATATGTCGATCATTGCGTGGGCAATGTCGCCTTGGGCAAAATGAATCCGTGGGTGAAGTTTTATGAGGATGTAATGGGATTCCGCAACATTCTGAGCTTCGATGACAAGGATATTTCCACTGAATACTCGGCGCTCATGAGCAAGGTCATGAGCAATGGGAATGGGTTTGTGAAGTTTCCGATCAATGAACCGGCGGAAGGCAAAAAGAAATCGCAGGTGGACGAGTATCTCGAATTTTACGACGGCGAAGGTGTGCAGCACGTCGCCATGGCCACCAATAATATCATTGAAACGGTAACCGACCTGCAGCGACGCGGCGTCGAATTCCTGAATATACCTTCCAACTATTACGACACCCTCATCGATCGGGTTGGTCACATCGATGAAGAAGTGAATGCATTAAAGAAGTTGGGGATCCTCGTCGATCGCGATGATGAAGGTTACTTGCTGCAAATATTCACCAAGCCAGTGGAAGACCGGCCGACGCTGTTCTTCGAGATCATTCAGCGGAAAGGCGCGAAAAGCTTTGGCAAAGGCAATTTCAAGGCACTCTTCGAAGCCATCGAGCGCGAACAAGCTGCAAGAGGCAATTTGTAAATGGAACGATTGAGAGATATGACCCCCCACCTCAAACCGCTTCCCCGGCAGGGGAGCGGCGGATGGCGTGCACACGCGTTTCGATTGTATCGCGAGCAGGCTGAAATGGGACGCCTCTCCGCTTGGCCAAGAGGAGAGAGGGAGGGTGAGGAGTCTATTCACTTTTAGAAGGAGGAAATCAGCAATGCCGTATTATCAAAGATTGGGAGACATCCCCAGAAAGCATCACATCTGGTTTCATCGCAACGGGGCGGCGCCGACCTACAAGAATGAAGGCCTCGCCTACGAGCACGTGTTTACCACGCAAGGATTCGATGAGGCTTACTCAATCATGTATCACCTGCGCCCACCGACTCGGGTGCGGAATGTCGAGCTAATCAAATATTGGGAGCCAAAAAAAGTAACAGACAGCCCGCTCCGACATCATCATCTGAAGACAGCTGATATTCCACGGCGTGGCGATCTCTACACCGGACGCGTGCCCATGTTGTTTAACAAGGACGTAATCGCTTATCGGGCCAAGCCTGCGAAGGCCTACGACAAGTTTGAATTTTATAAAAACGGCGGCGCGGATGAGATCATTTTTGTGTTTCACGGAAGCGGAGTGATGGAATCTGTTTTCGGCAAACTGCCCTATCGTGCCGAAGATTATATTGTCATTCCGCGTGGGATTACCTACAGGCTGGTGCCAGACAAAGTTGAGGAGGAAGATTATCTGATTCTTGAATCCGTAGGTCCTGTTCGGATACCTCAGCGTTATCTGAATCACGAGGGCCAAATCAAAATGGGCGCGCCATACTCCGAGCGAGATTTTCACGGTCCTAGCGAGATCATTACCGTCGATAAGGAGGAAGACGTCGATATCCTGGTAAAGGATGGATCGCGCCTAACGCGGGTGACGCTTGCGCAGTATCCGTTCGATGCGGTCGGCTGGGATGGCTATCTCTATCCGTTTACTTTCAACGCGCAGGATTTCGAGCCGATTACCGGGACACTGCACCAACCTCCACCGATTCATCAGACCTTTGAGATCCGCGGATACGTAGTTTGCACGTTCGCGCCGCGAATGCTTGATACGCACCCCGAAGCCGTAAAAATCCCATGGGTCCACGATAACGTCGAGGCGGACGAAGTTCTTTTTTACGTGCGCGGGAACTTTGGCTCACGGCGCGGAATCGAAAGCGGTTCAATCACATTGCATCCGCGGGGGATCCCTCACGGCCCGCACCCAGGCACAATCATGGCAAGCAGGAACGCGACCCGCACCGAAGAGCTCGCGGTGATGTTCGACACACAACATACTCTCGAGCTTACGGAAGAATCGCTCGCGTTAGATGATCCCAAATATCCGCAAAGCTGGCTCGATTAGGCGATTCCACTCTCCGGAAGAAACGCGGTGACCTGGGCTAGGAAACACAACACATGATCCAGCGACGAAACTCCAATCTGGATGTCGAGGAGCCTTTGACGCGCGAGAGCATTGGCCTGCCGGAGAAACGCCTCAACAAAATTGCGAACGCGTACCGCGAACTGCTTGAAGACATCGGAGAGGATGTGAATCGAGAGGGCCTTCTACGAACCCCCGGTCGAGCGGCGCGCGCCCTGGAGTTTCTCACACAAGGTTATCGGCAGAATCTCGATGAAATTATTAATGATGCCGTGTTCGAGTCGAGCGCGAGCGAGATTATCCTCGTAAAAGACATCGAGTTGTATTCGCTGTGCGAACACCATTTGCTTCCCTTCATCGGTCGTGCGCATGTGGCTTACATTCCAAATGGTAAAGTCATTGGCCTTTCCAAGGTGGCGCGGATTGTCGATGTTTTTGCCCGTCGTTTGCAGATTCAGGAAAACCTGACCACTCAAATCGCCGAATCGCTGATGAAATGTCTCGAGCCGTCGGGAGTCGCCGTCGTCGTAGAAGCGAAACATCTCTGCATGATGATGCGAGGCGTTGAAAAGCAAAATTCGGTCATGAAGACCTCCTGTCTGCTCGGCACTTTCAAAGAAGACGCACGAACCCGTTCCGAATTTCTGTCACTGCTCAAGGATTAGCTGTAGGGCGTCTGTGTCAGACGCCATGGCGTTTCACAGAAACGCCCTACAGTAATGGCTCGAATTAATGCCGTCTCGCCGAGACGCTACCGCTAACGTTGACACCCTTTGTTCGTTGGCCCTGTCCGGCGTCCCACGGCCTAGCTGCGCGAGAATTGCTGGCTTAGCCGGCCCAGTGCGAGAGCCGCGAGCAAGAGGCCGAGATCGCGCAGGGCAACATCGAAATAACCGGGGATCAGCAACAGGTTTATGATGATTAATGCCAGCCACGCGGCGACGATATAGGCGAAGATCCGCGGTTTCAGCGCGACCCCAATACCGGCAACAATTTCGATTACGCCTACAATCAACATCAAAGCGTGTGGCTGCACCGGCGAGGCCTTTGCCACCACGTCAGGCAGGTACTGGTCCCAGTTGACCATCAGGTGGAAAAACTTGTCCAACCCAGCAAGAATCGGGGCAACAGTGAATCCGAAACGAAGGATCCAGAACGCCTGATAAGCAGGTGAATCGGAAGCAATGTCCGCGGCTTGTGACTGGTTAGTCGTTGTGTTCATAAGAAACAGTGTTGCGGTTCACCACAAATAAGTCAA
>Ga0081455_10007519_pt1 | contig 11459 bp, 7 predicted proteins | sample TabmetS3T2R1_FD_70207 | JGI IMG/M metagenome (GOLD analysis project Ga0081455, IMG submission 70207) | Tabebuia heterophylla rhizosphere microbial communities from the University of Puerto Rico - S3T2R1 | ecosystem: Host-associated > Plants > Roots > Rhizosphere ...
CCGCCGACATGCTCCAGGAGTTGAACGAGGAGCTGCCCGGCCGCGGCGTCCGCCTGGTCTTCGCCGAGATGAAGGATCCCGTCCGGACCAAGGTCGAGCGCTACGAGCTCACCCCAACGATCGAGCCTGACCGCTTCTTCCCCACGATCACACAGGCCATCAAGGCGTTCCAGGACGAGACCGGAGCGGAATGGCAACCCCCGAGCGCATAGGTGCGACGAGTCATCCGACGAAGGCGGCGACCACCCCACCGAGGAGGAGGCCTGCGCCGAGGCCGGCGGTCACGTCGAGCGGGTTGTGCGCACCGACGTACACCCGACCGACCATGACCAGCGCCGTGAGCAGGAATGGGGCCCAGGCCCAGTGTGGCGGCAGCGTCGGCGCGACCACGCACCCGATCGCGGCGACGAGGATGACGTGCCCGGAGGGGAAGCTCGACCCCGTCGAGGGCACGTCGCGACCGCGCAGCACGCTCCCGGTGTGGCTGGTTCCCGGGCGCTCGCGGACCGCGAGGTAGGACCGCATCTCCCGGCGCACGATGCGCTCGGTCACCAGCTTCAGGACCATCGCCAGGATCACCCCGACGGCGACTGCGGGCTCCCGGGCCAGCCAGGCGCAGGCCAGCCCGACGAGGGTTCCGACGACGAGGTTGCCCAACTGCATGGGCGGCCACAGGACCCAGTACAGCCAGCCGGGCAGGTCGTTCACGGCGTGGAACACCCGCGTCTCCCAGGCCGGGATGTGGGGGCGCCGGGCGGCGCCGATCGAGGCGGCCAGGATGGCCAGCCCGACACCCGAGAACGCCAGCCAGGCCAGGCTCATGGGGAGCCGGGTCGGATCGACACGCCGACACGATCCATCGCCGGACCGGATCGATGATCACCCGTCCGGGGTGACGGTGACGGTTCGGGGCGGTACGCGCCTGGCATGGCGCCCGCGCGTGCTCACATGGGGGCGTGGGCGAGCACGACGACCTGGCGGCCATCTGGATCTACATCGCCGACTCGACGTGCCGGCGCTACTCCCCGCTCTACGACCGCGTCTGCCGGGCGGTCGCCGGGAGCGATCCGGTGCTCGACATGGTCTCCGAGGCGCCACCGGAGGGACACAACCCGGTGCTGCTGCTCGCGGCCGTGCACCATCTGCTGCTCGGCGGCCTCGACCACCCGCTGGCCGCCGTCTATGCGGGCGAGTCGGACGCCGATCCAGGCCCGCTGTTCGTCGACCTGTGCCTGCGGGAGCGCGACGCGCTGTTGTGGCTGCTCGCCACGCGGCACGTGAACACCAACGAGGTCGGGCGCTCGGCGGTGCTGGGACCCGCGCTCACCACCGTCGCCGCTCGTCTCGGCGGCCCGCTCGCGCACCTCGACGTGGGCTGCAGCGCCGGGCTCAACCTGCTGTGCGACCGCTATCTCCTCGACTACGGCGCCGCGGGCCGCACCGGCCCGGCCGACGCACCGGTCCGGATCGACTGCCGGGTTGCGGCCGGCTCGCCGCCGATCGCACGCCTCCTGCCGACGATCGTCGCCCGGGTCGGCCTCGATCGCGCGCCGGTCGACGTCGGCGACGACGACGAGGCCCGGTGGCAGCTGGCGTGTGTCTGGCCGGATACCGGCCGCCTGCCCCGTACCCGCCTGGCCCTCGAGGAGGCACGTCGCACGCCGCTCTTGCTGGTGCGGGGCGACGCCGCTGAGGGCGTCGGGCCGGCCATCGCCGGCCTGCCCGCCGGCGCCGTCGCCGTCGTCACCACCACCCAGGTGGTCGCGTACTTCTCGGCCGAGGAGCGGGCCGGGTTCCGCGACGCCCTCGCCGCGGCCTCGCGCGACCGGCCGGTGGCATGGGTCAGCAGCGAGGTCGAGGGGGTGGTCGATGTGATCCCCGACGGCACCGTGCCTTCCGACGACCAGGGCGTGGCGGCGAGCGTGCTCGGCCTCGCCGTGTTCCGTGACGGCGCCGTCGACGCCGAACTGCTCGGCTACGTGCACCCCCACGGCAACTGGATCGACTGGCGGGCCTGAGCGTCGCATCTCCCAGCCCAAAGTGGCGCTTCGGATTTGAGCGGGGTGTAGGCGCGTAGGAGGGGGGTCCACCGGGCGCGGCACAGGGCCCGAAGAGTCAGCGGTTGCTACGCCAACCAACGCTCCGGAGCCCCTGTGGAGACCAACGCTACGCGCATGTGCGCGCTCCTCGTCGGACTGCCCGACGTGTCCGTGCTCGCCGTCGACGACCACCTCGCCCAGCCGATCCGGGTGCATGTCGAACAGTGCGTCGACCAGCCCGCCAGCGCCGAGTGCGGCACGGGCGCGTGGGTGAAGGACCGCCCGATCATCGAGCTGGTCGATCTGGGCTGCTTCGGCCGGCCGGTCCGGCTGATGTGGCACAAGCACCGCTGGTGCTGCCCCGAGCCGGTCTGTCCGGTCGGGTCGTGGACCGGCCCGGACCCGCGGATCGCCGCGCCTCGCCTGGCGATGACCGACCGGGCGGCACGGTGGGCGACCCTCCAGGTCGGCAGGCATGGCCGCACCGTGGCCGAGGTCGCCCGCGAACTCGGCTGCGACTGGCACACCGTGAACGACGCCGTGATCGCCTACGGAACCCCGCTGGTCGAGGACCCCGCCCGCATCGGGCAGGTCACAGCGGTCGGCCTCGACGAGGTGCTCTTCGCCCGCCAAGGACCGAGGCGCACCCACGAGTGGTCGACCACGATCGCCGATGTCAGCGCGGGCCAGCTCCTCGACGTCATCCCCGGCCGCTCCGCTGCGGGGGCGTGCGGGTGGTTCGACGCCCGCCCGTCCCGCACCGCCTGGCACGCCAAGGAGGTGGTCCGGTCGATCTACGACCACCATGACCCGGACCTCGCCCTGGAGTTCGTCACCCGGCTCGGCGCCGACCTACAAGACGAGTCATGCCCGCCCGAGGTCCGTCAGCTCGGCCGGACCCTCGTGCGCTGGCGGCGCCAGGTCGCCGCCTGGCACCACGCGAGGGTGTCCAACGGGCCAACCGAGGCGCTCAACAACCTGGTCAAGAGGGTCAAGCGGGTGGCGTTCGGGTTCCGGCGCTTCGCCCACTACCGCATCCGCGCCCTGCTCTACGCCGGCCGACCCAACTGGGACCTACTCGCCACCGTCACACCCCGCTGGGGTGGAATGCCCCCGTGTGGAGCCGCGGGTGGCGTCAGGCGGCAGGGGTGAGTTCTACGTCGAAGCCGAGCTGCTCGAGTTGGCGGGTGAGGCGCCGGACTCGGCGCTCGGCATCGTGGCGCTGGGAGTAGTAGTCCTCGCCGAGTTCGCGGTAGGCCTCGCCGGTGGTGAGCATGTTCCACGCGATGACCAGCATCGTGTGGGCGACCGCGACTGCAGCGCGGTTCGGGCCTCGCCGGGCGACGATGCGACGGTAGCGGGCCGCCAGGAACGTGGTCTTCGTTCGGGCTGCCGCCCGCGCCACTTCGTGAGTGCCTGGCGCGACACCCGCCCAGGACGCGAGCTGCTCCGGGGTCGGGAACACCGACATGTCACCGCCGGTCTCGGCGATGGACACTTCGGCCGTGCTGCGACCCCAGCCGGGGACCTCGCACAGCAGCTCGATCACCGGTTCGAAACCGGCGAGACGTTCGCGGATCGCTGCGCTCAGATTCGCGATCGACTCGTCGAGAAATGCCAGGTGGTCGATGACTTGGCGGGCGACGACACCGTGATGGGCCGCGGTCCCGACCACCACGATGACCAGCCGGGCCGGACTGGTCATCGTAGGTTTCGGGCGCGCCGTCGAGTGCCTACGCCTCGATGGCGTGGCCGCCGCAGCGGACGCTGTCGACGGTGACCTCCACGTTCCCGTCGGCGGAGATCGCCAGCGTGGTCCTGGTCTGGATCGGGAGGGTGGTCCCGTCTTCCAACACGGCGATGGCGTGCTCGGCGTCGGTGACGCGCCGATCGTGGAGCTGGCCCTCGTTCACGTTCTCGTGGTGCTGCGCGACGAGGCGGCCTGATGCACTCGGCAAGCCCGGATCGTCGGGGTCGAAGGTGAACTGCAGCTGGAGGTTGTACCCGAACTCGAACGTCTGGCCCGTGTCGGTGATGTGGGCGACACCGTCGCCCCGCAGGGTCAGGACCCCAGGAGACTGGTCGCACGGGCCGAGCGAGGGCTCGGTGGAGTCGACGCTGAAGGGGAAGGTGAAGTGTTCGGCCTGAGCCCCGGCCGGGGCACCAGTGAGCAGCAGGACTGCGACGCCGGCCAGCATCGCTATCGTTCGATGAAACCTCATGGCGGAGCCTCCTGCGGTCCGTCGCACTGTGACGGCCCCACGGTGGACGCACCCGGTCACAATCCGGTCCCATCGCGGTCTCGATCCGGTCCGACGTCACGCCTGGTGTGGGCAGGTCTCCCGGTAGGGCTGGGTGGGGAGGTAGCGCGCCCACTCGTCCCGGGTCAGGTTGCGTCCCGTGAGGCGACAGGCGGCGTCCTCCCAGTGGTCGACGTCGAGGTCCCACACGACGGCTTTGCCGTTGGTGGACCCGGTGATCATCCGGGCCCCCTCCTCGTCGCGTGCGATCTGGGCCGTCCCGTCCAGGCCCAGGGGCATTGGGCTGCCTATCGGTGCCAGGGTCTCCACATCCCAGAGCAGCGCACCCGCGCTGGTGGCGGCCCGGTCGAGCGCTGATGCGGGGAGCAAGGTCGTCGTGGCCAACACCGAGCCACCCCGCACGTACTGGAGGCCGACCGCTCCGGCGCCCGGGACGGTGAACGATCGTCCCTGTTCGCCGGTGGCGGCGTCGAGCAGCTTGACCGTCGAGGCCGTCAGGACCGCCAGCGTCCGACCGTCGGGCGAGAACGCGACCTGCTGGAGCGACCCGAGATGACGCGTCCAGAGCTGGCGGCGGGACGCCACGTCGAACAGGGTGACGGTCTCACTGGGGTTGTCCACCAGGGCGATCCGGCTGCCGTCGTCGCCGAAGTACGGGTACAGCTCGGGCTCGTTCCCCTCGGGCGGTGCCCCGGGGGCGGTGATGCGACCGATCGGGTGCGGGTGGTTGGGGTCCGACAGGTCCCAGAGCCGCACCGCCTGCTCGGTCTCGGCCGTCGCCAGCAGTGAGCTGGTCGGGGCCCACACCGCGGCCTGCGCGGGTGACGACGTGGGGATGCGCGCCGCGAGCGTGGCGCCGGCGAGGTCCCACACACCGATGGCGTCCCGGTCGGCTGTGGGCCCGGCCAGGAGTGCGCCATCGGCGCTGACGCCGGCCTGGGACCGGACCTGGCCGGCGAGGACCGGGCGCCCCCGGGCACCGGTGCGCGAGTCCCACAACTGCAGGTCGCGGTCGGCGTCGATGGCCGCCGTGAGCACGTCGTCCGAGCCGGCAACGAAGGCACCGTGTACGCGGGTCCCGCTCGCGCTGCCACCGTGGTCGCCGACCACGGTGCCGATCGGTGGCGCCAGGGTGCCGGGCCGCCACACCGTGAGCCCTGACTGTCCCCAGACGGCGAGCCGCCCGCCGGGCAGGAAGCCGACCGGCATCTCGCCGGTGTCGAGACCGACCGGCGGGCCCACCGGTTGGCGCGTGGCGAGGTCGAAGACGCGGATGCCGTGGGCGCCGTCGAGCGCGGCCAGGAGCCGACCGTCCGAGCTCGCCCGGCTGGCGACGGCGTTGGTGAACCCCGTCAGCGGCTGTCCGACCTGCGTGCCGGCATCGGCGTCCCACAGGCCGATCCGGTCGGTCTGCGAGATCGGGATCACGTGCCCACCGGGCACGAAGGTGCCTGGTGCTCCCGGCAATGTGGCCAGATGGGCATGCGAGGCGACGTCCCACACCTCGGTCGTTCCCCCGTACGAGCTGCCGGCGGCCAGGCGGGTGCCGTCCGCGCTCAGCACCGCGATCGGTATCGCGCCGGCGGCCACGGTGAACGGGAAGGGCTCGCCGACCTGGATCGGGTGGTCGGGGTCGCGCCGGTCCCACTGCGTCACCTCGACGACGGCCCGGGCGGCCCGCGGGTCGGTGCCGGCGGACACGATGAAGACCGTGTCCGCGTCCGCCGGGTCGAACAGCCCGCCGAGGCCCCGGATCCTCGGCGTGAGCGGTGTACCGGACCGCCGGCCGGTGGCCACGTCCCACACGTCCACCTGGCCGGTCGTTCCGCCGCTCGCTACCAGCTGCCCGTCGCCGGAGAACTGGGCCACGAGAGCGGGCGGGGCGCCGTCGGGGGACGCCGGTCGACGGCGACCGGTGGCGAGGTCGACCAACGCCAGCCCGGTGTCCTGGGGCAGTGCGAGGATGCGGCCGTCCGGGCTCACATCGGGAAGGAGGCTTCCCTCGAGGGGGAGGACACGATCCAGCCCGGGGGGCGCGTGCACCAGCGCTGTCTCCAGCGCTCCTTCGGTCTCGATCGTCGGCGCCAGGCGGTGCGCCTCGACACCGAGCAGGAGGGCCAGATCGATCTGCGACCGCGGAAGCGTCCGGGCCAGGGTGGCGAGACCGCTGACCATCTGGGCGTGCGCCGCGGCGTCGGCGCGACCCCGCGCCTTGTCCGCCCGGTCGCGTTGGGAGACGGCCAGGCCGCCGGCCACCAGGGCGACGACCAGGGCGACCGCGGTCCCCGTGAGCAGGCCGCGGAGGAGCCGGTTGGATCGGTGCTGGGCCCGGACCCGCTCCTCGATGGCCCGCCGCTCCGCCTCCGCTCGGCCCTGCGCCGCGTCGAGGAACTCGCGCTCGACCGGGCTCAGTTCGCCATCGTGGCCCGCGGCGCGCCATGTGCTCGCGGCGGCCAGGCGTGCACCGCGGTAGAGGTCGCTCTCGTCCCGCCCGCGCTCGGCCCAATCCTTGGCCGCGTGGGTCAGGTGGCGCATCGTGCGCAACCCCTGGCGGTCCTCGTCGAGCCAGTCGCGCAGGCGCGGCCACTCACGGATCAGTGCCTCGTGAGCGATCTCCACGCCCTCGTCGGACACGGTCACCAGGCGGGCGGCCGCCAGCGCCTCGAGCACCAGTGTCACGGGTGAGCGCTCGGCGCCGGTGGGGGTCAGCTCGTCGAGGGGCGCCCGGCGGCGGGTGTCCTCCGTCCCCTCGCCGGGCTCGGTGAGGCGGAGGAACAGCGCCCGCGCCACGTGCTGGTGGTCGCGATCGAGCGACTCGAAGACTGCGTCCGCCGTCCGGCCGATGGCGCCGCTGACCCCGCCGCTGGCCCGATAGCCGTCCACGGTGAGGGTTCTCCCCTGGCGACGCGCCCACGCCTCGAGCAGTGCATGGGACAGCAGCGGCAGACCGCCGGGCTCGCCCGTGACGTCTCTTACCATCAGATCCACGAGGCCCGGCTGCACCGTGAGCCCGGCCACCCGGGCGGGGCCCTCGATCGCGGCGCGCAGCCCGTCGCCGTCCATGGCCCCGAGGAGCACGGTGTGCGCTTCCAGCAGCCGGGCCAGCCCGTCGTGCTGCGCGCCGCGGCCGAAGAAGTCGGCCCGCAGCCCGACGACGATGTCGACGGGGCTGTCCCCGCGACCAGCGGCGTCGACGAGCCCGTCGAGGAAGCGCCGGACCTCCGTCTCGTCGTGCCCCTGGGTCCACAGCTCCTCGAGCTGATCGACGACGAGCGCCACGCGGGTATCCGGCGGGCGGGACGCGACCGCCTGGCGGACGGCTGCGTCGAGCGCCCGCGGGTCGGCCTCCAGATCGTGCAGCAGGCTCACCACGCTGGCGCCGCACAGCGGCGCGAGGTGGGCGCCGAGCGCGGCGAGGGGCCGGCTGCCGGGGGTGAGCAGAACGGTGATCCACCGGGCGGTCCCCTCGCGGCCGGACCGCCGCAGGGCGGCCACGAGTCCGGCCCGCAGCAGGGAGGACTTGCCGCTGCCCGAGGCGCCCACCAGTGCCACGAACCGGCTGCGTGCGAGACGTCCGGTCAGGTTCTCGACGACGGCCTCCCGGCCGAAGAAGAGCCGGTCGTCGTCGGGCTGGAAGGTGAGCAGCCCCATGTACGGGCAGCTCCGCGCGATCACCCGGGCGCCGCGGTCGAGGATCGCACCCGAGCTCACCAGTGTGAAGACCCGCTCGGGGCGCGTCAGCCCTTCGAGTGCCTGCTCACCGAGCTCCACCAGATCGAGGCCGTCGGGAAGGTCGTCGCGGGCGATGCTGGCGACCGCCTCGGACAGAACGATCTGGCCGCCGGCCGCCAGGGCGCGCAGCCGCGCCGCCCGGTTGACGGTCGGCCCGTAGTAGTCGCCGCCGCGCTCGTGGGCCTCACCGGTGTGCAGCGCCAGCCGCACCGCCAGCGAGACACCGTCCGGCGACCGGTCGGCGGCCAGGGCATCACGTATGGCCACGGCCGCGGCGATGGCGGCACTGGTCCGGCTGAAGACCGAGAACGAACTATCCCCCTCGCCTCGAGCCTTCAGCAGGACCCCGCCGGCGCCCGTGACCGCGTCGGCGATCACCGCGTCGTGGCGCTCGAGGGCGGTTGCCGTCTCCTGTGGTGACCGCTCCCACAGCGTCGACGAGCCCTCGACGTCGGTGAGCAGGAAGGTGACGACGCCGGTCGGCCGCGCGGGCTCGTCGGCACTCGGACGAACGAGCGCGAGGCGCTCGTCGCGGCCGCTCACCGCACGTTCGGTCTCCCGCAGGTCGGGCCCCGGTTCGAGACCGAGCTCGCCGAGGGCGATACGGGCCCGCTGGTAGGCCCGGAGCGCGTCGGCCTGCCGCCCGGAGCGATACAGCGCGACCATCAGCAGCTCCCACCGGCGCTCTCGCAACGGCTCCTCGGCCACCATCGTCTCGAGCCGAGCCACCCACTCGCGGTGCTGCCCGGCGGAGATGGCGACGTTGGCGAGATCCTCCGCCGCGCTCCGGTAGAGCTCCTCGAGCCTGGCCACGTCCCCCCGCACGGCCGGCCAGTCCGCCAGCTCGGGCAGCGGCGTTCCGCGCCAGAGGTCGACCGCGGCCGAGATCGCCGCGGCGCCCGCGGCCCCCTCGCCTTGGGCCACGCGCTCACGACCCTCCCGGATCAGACGCTCGAAGCGCCACGCGTCGATGTCATCCGGGGCGACTCGCAGCCGGTACCCGCCCGGGCGGGTCTCAATGACCTCGGCGCCGACCACCCTGCGCAGCCGCAGCACCAGGTTCTGCACGATCTTGGCACTCGACCGCGGCGGGCTGTCGCCCCACAACGCGTCGCTGATGAGGTCGGCGCTCGACACCTTGCCCGGTCGTGTCGCCAGCACGGCCATGAGCACGCGCTCCTTGGGACCGCTCACCTCCAGGGAGCCGCCCGCCGCCGCCACCTCGAGAGGGCCGAGGATCCGGAACTCGCCCGTGCCCGGGAGGGTAGCCCCGATCGCCGCCCTGCGAGCCGGGAACCGCCGAGACCCCGCGGTCACCGTCACGGAGCCGTGGCCGCCAACGAGCAGTCCGGTCCGATGCCCGCGGCCAGCGTCGGGTGCGACGCCGCGGCCGCACGGTAGTAGGCGCCCACCGCGGGGTCGTGCAGCCCGTCGAGGCACAGCCGGACCAGGGCAGCGCGGTCTGCCGCGCGCGCCACCATGGCGTCAGGGGGCAGCAGCAGTGCAGTCGTGGTGCTCACGGCGGTGGGACGACTGGACGAGACCGGCTCGGCGAGCGCCCGTTGCAACAGGACACCGCTGGCACCGAAGAGACACAGGCACGCCGTGACGGCGCCGACGGTGCGGGGAATGGCCATGGTCAGGCTCCTCTCAGGGATTGGGAACTCGATCGTGCGCCGAGCCGGTCTTGAATCGGTCACAACGGGGTCTCCGGCCGGTCCAACCGAAGGTCACGCGGCGCCAAGCCGTCGATCAGTTGCGGCCGGGATGCCTACCCGTCGCCTCGGCGGCGAGCGGGTTCGTGTCGTCGCGGTAGCGACCCCTGTCCGTCCCGCTCGACGAGGTCGCCCGCCAGGCCGGTCGGGCGAGCACCGTCGACCGCCATTTCCCCACCCACCAGGCGCCACTCGTGGGCGAAGGTGTGGCGGAACATGTGCGGGTGCAGGCCCTTGACTCAAGCACCTAAGCACGAAAAGCAAGAGCGGTGGAGGCTGAGATAATTGGCGCTCCGGGATCCCGGACCCCCCCACTACCGCCCTACACCCCGCTCAGATCCGAAGCGCCCCCAAAGTTCGGTTGTCGCATCGTCCTTGGCGCGCCGATGATGACCTTCGCTGCCCGGGTCGGTGCATCACTCGGCACATGGCTGGCTCTGCCGAACTCGGCTGTACGGACAGACGAGCTCGGCTCTACGGAGGGTTGAGGGGGAGGACCGCTGCGCCTGACGCATGCGGGTGCAGTGGCCGCCGTGGCTCGCGAACCCCTGCATCGCCTGGGCCGGTGCCGAGGTCAAGGTCCAATGCTGAGAGCTCGAGCCTTGTCGCGCCGTCCAGGAGGTTGATTAGGACGCGCACCAGGTTGTTCATCAGCGGCTCGATGACCACGACCTCGTGGCCCGCGAAGGGCCCGGCGATCACGCGGGCAACGACGCCGGGGGCCAGCTCCACTTGGCCATAATCGCTGCACGGTCGCCAGACGCCCACATCGGCGGCCGATGGTGGGACGGCGACCCGGGGCTCTGAGAATCGGGCGGTTGCTGACGCCAACCGATTCGGAGAGCCCTGTGGAGGTCGTACACGCATGTGCGAGCTGCTGCTTGCCTGCGATCAACGTGCTCGGCGTCGAGGACGAGCACACCAGCGCGGTGCGGGGACTGGCGAGGACCCCAGGATCGCGCCGGCCCGTGGGGCGATGACAGATCGGGGCGGCCGCTCGGTGTGTGAAAGGTCGGCCGACTGGGCCGCACCGTGGCCGAGGTCGCCCGAGAGCTCGGCTGAGACTGGCACACCGTCAACGAACCAGTCGTCGCCTATGGCGTGCCAGTGGTCGTGGATCCTGATCACATCCGCGAAGTCCACTCGCTCGGAACTGGACGAGACGTTGTTCTGCCGCCGGGGACGGTGGTGCAACCAGGCGTGGTGCACCTCGATCGTCGACGTGAGTCGCGGGCGCAGCCAGTTGCGTTGGCGGGACCTACTCGCCACCATCACACGCCGCTGAAATCCCATGAGCCACAAATCCTGAATGAGCACTCAAACCGGGTTGATTTTGTGTTATGATCGAACGTATGTTGGTGTCAGTGACGGAGCCCGGTTCGATCCAATCCACAGCTCAGGTGACCGCCGCGATCGATGGTTTGTTCGGGCTCGACCACGACACCCTGGACGACACCGAGCTGGCCGAAGCGGTGGTGGCGTTGCATCGCCAGCAGGCCCGGTTGGCCGCCGTCGTCACCCGGGTCACCGCGGCGGCCGACGCCCGGCGGGTGTGGGCCGAGGATGGTTCGAGGTCCTGTGCCGCCTGGCGCACCGCTGCCGCCTCCCGGTCGGCCAGACCCGGGGCGAGGTGTGGCTGGGCCGGCGGTTGCGCACCATGCCGGCGACGGCCGAGGCGTTCGCCGCCGGGGACATCTCCCCACGGCACGCCC
>Ga0081455_10007520_pt1 | contig 11459 bp, 10 predicted proteins | sample TabmetS3T2R1_FD_70207 | JGI IMG/M metagenome (GOLD analysis project Ga0081455, IMG submission 70207) | Tabebuia heterophylla rhizosphere microbial communities from the University of Puerto Rico - S3T2R1 | ecosystem: Host-associated > Plants > Roots > Rhizosphere ...
GCCTTCAAGACATCGATGACCTTGGCATGGGCGATGACATCGTCATATTCGGCGAGATCCAGGACCTGGGCAAGGTTGCGCTCGCCTGAGCGGAGAGCCTGCTTCATTTCAGCGCGGCGGCGGCGAGCCTCGGTCGCGGCATGCCGTGCTTGCTGGCGCTGCTCGTCGCTCAAGGGGGGAATCGTCACAGGTCGCGTCCTCATCTGGCGGCCAGGGAGTTGATCCGCCGATCCGCAGCGAATCAGTCGGAGATTTCCAGAACTTACCGCAACCTGATAACTGCTTTCATCTCGCCCAGCATCCGTGTCGCGGCCGCCTGCATGTCCGGTGCTGCTGGGCCAGCCGACATGACCTCGCGACTGGCGGACGGCAGCACGAATGGAGCCGCTTGTTTGAAGACCGCAGATAGGTCGGCGGCGGTGCCGCCTTGTGCTCCGATGCCTGGAGCAAGGATCGACCCGCCTAGCGCCGAGAAGTCGGTTTGGGTATCTCCGATCGTCGCGCCGACCACGACACCGACCGGCCCGAGGATTGCTCCGGGCCTACGACGCAAGGCGTTTCGGCTGGCGACCTCGTCGATGACGATCTGGCCTACGGTGCGCCCATCCGGTGCCCGGGCGTGCTGGACCTGACGGCCTTCCGGGTTGCTGGTCAGGGCCAGGACGTAGACGCCGCGTCCGCCTCGATCGGCGAGCTCAATGGCGGAGTCCAGCGTGCCGAAGCCGAGATAGGGGTTGAGCGTCACCGCGTCGGCGGCCAATGGCGAGCCATCACTGAGATAGGCCGCCGCGTACGCGTCCATGGTTGACCCGATGTCCCCCCGTTTCACATCGAGCAGGGAGATGGCTCCGGCGGCCTTGATGTCGGCCAGCGTGCGTTCCAGAACCGCGATTCCGGCTGCACCGTACGCTTCGAAGAACGCCGACTGTGGTTTGAAGACCGGCACTATCCCGCCCAACGCCTCGATCATGCCGCGGGCGCAGCGCTCCAGGCCCTGCGCATCGGCAGCCAGACCCCACGACACCAGCAGGCTGGGGTGCGGATCTACGCCCACGCAGAGCGGACCGCGTTCGGTGATGAGAGTGGCAAGGCGTTCACCGTAGGAGCGGATCACGCGCTCCTTTCCAAGGCTTTGCAGGCGGTCAGCCGGTTCAGGTCGTTGACCAGTGATGGGCCGGCGTAGACGTATCCGGTGTAGATCTGTAGCAGGCTGGCCCCGGCATCCAGCATCGCCTGGCCGTCGTCGCGGCTCATGATCCCTCCAACGCCGATGATCGGCAAGGTGGTGCGTCCTGCCAGGAATCGCACCACGTGGCGGGCGCGTCGGGTGAGTGGTGCTCCAGAGAGACCGCCGGCTTCCGCAGCCAGCGGCTGGTCGGCCGAGATGCCGTCACGGCTCAAGGTCGTATTGGTGGCGATGAGACCTTCTGCGCCAGCCTCGGCACTCACCTGAACGACCTCTTCCAGTGCTGTCTCGGTCAGGTCGGGAGCCACCTTGACGAAGATCGGCACCGGTGGTCCACCGACGCCGAGCTGCCATGCCTCGTTCACCAGTGCTGAGATCAGCTCGGCCAAGGTCCGAGCATTTTGCAAGTCGCGCAATCCCGGGGTGTTGGGGCTGGAAACGTTGATCGCGACATAGTCCGCGTATCGGGCGACCGTCCGGAGTGCAGTGAGGTAGTCCTCGGCGGCTTCGGTCAGTGGCACCTTCTTGGTCTTGCCGATGGAGATGCCGATCGGAATCCCGACAGCCAGATTGCCCCGACCGACCCCGACGGCGGTCAGCCGCTCGGCCAGTGCTGCAGCGCCGCGGTTGTTGAAGCCCATCCGGTTGATGATTGCCCCACTTTCGGGCATCCGGAACAGTCGGGGTTTGTCATTGCCTGGCTGCGGCTGCGCAGTGACCGTGCCGAGCTCGATGTAGCCGAATCCGAGCGAGGCCCAGGTTCTGGTCCCGATGCCGTCCTTGTCCATCCCAGCGGCAAGCCCCACCATGCCGGGGAACTGAATCCCGGCGACAGTGGTGGGGACACGGTGTCGAGCACAGAGCGCGGCGACGGCGGCACGTATCGGCCGGCTCTGCCCGGCCCGGGCAATTGCGGCAAGGGTTTGCTCGTGAATGCGCTCCGCGTCTCCGCGGTTCGCGCGGAACATCAGTGGCCGCAGGACTCTGCGATAGCCAAGATCGATGATCACGCTACGGGCAGCTCAGGAGACATCGATGCTGCTCCAGGACTGCAGGGACCGGACCCCCACATTGCCGGCAATGATCGACTCGATGCCTTGGACTGCGGCTGCCAGGCCGGGCACGGTGGTGACGCAGGGAATGTTGCGCAGCACCGCGGCAGTGCGAATCTCGTAACCATCGAACCGCGGACGTCCGTCAAGGCTCAGCCCGTGTGGGGTGTTGAAGATCATGTCGACCTGACCGTCCAGGATGGCTTGCACGATCGTTTTCTCCCCGTCGGGCCCGACGCCCTGACTGAACTTACGCACAGTAGTCACCACGACGCCGTGACGGCGCAGCATCGACGCAGTTCCGGCGGTTGCCAAGATCTCGAAACCAAGATCAGCGAGACGCTTCACCGGAAAGATCACAAAACGCTTGTCCCGGTTTGCGACGGAGACGAATACGGTGCCCTTGGTAGGTAGCGGCCCGAAACCGGCAACCTGGCTCTTGGCAAAGGCCGTGCCGAAACTGACGTCGACCCCCATCACTTCGCCAGTCGATTTCATCTCCGGACCGAGAACGGTGTCGACTGAAATCCCTTCAAGGGTTCGGAAGCGGTTGAACGGCATCACCGCCTCCTTGACCGCAATAGGTGACGACGAGCGCTCTGTGGAGCCGTCGCCTGTTGCACGCAGCAGGCCTTCCGCGCGCAACTGCGGCACGGTCGCACCCAGCATGATGCGCGCGGCCGCTTTGGCCAGTGGTGTCGCTGTCGCCTTGGAAACGAATGGCACCGTACGCGACGCGCGCGGGTTCGCCTCCAGCACGAACAGAGTGTCACCGGCCATCGCAAACTGGATGTTGATCAAGCCGCACACCCCGACTCCGCGTGCGATCGCCTCGGTCGAGGACCGGATGCGGTCGACCACCTCCGCACCGAGAGTGATCGGCGGCAGGGCACACGCTGAGTCACCGGAGTGGATGCCTGCTTCCTCGATGTGTTCCATGACACCGCCGAGATAGAGATCGGTGCCGTCAAAAAGCGCGTCGACGTCGATCTCGACCGCGTCATCGAGGAAGTGGTCGACGAGCACCGGATGGGCCGGTGAGACTTCGGTGGCCCGCTGAATGTAGGCAGACAGAGTCGACTCGTCGTAGACGATCTCCATGCCGCGGCCGCCGAGCACGTAGGAGGGCCGCACCAGCACCGGGTAACCGATCTCGTCGGCGATGTTCTTCGCCTCGTCAAAGGAGCGAGCCAGCCCATGCTTGGGAGCCGGCAGGTCGGCTTCGGCCAGGACGCGGCCAAAGGCGCCGCGCTCCTCGGCGAGGTGGATCGCTTCAGGACTGGTGCCGACGATCGGAACCCCCGCGTCCTTGAGGGCTTGAGCAAGTCGGAGCGGAGTCTGCCCGCCTAACTGCACGATGACGCCGGCCACTGGTCCGGCGGCCTGCTCGGCGTGCACCACTTCCAGCACGTCTTCCAGCGTCAGCGGCTCGAAATACAGCCGGTCGGCAGTGTCGTAGTCGGTTGAGACGGTCTCAGGGTTGCAGTTGACCATGATCGTCTCGTACCCGGCGCCCTCGTTGTCCGGGGAATTCGACAATGACATCGCCGCATGGACGCAGGAGTAGTCGAACTCAATGCCCTGACCGATCCGGTTCGGTCCACTGCCCAAGATCAAGACCGCTGGCTTCTGCCGCGGCGCGACCTCGGTCTCCAGGTCATAGCTGCTGTAGTGGTACGGAGTCCGTGCGGCGAACTCCGCGGCGCAGGTGTCGACGGTCTTGTAGACCGGCCGCAGTCCGAGGGCCCAGCGCACTCCGCGTACCACGTCCTCGCTGAGGTGCCGCAGGGCGGCGATCTGAGCGTCTGAGAAGCCGTGTCGCTTGGCACTCCGCAGCAGATCCCGAGTCAGCTCAGGCGCTGACTTGATCATGGTGGCGATCTCCAGCAGCAGCACCAGTTGGTCGATGAACCAGGGATCGATCTTGGTCGCCTGATGCACCTGCTCGGGGGTAGCGCCGGCGCGGAGCGCTCGTATGACGGCGTTGAGCCGGCCATCATGCGGCCGAGCAGCGTTGGCGAGCAGCTCGCCAGCCGACTCGGTCACCTCCTCAGCGAAGTGAAGTGGCGCCTGCGGATCCTCGAGGCTGCGCAGTGCCTTGCCCAGAGCCTCGGTGAAATTCCGGCCGATGGCCATTGCCTCACCGACGCTCTTCATGTGCGTGGTCAGGGTGGAGTCGGCCGCAGGAAACTTCTCGAAGGCGAATCTCGGCACCTTGACCACCACGTAGTCCAACGTGGGTTCAAAGCTGGCCGGCGTCTGTTCAGTGATGTCGTTCGGAATCTCATCGAGGGTGTAGCCGACGGCGACCTTCGCGGCGATCTTGGCAATCGGAAAGCCGGTCGCCTTCGAAGCCAGGGCTGAGGACCGTGATACCCGCGGGTTCATCTCGATCACGATCATTCGTCCGTCGGCCGGGTTGATCGCGAACTGGATGTTGCAGCCTCCGGTATCCACTCCGACCGCACGGATGATGCCGATCGCGACATCGCGCATCCGCTGGTACTCGCGGTCGGTGAGAGTCATGGCAGGAGCCACAGTGATCGAATCGCCGGTGTGCACCCCCATCGGATCCAGATTCTCGATGGAGCAGACGATCACTACGTTGTCAGCTTTGTCGCGCATGACCTCGAGCTCGTATTCCTTCCAGCCCAAGATCGATTCCTCGATCAGCACCTCCGTCGTGGGGCTAGCAGACAGGCCGGCGCCAGCCATCCGCCGAAGATCAGCTTCGTCGTGCGCCAGGCCTGAACCAACTCCGCCCATGGTGAAGCTCGGCCGCACCACCACCGGATAACCAAGATCATCCGCGGCGGTCAGCACGTCCTCTATTGAGTGGCAGATACGGCTGCGTGCCACTTCCGCCGCGCCGCCGGCGATGCCAGTCAGTCCCTCGACGACTGCCTTGAAGTGCTGCCGATTCTCACCGCGCTGAATGGCCTCGATCGACGCCCCGATGAGCTCCACGCCGTAGCGCTCGAGAACGCCGCTCTCGTCAAGAGCGACCGCGGTGTTGAGGGCGGTTTGACCACCGAGTGTGGCGAGCAGTGCGTCTGGCCGCTCCTTTGCGATCACCATCTCGACGAAGTCCGGCGTAATGGGCTCGACGTAGGTCGCGTCAGCGAATTCCGGATCGGTCATGATCGTCGCCGGGTTCGAATTGACCAAGATCACCCGAAAGCCCTCGTCGCGCAGCACCCGACAGGCCTGGGTGCCGGAGTAGTCGAACTCGCAGGCCTGCCCGATCACAATCGGGCCGCTTCCGATGACCAAGATCGATTCGATATCGGTACGCCGAGGCATCAGAGCTCCCGCCCTTCGACAGGCTCAGGGCGCATGGCAGAGGGCTCAGGGGGCATCGGAGAAGGCTCAGGGCGCATTGCTGATGTGCCCTGAGCCTGTCGAAGGGCCATCAGATCTACAAAGCGATCGAAGAGGTAGCTGGCGTCATGGGGACCAGCGGCCGCTTCCGGGTGGTACTGCACCGAGAACGCCAGCAGCCTGCCGTCCCCATCTGTCAGCTGCAAGCCCTCGACTACGTCGTCGTTGAGACAGATGTGGCTGACCTCGGCGATGCCGTACGGCGTCTCGTGCCGTTCGCCGGGTGCGGCAGCGACCGCGAACCCGTGGTTATGCGCAGTGACCTCAACCTTGTGCGTGGTGAGGTCCATGACTGGCTGGTTGATGCCGCGGTGTCCATAGCCCAACTTGAAGGTGCCGAATCCGAGCGCCCGGCCGAAAAGCTGATTGCCGAAGCAGATGCCGAAGTATGGAATGCCGGCCGCTAGTACCGATCTGACGACCCCAACCTGCCGATCGGCTGCCTCTGGGTCGCCGGGGCCGTTGGAGAAGAACACTCCGTCGGGACGCAGAGACTCGATCTCGTCGAATGAGGTCGTCGACGGCACCACCTGAACCTCAAGGCCACGCTCGGCCATTCGAGCCGGAGTCATGGATTTGATACCGAGGTCGACCGCCACGACACGGAATCGCGGGCCACCGGCCGACCTCACGACATAGAGCTGAGCGGTACTCACCTCATCGGCAAGATGTGCGCCCACCATCGACGGCTGAGCTTGGACCCGCTCCAGCAGCGCGGCTGCGCTGGTTTCCAGGCTGGAGAGACCCACCCGCATTGCGCCCCGTTCCCGGATGTGCCGCGTCAGCGCACGGGTATCGACATCGCGCATACCGACAATGCCCTGGGCCTTGAGCTCGGAATCGAGGCTGCGGCGGGAACGCCAGCTGGAGGGAATTCGGGCAGCGTCGCGTACCACGTATCCGGCAACCCAGATTCGGTCTGACTCACCGTCCTCATCGTTCCAGCCGGTGTTGCCGATGTGCGATGCCGTCGCTATCACCACCTGGCGGTGATAGCTGGGATCGGTCAGCGTCTCCTGGTAGCCCGACATGCCAGTTGTGAAGACCGCCTCGCCAAAGGTCTCACCAATGGCGCCGAATGCCCGTCCCTGGAAGGTGCGACCGTCCTCGAGCACCAAAAGCGCCGGCGGAGAGAACTCAACCACCGAAATTTCCGGGCGCACTATCGGCTGCGAACATGACCGCCCTTCCTGCCCCACGGGACCGAACGCGAGGGTTTGTGTAGGCCGCAACAGAGGCTATCAGCGAATTCGGCCGCCACTGTGACGGCGAGACAGAGAGTCAGGAGGGAGGTTGTGTCACTTTCGGGCAGGGCCTTGCCAGGTTTAGCTGGAGAGGAAAGAGGTGATCGCTGCCGCCGTCTGGTCCGATCCCTCGCCGAGCCAGAGCAGGTGGGTGGGCGCGTTCACCTCGACAAGCTTTGCCTGCGCCAGTGTGGCAGCGAGGTAGTCGGCATGGTCGAAGCTCACGGCGCCGTCGTTGCGGGTTGCCAAGATCAACACTGGTTGCCGGACGTCGTTGCTGACATCGGTCGGCGCTCGAAGATCGAGGAGAAAGCCGCGATCGGACTGACAGCTCAAGAGAAAGTCGGTCGCTCTCGCGATGTCGTTGCCAAGGCGGCGCACCGCAACCTCTCCATCGAGCGTTGTGAGGTTCTCGAGAATGCCGGCCAGGTACTTGTCGGGATCCTTGCGCAGCAAATAGTGCAGCATGCCCCAAGTCGCGCGCTCGACACCAGGTGCGAAGGCTGCGTACGTGAGCCGACGGCCGCGCGGCTCGGGCCAGGGACGGAAGCTGGTGGGGCACATCAGGATGACCCGCTGCACGAGTTCCGGGTAGAAGGCGGCCATGGTGAGCGCCGTTCGGGCACCAAGGGATATTCCTACGACGGTCAGATTGTCCAGTCCGAGCAGACGACAAAGGCCCACCAAGCGAACCGCGAACTCTGGCGCCGACGGTCCGGCTGCGACCGCAGTTCGGCCATAGCCGGGGCGGGAAGAGACGAGCACCGAAGAGCCGGCCCCGCGGAAGGTTTCTTCACCGAACTGGCACCGTGCCGACATGTGTCCGCCGTGCAAGATCAATACGGTGACAGCCCCGCGACGCTCCAGTCGATACTCGATGGCGTGACCGTCGATCGTGATCACGTTCGTCGCAGGGGTGCCGCTCATGGAGCAGATTCTGCATCCCCTGTCGCGCCAGCAGTACCGAGGCTGTGATTGTGTGCTGTCCATGGTCGACTCTTCAGCAATGGACTTCACCGTTCGCCCGATAGGACGCGTGGAGAGCCCGCTCATGTCGACGGCCGATGCGCCGCGGCAGGGTGATGAAGGCGCGCCGGATGCCAACCTGATCTTGGATTCAGAGGTCCAAGCCGGCCTGCATGGTATGGGGGTCGGCGACGAGATCATCCTGCTGACGTGGTTGCACCAGGCGGACCGCAGCATTTTGAGCGTGCACCCGCGCGGGGACCTGACCCGACCCGAGCAGGGTGTCTTCACTACTCGAGCCTCGAGTAGGCCTAACCCGATTGGCCTTCACCGGGTACAGATCCTCGGCATGGACGGGGTCCGGCTCCGGGTCAGCGGCCTCGAGGCGATCGATGGAACGCCAATCGTCGACATCAAGCCTGTCCTGGGTGCGATCGACGAGCGATAAACCGTGCACTCGGCCATCGCCGAGGACGATCCGTCCTTACGGACGCTAGGACACGTCGATCAGAACTTTTCCAACTGCGCCGTCTTCGACGGCTTGGTGCGCATCTGCAATGGCTGTGAGCGGGAACCGATGCAGCGGTAGGCCGGCATCTTCGCCGACGGGCATTGCTCCGTCCTCAAGGGCACGTGTGATGTCTGCTGCGGCCGCCGTCAGCGCCGCATCGCCAACCGTGTAGAGCAGCACGAACTGGTACCGCACGTTCTTGACCATATGCGGTCTGACAGGGAGTGTGAGTTCGCTACCGCCGTCGTTGGCGTAGACGGCGATTGATGATCGGGATTTGATCACATCCATATTGAGCTGCCAGTTGGCCGCGATGGCCACCTCGACCACCATGTCGACACCATCGGGCGCGACCTTCGTAACGGCGCTTGCTGCGTCCTGGTCGCGGTAGTTGATGACATGGTCGGCGCCGGCCGCTGTCGCCAGAGCGGCCTTGGCAGGGCTGGAGATGGTCGTAACGACCGTGGCGCCAGCCCACCGAGCAAGCTGGATGGCAGCGTGACCCACCGCACCCGCGCCTCCCGCAACCAGCACCACTTTGCCAGCTAGGGCACCGGGATACAGCCGCGAAGGGCCGTCTTCTGAGACTGTCAGCGCCCGGTGAGCCGTCATCGCTGGTACCCCGAGACTTGCACCGATGTCGAAGCTGGTGCCTTCAGGCAGCCGCACCACCCGGTCTGCGGGCAGGTTCGTGAACTCCTGCGCCGTGCCGGTGGGCCGCTGGTGCCCGGCGAGATACACCCAGACGCGATCCCCGACCGCGAGGTCCACGACACCTTCGCCGACTGCGTCGACAACACCTGCGCCGTCTTGGTTCGGAGTTACCTCGGGGAACGGAGGCGCCGCACCGTCGCCGGAGCCAAGGCGGAACTTCCAGTCCGTGGGGTTGACCCCGGAGACGACAATGCGGACCCGGACCTCGCCTGGCGGCGGGTCGATGACATCGCGATCGACGAGTCCAAGGACCGATGGGTCACCGGTGCGCGAGTAGACCACAGACTTCATGCTCGCGACATTACGTGATCTTGTCGCAGAGGCGGAGCCGTGGTGCAGCTGACCAAAGCGGCAGGCTTGAATGGACCTGAGTCTGTAACCCCAAGGAGGAAGCGTGTCCCTCGTGATTTGTCGTACCTGCGCCGTGGAGCAGCCGAACACCGATGAGCCGGCCTCTGTCTGTGCGATTTGCAGTGACGAGCGGCAATATGTGCGCCCGACCGGCCAGCAATGGGTCACGCTGGAAGAGCTAACCGCTGCTGGGCACATCGGAACAGTTGCCGAAGTCGAGCCCGGTTTGCACGGCATTACGATCAAGCCGTCGGTCGGGATCGGTCAGCGTGCATTGCTGGTTCAGACAACGTCGGGCAACCTGTTATGGGATCCGAACGGATACGTCGACGATGACTTGGTTGCGGCAGTTCAGCAATTGGGCGGGGTGGCGGCGGTCGCGGCCAGCCATCCACACATGTTCGGTGTGCAGGTCGAATGGTCCCACCGGTTCGACGGCGTCCCGGTCTACGTGCAAGCGGCCGACCGGGAGTGGCTCCAGCGAGACGACCCAGTAGTCACAATCTGGGAAGAGAAGACCGAGGTGCTGCCCGGATTAGTGCTCCATCGAATCGGCGGCCACTTCCCCGGTAGCGCAGTCGTTCACTTCGTGGGGGCTGACGGCCGTGGGGTGCTGCTGTGCGGCGACACCGTAGCGTGTACACCTGATGAGCATTGGGTCTCGTTCATGCGGAGCTACCCGAACAAGATTCCGCTGTCGGCAGCCGTTGTGGCGAAGGTGGCTGACCGGGTGCTACAACTCGACTTCGACCGGCTCTACGACAATTTTGGAGGGCAAGTGATCGGCGGCGCTACGACGTGGGTGCGCCGATCCGCCGACCGCTACATCGCCTGGGTCCGAGGGGACTTCGACCACCTCACCGGGTGATGACGAGGTCCGGATTCTCGATCAAGTCCTCGCAGGTCTCACCGTTCTCCGAAACCGGTCACGAACGACATGCGACACGCCGAGCCGCATGTCACCCGTGACCACTTTCCGTACGTCGCAAGATTGCGCTCAGCCAACGCGCGAGGTCACGACGGCGCGCAGCACGCCGTTGACGAATGCCGGCGATTCGTCGGTGGACAGTTCTGAGACGAGCTGGACCGCCTCGGAGACCGCGACGGCGTCAGGCATCTGGCCGTAGTCGATCTCATAGACGGCGATCCGTAGCGCGTTGCGATCGACCCGAGGGATCCGTGGGAGGGTCCAGCCAGGGGCCAGGCAGGCGCTGATCCGCTCATCGATCTCGCTGGAATGACGTGCCACACCGCGGACGAGTTCGGCGGTGTATTCGCGCACCGGCGGCTCCCCCGCTGCCGTACGGTCCTCCAGAGTCGCGATTGGGTCAACTTCACGCAGCTCAGACTCGAACAGGATGTCCAGCGCCCGCTTGCGCGCCTTACTCCGCGTTGAGCTGCGAGCCATGATCAACTGCCGACGCGGCTGAGGTACTCGCCCGTCCGAGTGTCGACCTTGACCTTCTCCCCGGTGGTCAGGAACAGCGGAACCTGAATCTGCAGGCCGGTCTCAACGGTGGCGGGCTTGGTGCCGCCAGTACTGCGATCACCCTGCAGACCCGGCTCGGTGTAGGTCACTACCAGCTCCACCGAGGCGGGCAGTTCAAGGTAGAGCGGGGTGCCGTCGTGGATGGCCACGGTCGCCACTTGGCCCTCGAGGAGGTAGTTCTTTGCGTCCCCGACCGTCTCGTCAGCAATGGTCATCTGGTCGTAGGTGCTGTTATCCATGAACACGAAGCCGGAACCATCGTGGTACAGATACTGCATATCCCGCCGGTCGACATTCGCAGTATCGACCTTGGTGTCGGCGTTGAACGTCTTGTCGACGACCTTGCCGGACAACACGTGCTTGAGCTTGGTGCGTACCACCGTGTTGCCTTTGCCGGGCTTGTGATGCTGAAACCACACCACGGACCAGAGCTGTCCGTCGAGATCCAACACCATGCCGTTCTTCAGATCATTCGTCGATGCCACGCCTGGCCATACCCTTTCTTTCTGAGCTGCTCGCGCATTCTTTCTGAGCTGCTCGCTTCAATTTGCCGCTCGCAGCTGCT
>Ga0081455_10007521_pt1 | contig 11459 bp, 11 predicted proteins | sample TabmetS3T2R1_FD_70207 | JGI IMG/M metagenome (GOLD analysis project Ga0081455, IMG submission 70207) | Tabebuia heterophylla rhizosphere microbial communities from the University of Puerto Rico - S3T2R1 | ecosystem: Host-associated > Plants > Roots > Rhizosphere ...
CGAGGCGCAGGTGCAGGTCGTGCACCCTGGTCCAGGATTCTGGCACGTTTCTGGATCATACGGCTGGTCCAGTACGGCCGTACGGTGAAAGCCATGAGTGACTACGTCGTTCCGCAGACCCGGATCTCCATCCGCGAGCAGGCTCCCGAGGCGTACCGCGCGCTGATGTCCTTCAACAAGGCCGTCGCCGGCGGCGTCGACCCGGTGATCGGCGAGCTGGTCAAGCTACGCGCGTCGCAGCTCAACGGCTGTGCGTACTGCGTGGATTCGCATACCCGGGACGCGCTGAAGGCCGGCGAGGACGACCGGCGGCTCTTCGCCGTCGCCACCTGGCACGAGGCGTGGTTGTTCACCGCGCGGGAACGCGCCGCGCTGGCGCTCACCGACGCGGTCACATTGCTGCCCGAGACGCGCGTGCCCGATGATGTCTGGGAAGCGGCGGAGAAGGAGTTCACCCCGGAGGAGTTGGCCCATCTCGTGTTGGCGATATCGGCAATCAACGTGCTCAACCGCGTCGCGGTGAGCAGCCGGATGACCGCGGCATCGTGACCGGACTCGCTGCCGCCGCCGAGACATTGCGGGCCTTGCACCGGCCCGGCACACCGCTGATCCTGCCCAACGCCTGGGATGCCACCAGTGCCATGGTGGTGGCCGAGCACGGCTTCCCGGTCGTCGCCACCAGCAGCGCCGCGCTGGCCCGCAGCCTGGGGTACGACGACGGCGAGCAGGCGCCGGCCAGCGAGATCTTCGCAGCGCTCGGCCGGATTACGTCCCGGGTCGGGGTCCCGGTGACCGCCGATCTGGAGAGTGGGTACGGCCTCCCGCCGGCCGATCTGGTGGCCGAGATGCTCAAGGCCGGCGTGGTCGGGCTGAATGTCGAGGACACCGACCACGCGCACGCCCGGGCGCTGCGCGACCCGGATGAGCAGGCCGAACGGATCGCCGCCATCAAGGCCGCCGGGCGTTCGTCCGGTGTGGACATCGTGGTGAATGCCCGGGTGGACTGCTTCCTGCCGGGCCGGCCGGGCGACACAGGGCTCGCCGACGGGCTGGGGCGGGCCCGCCGCTACGCCGCCGCCGGGGCCGACTGCGTCTACCCGATCCTGCTCGACGACGAGTCGGGGATCGAGCGGTTCGTGGCGGAGTCCGGGGCGCCGGTCAACGTGATGCTGCACCCCGGCGGGCCGGGGCTCGACCGGCTCCGCGCGCTGCGGGTGGCCCGGGTCAGCCTCGGCGCGGGCCTGGCGCGGATTGTCGCCGCGCGCCTCGAGCCACTTCTCGAACGCCTGCCATTCCGCCTCGTGGCGGGCGATGAAATGCGCCTGTCTCATCTCACCGCCGCCCCAGCAGCCAGCTGGCGATGCCGGCCAGCCGGATCACGCCGAGTTCACCGCGCGTGCCTATCCAGCAGACACAATCACCGTTGCGGAGGCAGACGCCTCCAAGGCCGCATTCGCGGCCTCATCCAAACGGAAGTTCCCCACCGGCAAAGGCCAGACGGGCACCTGGGCGACGGTCGGGCCGAGTGAAGCGCTCTATCCGTTCAGCCCGCTTCGCAACTCCTTCAACTACGTGCCCACCGCGTACGTCGCCGGCGGCCGCACCACCGCGATCGCTATCGCGAACACCTGCGTCCCGACCAACTGCAAGGTCTGGATCACCCCTGCGGGAGGCGGGATCTGGCGTACAAAGGACGCACTCGACACCCCAGTCAAGTGGGACTACCTCGGTGGCCCGCTCGGAATCAACGCCGCCGGCGCCGTTACGGTCGATCCAAACGACCCGAGCGGAAACACAATCTACGTCGGCACTGGCGAGGCGAACACCTGCGGATCCGGCTGTGTTGCGGGTGTGGGCCTTTACAAGTCCACCAACGGCGGTAATTCCTGGACCGGCCCGCTCGGGAAGGCCGCGCTCGGTGGCAAGGGCATCGGCGGGCGGGATGCGGAACACCCCACTGGGCTCGAGCTGCGTCGGCGCCCAGCGGTATTCAACGCTGAGGTTCTCGCCCTCCCGCCAGCCGAGATGGTGCAGTTCCTGCACGAAGACCGAGCGCTGCTTCCAATCCGGCGCCGCGGGAGGAGTACCGAAGACTAACACCCCAACTTTGGACACCTTGTGCGCCACTGGGGCGGCGGTGGTGCCTGGTGCCATGAGTAGGCCGAGGGCGAGCATGACGAGGAGCCTGAGAGCGCGAGCCCGCATGGTGGAGTTCTCCAGGAGGGGCAGCAAGATCACTAGCCAGAGGGAGGGGCCGCCCCAGTATAGCGAGATGAGAGGGACCTAGCAACCGCTGCGTACGTGTGGGTACTGCTCTCTGACTTCTACCATGGAGTGCCATGTCGGGAAGTTCCCTACGCTTGGGTGGGGAGCTTCGCTTGTAACAGGAGATACGAGCCACTGGAAGTCCGCATAAAAAAAGGCCTAGACTCTCGCTTGGGAGGTGAGACTCTATGCCTGAGCCACTCTGGATATACCTCATGGCCTTGCTGTATTTTACCAACCTCACGCCGTGTTCGGCCATAGCTGACGCGTTTGACAGCGTCTCCCACGATCGGTTGACTCGCATGCTCCAGGGGACCTGGTCGGGGCACACACTCCTCAACCTGGCGTTACGCCTGTTGTTCACTGTCGCGGGCGGGTATCTCATCGTGGATGACACCGTGGTCGCAAAACCCTATGCGCGCCTCTTCAGTGAAGCCGCTTGGGTGTGGTCGAACAAGGATCGCAAGGTGCTCTTTGGCGTGTCCGTGGTGCTCCTGGTCTGGACGGATGGCCAGATCCGCATCCCCCTCGCCTTCCGGGGGTGGCACAAGGGGGGGGCTTCCAAGTACGACTTGGCCTTGGAGCTCCTCAGCTATGCGCGGAATCAGCTCAAGTGTAAGCCGGCGTTTGTCCTGTTTGACTCATGGTATCCCTCGAAAAAACTCCTGAAGCGCATCCGGGACTACGGGTGGTACTTTGTCTGCCAACTGAAGAAAAATCGCGTGTTCGAAGGCCAGGCGTTACAGCGTTACTGGCAGCAACCCTATTGGCAGGCGGTGGGTTCCTTGGCTGGAGGGCTGAAAGTCTTTGTGGTGAGATACCGCCGCAAGTACTACGCTACCAACCGGCTGACCTTAACTGCCAAAGAGGTGCGCACGCTGTACCGGAAACGGCACGAGGTGGAAGAAGTGATCAAGGTGTTGAAGAGCCAACTGAGTCTAGAGGGCTGTCAAGGAGGTTTCACGCACTCTTGGAAGGCCACTCCTCCCCCCAAAGAAGGGGAGCAAAGCCATCATATTGCTTTATGTCTGGTGGCGTATTTGCTGGTGGAACGTGAACGGCTTGATCAAGGATGCACCTGGCGACAGCTCAAGCGGCGCCTCATCCTCCAGGGCCGACAGCTCGCATTGCCAGCTCTGGAGCGGGTCCGAGCCGCTGCGTAGCTCCTGCCCAAGCAACTGGACCGGTTCCGGGATCGTCACAGTGTCGCGGGAGCCAAAGATGACCGGCGTGACGCCTTTGTCCTGGCGGACTCCGTCCGTACCGATCGGCCCAGTTTTCGTCGGCTCCACCTGGATGCACCGCCCCTGTTACTGTTACGAGAGCTCAGTCGCGTGGAAGAAACGCTGCTCGAAGAGTTCCGTCGGAGTGCCAATCGGCTACGGGAGCAGTTGCACCGGTTTTATCCCCAGATGCTCCAACTGTGCTCGGCGGCCGATGAGCCCTGGCTGTGGGACCTGCTCCATCTGGCCCCTACTCCCGCCCACGCCATGCTGCTGAGCGAGGAGCAGGTGCAGCGGGTGCTCAAGGCGCATCGCATCCGCCGCCTCAAGGCCCCAGCGGTGCTGGCGTGCTTACAGGCGCCGGCGCTGCCCGTGGCCCCTGGCACCGCCGAAGCCGCTCAGGTCCACTGTGGGTTCTTGCTGCCCTGTCTGCGCGTCCTAGCCGAGCAGCTTCAGGCTTGTAGCCAACAGGTCAGCGCTCTGCTGAGCACCTTGGCTGAGGAGCCGGGCGAGGGTGAGAGTCCTTCGGACGTGGCGATTGTGCTGTCTTTGCCTGGAGTCGGACGAAAAATTACGGCCTGGCTCTTTGCGGAAGCCGCCCAGCCCCTGGCCGAACGCGACTATCAGGTGTTGCATACGCATGGTGGAGTCGCCCCCGTCACGAAGCAAAGTGGCAAGCGTCGCCAGGTAGTGATGCGGCACGGGTGTAACCCGCGCTTGCGCCATGCGCTGTATCACATGGCGCGCGTCGCGATGCAGCGCGATGCCCACTTCAGCAGCGTGTATGCGGCGTTGCGGGCGAAGGGGCAGCGGCATGGCCAGGCCTTACGCAATATTGGCGACCGACTCCTGCGTATCCTGATGGCCATGCTGCGTCATCGTACATGCTATGATGCCAGCCGGATTCGTTGTGAGCCGGTCGTGCAGATGGGGTAAAAAATTGACACATTGGGGTTGACAAATGGTAGGAAGTCCTCGGCATCACCATTCTCCCGACCCTCTTGATTCTTGCGGACGAGGTGATCCAATAAGCCATTGAGCCATGAGCACTGATGCCCGCACTACGATGTTGGCATAGTTGGCTTCATTTCCCACTATAGCGAGGTTTGTGCTCCCGTGGTACCCCTGTGATCGCTTACCAATGAGACTGTAGTATAGATTCTGGGTCATGTGTACCCCCTACGCGCTGGGGTAACGCCTGCGTGGTTTGGTCTCGGCCTTCGGCACGGGATTCTCGGATCATGTCCAGGGCAATACGCCCCTCTAAACAGACCTTGCTCCGCACTCGGTACACACTCTTTTGCATCTCCCGATGGTGACGATTGCCTCGCTCGACCGCGTTGGAGGTGGCGGGTAACAGCTTGTCGTGAACAAAGCGCCCTGTGGGCGGACTAGAAGAGTGGATGTCTGTGACACTGTCCACAGCCCCCATATGAGCGGTAACTGCTTTAACATCAATCACAAAAAATGCAAATTCCCACGAAATTCTTCGGGGGTACCCACTTAAGGCGGGACAATGAGATGTCGGTCAGATACGCTGAGGAGCTGAATTCCGGCAAGAGTTTAGCCCTCCTTCAGAGAGCCGACCGACATGGGATTTTGGGAGAAAAGCCATCGGATTTTCAAGTGTCTTTGTGACCACGGCAGGCAGGGGGTGCGCCGTATTGCCCAGCAGACCGGCCTGTCCAAAAGCAGCGTGCATCGGCTCACACAGGCCATGGAGCGCCGCAATAGCCATCCGGACTCCTGGTTCTGGGAAACCGCAGACGGTCGGCAGTGGTTGATGCGCCTGGTGGTCGCCACGCTCTATACCTTTGGCCTCAAGCGTGGGGTGGGTCTGGACACGCGGAGCGAGTTTTTCACGCGTCTCCATCTGGAAACGCAGGTGGGATGTTCGGCCTTGATCACCGCGTCGGCCACCCTACACCCTTTTAGCCTATCCCACGGCTCGTCGCGGCGGACTGAGGGGCACAGGGGGGATCTCGACTGACCCTAGTATCGCGGCAAACATCGATCGGGGCTTCTGCCCGAAAAAGCGCTCCGCCGCCGTCGTCCCGTCAGGACGCGTGAGCAGGAAGTTGTGGACGGCTGTTAGACATGCACGTTTCCTGGGATGGTTGAGCCCTCGCAGTTGGTGGTTTCTCAGCGAGAGGTATCCGTCGCGGCTTGGATCATAGCGTCGGCCACCTCCTGCTGCTTCTGTATGACGCAAAAGCACCTCACTGTCGAAAGAACAAGGCGTTCAAGGGCTGAGGCCATTAAGCTTCGTGGCCGAAAGTGACCGACGCGGTGATCAAGGCCTCCGTTGCGTCCTTCGACATGGGAGCTGGAGCGCTGGAATACCTCCGCGAGCTTGGCGGCCTCAGCCTGTAGTTGCGTTTGCTCAACCGGATGCAAGGCCGCTAACGCCCCACCGGGCTCAAACAGCGGGGTCCGGAGGCGATCGGCCAGCGCCCGCAGCGGCTCGCCCGCTGCCACCGTCCGGGTCGCGACCACGCGATGCACATAACGCCCTCTGGGCGGACTTTGGGTACATCCTTCTGACTTCAAGGCCCAGCTCGCTGTGCGGTTGAGGCGTAGGTGCCCCGTTTAATCACTTCCCCCTCGTCATAAATCACCCCATACTTTGGGTGCCAAATACGCCAGACGGCCATCTCTGCTCCGCAGTGAGGACACCGGAAGGGATCGCGTCCCGTACTCTGCGCATACCGCTGCCGGTACGTCAGCCGGGCGATGATTTTGACGGCCCCTTTAACCACTGCCCCCACTTTGGCCAGCGCCGCTTGAATGACACCCTTGACCTTGGCAAAGGTCTTGGTGGCTTGTACCCCATAGTAGCGGATACGCTTAAATCCTTTGGGCAACACGTGCTGCACCATCCGGCCAATAAACGTGGCGACCGGGACGGTTTCCTGCTCCATCCGCTCGGTCCGGTGGGAGCGGTAATGGTACGTCACTCGCTCGCCGTCATACTGATCAATCCGCCGTACGGAGATGGGCGGGCTCACGACGTATTTGGGCCATTCCAATCATTGGAACAGAAAATCGGTCTAAGCAAGCGATTCTTCCGTAGCGTACGGGACACTCGGATCTGACAGAGGCCGAAGCTGTCCACGGGCGATCGGCTCCGCCAAGGTAAAGGCGTAGCGCCCCAGAAAGTTGATGTGTTGGTACCTCAACGGGCTGAGACGTGCGATATCCTCCGGTTGCACGTCGCCTCCTTCCGCCCGCAAATGGTTCAGCGCTGCATCCATGTAGAGCGTATTCCAGAGGATCACCACATTGGTGACCAAGCCGAGTGCCCCGAGCTGATCTTCCTGCCCCTCGCGGTAACGCTGGCGCAGCTCTCCGCGCTGCCCGTGGAAGATGCGGCGGGCCAGACGATGGCGCCCTTCCCCCCGGTTGAGTTGGGTGAGAATACGCCGGCGATAGCTCTCGTCGTCGAGATAGGCCAGGAGGTGGAGAGTCCGGGCAAGCCGCCCGACATCGCCAATGGCCCGTGTCAGCGCCGACGGTCGTTGACTCCGCAAGAGGGAGCGCACGAGTTCCGAGGCGCGTACGGCTCCGGTTTTTAAGGACCCGGCCACCCGCAGCAGATCGTCCCAGTGACGGGTGATCCGCGTGGTGGGCAGCCGGTGGCGGGCAATCCCCTGCAAGGCCCCATAGTCCGCCGTGGGATCGAGACGGTAGAAGCGGGCGCCGCCCACATCAGCCAATCGCGGGCTGAACTGATACCCGAGCAGCCAGAACAAACCAAAGACGACGTCACTGGCACCGGCGGTGTCGGCCATGACTTCCACCGGGCGCAGACTCGTCTGGTGTTCGAGCAAGCCCTCGAGAATGAACATCGAATCGCGCAGGGTCCCCGGAATCACGATCCCATGAAAGCCCATGAATTGGTCCGAGCTGAAATTGTAGTAGGTCACGCCGCGCTCAGCCCCATAGTACTTACGATTCGGGCCGGCGTTCATCGTGCGGACCGGGACGACGAAACGCAAACCGTCGGCGGAGGCGACCTCGCCCCCGCCCCAGGCCTGCGCTAGAGGAATTAGCGGCTGGGCATCGACCAGACGGGCATTCGCCCGGGTGAGGGTTTCGGCTCGCAGATAGTTTTGCTGCACCCACACGAGTCGGTCGAAGGTCAGGGCCGGGACATCCGGGCGGATGAGAGGTTCGAGACCAATGTTGCACGCTTCCGCCAAGAGCACCGCACAGAGGCTCACACCCAGATCGCTTACACGGGCCTCCCGTTCACTGATGTGGGTAAATTCCGTCGTGAAGCCCGTACGGGCATCGATTTCCAGCAGGACTTCCGGAAGATCCACCCGGGGCAGGAGGACTTGCACCTGTTGACGGAGCGTGATCAGGCTGGGTGGCTCGTCCACCTTGTCGAGGCCCGTCAGAATGAGACGATCCCGACCCTGATGTGACTCCAGGCGCACCGCGGCATTGGTGCTGAAATTGCTCGCCGTCCGTTGGTAGGCGGTCTCGAGCTGCTCGGCAAGCGCCTTGAGCTCGGGCTCGGGGCGTTCTTGGCGTCCCAGGGCGCGGCAGACCTGCGGCCGCATCGCCTCCCACTGGGCGCCGTGGATGAGTTTCACCCGCGGGTCGCTCCAACGCTCGCTGGCTGGGACGAAGACATCACGCCGGCGTAAGTTGTCCTGCAAGCGTTCCATCACACAGAGGGTATAAGCGCGGCGGTCGATATGGCCGTTTGAGCCCAGCACGAGCCGCTGCCATCCCCTCGGGACAACCTCGCAGGGTGCATCTTGGACGAGGGGTGGGCGGCGTCCGTCGAGCGCCGAAAGGAAGTGGAGCGCATCCAAGACCGGCTGCCCAGCGGAGGTGCTCTGGAAGGGGATGACCCGTAAGAGGCGCGGCAAGAAACGGCGGACGCGCCCATACTGCGTCACGCGCTCTTGGTAATAGTTGTCATCGGGCGGCCGAGTGAGGGCTGCTACCGTATCCATGGCGTCTGCGAGGTGTGCCCGCGGCACGTGGGTGAACACCGTGTTGCGCACCTGAGCATCCGCACAGGCGTCATCGAAGAGGATGGCGCAGGCCTCCCGGAGGCGGAGCGCGGCCTCATCGAGATCCTGAACCGTGCGCAGCCGCTCCGCTTGTCCGAGTTTTTTGGCTTTGGCCAGCATATCCGTGATCATCAGGTCGAGCAGGTCGAGGGCATCGTCAAGGGCCGTGGTTTCCATGGTGCGGGCGAAGGCGAGTAGGGTCGCAATCCGTCGGTCGTCGGGCATCCGAGCGATCGTGGGTGCCCACACCGCTGCCGCATACCGTCCCAAGGTTGTGAGCCGGCTGGGTGGCACGTGGGCGAGCGAGATCTCCCGTACGCCCAAGGCTTGGATGTCCTCGAACCGCTGCACCGCACGGACAAGAGCCGTGGAACTAATCCGCGTGGGGCTGTGTCGCAAGCGATCCAAATGGCTGGACCGGTTCCCTGCAGGGACTGTGAGTAAGCCTTCTAAAGACGCGTGCTGTTCCGCCGTGGGCAGCGAAGCCAGCAAACGCCACAGGCGCTGCGCCGCCCGGTCCCGCACCCGAGCCACGAGACGCGCCAGGACCGTCACACCCGGCAGGAGCACCTTGCGTTCCACCAGCCGTGCGGTCGCCAAGTCGAACAACATACTGGGCCGCTCGTCGCTCACCCAGGCCCGGGCATACATCCAGCGGACGAGGCGGAAATACTCCGAGGGGTCAGCGAAGGCGTGGTATCCGTAATGCTGGCGGATTTCGCGGGCGTGGTCCCAATGGGTATCGCCCACGCCATACTGGGCCAAGTCCGTGGAGTCCGTGATGCCTAATTGCTGTGCGACGAACGTCACAACGGTGTTGGGCACATCCGTGGGATCGTCGAGGAATGTCCCCAAAAAGCGTACGGTGCCGAGTTGGAGCGCAAACCCGAGGCGATTATAGGGCCGACGCCGATGGTCGATCCGGGCCCGATCAGCATCATCGAGGTGGAAATATTGGGCGAGCTGCGCCGGGGACGGCTCGTTGGCATAGCGGCCATAGCGTCGTTCTTGTTCTGCAGTCAGAAAGGCAACCGGCATGCGAGGCCTTTCCCAACGGGCTACTTACTCGCAGTCACTGAGCCGCGTGACAGCCTGTTCCAGCTCCTGGAGAGACGGCGTGCAATAGCGTCGCGTGGTCTCTAAGCTGGTGTGACCCGCCAACGTCGCCACTTGTTCCAACCCCACGCCAGCATTAAGCAGATTCTTGCAGAAGCTATGGCGCAAGACATGCGGTGAGAGCACGTCGAGGTGGGCCTGGGTCTCGTACTTCGCGAGCAGCGTTTGGACGCCTCGCGGTGTCAGCGGTCCCCGTTGTCCCAGCAGCAGCGGGGCATCCGTCCCCACATGCTGCTGAGAGCCTAATGTGTGGACAGCTGCGCGGGCGGTCGCATTGAGCGGCACCTGGCGATAGGTGCCTCCTTTGCCGTGTCGGACCGTCAGCATCCCCTTGCGCGCCGAAAGCGTGATATCCCGCCACGTGAGCGTGCACAGTTCACGGACCCGCAGACCCGTATGGAGCAACAGTTGGACAATAGCCAAATCCCGGCGGTTCCTCCCGCGTTCGAGAGCCCGCACGAGTGCGTGCTGCTCGCGGCGCGTCAACCAGCGTGGCCCCAAAGGCTCTTGCTGGACTCGCCGGGCTGCCCGGCGCAACGCCCCGACATCGAGAGGCATACGCCGCACCTCGCTGGCCCAAGACACGAAACTGTGCAATGTCGCCAGTTTCCGATTGACACTGGCAGGCTTGAGTCTTTGCTGCGTGAGTAGCCACTGTTTGTAGAGCCGGAAATCCGTGGGTGTCAGATGGGCCGGTTCCAGCGTGTCGCCGGTAGTCTGCCCAAACCAACGTGCGAAGGCCTCCAAATCACATCGATAATTTTTCAGGGTGAGGGGGCTGCGCTCGCTCTGCGCCAGATGCTGGATGAAAGCGTCAACAGCCGCACGGGAGCTGCCAGAGGCATCCATGTTATACGTCCAGTTTTTCTATCGTTAATAGAGGAGAATGCGTGGGGTTATACGCTGAGTGGCTCCGAATGTCAACGTAAAAGCAAAATTATACGTCGAGTTGGGAGGTCCCCGATTGCCTTAGACCGACTTTCTGTTCCAATGATTGTAATGGCCCTACTTGCGCGCCGAGGGCCAGCTCGCCGAAGCCGAGCGGAAGCTGGCGGCAAAGCGGCACAACCTCCGGCAGGCCCTGGTGAATGATTTGATCACCAAGGGCGACACCATCAAAGCAGAAGCCCTGGAATATAAGGGCTGGCAGCGCGGGCTCTACGGCAAGAGCATCGGCCGCAGTGCGCCAGGCGCGTTTATCGCCCAGCTGCGCGCCAAGACGGAGCGCCTGGGGGGGCAATTTATCGATGTGCCGACCCGCACCACCAAGTGCAGCCAGCTCTGCCATGGCTGTGGGACCTACGTGAAAAAGCCGCTGGCGCTGCGCACCCATCAGTGTGCATGTGGCGTAGGTCCGATTGACCGCGATATCTATAGTGCTTTCTTAGTACGGACATTTTCACTCGCTGACAAGTCTCTGGACGTTGGGGTAGCACGAGCTACCTTTGCCGCTCTTCAATGCGGCGCGACAGGCGTCCAGGGCGCGAACAAGCTGCGAGGTGGCAGGAAGCGTGCTTCCGCCACGCCTCTCCAAGCGAGGGAGAGGAAGAGCGGCTCTGGCGCAGACGGGGCTCTAGCGCAAGGGGAGGCTTTTCCTGCCCAGGGGGAGAAGAAAGCCTTGCCGCTACCCGCACCTTCCGGGGATGAACGCGCGCAGCTGCTGCTCTTTCCAGGGAACTATGGATAGGTCCGATGCAAGGCCAGCACGGCCCTGGAAGGGATTGAAAGGTCGCATCGCCTAACCAAAGGATCTAACGCGTGCACCGCCCTGGAAGGGATTGAAAGATAGCAGGAGGCGGGCTCGACCGTCGTATCATAGAGGGCA
>Ga0081455_10007522_pt1 | contig 11457 bp, 9 predicted proteins | sample TabmetS3T2R1_FD_70207 | JGI IMG/M metagenome (GOLD analysis project Ga0081455, IMG submission 70207) | Tabebuia heterophylla rhizosphere microbial communities from the University of Puerto Rico - S3T2R1 | ecosystem: Host-associated > Plants > Roots > Rhizosphere ...
ATCTTCTGCTCATGGCGGTAATACTCGGGATCGCAGGTCGCGAGCTCGCGGCTCCAGTCGAGCGACAGGCCCATCGACTTCAGTTGCGCCTTCATGGTGGCGATGTTCTCGTAGGTCCACTTGCGCGGATGGACGCCCTTCTCCATCGCCGCGTTCTCGGCCGGCAGGCCGAAGGCATCCCAACCCATCGGATGCAGCACGTTGAAGCCGCGCGCGCGCTTGTAGCGGGCGATCACGTCGCCCTGCGTGTAGTTGCGCACGTGGCCCATATGAATGCGCCCCGACGGATAGGGGAACATCTCCAGCACGTAGTACTTGGGCCGCGCCTTATCCATCCGGGCACGGAAGGTCTGGCGATCGTCCCAGACCTTCTGCCACTTGGCTTCGGTCTCGCGGAAATTGTAGCGAACGGGCGTCGAAGACACTGGATGGGATCCTGAAAAAACTAAGGCCGCAGCGGATGCCCGGTGCGGCCTCTCTCGTCAAGTTTTGTAAGAGGTCGGCCGGGTAAGTCTAGCCACCCTGCGCGATCCGCAGCTGGCGGGCCCGCGTAAGGATGGCGTTCTCGATGTCGATGTTGGTGCGCGGATCGACCTGGGCGTCGACCCAGCCGCCGCCCTTGGGGCCGGTCTGCTGCTTGAACACTGCCACGCGCACCCCGTCGGCCCGGAGCTCGCGGTCGAGGATGGTGATCTGGACCTTCATGCGCTCGTTGGGCGACTCGGCCGGGGTGTACCAGTCGGTGATGATGACGCCGCCGAACGGATCGGCCGAGACCAGCGGGATGAAATTGATGGTGTCGAGCGAGGCTCGCCACAGGTAGGCGTTCACGGCGACGCCAACGCCCTCGCCGCCGACTTTCTTGTCGGCTTTGGAGCCAAAGATGCCGCCGGGCCCGAACAACGAGCCGGTTTCGGTGTTCCTGCCGCCGAGGCCAGTCGCCATGTCGCGGCGGGTTCGATCACCTGACGCACCACTGCGCTGCTCTTTGACGTCCCCATCCTCGCAGGCGGCCAACACGCTCGCCGCGACGAACGCCAACAAAAGCGTGCCCAGATATTTCATTCGTTGTCCGACACCCGACATGCTGTGCCCTTGGAGATTCGCCTACGACAAAGGCGCCCGGACCATAATGCATCACATTGTCTAATCGCAAGTGAGCCCAATACCGCAGGCCAGTCCTTTTTAGAGACTATATATAAGTCTCTTATAGAGACTATATAGCTCCCCAAAATGTGACAAAGACGCCACAGGTGCGGGGAGAATCGTGCGGCGGGGCGACCATTTCTTGACCCTTGTTTGGCCTAAGTGTTCTATTGGCGAGCCGCATTGGCGGGGCCCGTGAGTCGCTGCGTTCTGGCTTCCACTTCCGCCGGTCGGACAGGCCTTTTGGTACGTACCAGTTTCTGATCAACGAGAGAGGGAGAATGATGAAAAAGCTTCTACTGGGTTCGACCGCCTTGGTCGCCGGTGGACTGATGGCCGCCCCGGCCATGGCAGCTGACCCGATCAAGATCGGCCTCGGCGGCTACTACCAGTTCTTCGTGAATGCCGGCGCTATCGAAGGCGTCTACGCACTGAACGGCAACTCGCTTCAGTACAAGGGTCTCAGCTTCTACCAAGAAGGTGAAATCTACTTCAACGGCCAGACCAAGCTGGACAACGGCACGACAGTCGGCCTGCAGGTCGAACTCGAAGGCTGGAACCCGCCGGCCTCGAACGGTCAAATCAACACGGCCGGTGCACCGATTAACCAGTCCGTCAGCCAGATCGACGAAGCCTACCTGTTCGCCTTCGGCGACTGGGGCCGCGTCGAGTTCGGTTCGCGCGACCAGGCGTCCTACCGCATGTACTACGGCACGCCTTCGGCGGTCGGTGTGTACCTCGGCTTCTTCCAGCACAACTCGAACGCGACCTGGGTTGGCGCGCCGGGTGGCGTGAACAAGGCTGCCACGGGCATCTCCTTCTTCACCATCGGCGGCCAGATGCAGGACGTGAACCGCATCAACTACTACACGCCGCGCTTCATGGGCTTGCAGATCGGTGTCGGCTTCGCGCCGAAGGTTAACACCGGCGGCAGCCTCCGCACTGGTGGTCCGGGCATCGTCGGCGTCTGCGGCTTCAACGACGCCCAGGCGCAGGCCGTCTGCCCCACCAACGACTACTCGTGGCAGAACTTCGTCGACGTCGGCGCCAACTACCTGAACAAGTTCGGTGACGTCACGGTCGCCGTGTTCGGTGCGTGGATGTACGCGCAGTTCGTTCCGGGCTACACGCCGCTTGCTTCGCAGGCGAGCTTGATCACCGGTGCCAACAACTACGACTGGACGCAGTGGGTCGTCGGCCTGCAGTTCGGCTTCGCCGGGTTCACGGTCGGTGGCTCCTACGGCTACGACAACCTGGGTCTCGGCTCGAACTACTACACTGGTGTCGACAACGCGAACCGCAAGTTCACGGCCGGCATCATGTACGAGACGGGTCCGTGGCAGATGTCGTTCGGTTGGGGCTACGTCGTCAACAACAACGGCAACGGCTCGGTTTCGGCTCTGTTCATCAATCCGGGCACAAGCGTCGTTGGCGTTGCTGCTGCTGCCAGCTCCACCTTCGCGTTCGGTAGCAACACCAACACCGGCGCTCTGCAGTTCGGTGCCGAACAGACCAACAAGTTCGAAGTTGGTGCCAGCTACGCGCTCGGACCGGGCATCAAGGTCCTGGGTGGCGGCGTGTACTACAACGTCTCCGGTCCGTCGAACCTCACTGCCCAGCAGTCCTGGCAGCTGTTCCTCGGTATGGACCTGCGCTTCTAGTCGCAGACAGCAATCGATCCGGAAAGAGCGGGCCAAAAGCCCGCTCTTTTCATTTGTGGCGTTCGCTTGCGGGCCCTATTTGCGGGCCAGCCGGCCCACCAGATTGACGAACAGGGTAGGCAGGTAGGTGCGTGACACCGGCAGGCGTTCCGTCGCCTGGCGGGCCAGTATGGCGCGATTGTCCTCATGATCGAGGACGAGCTGGAACAGGCCCTGCTCGACCGCCCCAGCACGCGAATCGAGCTCGGGGCGGCCGTCGCGCTCGACCTTGTAGGCAACATCCAGCCCGACGTCGCCGCCGCTGTAGAAGGCCGACAGGATCTCAAGCCCGCCGAACATCAGCATCAGGCCGCGCAGCGAGAAGCGCCAATAGTCGTCGGGCGTGGCGTGGAAGGCCTGCGACCACGGGGTGGAGACGTAGGCCAGGCCCTTCGGCGCCAGCATGGCCTCGATGTTGCGGGCCGCCCGGCGCGGGTCGCGGGTGTGCTCGAGCACATGGCAGCAGATCACCAGGTCGAACGGGCGCTTGCCCAGCGCCGTCGCCAGCGCTTTGGGCGGGCTGCAGATGTCGGCAACTTTGTCGACGTTGCTGCCTTCCAGCAGGTCGATGCCGGTGAACTCCACGGCGCTGCCGAAGCGCTTGGCCAGCAGGCTTCGCCAGTTGCGCTCGTTGCGATCCGAAACCGACGGCCGGGAGCCGACCTGGAGGACCCGAGGGGAGCGCCGGCCGACCGCCTGACCGAGACGATCGAGCAACAGCTCGACCTCGCTCGCCACGCTGGTGCCAACGACGCGCAGCTCGCTGCGATGGTCCGAGCTGGCGCCGCCGCTCATTCGCCTACGATCACGATATGCAGGCGTCGTGGGCCATGCGCCCCGAGCTCGATCGCCTGCTCGATGTCGCCGGTGCGCGACGGCCCGGTGATGGTGTTGACCGTGCGCGGCATGTGGTCCTTGCCGTAGCGCTGGCGCAGCTTGGCCCAGACTTCCTCATAGCCGCCGACGATGTCGGCCTCGCGCAGCACGACGATGTGCGTGTCGGGCAGCAAATTGAGAGTCACCGGATGGTCGGGACCGGACGCCATGACCAGCGTCCCCGTCTCGGCGATGCCGGCGAAGGCGCCGGTGATCGACACATGGTCGCTGCCGCGCGCCGCGCCGCGCCGCAGCGACAGCATCGGCTGGCCCGCCCAGTCGTAAGCATCGAGCTGGGGCGAGGGTGCCATTGCCGCTTCGGCCGGCAAGTTGTTGCGCGCGAGATAGGCCGCCACCTCAGCGGCCACCTCCGACGGCGCTGCGTGTGCCACCGTGGCGTTGTTGAACTCCGCCCATTGGCGGAACAGGGCGGTGCGCTCGGCCGGCGGCAGTCGACCGCGTGCGACAGCCGGACCGCGGGGCGGCGCCGCTAGCCGCGCCTCCACGGTCTGTCGTGCTGTGCCGCCGAGCTCGCCGCGATGGAGCGAGCGGCGGATGCCGTCCAGGATCTGCGATCGCGCCGTCTGGCTCATGGTCGTGTGCGCGCTCCACCGTGGCGGGCCCATTGAGCATGGAACGTGCCGCCGGCCGGCGGCGCCGGGAAGTCGCGGAAACGCGTCCAGCCAGCGGCAAGGGGCAGGGTGCGGTAGTGGCCATGGGCGCGCCCGAACAGCGCCAGCATCCGGTTGGCGAGCCCTGTCAGGCGGCGGTAGAGCCTGGGCCGGCGGGCCGCGAAGGCCCATAGAGCGAGCCCCTGGCGTACCGCCCGGGGCGTGAGATGGCGCTCGAACTCGCGTTCGCGCCAATGGCGCATCAGGTTGGGCAGCGGGATGCGTACCGGGCAGACGCTCTCGCAGCGGCCGCAGAAGGTCGAGGCGTTGGGCAGGTTGCCGGCTTCCTCGACGCCGATCAGCTGCGGCGTCAGCACGGCGCCGATCGGGCCGGGATAGACCCAGCCATAGGCATGGCCGCCGATCGCGCCATAGACCGGGCAATGGTTCATGCAGGCGCCGCAGCGGATGCAGCGCAGCATGTCCTGCATCTTGGTGCCCAGCACCGACGAGCGGCCGTTGTCGAGGATCACCACGTGATACTGCGCGGGCCCATCGAGATCGTCCGTCCGCTTCGGGCCGGTGTTCAGCGTCGTATAGGACGACGATTCCTGGCCGGTCGCCGAGCGCGCCAGCACGCGCAGCAGCACCGCGGCATCCTCGAGCGTCGGGATCACCTTCTCGATGCTGGCCAGCACAATGTGCATTTTGGGCAGCGTGTTGGAGAGATCGGCGTTGCCCTCGTTGGTGACCAGCATCGACGATCCGGTCTCGGCCACCAGGAAGTTGGCGCCGGTCAGTCCGACATCGGCGTTGAGGAACTTTTCGCGCAACACGTGGCGCGCCTCGGCGACCAGGTCGTTGCGCTCGGTGAGTCGCTTGGTGAAGCCGAGCGCCCTGTGGTGCTCGAGGAAGGTGTCGGCGACCTGGTCCTTGGTGAGATGCACGGCCGGCGCGATGATGTGGCTAGGCGGCTCGTGGCGCAGCTGGATGATGTATTCGCCAAGATCGGTCTCGATCGGCGCGATGCCGAGCGCTTCGAGATGATCGTTGAGGGCGATCTCCTCGGACACCATCGACTTCGACTTGGCGACGGTCTTGGCGCTGACGCTTCGGCAGAGGTCGGCGATAATGCGCCGGGCGTCGGCCGCCGTCGGCGCCCAATGGACGTGGCCGCCCAGCGCCACCACCTTGCGCTCGAACTCCTCGAGATAGAAATCGAGATTGGCCAGCGCGTGATTCTTGATGTCGCGTGCCGCGTCGCGCAGCGCCTCGCATTCTGCCGACCCAATGGCTGGAATGTCCCGCTCGATTACAAATCTTGGCATCGGCTCTTCTCCGGGTGAGTGGTGAGTCGCTCTTTCCTGTGCTCTCGGGCGCGTCTGTTAGACAATGCCCAGCTTGGCCGCTCCTTCCGCTGAGAGAGCCACAGCGACTTGCTTGAAGCTGGGATGGTTAAACGCCACGTCAACCCAGACCGCGGTCAGCGATCGGTGGAGGGCCTCTCGTAAGGCCCTTTGCTCCGCCTGGGGCAAGGCATGGCCCGTCACCCGCTGCAGGGTGGTGAGCTCCTGCTCAACCTGGCCCACGAAGGTTTCGTCAACCAGACCGCCGATTGCCAGGATATCGTCAAACGCATGACTGCGATCTGCTGGACTCATCTCACCGGCCAACTGCTCGATCTCCAGGACTCCCGTTTTCACATGCTGATTTTCCTCAATCCAGTGATATTTCAAGACATCCACATACAGCGGGTCGCTCCGATCTCCCGCATGGTCGCGTACCGAGTCCACGTAATGACGCTGACTGCCCCATTCGAGCGCCAACAGGGTTAGAGAACGGGAGAGGGGCGGAAACGTCATCAGGGCGTTGGTGAAGGCCGTGACCCGCTCTTTGTCCGGGCCAAAATACCGCCCCATGGCATACCCACACGACTCCTCCAAGACGGCTTCCGTCCGCAGAAAGAGCTGTTGATGCTTCATTTCCTCTTCCCCAAAGCGGACGAGGGCACGCAGCCGGTCACGGTCGGCATGCCAGTCCTGCTGCGCCAGCGCTGTCAGATGAATCGGGATGAATTCTTCGTAGTTTCCGAACAGATGCACGTAGCTGAATGCCCTCTGATGATTAAGCACGCGGTGCGCTGACTCATCTAGAAACGTGAGGTCGTGAGTGCCCACCCACGACTCGGGGACAATGGGTTTCGTTGCGTCAAAGTGCCGGTCGGCAAACACGCCATCCACCGTCCAGGCGACCTTCTCTGAGGTGGCCACGATCGAGGGATAGTCGAGGCCGCGCGTAAATGCATAAGATTGGGTCGTCATCAGTCTCTCCTTTCTGACAGCGTTTCCCTGCCATTAGAGATGTTGAAAGCCCCCACCATGGGTGCCATGGACTCTAGCCTGCGCTGAATCGTCCTGGCCATCAAGTGCAAAAATTGCACTAGATTTTTCCTGCTTTATTCCGCTAAGCTGCTGGAGATGCGAGGTTATGGTCAGTACTGTCCGATTGCTCAGGCAGCAGAAGTCTTGACCGAACGCTGGACGCTGCTGGTATTGCGCGAGCTGTTGGTGCGGGGCAACCGCTTTAACGATATTCGGCGCGGCGTGCCGCTCATGTCTCAATCCCTCCTAGCCAAGCGTCTGCGTGATCTTGAGACGGCGGGTCTCATCGAGCGCCAGATGCAAGCGAACGGAGGGACTGAGTACCATCTGACGCAGGCGGGGACGGCGCTCAAGCCGCTCATCTTTCAATTAGGGGAGTGGGGCAAGCAATGGCTGCGGCGGTCGCTCACCCAGGACCAGCTGGACGCCGGCGTGCTCATGTGGGACATTCGCGGCCGGGTTGACCCAGCGAGCTTCCCGCCTGGCCGGACCGTTGTCCAAATTGAGTTCACCGACCTCCCCGTTCTGAAGAAGCATTGGTGGCTGGTAAACGAGAGTGATCAGGTTGACCTGTGTCTCAAGGATCCTGGTTTCGAGGTTGCTCTGTATCTCGTGACGGACCTGCGGACGATGACGGAGGTCTGGATGGGCGATGTGTCCCTGACGCGAGCGATGGCAGACGGGATGCTGGAAGTCCACGGCCGAGCAGAGATTCGTCGCTGTCTGCGGTCGTGGCTGCAACTGAGCCCCTTTGCTGGGGTCCAGAGACGAGCCACACCCCTTGATGCCGCCACGACCTGAGCCACTACTCTTTCCTCGTCGCAGCTCTCTTGCGCGGCGAGCGTGTTCCCTTGCTCTGCTCAGCATCCAGCAGTTGCTGGCCGACTTCTTTCACTGACCCATCGCTGTTGACGTACGTATAGAGCGTCGTACGGGTGATGCCTAAGCGACGTGCGACATCGCTGGCACTGCTCTGGGGATCCGCTAGGGCGACCATCGCCATTTTCAGCGTTGCGGGCGTCATTTTGCGGGGCCGCCCACCGACGCGGCCGCGTGCCCGGGCAGCTGTCAGGCCAGCTTTGGTCCGCTCGCGAATCAGCTCAGCTTCGAACTCTGCCAAGGCCGCAAAGATCCCAAACACTAACCGCCCATTAGCTGTCGTTGTGTCGATTTGCACCCCAGTCCCCGTCAGCACTTTCAAGCCGACCCGGCGCTGGTTGAGGTCATCCACCAGCCCGACCAAGTGCTTTAAGTCCCGCCCCAAGCGGTCCAGCTTCCATACAACCAGCGTATTGCCGGGTTGGAGCGCTTTGAGACACGCCCGGAGACCGGGCCGGTCATCCTGGCGTCCTGATACGGCGTCTTCATAGATCCGGCTCGGCTCAACGCCTGCCTCTGTTAAGGCATCGCGCTGGAGGGCCAGGGTCTGGCGGCCATCACTCTTGGAGATGCGCATATAGCCGACGAGCATCGGAATCTCCTCGGAGTGTCAGAAAACCGAACGGCGACAGGTTAATCTTGCATTGCTTTTCTGCCTGAGTTTCCTTGCACTTTTCGGCAGCCTACGAGGTTGTTGTGACCGATGCAAGGAAAACGCTCGTTTTTTGGACACCGATTTCAGGGAACAGGACGAGGTGAAGACGTGACCAAAGAAGAACAATTCCTCTCCAAACGTAAACGCTACCAGCCTATTGCCTTACTCCAAGAGTTCTCTGACGAAGAGATGGCCCGAGATTGGACACTCTCCGAAGAAGACTGTAAGGAGGTCGGCAAGTATCGCAAGAGTTCCCGCTTGTATCTGGCGGTCCAACTCTGCGCCGTGCGGTTGTACGGCCGGTTTATCACGCACGTTGAGGATGTCTCTCCCCGTATCATCAACCACTTGGGGAGTCAGCTTGATCTGCCTCCCTCGCTCACACTCCAAATGCCAGACCGGGAAGCGACGTATTTGGAGCACCGCAAGACGATTCTCACGTACTTGGGGTTTCAGAAGTTTGATGAGGCCGCCCAAGCGCAACTGACCACCTGGCTGGCTGAACAGACCAGACAGGGCCTGTTGCCGGACGAATTGTTTCAGCAGGCTGAGCAGTATCTGTTAACCTGCTGTATTCTCTTGCCTGGCCCCTCTGTCCTGGAGCGGCTAATTATCCATGTCGCGGCGGAAGGTCAGGCCCACCTGTTTACCTCACTCTACGAACGCCTCTCCCCTGACTTGCGCCGTGCCATCGACCAATTGCTTGCCGTGCCGGAAGGGGAGCAGCGCTCGTACTTTTACCAACTGAAAGAGTATCCCCCAGCCGCTACGATCTCTTCCCTCCAAGCCTACCTGAAACGGTATCGGGCCGTGGCAGACACGGGGATTGCCCAGGTGGAAGCCCAGAGCGTCGATCCGGCTTTTCTGGACTATCTCTTCAAGCTGGCCAAACGCTACAACACTACTGACCTCAAACGCTTTGCCGATCACAAACGGTATGCGCTGATGCTGGGCTTTCTGCTAGAGACCCGGAAAATCCTGCTCGATCACCTGGTGCAGATGCACGATCAGTATCTCCTGGAGCTGTGTCGCCATGCCAGACATCTCCATGAAAAACACCATCGGGCCTTTCGCAACCGGCAGAAGAAAGCGATTGATGTCGTGCTGGAGACCACCAATGTTTTCCTGGACTGGCCGGACGAAACTCCACTCTCGAAAGCGGAGTTCTGGCAGCAGGTGGATGAACGCACTCTGCGCGGATCGCTGGAAGACCTGCGGACGTTCAAACGGCTGGAAGAACGCGGTTATGGTGATCTGCTCTTAGCCCGCTACCCGAGCTTGCGCAAATATTTTGCAGAGTTCATTCAGCTCCCCTTTGCCGTCACACCCGGCAATGAACGCTTGCTCCAGGCTATTCAGCTCGTACGTCGGCTGGATGCCGGGGAAGTGAAAAAGCTTCCGCCTCATGCCCCGACCGTCTTTGTTCCTCAAGAGCTGCACCGGGCGCTGAAAGATGCGAGTGGCACTCTCAACCGTAACGCCTGGGAGATGGGATTGGCGCTGGCCATGAAAAATGCCTTGCGCTCCGGCGACCTCTACCTGCCCCAGAGCAAACACCACGTCTCGTTTTGGGACTTAACGCTGAGTGAGACCCGCTGGCAAGAGGTGCGAACGACAGCGTACACCACGCTTCAACAACCGCAGCCACAAGAGGTCAGAACACTCCTCACGCACGAGTTTCAGAACGTGCTGGTCCAAGCCCAAGAGCGCTTCAGCGATGGTGACTTTGCCACGATCGAGGACGGCCGTCTCAAGTTGAAGCGGGATGACAAAGTAGCGCTCCCGCCAGCTGTTACCACGCTACAGAAAGTCATTGACACGCGGCTGCCGTCGATTCGGATTGAGCAGCTGCTCATGGAAGTGGATCAGCTCACGCAGTTCAGTCGCCACTTTACCTCAGTCCAGAACTCGCGAGCCCGGCCGCAGCATTTCTACCAGACTTTGCTGGCTACCCTTATCTCCCAAGCCACCAATCTTGGGGTGGTCTCGATGAGTGCCAGTGTCAAAGACACAACAGTCGATATGTTACGCCGCGTCCTCCTGGACTTCATCCGAGAAGAGACGCTGACAGCCTCCAGCGCAGAGATTGTGAACCACCATCATGCGCTGCCGTTGAGTGCCCTGCATGGGAGTGGAACAATCTCTTCCTCGGATGCGCAGCGCTTTGGGATTCGGGCCAGTAGCTTGTTGGCATCATATTATCCGCGCTACTACGGCTACTACGAGAAGGCCATTGGCATCTACACCCATGTCTCGGACCAGTACTCGGTCTTCAGTACCAAGGTGATTTCGTGCAGTCCGCGTGAAGCGTTGTACGTGCTGGATGGACTGCTGGAGAATAACACCATCCTCCAGATTCGCGAGCATACCACGGACACGCACGGCTATACCGAGATCATCTTTGCCCTGTGTTATCTGCTCGGCTATTACTTTATGCCCCGCATCCGTGATCTCAAGGATCAGCAGCTGTATCGGGTTGAGCGTCACACTGACTCGGGAGTCTTCGCGTCATTGCTAACCAAAACGGCTGACTTGGACATAGTGGAGGAACAGTGGGATGAGATGCTGCGGGTGGCGCTCTCGCTCAAGCAGCGCACGGCTCCGGCTCATGTGATCGTCCAGCGCCTCACCAATAGCTTTCCGTCTGATCGCTTATCTAAGGCGATGACGAACCTCGGTCGCATCATTAAGACGGAATACATCTTGCGCTATCTGACGGATCCGGAGTTGCGCCGGACCGTGCAGCTCCAGCTCAACAAAGGCGAGTACCGTCACCGCCTACCCAGACGCATCTTCTTTGCTGATCAAGGCGAATTTACGACCGGGGATTACGAAGAGATTATGAATAAGGCCAGCTGCTTGAGCCTGGTCTCGAATGCCATCCTGTATTGGAATACGCTGAAGATTACGGACCTCGTGGAGACGCTGCGGCATCACGATGCAGAGATTGACAATGACACCTTGCGCCATATCTCTCTGTTGCCGTTCAAGCATGTCGTGCCCAATGGCACCTATTTCCTGGAAGACCGGTAGCCGGCATCCAGGCAGAAACCTACGCTTTCCAAACGCGCGGCAACTTCAAAACCGTAGGTTTCTGTTCAAATGCGCCCGCTGGTCCGGGACGGGAGACCACGGTCCGAGAGTGTCATACCCCCACAGCAGTGCGACTTCAGTGGGGTAACACGGCGTTGAAGTCACCCAACCACGGA
>Ga0081455_10007523_pt1 | contig 11457 bp, 10 predicted proteins | sample TabmetS3T2R1_FD_70207 | JGI IMG/M metagenome (GOLD analysis project Ga0081455, IMG submission 70207) | Tabebuia heterophylla rhizosphere microbial communities from the University of Puerto Rico - S3T2R1 | ecosystem: Host-associated > Plants > Roots > Rhizosphere ...
CGAAGTCGATGGGCCGCGAGCACTACGCGGAGCATCGCGGGAAGCCGTTTTTCTCCGGCCTCGTCGACTTCATCAGCTCGGGCCCGGTGCTCGCGCTCGCCGTGAGCGGCGAGTCGGCGATCTCGGTCGTCCGGACGATGATGGGCGCCACGAACCCGCTCGACTCCGCACCCGGAACGATCCGCGGCGACTTCGCGCTCGAGCTGTCGGAGAACATCGTGCACGGGTCGGACTCGCGGGCGAGCGCGAAGCGGGAGCTCGCGCTGTTCTTCCCCGACGGCCTTGTCTGAGCCGGACTACGTCGCGCGGAACCGCGCGCTCTGGACGCAGACGAACGCCGAGTACACGGACGGCGCCGCAGAGCGTGCGTGGTCCGACAGGCCGTTCACGTGGGGCGTCTTCGGCGTCCCCGAGGCGGAGCTCGGCGCTCTCGGCGACGTGGCCGGCCTCGACGTCGTCGAGCTCGGTTGCGGAACGGCGTACTTCGCCGCCTGGCTCGCGAGACAGGGCGCGAGACCGGTCGGGGTCGACGTCACGCCCGCGCAGCTCGAGACGGCGCGCAGGATGCAGCAGCAGACCGGGCTCGACTTTCCCCTGGTCGAGGCGGCCGCCGAGGACGTGCCGCTGCCCGACGCGAGCTTCGACCTCGCCGTCTCCGAGTACGGCGCAAGTCTCTGGGCCGATCCGGCGCGTTGGATCCCCGAGGCTGCGAGGCTTCTCCGGCCCGGTGGGAGGCTCGTCTTCCTGACGAACAGCATGCTTGCGACGCTCTGCTTCCCCTCGGGGCCGGGGCACGCGACCGAGAGCCTCCAGCGCCCGCAGCGCGGGATGTATGCGGTGACCTGGGAGGTGGAGGACGGCACGGAGTTCCACCTCGGGCACGGCGAGTGGATCGACCGTCTCCGCGGAGCCGGATTCGAGATCGAGCGCCTCGTCGAGCTCTACGCGCCCGACGACGCCGAGACGCATCCGTATTACGACACGGCGACGGTCGAGTGGGCGCGCCAGTGGCCGAGCGAGGATCTGTGGGTGGCGCGCAAGACCGCCTGACCCTCGCGTCCACCTCGCCGCAGCGGAAGGCGATCCTCGAGCAGCTGCGCATCCCGTTCGAGGTCGTCCCTCCCGTGTACGTCGAGGAGGACCCGCCCGATGCCGACCCGGTCGAGCTCGTGTGCCGCCACGCCGAAGGCAAGGCCCGGTCGGTGCACACGGACGGCGTCACGCTCGGGGTCGACACGACCGTCGTGCTCGACGGGCGCGTCTACGGCAAACCGGCCGACCGCGACGACGCGCGCCGCATCCTGGGCGAGCTCTCCGGCCGGACGCACACCGTCATCTCGGGCGTGTGCCTGCTCGGTGCCGGCGACGTCGTCGAGCACGTGGCCACCGACGTCACGTTCCGCCCGCTCGGCCCGGAGCTCCTCGATGCGTACCTGGAGAGCGGCGAGTGGGAGGGGCGCGCGGGCGCCTACGCGATCCAGGGGCTCGGCGGGCGGCTCGTCGAGTGGATCGAGGGCGACTACCTCAACGTCGTCGGCCTACCCGGCGCGCTCCTCGTCACGCTCCTGGAGCAACGTGCTCCGAAGTTGCTGGAAAACACGTAGGTACACTCGTCTCCCCTCATGGCGTTCTTCAAGACCCTGACCGGCTTCGGCGGTCGCGACATGGCCGTCGATCTCGGCACCGCGAACACGCTCGTGTACGTCCGCGGACGCGGGATCGTCCTCTCCGAGCCGAGCGTCGTCGCGATCGACGAGCGCAGCGGCGAGGTGCACGCGGTCGGGGTCGAGGCGAAGCGCATGCTCGGCCGCACGCCCGGGACGATCTCGGCGATCCGGCCGCTCAAGGACGGCGTGATCGCCGACTTCGACGTCACGGAGCAGATGCTGCGGCACTTCATCCAGAAGGTCCACCAGCACCGCTTCGCGCACCCGCGGGTTGTGGTGTGCGTCCCGTCCGGCGTGACCGGGGTCGAGAAGCGCGCAGTCGAGGAGGCGACTCTGTCCGCCGGCGCGCGGCAGGCGTACCTGATCGAGGAGCCGATGGCGGCCGCGATCGGCGCCGGGCTCCCCGTCGCCGAGCCGACCGGGAACATGATCGTGGACATCGGCGGCGGCACCACCGAGGTGGCGATCATCTCGCTCGGCGGCATCGTCGTCTCGCAGTCGATGCGGGTGGGCGGCGACGAGATGGACGAGTCGATCGTCAACCACATCAAGAAGGAGTACAAGCTCCTCGTCGGCCAGCAGACCGCGGAGGAGATCAAGCTCGAGATCGGCTCCGCGTACCGGCTCCGGGAGGAGCTCCAGGCCGAGGTGCGCGGGCGCGACATGCTCACCGGCCTCCCGAAGACCGTGATCATCTCGTCCGAGGAAGTGCGGCGCGCGCTCGACGAGCCGGTGACGGTAATCATCGACGCGCTGAAGTCGACCCTCGACAAGACGCCGCCCGAGCTCGCGGCGGACATCATGGACCGCGGGATCGTGCTCGCCGGCGGCGGCGCGCTCCTCCAGGGCCTCGACGAGCGCGTGCGCCACGAGACCCATATGCCGGTCCATCTCGCGGAGAGCCCGCTGACGTGCGTCGCCGTCGGCTCGGGGCGCAGCCTCGAGGAGTTCGACGTGATTCACCGCTCCGCTCGCAGCCGCGCGCGGCGCAACGGGATGATCCGCTACTAGCGGACTGTCTCATCCAGCCCGACGAGCCGGAAACCGGCTTGCGGCCTAGCTACACTCGGCTGTCGTGCCCAGAGGACGCAGCGCTCGTTCGGCGGCGCTGGGCGTGACCGTCCGGCGCATCCCGACCACCCCCTTCGGCCCTCGCGGCGCCGGCGCGCTGAAGCGACGGCTGGTCGTCGGCGCCCTCGTGCTCCTCTCGCTCGTCCTCATCACGCTGACGTTCCGCGCCGACGACGACGGCCCGCTCTCGGGCGTGCAGTCGGCCGCGGCGTCCGCCCTGCGTCCCGTCGGTGTCGGATTCGAGCGCATCGCGCAGCCGTTCCGCGACGGGTACGCGTGGGCGGACAGCCTCCTCGACGCGCGCTCGGACGCCGAGGAGCTCCGTGCCGAGAACCGCGAGCTCAGGCAGCGCACGATCCAGGCCGAGTTCGCGATCCAGGAGAACGACTACCTCCGCCGCCTCGTCGACTACATCGACAGCCGCCGCTTCCCGGAGGACTTCGAGCCGGTCGCAGCCGAGGTCACGTACCGCCCTGGCGTCGCATTTACGCAGGCCGTCGTCCTCGCAGCCGGCTCGGACGACGGCATTCGGGTGGACGACCCCGTTGTCACCGACGACGGGCTGGTCGGCCTCGTGACGCGCGTCACGCCGGGGAACGCCCGTGTCCAGCTGCTCTCCGACCCGGAGGCGGCCGCGTCCGCGCTCGTGATCGGGACCGGGGCCACCGGCGTCGTGCGCCATGCGCGCGGCACGCGCGAGACGCTCGTGCTCGACCGCGTCCGCAAGGAGGACCTCGTCCGGAACGGCTCCGAGGTCGTCACCGCGGGCTGGCGGGTCGGCGACCTCAGCTCGCTGTATCCGAAGGGGATCCCGATTGGAGAGGTCACCAGCGTCGACCAGACGGACACCGACCTCTTCCAGCAGGTCCAGATCGATCCGTACGTCGATTTCGGCGCGCTCGACGCCGTCATCGTCCTCGTGCCGAAGGAGCGCACGAAGTGACGATCTCCGCGCCCGTGCGCGCGGCGCTCCTCCTGTTCGTGGCGGTGATGGTGCAGCTCGTCATGGTCCCGCCGTACCTGTTCGGAGGAGGCGCGCCCGACCTGCTCCTGCTGGTCGTGATCTCCCTCGGGCTCTTGCGCGGCTCCGTCGCCGGCGCGGGCTACGGCTTCGTCGCCGGCCTGCTCGTCGATCTCGTGACGCTCGAGACCCTCGGCGTCACCTCGCTCGTGCTCACGCTCGCAGGCTTCTGGGCCGGGCGCTACGCGGAGACGACCGCGCGCAGCAGGCGCCTGGCGCCGATCCTCGCGGCCGCTGTTCTCACCGTTCTCGCGGCCCTGTTCGCGCTCCTCCTGCATTACCTGATGGGTGAGGAGGTCGTGCTTCGGCAAGCGCTCGTCACCGTCCTCGCGCCGATGCTGATCTGGAACGTCCTGCTCGCGTACCCGATCTACGCGCTCGTGCGGTCCCTCGTCACCGAGCGCGCGGCGCTCGAGCCGGCCCAGAAGGTGGAAGTCCTTGTCTGACGGCGCGTACCAGGAGCGGCGCTCGCCGTCCGAGCGCTTCCTCCCGCCGGACCCGAGGGTCAAGGAGCCGTACCGTCTCACCCCGCCACTCGCGCTCCGCGTGGGCATCCTCGGCGGAATCGCGCTGCTCGTCTTCGCGCTGCTCTTCCTCCGGCTCTGGTCCCTTCAGGTGCTTTCGGGCGACGAGTACCTCGACGCCGCGCAGAACAACCAGTTGCGGCTCGTGCGCCTGGAGGCCCCGCGCGGCTCGATCCTCGACCGTAACGGCCGCACGATCGTGGCCAATGTCCCGGGCACCGCCGTCCAGCTCTGGGTCGGAGACCTGCCGAGCGCGGGCCCGGACCGTGACCGGATCGTGCGCCGTCTCGCAGACGTTCTCAACGTGCCGCCGCGCCGCCTCCTCCGCGAGGTCGCCCGGTACGAGAACGACCCCGTGACGCCGGTCCTCGTGAAGACCGCGGTCGCCGAGGAGAAGGTGCAGTACCTCTACGAGCACCAGGCCGACTTCCCCGGGGTCGAGGTGGTCCACATCTACAACCGGAAGTACCCGTACGGCGCACTCGCGGCACAGATCCTCGGTTACGTCGGGGAGATCTCCCCCGAAGAGCTCTCCAGGCTGCGCCGGGACGGCTACCGAGGCGGTGACAGCATCGGGAAATCCGGAGTCGAGGCGGCGTACGACACGTACCTCCGCGGCCGCTCCGGGCTCGCGCAGATTCGCGTCGACGCGATGGGGAACCAGGTGAGCGAGCTCGAGCTCCGACAGGAGGCGCGCTCCGGGAACGCGCTCAGGGTCACGCTCGACATGCGCCTCCAGCGTGCGGCCGAGCGGGCACTCGACTACGGGATCGCCCAGGCACACGCGCATGACGACTGGGCGGCGAACGGAGGAGCGATCGTCGCGCTCGATCCGCGCGACGGCGCTGTGCTCGCGATGGCGTCCTCGCCGACTTTCAAGCCGTCCGTGTTCGTCGGCCGCGGCGATCCGAAGAAGCTCGCCCCGCTCCTCCAGGCCGAGGCCGCCAAGAGCGCGAACTACCCGGGCCTGAACCGCGCGATCGCTGGCCTCTACCCGCCGGGCTCGACGTGGAAGCCGGTGACCGCGCTCGCGGGCATGCAGGAGCACGTCTTCTCGCCGTACGACTCGATCCAGTGCACCCCGACCGCGTACTACGGGCTCGACCGGCAGAAGTTCGTGAACTGGAACCCGTACGTCAACCGGCCGATGACCCTCCCCGAGGCGCTGGCCGAGTCCTGCGACACGTACTTCTACGACATCGGCTACGACTTCTATCTGCGCGGGGACGACGGTCGCTCGCGCATGCAGGATTGGGCGCGGACGTTCGGGTTCGGGCGGACGACCGGCCTCGACGTCGGGGGCGATGCCGAGGGGCTCCTGCCGACGCCCGCCTGGCGGAAGAAGACGTTCGAGAGCGACTGGGACAAGGCGTGGAACCCCGGCGACTCGATCCAGCTCGCGATCGGGCAGAAGGACCTGCTCGTCACCCCGCTGCAGATGGCGGCCTTCTACGCGATGCTCGCGAACGGCGGCAACATCGTCACGCCGTACCTCGCCTCGAACGTCGAGCAGCCGCGCGCGAAGGGGTCGCCTCGCGTCGTGCTCCGGCAATTCCCGCCGCAGCCGCCGCGCCCGTCCGGCGTCGACGCCGGCGCATTGGACGCCGTCCGCGACGGCCTCTACAGGGCGACGCATTCGACCGCGGGCACGTCCTCGGCGGTCTTCGGGAACTACCCCGTGCAGATCTCCGGGAAGACCGGGACCGCCGAGAAGGTCGTCCCGCTCCCGGGCTATCCGAGCGACCACCTCGAGGACCAGTCCTGGTGGTGCGGCTGGGGGCCGTCGGATGACGCGCGCCTCGTCGTCTGCGCGATGATCGAGAACGGGGGCCACGGCTCGACCGCAGCGGCACCCGCTGCGCTCAAGGTCTTCGAGCGCTTCTTCGGCGAGAAGGTGCCAGCCCCCACGAATCTCGCGGAGACCGACTGATGATGATCGAGATCGCCGAACGCCCCAGCGTCGGCATCGCGCGGGCGAGAGAGCAGGTGCGCCCGCTGGCGTTCCTGCGCCGGCTCGACTGGGTGCTCATGTCGGCCACGCTCGCGCTCGTCGCGTACGGGCTGTGGGCCGTCGCGGGCATCACGCGCTTCGACGTCCTCGGCGACGAGAACTACTTCGTCCTCCGCCAGGGCTTCGCGGCCGCGCTCGGCGGCGCCGGCATGCTGGTCGCGATCCTCGTCCCACCGGACGTCTGGCGCCGAAACTGGCGCGTGATCTACTTCGGCACCCTCGGCCTCATGCTCATCGTCTTCATGGCCGCCGAGACCGTGCGCGGCTCGCGGCGCTGGCTCGACCTCGGCGTCATCCAGTTCCAGCCGTCGGAGCTCGGCAAGGTCCTCTTCGTCCTCGCGATCGCGGGCTTTCTCGTGGAGCGCGCGGGCCGCATCACGCGCTGGCGCACGGTCTTCTCCGCGCTCGGGCTCGGCGTCGTCCCGATCCTCCTCGTGTTCATGCAGCCCGACCTCGGCACCGCCCTCGTCTACAGCGCCGCGCTGATGGCTGCGCTCTTCTTCGTCGGCGTCCGCTGGAGGCAGCTCGTGGTCCTCCTGCTCGCGGGAGTCATCGGCGTCGTTGCCGTGCTCTGGCTGCTCCCGTCGGCCGGAATCGAGGTGCTGAAGCCGTACCAGACCGACCGCCTGACGGGATTTCTCGATCCCGAGCGAGACCCGAGGAACCTCACGTGGAACGTCAACCAGTCGATGACCGCGGTCGGCGCCGGCGGCCTGACCGGTCGCGGCGTCGTCGAGGCGAGCCAGACGCGCAGCGACTACCTCCCCGAGCACGCGACCGACTTCGCGTTCGCGTCGCTCGCGGAGCAGCGCGGCTTCGTGGGCTCGTCCATCCTGCTCCTGCTCTACCTGCTCGTCGTCTGGCGCGGTCTCCGCGTGATCACGGTCGCGGGGGACCTGTACGGGGCCGTGGTCGCAGGCGCGCTCGTCTGCGCGCTCCTGTTCCAGGTCTTCGTCAACGTCGGCATGACGATGGGCGTTGCGCCCGTGACCGGGATCCCGCTGCCGTTCGTCACGGTGGGCGGCAGCTCGCTCGTGACGAACCTCGTGCTCGTCGGCGTGCTGCAGAGCATCCACGCGCGCGGCCTGCTCTCCGGGCGCGGCGGGCCATGAGGGTCGCGGCGCTCCGGGAGGTCGCACTCGAGGCGGGAAGGTCGTCGCGGGCGATCCGTGACGAGCTCCGGCCGACCCGAACGGGGAGCATCCTCGTGAGCGGAATGCTCGCGGAGCAGCTTGCGCGGGAGCTCGCCGTCCGGGCCGACGCGGGTGCGGTGACCGTCGGTGACGAGGTCGCGCTCGGCCCCGCCACCGTCGCCGTGCGCGTGATCGCGGGGGACCCGAGCGACGAGGACGATGCATTCGTGCGGGCCGCCGACCGCGCTCGAGTCTCGGTCGTGCTCGTGCAGCTCTGGCCGCAGGAGGAGTGGCGTGCGCCATTCGTGCTCTCGCCCTTCGTCGTCGAGTGCAAGACCGGAGAGGGCTTTCCCATTCCCACGATCGCGGCCCGGATCGCGGAGGCGGCCGAGGATGCCACGGCACTCGCAGCGCGCGTACCGGTGCTCGCCGGGCCGGTCGAGAGCGCGGTGGTCAAGTCCACCGTCGCGCGCTCCGCCCTGCTCGCGCTCTCCCGAAGCCCAGCCATCCGGTCCGGGATCGCGCTCGAGCAGATCACCATGGTCGGGCAGCTGCGCTCGCTCGACGCTCCCGATGAGCCGGACCCACCCGCGGTGCTCGCCGGAGCCGTGGCCGCGACGCTCGTCGCGAGCTACGCGCTTCGAAGCGTCGCCCGCAGTGCGCGACAGGTGCTGCCGAGGTCGATCTCCGACCCGCTCGTCGCCGCGGCCGGGACGTTTGCCTTCGCGCAGGCGCTGCGCGTCCTCAGCAAGCGCCTGTAGCTCAGAAGCCCCGCACAGAGCGGGTTTCCGGTCCCTTCCGTCCGGTCCTGGACCTAGCATCCGCGCCGAGGGAACTCCTAGACCAGGAGGGACGATGGCGGACACCGAGCTGGCCGAAGAGCTGCTTCAGCTCGAAGAGGCCGACGCGTGGTTCGAGTACCTCGAGTCGACGCGTGGTCAGGCCGAGACGCGGTACGCGGAGCTCGAGCCGTGGGCATGGGCGCGCCTCGCCCAGCGGCTCCGCGCCGTCCGCGCGCGACGCTTGCGCCTCCACACGGCCGCAACAGCCTGAGACGGCTCGGCTGCTAGCCTTCGGACAGGTCATATGACCGAGGTCTTGCACACCATCCGCAGCGCGACTTCGGACGCCGGCACGGCGTCCGTTCTTTCGCGCGCGATCGAACAGGGAGATACACACCTTGGCACTACGTTGGTTTCGCTTCGGAAAGAAGCACGAGGAAGACGCTGCGGACACACCCGCGGCGCAGGAAGCAGAAGCACCGGAAGCAGGGACGCCGCCTGAGATAGCGGCGGGCCAGGCCGCGGAGGGGACTCCGGAGGCCGCGAAGAAGAAGCGCCGACGCGGCAGTCGCGGCGGGCGCGGAAGGAAGAAGGCCGGGGCGGCGCAGCCTGCCGCCGAGGCGGCTCCGGAAGCGGAGAGCGCCGCGGCCAAGCCTCCGGCGCGCGGTCGCACGGACCGCAAGCCGGAGCGGAAGTCCGAGCGCAAGCCCGCGCGCACGGCCGCGAGGCGCAGGACGCCGACGCGGCGCGCCGCGCTGCCGGAGGCGAAGCGCGAGCTCCTCATCTCTGTCGACGTGGGCGAGCAGCGCGTCGCGATCCTCGAGGACGACCGCGTCGCCGAGGTCTACCTCGAGCGGCCGGAGCGGCGCTCGATCGCCGGGAACATCTACCTCGGCGTCGTCGACAACGTCCTCCCGGGAATGGAGGCCGCGTTCGTCGAGATCGGGCTCGAGAAGAACGGGTTCCTCTACGTCGACGAGATCGTCGGCCCCGAGCTCGAGGGCCGGAAGGGCGCGCGCCGCATCCAGGATCTGATCAAGCGAGGCCAGACGATCCTCGTCCAGGCTGTGAAGGACCCGATGAAGTCGAAGGGCGCACGGCTGACGACGGAGATCTCGCTGCCCGGCCGGTTCCTCGTCTACGTCCCGAACGGCGACGGCTACGGGGTCTCGCGCCGGCTGGAGGACGCCGAGCGCACACGCCTGAAGGAGATCGTCAAGGACCTCGACGCGAAAGGCGGAGGCATCATCGTCCGCACGGCTGCCGAGGGCGCGTCCGCGGAGGACATCGAGCGCGACCTCGTCTTCCTCCAGCGGCTCTGGAAGACGATCGAGGCGAAGGCGAAGAAGTCCACTGCGCCCGAGCTCGTGTACGAGGAGGCGGAGCTTCCGCTTCGCATCGTGCGCGACCTCTTCGCAGGCGACTTCGTCGGCGCGCAGATCGATGACGAGCGCACCCACAAGCGCATCGTCAGCTACCTGAAGAAGACATCGCCGCACATGATCGAGCGCGTCCACCGCTACCGCGAGAAGACGCCGCTCTTCGAGGCCTCGGGCATCGACGCCGAGATCCGGTCGACGCTCGAGCGCAGGGTCGACCTGCCGTCCGGCGGCTACCTCGTCTTCGACTACGCCGAGGCGTTCACCGTCATCGACGTCAACACGGGCCGCTTCGTCGGCTCGCGCGGCAAGTCCGCTGCCGGGCGGCTCGAGGACACGATCGTGAAGAACAACCTCGAGGCCGTGAAGGAGGTCGTCCGCCAGCTTCGCCTCCGCGACATCGGCGGGATCATCGTCATCGACTTCATCGACATGGCGAACCCGAAGAACCGCGCCACGGTCGAGGAGGCGCTCCGCACCGAGCTCGAGCGAGACCGCACGAAGACGTACGTCGTCGAGATCTCGCCGCTCGGGCTCGTGGAGATGACGCGCCAGAACGTCACCGACGGGCCGCGCGAGATCCTCACGACGAAGTGCGCGGTCTGCGGTGGCGATGGCTTCGTGGTGTCCGAGACGACGCACGCGCTCGAGGTCGAGCGCAAGCTTCGCGGGATCGCAAAAGGCTCCCGCGTGCAGGCATTTCGGGTCGCCGTCCATCCGCGAGTGCTGGCGCTGCTCGCGGGGCCGGGCGGCAGTCGGCTCTCGGAGATCGAAGCGGCCGCACGGCGCAGGTTCTTCCTCGTCCCGGCGGAGTCGAACGGGCACGTCCATCTCGACCACTTCGAGGTGCTCCAGCAGGGCAAGCTCGCGACGCTCGAGCCGGAGGCGCCGGTGAAGGAGGGCGCCTCGCTCGAGGTCAAGCTCGTCGAGGTCGGTCTCCACGATCCCACGGCGGGCGTCGCCAAGCTCGACGGGTACGAGATCCTCGTGTCCGGCGCATCCAAGCTCGTCGGCAAGAAGGTGCAGGCCACGGTGGGCCGCGTCCTCGAAGGTCTCGCCTTCGCGGTCGTCGCAGACGGCGCTTCGCCGGCTTCGCCGATCACGTTCGAGGCCGAAGCGGAGAAGCCGACCCGTGCTCCGAGCAAGAAGGCGGCCGCCAAGCCCGCCGAGAAGAAGCCCGCGAAGCCGCCGAGGACCGCAAGAGCCCCGAAGGCAGTGACCGAGGAGGAGACCGCCGAGCCGGAGGTCGAGGTCGAAGCCGTCGGCGAGGAGGTCGAGGCTCCCGCGGAGGACGGCCAGCCGAAGAAGAAGCGCACCCGCCGAGGCACGCGCGGGGGCCGCGGGAGGAAGAAGGCAACGACGACGGCAGCCGCCACCGACGACGGCGCTGACGCTGCCGAGCCCGAGCCTGAGCCGAAGAAGGCACGCCGGACGACGCCGAGGATCCACGTTCCCACGGCCGAGCTCGAGGCGGAGGTCGCGGCCGAGGCGGAGGCCGAAGAGCCCGCAGCATCGGTCGAAGAGGCCGCAGCCGAGGACGGCCAGCCCAAGAAGAAGCGCACCCGTCGCGGGACGCGCGGAGGCCGCAAGCGCAAGAAGCCTGCCGCCGCCCCCATCGACGGCGATCAGGCTGGCGAGGCAGAGCCCGGCGAGAGCGCGGTCGCGGTCGCCGCCGAGGCCGAGTCCGAGCCCGCCGAGTACGTGCCGATGTCCGAGTGGATCGAGGACTTCGACCGCCGCGCCGGCCGCAGCCGCTAGGCCCGAGAGGACGGATCGTCCGCTATCATGCCCCGGCTCGCGGGCGTCTCGCCCGCGTCGGTGCGCGGGCGGAGGCTCGCCCGCCTCGCCGGAGGAGAGACATGACCTACA
>Ga0081455_10007524_pt1 | contig 11457 bp, 9 predicted proteins | sample TabmetS3T2R1_FD_70207 | JGI IMG/M metagenome (GOLD analysis project Ga0081455, IMG submission 70207) | Tabebuia heterophylla rhizosphere microbial communities from the University of Puerto Rico - S3T2R1 | ecosystem: Host-associated > Plants > Roots > Rhizosphere ...
CGTGGCCCCAGAGCGAGCCGAACTCGATGTCGCCGGTATCGGCATGAGCATCGAAGTGGATCATCGAGACCCGACCTGCGCCGATGATATTGGCACAGCCCTTTGCATCGGGGTACGCGATCGAATGATCCCCGCCCAGAGATAGGGGTATCGCGCCCGCTCGAGCCACCTTCTCAACCGCGGCCTCGAGCGCCGGTAGTGCGACTTCGATGTCACCGGAATACATCTCCACATCACCGGCGTCGTACACCTTCAGGTCTTGCAAACCGTCGGTCCGTAGCGCCAGCGAGGGCCGGGATCCGTCATGGGGAAGGTAGTCGGTCATGCGGATCGCCTGAGGACCGAAACGAGTGCCAGCGCGATAGGAGGTGCCACCGTCGAACGGCGCGCCCAAGATCACGACATCAGCATCGGCATAGCTGCTTTCGTCGTCCAAGTCGCATTCCGGTACCCCGAGAAATGTGAAGTCGGGCCCGAATTGAGCACCGTAACGGGCCATGACGCTGCTCTCGCTTCCTTAGCTGGTTGTCAGTCAAATTACTTCACAAGATGATCACGCCAGGAGATGCTCGTGCCTTTCCATATGCTCGTGTGCCGACTCGTGGATCACAGTCTCGCCACGGAAGAACTCCGGCTGACGGGCGCGCATGATCAACATTAAGACCACACCGACCAAGATCAGCCCGAGGCCGAGGATCAGCACAAGTCCGACACCTCCGATGCTCGCACCACTGCCATAATCCGGGCTCGCACTGTCTCGCAATGTGACGAAGAAGACGAAGAACAACCCGAGTCCGCCGAGCAGCGGGAACAAGAACTTGAAGATGAAATTGTAGAAGTTCCTGAACAGCTGGTGACGGAAGAACCAGACGCAGGAGAGCGCGGTCAAGCCGTAGTAGAAGCAGATCATGATGCCGAGCGAGTAAATGGTGTCGGTCAGCACGCGCTCGCTGAGGAACGTCATTATGGCGTAGAAGGCCCCCGCTCCAATCCCCGCTACCACCGTGGCATACGACGGTGTCTTGTGAACGGGATGCAGCCTGGCGAAGGCTGCGGGGATCGCCTTATATGCGCCCATAGCGAGCAAGGTTCGCGTGGTTGGCAGGATAGTTGTGATCAAACTTGCGGCCGAGGACGCTAGCACAGCAAGGAACAAGCCGAGGTCCAGGGGGTGGCCCAGGATCGGTTCGGCAAGGGCGCCGAAGACATTGTCGGAGATCTCCGGATTGCCCAGGCCCAACCCGGTCTCTCCGACACCGGCAAACATCTGCGTGGCCACGGAGAGCAGCAGATAGGTGAGCAGGATCGACAGCACGCACAGCAATGCCGCCCGACCAGGGGTTGTGTCGCTGTTCTTGGATTCCTCGTTAACCGTCAGGGCAGTGTCCCAACCCCAAAATGCGAAAATCGAGCCAGAGAGCCCGGCGACGAACGCCGACAAGGTGAGGCCAGAGGGGCTGAACCAGGACCAGCTGAACGCCTCGCCGAACTCGGAGCTGCCCGACTTGGCGATTGCCAGAACGGAGAAGAGCAACAGCATGGCCAGCTGAAAGATCACGAGCACCAACTGCACGTGCTCGGTGGTGTCGATACCTCGATAAGCGATGTATGTCGCTATCGCAATGAACGCCAAGCACGTCACCACGTTGATCAGCTTGTTCTCCCAAAGGCTGCTGATCATCTCCGAGTTCGCCGCGCTGCCAATGAACTGGTAGAAGAACTGGACGGCCACGCCCGCGAGATTGGAGAGCACGATGACGCACGCGACCACCGCCGCCCAGCCGCCCAGCCAGCCAAGATATGGACCGAAGCTCTTCGACGTCCAGGTGAACGACGTGCCCGCATCGGGCATGATCGTGTTGAACTCGCGATAGGCGTACGCCGCGAAGAACATCGGCAAGAAGCCGGCTATGAACACGAACGGTGTCTGGGCACCGACGGCGGCCGCCAGGAGGCCGATAGTGATGGTCCCGGTATAGGCCGGCGCCACTGAAGAAATCCCGAGCATAGTGCCGCCGAACAGCCCGACGACGTTACTCTTCAGACCCTTGTCTGCCATCTCGACGACCCTTCTCGAGTTGGGATTTTGAATTGTGAGTTAAGACGATGAATTCAGCCCTCGAATCCGTGGTACTGCATGACGTGCTTGATCCGGGTGTATTCCTCTAGTGCGTAAGCGGAGAGGTCCTTGCCATAGCCGGAGTGCTTGTAGCCGCCGTGTGGCATCTCCCCTACCAGCGGGATGTGAGTGTTCACCCAAACGCAGCCGAAGTCGAGGCGGGCGGACATCCGGGCAGCGGTGCCGGCGTTTGAGGTCCAGACAGAGGAAGCCAACGCATACTCGCTGTCGTTGGACAGCCTCAATGCCTCCTCCTCGTCACTGAACTTCTGCACCGTGATCACGGGTCCGAAGATTTCGGTCGTGATCAGCTCGTCGCGTTGCTGAACGTCGGCGACCACTGTTGCTTCGTAGAAATATCCACGATCGCCGATCCGCTTGCCGCCGGTCACAACCCTGGCATGATCCGCAGCCCGATCAACGAGCCCTGAGACGTGGCGCAACTGATTGATGTTGTTGATCGGCCCGTAGAACAAGTCCTCGTCTTCTCTGTCATAACCGGTCCGCGTGGCGGCCGCCGCCTTTCCCAGCTCCGCCACGAACTCGTCGTAAACTCCGGACTGGCATAGCACGCGGGTCGCCGCCGTACAGTCCTGGCCACCGTTGAAGTAACCAGCCACCCTGATTCCCTCCACAGCGGAGGGGAGATCGGCGTCGTTGAACACCACCACCGGGGCCTTACCACCCAACTCGAGGTGGCTGACCTTGAGGTCTGCCGCCGCCGCCGTCGCCACGGCAATCCCGGCCCGTGTCGAGCCAGTGATCGACACCATCGCCGGGATCGGATGCGAAACCAACGCGGCGCCGGTATCCCGGTCACCGCAGACCAGATTCGTGACACCCGCCGGATAGATATCCTGCATCTTCTTGACCATCCACACCGATGAGGCGGGCGTCCCGTCCGATGGCTTGAGCACGACCGTGTTGCCTGCGGCCAATGCGGGGGCGAACTTCCAGACCGCCATCATCATCGGGTAGTTCCAGGGCGCCACCTGACCGACCGGACCGCGGGGCTCCCTGCGAATAGAGGACGTGAAGCCCCTCATGTACTCCCCGGTCGCCCTCCCCTCCAGAACGCGGGCGGCACCGGCGAAGAAACGGATCTGGTCGACCATGGGAACGATCTCGTCCGACAAGGTCAATGCGTACGGCTTGCCGGTGTTTTCAGACTCGATGTGCACCAGCTCCTCGGCATTGGCCTCGATCACGTCGGCCAGCTTTAACAAGAAACTCTGGCGCTCGCTCGGCGTGGTCCATCGATATTTCTCGAACGCGGCGGCTGCCGCCTGAAAAGCAGCGTCGATGTCTTCTGGGCCCGAGTTTGGCGAGGTCGCATACACCTCGCCGGTGGAGGGGTTGATGATGTCTAACGTGTCACCCGACGCCGCCGGGCGCTCCTCACCGTTGATGATGTTGGAAAAGACCTGCTTGTCCGCCATGGCACTACCTTTCAGCCGTTACTGGTTCGAAAATCCATTCAGTGCCCCGAGTGTTCGGCATGGCTGTGGCCGTTGCTGGACACTGTGCTCGGGGCATCGAGGGAGGGGTTCTGGTCGAAGAAGCCGAATGGCTTGAGCCAGAACGAGATGATGTCGACTGGCATGATCGGCCAGTCCTCAATTCGCGTGATGTGGTGAATGCCGAAGACGTACCAGAGCACCACGTCGGTTCCCACCAGCGGCGCGTCATCGGCGATCCAGCGGGTGATCCCGGTGTCCTCACTCGACTGTGTGGGATAGTCGCCGGCCGGCCAGCGCTCGGCATCGTCGTACGCGGTGACCCACACGGTGTGGCCAATGACCGGGGATCGCGCATACACCGGCGAGGAGGAGTCCAACATCGAGGGGATGGCCGCCCCGGGAACCAGCTTGTAGGCGGTGTTGCTTCCGTGCCGGTTCCATTTGTTGGGGTTGATCACCTTCCACAGTCGCTGGGTCTCCCAGTTGAAGTCCCGAGCCGACTGGCTCTCGGTTTCGATGGCCGTGGACTGCGTGGAGAGCGCCAATCCGTACGGGTTGTCTCCGTTGATTGGAGCGGCGGCCGAATCCACCTCGACCACGGTGTTCTCTTCGCCGTCGATGTCCAAATCAAGTTTGGCAATGATGAAGTGTTGGTGGAACGGCGCATATGTCCGCGTATCGACCGTCGTGCCGTACGGAGAGCTGTCGCCATCGTTCTGCATCGGCGTTGTCACCATCAAGCCGGAAGCGCGCACTTCGCACTCGATGTTTCCGTCCTGATAGAACCGCCAATAGACCAGGTATTCGTAGTTCGCCACAGTGATGTGGGCCGAGACGACCATCCGACGAATCCGACGGACCTGGGCGCCGGTCTCGGCGTCGACGTGCTTCCACAGCACTGCGCCGTCTTCCTCGTGGAGGCAGACGGCGCGCGGGATCTCCATTGGCTCGCCCCGGGTATCGGGCACCACGGCATCGACGTAGACGATCTCGCCGAGGCAGTCGCAGCCGAGCTCCAGCGAGGTGGTCATGTAGCCGAGGCCCCACTCGCCGATGTCAAACGCGGTTCGGCGATAGTGGTCGAAGCCGGGGTCCCGGTACGGCACTACCATCTCCGCGAACGACATGCGGTATGCGATGTCGCGCTTGGTGCCCTGGTCGTCGAAGGCGACCTGGTAGATCACTGGACCTTCGCGGTAGTTGAATCCCAGTCGCATTGACCAGTTATGCCACCGCACCTCGTTGCCATCGACCGTGAAGGAGACCCCCTCCGGCTGGCTGATCTCAAGCGGCTTGAGATCGGTACGTTCCTGTGTGCCGCGTACCCGCGGATCGTATTCGCCGTCGACCTTCGGTAGGCCGTAGTCGTGGTGATCTTCGATCTCGAGCACCTCGAGAGTGTTCACGTCGACGATGATCTTGAGTCCTGAGATCAAGTGTGCGTAGGGATTTCCCTCCGGTGTCTCACGCATCCACACGTCGCACCAGCCGAGCCGACGGTTGCGCCACTGCTCCGGCATGACCGCTGCACCATAGGTCCAAACATCGAAAAGCACCAGCGATGGATCGGTTATGCCGCGCGCCGCGAGGCTCGCAAGCACACCTGGATGCTCGTGCAGGGCGTGATCGACATCGTGATACTCGTCAAGGGTGAAGTTGGGACAGACGCCCGGCTGGTGAGTCCACGAGTCGACCTGATCACCGACGAGGTCCACGACCGCCTCGTACGTCTGGTTGGTCTCCCGATTCAGTAAGACCGAAAGCGAGCGCCTTGGCACTGCGTCGCCCGGTTTCCAGGCCTTGACTTCGGCCTTAGGCGGCTCCTGGAGCTCAATTGACGCGAAACGCCAGGAGTCTGAAACACCCCGGTCTCGTCTCAAGATGGCCGCTGTGGTCTGGAACTCTGTCGAGGAAAGCGGATCCAGCGGGTGAGCGGCCATGGGTGCAAGTCCTCTCTCAACGAGCCCACGGTCGAGCGCCACCTCTCACCGTTGAGCTGAGACCCTGCAAAAGTCCTACTCTGCATGATCGCATGCCCGCTCATCGCCGCAAAGAGGGGGATATTGCGAGAGTGAGGTCGGAAATTGCAAAGAGCGAGGAGCTAGAAACCCAACCGGTTAAGGTGTTTGGCGTCCCGTTGCCACTCCTTGAGCACCTTCACCCGCAGATCAAGATAGACAGGCGTTCCGAGCAAGGCCTCGACCTGCTGACGAGCCGCGGAACCGATCTGTACCAGCCGGCTACCCCGATGTCCGATCAAGATGCCCTTCTGAGAATCACGCTCGACGATCAGGGACGCATAGATATCGAGCAGGGGTCGCTCCACCGGCCGCCCGTCACGGAGCGCCATCTCCTCGACCGTGACCATGATCGAGTGCGGCAGCTCCTCGCGTGCCTCCTCCAGTGCAGCCTCGCGGATCAGCTCGGCAACCAACGTCTCCTCCGGCTCGTCGGTGATCTCACCCTCGGGATAGAGCGGCGGGCCTTCCGGTAGTAGCCCGACGAGGGCGTCGGTCAGAACGTCCAGCTGGAAGTGTTGCGGTGCCGACACCGGGATGATCGCAGCCCAGTTGATCTTGAGCGAGCCCTCCAGCGCACCAATGCCCGCCAGATGTTCTGCCATCCGCTCCGGCGAAGCGAGGTCGGATTTGGTCGCGACCGCTACCAGGCTTGGTGCCCTCGACAGCGCGGCCAGCTCACCGACCAGGTATCGATCACCGGGACCGATCCGCTGATTCGCCGGAAGGCACACTCCTACGATGTCGACCTCTGACCAGGTGGCCCGGACGACATCGTTGAGCCGTTCGCCGAGCAGGGTTCGTGGCTTGTGCAGACCTGGGGTGTCAATCAACACTAGTTGGGCATCCGGTCGATGCACGATGCCGCGGACAGCATGCCGCGTGGTTTGAGGCTTCGAGGATGCGATGACGATCTTCTGGCCGACCAAGGCATTGGTCAGGGTGGATTTACCGGCATTGGGCCGGCCGACGATAGAAGCGAAGCCAGACCGAAACGGCGGCGGCGTCGGCGCTGTCATGAGTCGCCGATCTTGTGGACGTTTTGATGGCTGTGCTGCGAAACGCACGCTTGAGTGGCCAATGTCGGTGTCGTTTCGGCGGCTGTGCTGCGAAACGTCGGCGTTGCTGCGCAGGGCATCACAACTCGGTCACCGAGATCACCCCGCCCCGGAGGTCCACGTGCCAGACTGCCGTGCTCGGCTGCGCGAGATCGCGCAGCACATCGAGGTCAACCTGGGTCGGCGCAGCTCCGGCGACAACGGCGGCATCGAGGTCCCGCGCGCCGGATGAGGCCGCCATGGCGACGGTGACGGTGACGGCCGACAGCTCCAGGTGGGGTAGCCGGACGCTGGTTCCGGCGTAGGTACGACCGTCGGAGTCCCGTATGCAGGCGCCCTGCTCAGCTCCAGTACGGGCGGCGGCTGAACGAGCAAGGGTGATGAGCTTCAGGCCCTCCGGGTCCTCAGGGATTAGGGATTTCTCGACAGCCGCACCGCTCACGAGGCGCGCGCCTGCTCGGAGACGATTCGGGTGGCCGCATCCGCTCGGGCATCTGCTTCAGACTCCACCGAGGAGATCTTGGTGACGATCACGGTCCCGATCTTGTTCCGGCGGCCGGCAGATCGCTCGGCCACAAGCTCCAAGCCGTCATATTTGACTACCGAGCCGGCGATGGGCACCTTGTTGAGCTGCTTGGCCATCAGACCTCCGACTGTCTCCACGTCCTCGTCGTCGAGCTCGAGGCCGAAGAGTTCGCCGAGCTCGTCGACCGGCAACCGCGAAGACACGCGGTAGCGGTCCACCGCGAGCTTGGTGATGTCGGTGTTCTCCTCGTCGTATTCGTCGGTGATGTCACCGACGATCTCTTCGAGGATGTCCTCGATGGTGACCATCCCGGCCGTGCCACCGAATTCATCAACCACGATCACTAGATGAACCCGCTTGGTCTGCATCTCCTGCAGCAATTCGTCCACCGGCTTGGAGTCCGGGCAGAATACCGGCTTGCGGATCATCGAGCCGACTCGCTCCGTGGACTGCGCATCCGGCTTGTCGTAGATCCGTTTGATCACATCCTTGAGGTAGAGCACCCCTACTACGTCATCGATCCCGTCCCGGATCACCGGGATGCGGCTGAACCCCGAGCGGAGCGCGAGCGAGACAGCCTGCCGCAGTGTCTTGTACTCCTCGATGAAGACCATGTCGGTACGGGGCACCATGACCTCGCGGACAATCGTGTCGCCCAAGTCGAAGACCGAGTGAATCATCTTGCGTTCGCCAGATTCGATCTCATCCCTGGCCTCGGCGAGGTCGACTAGCTCACGCAGCTCCGCCTCGGTGGCGAACGGCCCATCGATGAAACCCTTGCCCGGAGTGAGCGCATTTCCGATCATGATCAGCAATCGCGGGAAGGGCCCGAGCACTGTGGTAATCGCCACAATCGGTCCTGCGGCTGCGCAGGCGACCCGGTCCGCATGCTGACGGCCTAGAGTGCGGGGGGCGACGCCCCAGGCGATGTAAGAGACGATGATCATAATGCCGGATGTGACGGCACCCGCCTGCCACGTCTTGGGAATCAGACCGAAAACCACATTTGCGACCAGAACGATCGCTGAGATCTCGATCATGCTTCGGACGAACAGCGCCGTGTTCAGATATCGGGGTGGGTCGTCGACGATCTTGCGCACTCGTTGCGCGCCGGGTCTGCCCTCTTCGACCAGCCCGTTGGCACGGGCCTTCGAGAACGAGGACAACGCCGCCTCTGCCGCCGCAGACAACCCGGCCAAGATCATCAGCACCAAGGCGATGCCGAGCTGAAGCCAATATGCCGCTGTCATGATGAGCCTTCTGGACGGTCCGGACGCTGCGCCCCCCATGCCGAGATGATCTTATCGGTGAGACCGAACATCTCCGCCTGTTCTTCGCGGGTCGCATGGTCGTAACCGAGCAGGTGCAACAACCCGTGGACCAACAGGTACTCGGCTTCCTCGCTGCTGGAGCGTTGATGTTCACGTGCCTGCTGGTCCGCCACCTCTGGGCACAGCACGATGTCGCCGAGCAATCCGGCGGGGGGCTCTTCGCCGTCGGCCGGTGGACGCAGCTCATCCATCGGGAAGCTCAGTACGTCGGTAGGACCTGGCTCGCCAAGGTACTTCTCGTGATAGGCGCTCATCGTGCCTTCGTCGACAAGCAGGATCGACAGTTCTGCCAGCGGATGGATTCTGAGCTGATCCAGCGCAAACGTCGCGAGTCGCACCAGGGCCGCATTGTCAACCTCGATACCGGACTCGTTGCTGATGTCGATACTCATATCCGAGCTCCCGATCGGGGCCGGATCATTGCGGCCATCGCCTAGCGGCCTGGACGCAGCGACGGCGCAGATACGCCGGACTCAGCTCGCAAGCCGTCGGCATGACTCGCCTCGAACTTGTCGTACGCCGCGACGATCCTGCCTACCAGTTTGTGTCGCACTACATCATGGTTGGTCAGGTTGCAGAACGCGATGTCGTCGACCTTGTCGAGAATGCCCCGCACCACCCGTAGACCACTGCGCGTTCCACCGGGCAAATCAACCTGGGTGATATCGCCGGTCACGACCATCTTGGAGCCAAACCCGAGGCGGGTCAGGAACATCTTCATCTGTTCCATTGAGGTGTTCTGAGCCTCGTCGAGAATGATGAAGGCGTCATTGAGAGTGCGCCCTCGCATGTACGCCAGCGGCGCGACCTCGATCGTGCCGGCGGTGAGCAACCGCGGAATTGAATCCGGATCGAGCATGTCGTGCAACGCGTCGTAGAGCGGACGCAAGTAGGGGTCGATCTTGTCGCTCAAGGTGCCAGGCAGAAAGCCGAGGTGCTCGCCGGCCTCGACAGCGGGGCGGGTCAAGATGATCCGGTTCACCTGCTTGTCCTGCAAGGCGCGAACAGCTTTGGCGACTGCCAGGTAAGTCTTTCCGGTGCCAGCAGGACCGATGCTGAAGACCACGGTGTGTTTGTCGATCGCGTCGACGTACCGCTTCTGATTGAGAGTCTTGGGCCGGATCGTCTTGCCCCGCGAGGACAGGATGTTGTGGGTGAGCACATCCGCGGGACGGGCTTCCTCGCGTGCAGTCAGCATCGTGCAGATGCGCTCGACCGCGTCTGCGGTGAGCCCCTGGCCGGTCCGCAGCACGGTGACCAGCTCAGTGATCACGTCGACGGCAAGGTCGACAGCTGCCGGAGCACCGGTAAGGGTGATCTCGTTGCCGCGCACGTGAATGGCGGCCTCGAGCTCCCGCTCCAAGATGTGCAAGAACTCATCGCGAGGGCCGAGGATGTTCACCATCTCTACCGAAGCCGGAACCGTCACCCGGCGCAGCTCCTCCAGACCGCCGTCGTCGGCTCTCGGGCCCGATGCCTTTCTCAACGAATTCGAGGCAGACGATTCTCGAGGACGGGCGCTAGACGCATCAGGTGCGCTGGCCGTGATCTCTGACCTACTCAGTTGGTTCCTCGCAGACGATGGAGAATGTCAACACCTCATCCTAGGTCAAGAGCCTGCGACACCCCCAACAGTTACTTTCGGACAGTTAGGTCGGCCTGGTGCGCGAACCGATCGGTTGCGGCTACCAGCGCATCGAGGATGCCGGGCTCGGAGAATGCGTGACCGGCGACTGGCACGATCGTGAATTCGGCGTTTGGCCAGGCTTTATGCAGGTCATACGCCGTTGCCGCAGGGGTCGCCACGTCGTAACGACCTTGAACGATGACACCGGGAATGTCGGCCAGCCGGCCGGCATTGGCGATCAGCTGACCTTCCCCGAACCAACCGCGATGGAAAAAGTAGTGGTTTTCGATGCGCGCGAAGGCCAGCGCGTATGCCGGATCACTGAAGTGAGCGATCAAGCTGTCATCAGTCTCGAGGGTGATGGTGGCGGCCTCCCACGTGCTCCAGGCAACGCCGGCCGGCCCGTGAACCACGGGATCGGGGTCGAACAGCAGGTCGTGGTAGCCGGAAATGGCGTCGCCGGCAAAGGAGCGACCGCCTAGTGGAGCGAGGAACATCTCGTAGCGTTCCGGGAACAGCTGCCCGGCGGGGCCGTTGTAGTAGAAGTCGAGCTCGTTGCGGCGGAGGGTGAAGATTCCTCGAAGCACAAGCTCGGTGACCCGGTCACGATGTTCTTCGGCGTACGCCAGGGCAAGCGCGCTGCCCCAGGAGCCACCGAAGACTTGCCACCGCTCGACACCGCGATGCTCACGGAGCCGCTCGATATCTGCAACCAGGTGCCAGGTGGTGTTGGCGCCCAGATCGGCTCCCGGTTCGCTGGCGTGTGGCCGGCTTTGGCCACAACCGCGTTGATCAAAAAGGACGACGCGATAGCGCCTCGGGTCGAACAGCCGGCGCACCTTTGGATTCAGCCCTCCGCCGGGCCCGCCGTGCAGGAAGACTGCCGGCTTGCCCGACGGATTCCCGCATTCCTCCCAATAGATCTGCTGGCCGTCGCCGACATCGAGCATCCCGTGGGCGTACGGCTCGATGGGTGGGTAGAGCGGGCCGGTACCGCGGTGGTCGGACACGTGCGTTGTTGGAAGGGACGACTAGAGCGGACGCTCGTCGTCGGGCACGATGTGAACAGCGGCCTCCTCCGCGCTGGCGGCGCCACCGTCGATTCCGACATCGGTACCGACCAGATCAGGCTCGGCATCCGGTCCAATGCCCTCGTTGGGCTCGACCAGCCGACCGGCCCGCTCCTCGCCCACCTCACCGTCGTCCACGATCTCCTGCTCCTGCTCGACATCGAGGTCAGGCTCAGGAATCTCTTCCGCGAGGCGCTCGTCCAAGGTCTCGTGCTCACCCTTACGGATCAGGGGCGAGTAGCGCTCGG
>Ga0081455_10007525_pt1 | contig 11455 bp, 12 predicted proteins | sample TabmetS3T2R1_FD_70207 | JGI IMG/M metagenome (GOLD analysis project Ga0081455, IMG submission 70207) | Tabebuia heterophylla rhizosphere microbial communities from the University of Puerto Rico - S3T2R1 | ecosystem: Host-associated > Plants > Roots > Rhizosphere ...
GATCGCGACGGCCACTACGGAATCTTCTTCGCAAGCTGGCAGGTCGCCGCGATCGACTTGACGACCGGCCAAACTGTCAGTGATGTCTCCGAACAGGTGTCAGCCATGTCTCCGGGCTAAACAACAAGCCCGGCCATGACGATGTTGAGAGACAGTCAGCTCAAATCGCGCCGATGTCGGTCAGGCACTGCTGCGTGGCGGTCATGCGGGCTGCGACGAGTTCGGGCGTCTTGCAGTCCATGTTCATGGCGAACACGGTTTGGCTCTTGCCCTTCTCGGCCCAGCCGACCAGCCAGCCCAGTGATGGCTGGCCGCGCTCGGCGCCGAGCAGCCCGGTCTTGTAGCGGATGATCGCGTCACCGACCTTTACCGTCGGCAGGATGTCGCGCACCAGCTCCTGGCTGCGCTTGGAAACCGGCAGCACGCCGCGGCGCAGGCGGTCGAGAAAATCGACCTGTTGCATCGGATCGATGCGCATGTCGCCGGTGAGCCAGAACTGGTCGATGCCGCCGCCGATGTTGTGGTTGCCGTAGTCGAGCAGGTCGACATATTTCTGCATGCGTTCCGCGCCGATGCGGCGCGCGATCTCCTGGTAGACCGGTACGACGGAGGCCGCGATCGCCGAGCGCAGCGTGTGATCCTTGTTCCAGGCCTCGATGCTGCGCGTCACGCCATCCCACTTGAAGACGTCCTTGTCGGGGTCCTCGACCACGCCGGTCTCGAGCGCAATCAACGAGTTCGGCACCTTGAAGGTCGAGGCCGGAAGCTTGTCGTCACCCGAGCGCACCTTGTCGCTGGCGATGATGAGATAGTCGTCGACCTTGTATCCGACAAAGGTGCCCTCGGTACCGAGGTCGAAGAAGCGCTTGGCCAGATCGTTGCGGAACTCGCTGCGCTGATAGGAGACGTTGGCGAAGCTACGGGCGGGAAAGACGCTGGCGGCGGCGAGAAGACCGAGCGCATGGCGGCGATGGATCACGGAAGGCACCGGCAAAAAGAGTTGGAACGCGACGGCAAGATGCCGATGGCATGGTGGTAATACAATGGCAATTTGTCGTCCAGCGGATACCAGTGATATGGACAACGGCCAGCATCTCGGCAAATCCCGGAAGAGGAACGCTGAACGAGGATCACGATAGACGAACTGAAGCGTGAAACGGTAGTCGCAAACGTGCTGGCCTATGTGGCGGCCTGGAACGAGCTGGACGCGGCGGCACGGCTGAAAATTCTCCAAGGTTGCTGGGTGGATGACGCGGTCTATGTCGATCCGAACGTGGAACTGAAGGGACGAACGGCGCTAAGCGAACGCATTTCATCCGTCCAGGCGGGACGGCCCGGTGGGCGGATCGAGATGATGAGCGGCGTAGACCTGCACCACCATGTCGTGCGCTTCCTGTGGCGGCTGGTGCACGCCGACGGCAGCACGGGCGACGTTTCCATCGATTTCGGCGAGATCGATGCGAGCGGCCGGCTCACGAAGATCGTCGGGTTCTTCGGCGAGGCTCCGAAGCAGTAATTAGCGCACCCTACCCGACAGCCGCAGCACGAAGATCAGGACTTCCGCGACCGCCTTGTAGAGCTCGGCCGGAATCTCCTCGCCAAGCTCGACCTTGGAGAGCGCGCCGGCCAGCACCTCATTCTCTTCGATAGGGATGTCGTGGGCTTTTGCGATCTCGACGATTTTGGCGCCGATCGGCCCCTTGCCCTTGGCGACGACGCGCGGCGCGCCGCTGCGGTCGTAATGCAGCGCGACTGCAAGCTGCTTTGTGTCCGTGCTCACAGCGCGCGATCCAGGAAATGGCCGGCGGATGTGGTCTGCGGCTGCGGCGGCGCGCCGTCGCGCACCACGATGTCGCCGGGCTTGAGTTCGGCGCGGGCCAGCGCGCGGCTGAGCTCGGGGCTGCCGGCGCGGAGCTTTTCCGCGGTCGCCGGCCGCTCCGCCCACATCCGCACCGAGGTTTTCTCGCCGACCAGCGAGATCAGCGCGTGAATGGGGCCGGTCGGCTCGACATCGAGCGTGAAGCGCGCGCGCCAGACCTTTTTCGCCGCCTCCATTTCGGTGCCGCCGCCGTCGCGGGAAATCTCGAACTGCGCCATTGCGGTGCCCTGCGGCGTGGCAAAGGGAATCTCGAAATTCCAGCGCGGCGCGGTCGGATCGTTCTGTGCCGGCTGCGGCAGCGCGTCGATGCGGTCCGGCAAGGAGGCGACCTGCAGCAGTGTATGCCGCGCGATCGCCGCGTCGGCATCGGCAAGTAGATGATGGGCGACTGGCGCAAGCGGCGTCTCGGGTGAGATTGCAGCCGGTACCACCGGCTGCGCCGACGGCAAGGCGCCACGGAAAGGCGGTGCCGGCGTGGTGGTGTGTATCTCCTCGCTAGGGGTGGCGGCGGCCTTGAACGCGGTTGCTACTGGTGCCGCATGTGCAGGATCGGGGGCAATCTCCTGCAGGACGTTGAACGTGGCCGTGGCTAATGGCGTATTCTTCAAGACGCCCACAAACCCCGTGCGAACGGGAATGATGGTTTCACTGACATCTTCGGCGACGGGCAGGCGCGCCTGCGGTAGCAAGATTTCCTGCGGCTCGAGCTCTTGTCCCGCCGATGGCGCCAGTGTCGGCGTCGCCGGCTCCACAAGCCAGGGCGCGGGCTCGGCGGATTGTCGGCCCAGCACGGTCTGCAACGTCTGGCGCAGCACGAGCAGCGCGGCCTTCAGGTCGGGAGCCGCGCCGCCGGAAGGTACCGCACCAGCGGCAAGGGAAGCTTCCAGAAACAGCCCGGACTTCTGGAATGCCGCCTTGATGTCAGCGCCCTTGAGATCGGGAGCAAGCCCGGTCTGCTGCGCCAGCACCTCGCGCACCGCCTGCAACAGCTTTGGCGGCAGCGCGGGCGAATTGGCGACGCTGGCGAGATTGGCGAACAGCGGCGCCTGGCCGCCCTGCTCCCTCGCCGCGGTCTGCGCCGCGATGGTGACGATGGCTTTTTCCAGCGGCGTCAGCACCACCTTTGGCGGCGCGGCCGACGTCTGGGCTGTGGGCGCCGTCGGTGTCTCCACCAGCGCTTCCGGCGACAGCGTCACCGCATCGGGCGCAGTACCTGCGGTGCCGGCGGCATTGGTTATATTGGTGAGACGAATGCCGTTCTCAGTCTGCGACACCGCGAGCTTGAGCGTCTGACCCTGCTGCAGCGGGATTTCAGTCTTGACGTCGATCGAAAGCGCATTGATCGCAATCCGCACGAGATCCGCGGACAGCACCTTCAGCACGGTGGCATCGATCGTCGTACCCGGCGTCAGCACAAGCTCGGGCGATACCGCGGCGACCGCGCTAACCTCCTGGGCCGGCTGTACGGGAAGGATCGGGATGACTGAAATCGCCATGCGAGATGTCTCGTTTCGCAGGGCAAGCTAGCCCAGCGGCGTAAACCTCTCGTTAACCGACAACCCGTCTTAGCCCCTCATCGCGTTAAGAATCCGGGTGGCGGCTTCGAAATCGACGGCCCGGGCAGCGCGACGGGCGGCGATCTCCTCGTCCAGCCCCCATTGCTCGACATTGAAATCCTCGTCGACATTGGCGGCGGTCCATATCTCGGCGGGCTCGCGCACACCATGGGTCAGTGCGAGTGCCAGGAGCGCCGAGCCGGTCAGCGTCGTCACCACATGCAATGCCGCGATCGACCAGGGATCGGCGGGAAACGCCGCGCGCGCGGCAGCAATGGCGGCGTCCGGCTGGCGCACATGATTTATGCCCTCGGCCAGCATGAAATGCGCGCCCAGTTCCTCCGCCGCCCAGAACACGATCGGGTCCCAATGCGCGGCCTCTTTTTCCACCAGCGCCTCGGGATGGCCGGCGCGATAGAACAGCAAATCCGAGCCGAGATATTTTGCGACGTCGTTCGCGACCAGGTCGGCTCGCTCCACAACGCTTTGCACGACGCTGTTGGCAAAGCGCGTCATCGGCATGGTCAGGGGATCGATCGTCTCGGCTTGCGCGCCCCACTCCGCCGCGATGTCATCCGCAATCGCACGCTTCGGCACCACCACGACCTTGCCGGAAGGCGTCTTGATCGGCTTTCCGTCGAGCGTGACGGTGAAACCGCCATCGGCTTGGCCTACGCCGACGTCGCTGTAAAACCGCTTGCGCTGCGGGGTCCGCGACGCGCGGCGCACCGCCTCCCCGGGATCGAGGGGCGATTGGCCGGCGACTTCGTCGAACAGTTCACGCATGCGTTTTTTGGGCTTTGCCAGATCGGTGATATCTTGAGGCTGACAGTACGATATCGACCAATGCAAATAAAGCCGATGAAGATCGCGGTAGCGGCCGCGCTGGCGCTGTTCCTGCTCGGCACGGTGCCCGCCGCGGCCGGGTTCAAATCGCCGGAATCGCTGATCCGCAACGTTTATGCCTATTACGGCAGCGGCGCGTCCGAGCTTTCAAAGGGCCTGCCGCGCGACACTGAGACCGCGGCACAATTCTTCGATCCCGCCTTGCGCAGCGCCTGGGTAGCCCCGCGCCGCGAGCCCTACGACTTCCTGGTGCAGGGTTCCAGCTGGAAACTCGGCGCTGTCTCGATTTCGATCCTGCGCCGGCAATTCGACAAGACCTATGTCGCTGTTGCCTTCGACAACCGCGGCCGCGCCGTGACGCTGAATTTCATCGTCGTCAACGGACCCGAGGGCTGGGTGATCGCGGATGTCGAGAGCCCGCATGATTCCCTGCGCATGTTTCTGTCGCAGCACCGGAACTAGGGTTCAGATGCCGAGGCCGCTCTGGTAGGCGAACAGCGCCGGCGCGCCGCCCGTATGCAGGAAGACAACATCCTCGTCCTTGCGCCAACGCCCCCTGCGGATCACGGCGATCAAGCCTGCGAGCCCCTTGCCTGAATAGACGGGATCAAGTGCCAGCGCCTCGAGCCGGCCGGCAAGCCGGATCGCTTCGATGGTGGCTTCGTGCGGGACCCCGTAGGCAGGTCCGGCATGTCCCGCGACGACTTCCACCGCTGCCTCATCGAAGCGAACATCGAGCAGATCGGACGCTTCTTTCGCAAACGTCACGACATCGGCGCGCACTCGCGCGGGCTCGGCGTCGATATCAATCCCGACGACTCGCGTGTTCGGCATGGCCACGGCCGCACCGACGACAAGACCGGCCTGCGTGCCGGCGCTCCCGGTGCAGTGCACGATGGCGGCAGGCTGGAAGCCCAATTGCGCGGCTTGCGCCTCGATCTCGGCAATTGTCGTGGCATAAGCGACTGCTCCCAGGGCATTGGAGACCCCGTACGGCACGAAATAAGGCTTGTGACCCTTCGTCTCGAGATCGCTGACGAGGATGCGAATGGCTGCATTGCGGTCACCGGTCCACGGCACGTCATGCAGGTGCGCGCCAAACAGCCGATTGAGAAACGCATTGCCCGAAGTTTTGTATTCCGGCGTCGGCGGTTCGAGCCGGCCGTGATAGATGGCGAGATGGCACGAAAGGCCAAGCTTTGCCGCAACCGCTGCAACCTGCCGCTGGCTGTTCGATTGCACGACCCCGCCCGAGACGATCGTATCAGCGCCGCTCGAGACTGCCTCGTGCAGGACGTAGTCGAGCTTGCGTAACTTGTTGCCGCCAAAACCGAGCCCGGTGGCATCTTCGCGCTTGACCCACAGCCGCGGTCCGCCGAGATGAGCCGTCAGCCGCTTCATCGGCTCCAGTGGCGTCGGCAGATCGGCCAAGCCTAGCCGGGGAAAGGCAGCGAGACGTTCTGATAGCGGCCTATGATCAATTGGCATCCTACTGTATCTCGATCTTCGCCGCCTTGATCACCCCGCCCCAGCGGTCAATCTCGTCCTGGAGATATTTGGCGGTCTTCTCGACCGAGCCGCCAAAGACCTCTGCGGAGAGCTTCTTCAACTGGGCCTGTATCTCGGGCGTAGTCAGCGCCTCGTTCACGTCGGCATTGATCTTGTCGATGATCGCCTTGGGTGTCTTTGGTGGAGCCACGATCGCGTACCAGGCGACTGCCTCGAAGCTGGGCAGCGTTTCGGCAATCGTTGGCACATTGGGCATCGCCGGAAGCCGGCTGGATGAGGCGACCGCCAGCAGCTTGAGCTGTCCGGTCTTTGTTAGTCCCAGCGAGACGCCGAGATTGTCGAACATCAGATCGACGTCTTCGGCGACGAGGCCCTGCAGCGCCGGCGCCGATCCGCGATAGGGGACGTGGCGCATCTTTACCTTGGCCATCAGCTGAAACAGCTCCGATGTCAGATGCGACGTGGTGCCGTTGCCCTGCGTTGCGGCGAGAACCTTGTCGGGATTTTCCCGCAAGTAGGCGATCAGCTCGGCCACGTTCGATGCCTTGATCCTGTTCGGATTGACGATCAGCGCGTTCGGCACATGCGCCATGACGATGATCGGTTCGAATTTGGTGGGATCGAAGCCGAGCCTTGGATAGAGATTGTGGTTGATGACAAGCGGCGGTGGCGGCGCCGAAAGCAAGGTGTATCCGTCCGGCAGCGCGTTGTAGACCGTCTCGGCGCCGATATTGCCCGCCGCTCCCGTCCTGTTGTCGATGACGACGGGCTGCCCCCATTTGCGCGACAGCCAATCCGCGACGATGCGCGGCACCGCATCCGCCGTACCGCCGGCCGGAAACGGCACGACAATCTTTACCGGACGGTCGGGAAAAGTTTGCGCCAGCGCCGGACACGCCAGCAGCATGACAAGGGCGATCTGCAGCGTGAAGGCCAGGCATCGTCGCATCGGCTTCTTCCTCCAGGCACAATCCCTGTTTCGCGCCGCAACTTGGCGTCACCGGCGATAAAGGATAGCTTGAACGAACAAACATCGGGAAGCTCTTTTGACGCCGGAACCGATGTGCTGGCTACGGCGAAAAAGCAGAGTGAGACGATGGGGCTGTCTGTTGTTGTCGTCGGTGGAGGCATCGGCGGCCTGTTCGCAGCGAACGCGCTCATCGCTGGTGGCCTCGATGTCGCGGTTTATGAGCAGGCGCCGGCGCTCGGCGAGGTCGGTGCCGGCGTGTATCTGACTCCGAACAGCGTGCGCCACCTCAATCGCGTCGGCCTAGAGGCGGCGGTGGAGAAATTCGGCGCCAGGGTTGGCACCGGCTCGCACTACTTCCGCCATGACGGCGCGCCGATTGCCGCCGTGCAGGTGACGGACGCCTCAGGGTGGAACGCGACCTTCGGCATGCACCGCGCCGATCTCGTTGAGCTGCTGGCGCAGGCCCTGCCCGATGGCGTGGTCCGCACCGGCCATCGCGCCACAGGTTTCGCGCAGACCGGCGACACGGCCAGAGTCCTGTTCGCCAACGGCGCTTCCGCTGAAGCCGATATCGTGATCGCGGCTGACGGCATCCACTCCGAGCTGCGGCAATTCGTGGCGCCGCCGTCCCGCCCGGTCTTCCACGGCTCCGTCGCCTATCGCGGCGTGCTGGCGCATCGACTGATTCCGGACTGGCCGACCGACCGCTGGCTGATGTGGCTCGGCAAATCGAAACACTTCCTGACTTTCCCGGTGCGATCGGGCGAATTGATCAACTATGTCGGCTTCGTGCCGGCGGATGCCGAGATGAAGGAATCCTGGTCGGCGCCGGGCGATCCCGACGTGCTGCGCGCGGAATTCGAAGGCTGGGAACCGCGGATCGGAATTTTGCTGAGCAAGGTGCAAAGCACCTTTCGCTGGGCGCTGTACGATCGCGAGCCGCTGCCGGTCTGGACCAAGGGCCGTCTCACCCTGCTTGGAGACGCCGCCCATCCAATGCTGCCGCATCTCGGCCAGGGAGCGAACCAGTCGATCGAGGACGGCATGGCGCTGGCGACGATCATCGCCAGCGTGGATCGCGCGAAAATTTCGCCCGCGCTGCACGCCTATGAGCGCCTGCGGCGCGAGCGCGTCGCCGCGGTCCAGCGCGGCGCCCGCGAAAACGGCCTGCGGCTGGATTCGCATTACGCCGATCTTGCCGTCCGCGACGCCGAGATCAGGGCGCATGCGGAGTTTCGCAAGAAACTCTACAGCCATGACGTCGTCCCCGAAGCGCAGGCGCTCGCGCGGTCGCTGAGTTGACGGGCGCAGGCAGGGCCGAGCGCTGAACAAGGCGGTTGCGCGCAAGAATGAGTCTCGGGCCATGTGACGCAAATCACGAACGCGCAATCCTGCCAGTGCCATTCTTCCAAGCCACTTCCTAAAGAGTGGAGACGCGTCATGAGACTAATGACAAGCATGCGTTCGAAACTTGCAGTTGGGTCGGTGGTAGCTTTCGGATTAGTAGCGACCGTTTCTGCGGCAAGGGCGCAAGATTGGTACTACATCAACCGCCAGCCCGCCCCTCTCAGTGTGGCACAGACCATGGCTGCCAGCGGCTTGCCCTACGGCTACTACTGGCTTCAGCCCAACGGAAATTGGGGCTTTGAGGGCAGCTCGGATGTTGTAGGAAACATCTACGGGCGTCAGCCGAGCCTTTCCGAGCGCGGCCGACTATACTATCCAGGCGAATTGCTAAGGTAGCCCGGCTTCCTTGACCACGAGCGGGCTGCCTCGCGAAAGGAGCCTGTCTCGGAAGACGCAGGCGCTTGCGCTGTCCCTGCGCTGATGATCTAGCGGTTGGCGCAATTCCGCGAGTAGGTGGCGCGCTCGTTGGGGCCGAGGCCGGAGGCGGCGGCATCATCGAGGCATTTGCTGATGCGTTCGCCGAAGGATTTTTGCGGCGCGATCGGCGCATAGGAACGCTTGGGCAGTTCGTCCATTTTGGGAATCGCCGGAACCTCGATCTTCGGCGGAGGTGGCGGCGCAGGCAGCGGCGGGTTGTAGATCGAGCCGCCGGGCGGAATGACCTGCGCGACGGCGCCCGGTGCGCCCAGCGCCAGGATGACAACGCAGCAATATATCAGTGACCGCTTCATGCCCGTCTATGTCGTGACGGCGCGGCGGAACTGCAACCGCTTTCTTTTTCACAATGCGGGGAACTGCGAGGCCAAGTGCAACCATCTCGTCATGCCCGGGCTTGACCCGGCCATGACGACGTCGAATACCGCGTCACGGCTTCTGATAGATCACCTGCCCGGCACGGATGGTAATGGCGACCTTGGCGAGGTTGCGCACGTCGGCGATCGGATCGCCATCGAGGATCACGAGATCGGCATCAAAGCCTGTCTCCACCTTCCCCTTCTTCGCGGCCTTGAAATAGGCCGCTGGATTGGTGGTGAGCGAGGCCAGCACCTGCCGTTCGTTAAGCGCGCGGCGCATCAGCTCATATTCGAGCGTGGTATCGTAGAGCTGGGTATAGCCGACGTCGGTGCCGAACAGGACCGCTCCGCCATTGTCCGAGAAGGCCTTGAGCTGGCTGACGACGTTGTTGACGATGCGCGCGGCTATCTCGGGCGGGACCGGCAACTTCGCAAACAGCGACAATGTCGGCGTGAGCGCAATGTTCTGCTGCCTGAAGCGCGCCAGCTGCTCGGGAGGATATCCCGGTTGCCGCACCACCGTGTGCGCCATCACGTCGACGCCGGCCGCGATCACGGTTTCGATGCCGGCGGTATTTTGCGGATGGGCGAACACCGGCTTGCCTTGCGCATGGGCGACGTCGACGGCGGCCTTGGCCATCGCCACGTCCATGTTCACAACAGGCGTGTCTTCACCCTTGTAGACGCCGGCGAACAGCTTGATGCCGTCCAGGCCCATCTGCATGTAACTCCGCGCCAACTGCTCCGCGCGCTCAGGCGTCTCGACGATGGGCAGCTGCGCGTCGGCGGGGAGGTAGGCGGGATGACCGTCCTTGGGGAAAATGTTGCCGGCAAGAAAGATCGTTGGACCGAGGACTTCACCCGAATTGACACGGCGGCGCAGCGGCAGCGAATTGGCGGGGCTGGAGCCGATGTCCCACACGGTGGTAAAGCCCCATCGCGTCAGCAGCTCCTGCATGTGCGCCGTGAGCGGTGCCGCCGGTCCATTGTCTGCCGTCCTCCATACGGCTTCCGTGAAGTGGACGTGACTGTTCCAGAAGCCCGCGACAACGGTCTTGCCAGCGCAATCGATCACGCGTGCATCCGCCGGAATCTGCACCTCACCGGCGCGGCCGGCCGCGGTGATGGCGCCCGCCGACGTCACAATCACGGCGTCGGGGATCGCCGTCGCCTCAGGCGAGGCATAGAGCGTGCCGCCCTTCAGCACCAGCGTCTGGGCATGCGCAACGGCTGGGGCGACAAGACAAGCGAGAAGCGCGGCGCGGAGCCAATTGCGGAGCATGGCAAAACCTTTCGACCGATTGCGGCCCGAAAGCTAGCCGAACAGCGTGACGACGTCTTGATCGATATTGCTGAGCGACGCGCGCCCGCACACTACTCTTCCGGCGCGTTCTCGATCGGATCGAAGCGTTTTGTGTCAAGCCCCAGCAGGTTCCATGACTGCTGCATGTGCGGCGGCAGCGGCGCGGTGGCATCGATGACGCCGCCGCGCGGATGCGGGATCACGATCCGCCGCGCCAGCAGGTGCAGGCGATTCTGCAGGCCGCCCGGCAAATCCCATTGCTGCCTGTTGAAATATTTGGGATCGCCGACGATGGCGTGATCGATATGCGCCATATGCGCGCGCAATTGATGGGTGCGCCCGGTGACCGGCTTCAGCGACACCCAGGCAAGCTTTTGCGCGGCGGTCTCGACCACGGCGTAATAGGTGACGGCGTGGCTCGCGCCCTCATCGCCATGTGCGGCGATGCGCATGATGGTGTCGTCCTCACCCTCCTCCTTCGCCAGATAGGTCGAGATGCGGCCCTGCTTCGGCTTGGGCACGCCGGCCACCAGCGCCCAATAGATCTTGCGTGCCGAGCGGTGGCGGAATGCGCCGGTCAGATGCGTGGCGGCAAAGCGCGTCTTGGCCACGAGGAGGCAGCCCGAGGTCTCCTTGTCGATCCGGTGCACCAGCCGCGGTTTTTGCCCCTTGGCGTCGCGCATCACCTCCAGCATCTGGTCGATGTGGCGCGTGGTGCCAGAGCCGCCCTGCACGGCGAGGCCCGCCGGCTTGTTCAGCACCAGCACATCGTCGTCCTCGAACAGCGTCATCTCTTTCAGCGCGGCAAGCGTCTTCTGAGCGGCTTCCGACAACACGCCCGGCACCTTCGGCGCATCGAGCCGCAGTGGCGGAATGCGTACGCTCTGCCCCTCCTCCAGCCGATCCTTGCTGTCGGCGCGCTTGCCGTTGACGCGCAGCTCACCTTTGCGGACGATGCGCTGGATGTGGGAGAACGACAGCCCCGGAAAGCGCGCTTCCAGAAAACGGTCGACGCGCATGTTGTTCTCGTCGGCCGTCACCACCACGGTCTGGACCTTGGTGGGAAGCTGCTCGGGCGCGGGCGCCCTCTCCTCACGGACCGGCGCCGGCTTCTCGCGACGCGGCTCGGCAAAGCGCGGCGGCTTTCCTCCGCCTGGCCGGTGACCCGACACGCGATCGGCCTTCGGCGCG
>Ga0081455_10007526_pt1 | contig 11455 bp, 9 predicted proteins | sample TabmetS3T2R1_FD_70207 | JGI IMG/M metagenome (GOLD analysis project Ga0081455, IMG submission 70207) | Tabebuia heterophylla rhizosphere microbial communities from the University of Puerto Rico - S3T2R1 | ecosystem: Host-associated > Plants > Roots > Rhizosphere ...
GCCCGATAGTCCGCCGCCCCACGCTCCCTATCGGGTCCGCGTTCCGGATCTGGCACTTCAACGACACGGTAATGATCATGGCTGATGGTGAGCCGGCAGATTTCCTGGCGCAGTGCAACCAGGTCGTGCTTCGCTGCGCCCTTCTCAGCGACGAGGAAAACGTCCACTTTGTTGAGAGCAGACACAGCCTCGCCTGTCAAATGATCAGGATTCCCGCTGCCGATCCCGATGACAAGCGCCTGAATCGTCACAGCCGTCCTGCCACGCGCGTATCCGCCAAGAGCAGGCCGAGATCAACGTGCTGCTCGACGGCGTCCGCCAGCGTATTGATCATGGTCTCCCGCCGCGCCCGGTAGGTAGGCGCATCGGGATCCGGATGCCACGCAGACCCAGCAGCCGCAGCGATCTCAGTCAGCCAGGCCTGTCTGAAGCTGTCGTTCTCCCAGGCCCCATGCCACATGGTTCCCCATACCTGACCCTGCCGGCAGCCGTCGAGGAAGGGCTCGGCCTGACCCTCGATCTCGGCAATCCCATGGTGGATCTCGTACGCCTCAACCTGGTGTCCACGCCAACTGCCGGTCGGCCGCCGTAGCACCTTCTCCGCAGCAAAGCTGATCTTGGTGGGGAGCAACCCCAGTCCCTCGACGATGCCATGGCCTGACTCGATCGGGTCATTGATCACGGCAGCCAGCATCTGATAGCCACCGCAGATTCCCAACACCGGTGCACTGCGTCGGACGCGAGCCTCAATCACCTCCGTAAGTCCGGTACGGCGCAACCACTCCAGATCGCTGACCGTGGATCGAGTCCCCGGCAGCACCGCAAGATCGGAACTGGCGACTATGTGCGACTCCGTCGTAACGACTACCTCGACTCCCGGCTCAGCGGCTAGTGCCTCGACATCGGTACCGTTCGACAGCCGGGGAAGCTGCACCACCGCTACTCGAAGCCCGGCCTGCGCCGCACCGTGGTGGCGCCAGGCAGCCACCTCGAGCGTGTCCTCAGCATCCAGCCAGACATCGGGAAGCCACGGCAGCACACCGGCGAACGGTATGCCGGTCCGTCGCGTGAGCTCGTCCAGGCCCGGCTGCAACACCGCAACGTCCCCTCGGAATTTGTTGATCAAGAAAGCTCTGATCATCCGGCGGTCGTCATCATCGAGCAGCGCAACCGTGCCGAACAGCGAGGCAAAGACACCGCCGCGGTCGATGTCCCCTATCACGATCACCGGCAGCTTCTTTGCCCGTGCCAACCCGAGGTTGACGTAGTCGCTGTCTCGCAAGTTGATCTCAGCCGGCGATCCTGCACCTTCGCAGATGATCACTTCGAAGCGGCTCGCCAGCTCGTCGTACGCCGCAAATGCTGCAGCCGCCAGGTGACCGCGTCCGCTGACGTACTCCCCGGATTCCAGGGTGCCGCTGGGCCGGCCTCGCAGCACGATGTGCGATCGGCGATCAGACCCCGGCTTGAGCAAGACTGGGTTCATCGCTGATTCCGGCGGGACACCCGCAGCTTGGGCTTGCAGGTATTGCGCGCGGCCGATCTCAGCGCCGTCCCCGCAGACGCACGAGTTGTTCGACATGTTCTGGGCCTTGAATGGAGCGACCGCGATGCCCCGGCGGGCGAGGACCCGGCACAAACCGGTCACGATCAGCGACTTTCCAGCGTCGGAGGACGTGCCTGCCATCAGGACGCCGCCGGTCTCGCTGCTCACCGGCGCAGTGTACGGCCTGTCCAGATGACGATCGGTGCTTGCTGGAGCCACTCGGGTTATGTTTGGCTTGCCCGAGTCGTTATCAACTCGTGACCTACTCGGGGGTCGTCGTGTACGACGAAGGCAACGTGACCAGCACCGGACTTCGAATCGCTTCTGCAACTGCTGCGGTGGTCGTCAGCGCGGCTGTTGCTGGAACTGCCATATTCGGGGGTTCGGCTCTTAGCGACCCGGGCGCACCCACCGGCCAGGACGAGCGACTCGTGGCTGTTCCCGCTACTCCGCCGGCCTCACCTTTCGCGACACCGAGTGGCGCAACCAGTCGGTCGAGTCTGGCCCGCGCGCATTCCCGGCCCGAGTGCCAGCGGCAAGAGAGACCTGCCATCTGTCATCGCGGGCAGAAGCACAGTCCGACAGCAAGGCCGATCAGACGATCGGCCAAGAGCCCAAGCACGGCATCGAAGACCGCTCAGCGATCGGCAGCGACCACTACCAAGACTCGCGGCTCGAGACCCACTTCGACCAGGAAGCCAACCAAGGCCGCACAGCAGGCGGCGCCCAAGACGACGTCCAGCGGGTCCTCGGGCTATGCCACGCGCGCCGACTGGGCGAATGCGGTTCTTTCCGAACTCAATTCCGAACGCGCCAAGCATGGGCTGCGAGCGCTGAAGATGAACAGCAAGCTCGTCTCGGCGGCGCACAAACATAACTTGGCAATGGCCAAAGCCAACACGCTGAGCCACCAACTGAATGGCGAGGCGGCACTCGGTTCTCGAGTATCGGCAGCCGGATATCACTGGAGCGCGGTAGGCGAGAACGTCGCCTATAACGGCCGCCGTTCGCAAGATGGCGTACTCGCTGTGCAGAAGGCCATGTACAACGAGAAGGCACCCAACGACGGACACCGCCAGAACATCTTGAGCAAGACCTTTGTCGACGTCGGTGTCGACGTGATCAGCGACTCCGAACACGGCAGGGTCTGGCTCGTTACCGACTTCGGCAAGCCCTAGCAGGGGCGATCACCATCACCGGTGAGCGGTCTACCCGGCTGCTGGCTCCGATACGCTCCTCGGATGAGCGGGTCGCTGCACAAGGGCGATCCCGGCCAAGATCAACCCGCCACCAAGGAGCTGCATCGGTCCCGGACGCTGGCCGAGCAGCACAAAGGCGAAGGTCACGGCGAAGATCACCTCTGTCAATGACACGAACGACGCCAGGGAGCTGCCCAGCCGGCGTACCGCGACGATGCCAATCGGGTACGCGAGCACCGCACTGACCAAGATCAACAAGAGCATGGGGAGCCACCAGCCGACGGCTCGATCAGCTAACGTCGTCATGCCTGTCGACGCTGCCAGCGGGAGAATGTCGGCTGCCGCGGCGGCCAAGAGCACAGCGGCCCCGATTCCAGTTCCGGCGGTCGTCAGCAGCAGCGGATGGATCGTCGCATCGCTCCCTTTGTCCTCACTGAGGAGGAAGTAGGCCGAGAGGCACAGGGCCGCACCCAGGCCCCAGGCGACCCCAATGGGATTCAGCGTCAGCCCCTCTCGCAGGTCGAGGACGAAGGCCAGGCCAACAATTGCCACACCTGCGCCCATCAGCACTGACCAAGCAGGTCGCCGGTGGCTGCGCGCCCAGTGCCAGCCGATCAACATCACAGGAGCCAGGAATTCCAGCAGCAGGGCGACGCCGACCGAGAGGTATTGCACCGCGCTGAAGTAGCAGAGCTGCGCCAAAGCGATCGCAACCACTCCGTACGCCAGCATGCGCAGCGACTGTCCGCGCGTCGGCAGACCGATTCGCCGGAGTAGCACAAGACTCGGTATGAGAAGGATCAAGAACGCGCCCCCAACGCGCGTCGCGACCACAGCAGCGGGCGACCAACCAAGATCCAGAAGCGATCGGGCAAGGGAGCCAGACAGTCCAAAGGATGATGCCGAGATGAGCGCCAGCGCCAATCCGCCGCCGTAGCTTCGACCGGCAACCATTCGGGTGGGTGCCGAGGCTGTGGTGGTCATCTCTACCTCCCCACATGGTTGCCGTGGTCCTGACCCACTGTCATGACCAAAACTGAGTACACTAATGACAGTAGTATAGTTGATGTCAGGAGTCAAGATGCTTTTTAGTCATGACACCGAGACGGCTCTCGCTGAGGCCGCGGCTCTGGTGAACACCATTGGACTCGACGGTGACACGCTCGTCACACTCGCTGACTTCGACGACTACCTGGCGCGTCATCCCTATTCGAGTGTCATTCGACGGACCCCGGACGAGCTTGAGTCGTTACGCGCCCTGCGCCCGCGGTTACGCAGGCTATGGACAGTTGCGGACCGCGACGAGGCAGCGGTGCTGGTCAACGAAATCCTCGCCGAGACCAATGCTCGGCCTTACCTGGCTCGTCATGACGAGTGGGACTGGCATATGCACGTCACCCGCCCGGACGCGCCGCTCGCGGATCGGATCGCGGCCGAGACTGCCATGGCCTTTCTCGATCTGATCAGGTCCGACGCGCTCGGCCGGCTGCGGATCTGCGCCGCCGAAGACTGCGAGGATGTGCTGATCGATCTCTCCAAGAACTCTTCGAAGCGTTACTGCGACACCGGAAACTGCGGTAACCGGACCAACGTCGCCGCATACCGCGCCCGCAAACGTCTGCAGAACGCATGAAGCCGTCACACCGGGCTGCTGTCCCACCGTTCGCGGTCATGAGCATCCTCAACCGCGTGGCACAGCTGCGCGCCGAGGGCCGGGAGATCATCTCGCTCTGCGCCGGCGAGCCGTCTCAGGGCGCGCCATCGGATGTCCGGCGTCGTGCCGCCGAGCTGATGGTCGACCGTACGCCGCTGGGCTACACCGAGACCTTTGGCATCAAGCCGTTGCGGCGCGAGCTCGCAGCACACTACCGGCGCTGGTACTCGCTGGCGGTGGATGAAGATCAGATCGCGCTGACCACTGGTTCGTCCGGCGCCTTCCTGCTTAGCTTTCTGGCTGCTTTTGACCATGGTGATCGGGTCGCGTTGACCCGGCCAGGCTATCCGGCGTACCGAAACATCCTGGCCTCACTGGGCTGTCAGGTGGTCGAGCTGGCCTGCGGGCCGGCGGAACGCTTCCAGCCGACTGTGGAAATGCTGGAGCAGGCACACGCGGCAGCGCCCTTGGCGGGACTGGTTGTCGCTTCTCCCGCGAATCCCACGGGAACCATGATCGATAGCGATCGGCTGGCCGAGCTTGCGGCGTGGTGCCGCGATCATGAAGTCCGGCTGGTCAGTGACGAGATCTACCACGGGATCACCGATCGCAGCATCGCCGCCTGCTGCGCCTGGGAGCATGATCGCGAAGCTGTCGTGATCTCCTCTTTCTCCAAGTATTGGGGAATGACCGGGTGGCGACTTGGCTGGGCTCTGGTGCCGGCCGACCTGGTGGCGGTGTTCGACGCGCTGGCCGGCAACTTCGCACTGTGCCCACCCGTGCCGGCCCAGCATGCTGCAATCGCGGCTTTTACCGACGAGTCCTATCGCGCGGCGGACGCCGCGGTCGCAACTTTCGCAGACGCCCGCGCGCTCGTGTTGGCCGCAGTCGATGATCTTGGGTGGACCGGTGTCGCGCCCGCCGATGGCGCGTTCTATGTCTATGCGGGCATCGATGGCCAGCTCGGCCCATACCCCGACTCGGAGTCGTGGTGCGAGGCGCTGCTCGAGGTGCACGGTGTGGCACTCACTCCTGGCACGGACTTCGACCAGCGCGACGGTGGCTCGGCCGTTCGCATCTCGCTCGCGGCCGGTCCTGAAGCGGTAGCTGCCGCCCTCATCCGCATCCTGCGCTTCCAGCAATCCCTGGAAAGTTCACGCTAGTCGCACCCAAGCTCGGCGTGTCGGTCCGACTACGAGCATCTGGAGTGAAGTTTCCAGGGAATTACCCGATCACGGACCAAAGAGATAGGACATACGAGTGGTTTTCTCGCCTCCTCAAGCGAGGCGGTACGTTGGGTGCGCGGCTGGCTGGCACCTCCCACAAGGAGAGCCGAGTCTGCCGAATCCGCTCGCGACACGCAGCGAGCTGGAGCATAACCAACGCCCCGGGGGGTGGTGGTACCACCCAGAGCGGCGATCCCGCACCGGGACCGATGAGATGCGGAACCACCGCATCCGGTGACCGAATCCGCTCGCGACACGCAGCGAGCTGGAGCATAACCAACGCCCCGGGGGGTGGTGGTACCACCCAGAGCGGCGATCCCGCACCGGGACCGATGAGATGCGGAACCACCGCATCCGGTGAGGAGAGGATGCACCAATGAGCGACGCCAGCGGTGCGAGCGGAGACATTGAGCTGGTCCAACTGCTCACTCCCGAGGGGGAGCGAGTGGAACACCCCGAGTACTCCTTCAAAGGCGACGACGATCAGATCAAAGGCTTCTATCGCGACATGGTGTTGACCCGTCGGGTCGACACGGAGGCCACTGCCCTACAGCGCCAAGGCGAATTGGGGTTGTGGGCTTCATCCTTAGGCCAGGAGGCGGCGCAGGTCGGCTCGGGACGAGCGCTCGGCAAGCGGGACTTCGTTTTTCCAACCTATCGGGAACATGGCGTGGCCTGGTGCCTCGGCGTCGACATGGTTCACCTGCTGGGCCTGTTCCGCGGAGTTGATCTTGGTGGCTGGGATTCCCAGCAGTGCCGTTTCCACCTCTACACAATCGTCATCGGGGCGCAGGCGCTGCATGCGACCGGCTACGCCATGGGTGTGGAACGCGACGGCCTCGTCGGCACAGGTGACCCCGAGCGCGACATGGCAGTCGTGGGCTACTTCGGCGACGGCGCTACCAGCCAAGGCGACGTCAACGAGGCTTTCATCTTCGCTAGCTCTTACAACGCGCCCATCGTCTTCTTTTGCCAGAACAATCAGTGGGCGATCTCCGAACCGATCGAGCGGCAGTCTCGAATTCCCTTGTATCGCAGGGCTTCTGGTTTCGGGTTCCCTGGCGTACGGGTGGACGGCAACGACGTGCTTGCGGTCTATGCGGCTACGACGGCGGCCTTGGAGAGGGCGCGCACCGGCAGCGGCCCGTCGCTGATCGAGGCCTACACCTACCGCATGGGCGCCCACACCACCTCCGATGATCCGACGAAATACCGGCTCGCGGACGAGCTCGAGCACTGGCGGTTGAAAGACCCGATCGAGCGAGTCAAGGCGTATCTGACCCGAAGTGGCAGCGGCGACGAGGCATTCTTCGCAGATGTGGAGGCCGAAGCCACCGACTATGCCGCCGACCTCCGAACTCGCTGCCTTGCTCTCCCCGACCCGCACCTGCTGGAATTTTTTGATTACGTGTACGCCGAACAGGTCCCCCATCTGGAGGAGCAGAAGGCCAGCTACGCGGAGTACCTGGCGACCTTTGAGGACGCTGAGCCCGTTGAGGGGCTTCGACGGCCACAGCCCTCGTACGCGGGAGACATCTGATGACTATGCTGACCATGGCCAAGGCGCTCAACGCGGGTCTGCGTCGAGCGTTGGAGGCCGATCCCAAGGTCGTAATCGCGGGCGAAGACGTAGGCAAGCTTGGAGGGGTCTTCCGAGTCACCGAGGGCTTGCAGAAGGACTTCGGCGAGCATCGGGTGATCGATTCGCCGCTGGCGGAATCCGGCATTGTCGGCACCGCGGTCGGGATGGCGTTGCGCGGCTACCGTCCGGTGTGCGAGATCCAGTTCGACGGCTTCGTCTACCCCGCGTTCGACCAGATCGTCAGCCAGGTGTCCCGGTTGTACTACCGATCACGTGGGCTGCTGAAAATGCCGATCGTGATTCGCATTCCTTACGGCGGAGGAATCGGGGCCGTCGAGCACCACAGCGAATCGCCAGAGGCCTACTTCTGCCACACCGCCGGTCTGAAAGTTGTGACGTGCTCCAACCCGGTTGACGCGTACTGGATGATCCAGCAGGCGGTCGCCTCCGACGACCCGATCATCTTCTTCGAGCCCAAGCGCCGCTATCACGAGCGCACGGAAGTGGATGAGTCCGCGACACCTGCGCCATTGCATTCCGCGCGGGTGGTGCGATCAGGAACCGACGTCACCTTGATGGCGTACGGGCCCATGGTCAAGACATGTCTTGACGCGGCCGAGGCGGCGATTGAGGAAGGTCATGAGCTTGAAGTGATTGATCTCCGCACACTCTCGCCGCTCGATATGGCTGTAGTAGTGGAGTCAGTTCAAAAGACCGGACGGGCGGTCACCGTACACGAAGCTCAGCTCAATCTCGGTCTGGGTGCCGAGCTCGCCGCGCGGATCACCGAGCAGTGCTTCTACTCCCTGGAAGCACCCGTGCTGCGCGTCGCTGGCTTTGACATTCCGTATCCGCCGAGCCGCGTCGAGGAGGAGTATCTTCCTGATCTTGACCGGGTGCTCGACATGGTCGATCGCTCCCTGGCCTACTGAGGGGGAGGCTTGCATGGCGTTGCAGACTTTCCGGCTGCCGGATCCGGGCGAGGGACTGGTCGAGGCGGACATTGTCACCTGGCGGGTGGCGGTCGGCGACGAAGTGAAGATCAACGACATCCTGGTCGAAGTCGAGACCAGCAAGTCGCTCGTCGAGCTTCCGACACCGTACGCCGGCACCGTGACAGAGCTCCTGGTGAACGAGGGCGACACCGTCGACGTGGGCACGCCGATCATCTCGATCGACGACGGAGTGAATGAAGCGCAGCCGGCGGAGGCCAATAACGGCGAGGCTCAGGTTCCGAATCTGGTCGGCTACGGACCGCGGACCACGGCAGCGAAGCGTCGCCCACGGCGGAGTGCCGGTGACGGGCCCGTAGAGGCGCACGACCAGGTCGCGGATACTTTCTCCACCCGTGCCCCGGTGTCACGACGCGCCGACGAACGTGAACCGCTTCCGGCTGAGCAGGATGCCCCGACCGGCGCCCCGTTACCGGAGCCAGGTGCGCCGGCACCGGCGCCCCTCCCGTCCGGCGGCGCGGTCCTTGCCAAGCCGCCGGTGCGCAAGTTGGCGAAGGACCTGGGTGTTGATCTTGAAAGTCTGGATGGCAGCGGGCCCGGCGGGGTGATCACCCGCGACGACGTGATGCAGGCGAGCAAGAAAATGCCTGCTGAACCAGTCGACAAGCCCGGTACGGCGCCCGTCGAAGCACCGCGAGCACCGCGCGAGGACGTGCGGATCCCGATCAAGGGCGTACGCAAGTCGATGGCCGACGCAATGGCGCGTTCGGCGTTTACGGCGCCGCATGTCTCGGTGTGGCTGGACTGCGATGTGAGCGCGACGATGGAATTGGTGGAGCGGCTCAAAGCTCGTCGTGAGCTTGCCGATCTTCGGCTGTCGCCGTTGTTGATCATCGCCAAGGCGGTTTGTCTTGCGCTGGGGCGTACCCCGGAACTCAACTCGTTCTGGGACGAGCAGGCTCAGGAGATCGTGCTCAAGAGCTCGATCAACCTCGGAATCGCCGCAGCAACCTCCCGAGGACTCCTGGTGCCCAACATCAAGGGCGCTGAGTCGCTGAGCCTCGTGCAACTCGCGGCCGCACTTCAAGAGGTTGTGACGACCGCACGTGAGGGCAAGACTCAGCCAGCCGACATGGCAGGCGGCACGTTCTCGATCACCAATATCGGCGTCTTTGCCGTGGATTCGGGAACTCCCATCCTGAATCCAGGGGAGTCAGGCATTCTTTGCGTCGGCCAGATCGCTCGCCGCCCCTGGGTGGTCGGCGCAGCATCCGACGAGCGGATTGAACCTCGCTGGGTTACCACGCTGTCGGTCTCCTTCGACCATCGGCTCGCTGACGGCGCCAAGGGTTCAACCTTCCTGGCCGATGTTGGCGCCATCCTCACCGACCCAGCCCTTGCCCTCCTTTACTAATGCCGCCGCTGGTCGGCGCTAGAGGGAGAGCAGCTCCTTGTCGCTGACCTGGCGACCGGAGTCGACGAGCTCTTGGAGGGCGTCGCCGTCCCACTGGTTCACGTTCATCGCAGCTGCCACGGCGCCATCCCGTACCCAGAACGCGGTGAACTCCCGGGACGCCAGATCGCCGCGCACGACAAGTCGATCTTTCGTCGGGTCAGCGAGGCCGCGGTACTCGCAGCCAAGGTCGTACTGGTCGGAGAAGAAGAACGGCCGCACCTCATACGGCGCCTCGGCGCCCAGCAGGTTGGCTGCGACATGCAGCCCTTGATCCTTGGCATTGGCCCAGTGCTCTACCCGGACCCGGCGCCCATACTTCGGATGATCTTCGGCTGCGACATCGCCGGCGGCATAGATATTCGGGTCGGAGCTGCGCAAGGTGGCATCGACCGCAATGCCGCCATCGGTCAGCTTGAGACCGGCAGCATCGGCGAGGGCAATGTTGGGTGTCGCACCGACACCGATCAGAACAGTGTCAGCCGGTACGGGATGACCGCCCTTGACCTGAACTGACGACACCACGCCATCGCCAGCGAAACCTTTGACGCCTACGCCTAACCGCAGGTCGACACCATGATCACGGTGGAGCGCTGCGAAGGTCGCGCCGATCTGCTCACCGACAACATGAATCAGGGGCTGTGAGCGCGGTTCGACGACGGTCACTTCAGCGCCGTGGTGGCGCGCGGCGGCCGCGGCCTCGCAGCCAATCCAGCCGGCTCCCACGATCACGATCTTGGCGCCTTCGGTGAATCGCGCGCGTAGCGCAAGCGACTCCTCGAGAGTTCGCAGCGTCAACAGACCGTCCAACTCTGCGCCGTGGACATCGAGCCGTCGTGGTGCCGAGCCGGTGGCGATCAACAGCTTGTCGTACGGATACTCGTGGCGGCTCGCGACCACAACCTTTCGGCCTCGGTCTATGCGGGTGGCCATTGTGCCTAGCCGCAGTGAGATGTTCTTATCAGCGTACGTCGCCTCATCGCCAACCCAGTCCGGTTCATCCCTCTCCCCGAGCAGCACAGCCTTGGAGAGCGGCGGTCGCTCATACGGAAGTTGGCTCTCCTCACCAATCACGGTCAATTCGCCCTCGTACCCCTGATCTCGAAGCGCGAGGGCGGCTGTCCCTCCGGCCAAAGACGCTCCGATGATGACAATGCGGGACGGCTGCGACGCGGCGGACTGAGTCATGTCTCCAATCGTCTCTCGTCAGGCGCTGTAAGACGCTACCGACCCACCACGATTGTGCTGTTAGAGGGCAGTTTCGTCGAGATCCATGACAGCGAGATCGGTGGCTTCGGCGATCGCACGCTCGGCGGACAGCTTTGGCAACACGGTACGCGCAAACCAGCGACCTGAGGCGACCTTGCCTTCGTAGAAGGACTTCTCGGCAGGGTAAAGCTCCTCGTTGAGCCGACTGAGTGCCACCTCCGCGCCCCGGAGCAGCAGCCAGGCGCAGATGACGTCGCCGAGCGCCATGAGCAGTCGCGTAGTGTTCAGGCCGACTTTGTAGACGTTGCGCGGGTCGCTGCGCGGTAGGCCGGGGATGGAGGAGCCAAGATCATTGATCATGGTTGCCACGATCGCCCCGACATCGTCCAAGGCCTGCCGTAGCAAGCCTCGTTCCTCTTTGAGCTGGCCGTTTCCGCCCTCGGTGGCGATCCATTGGCTGATCTCGGTGGAAAGATCACCGAGGGCGCGGCCCTGGTCCTTGACGATCTTGCGGAAGAACAGATCTAGGCCCTGGATGGCAGTTGTGCCCTCGTAGAGGGTGTCGATCTTGGCATCTCGGACGTACTGCTCGATCGGATAGTCGGTAAGGAAGCCCGACCCGCCGAAGGTCTG
>Ga0081455_10007527_pt1 | contig 11454 bp, 8 predicted proteins | sample TabmetS3T2R1_FD_70207 | JGI IMG/M metagenome (GOLD analysis project Ga0081455, IMG submission 70207) | Tabebuia heterophylla rhizosphere microbial communities from the University of Puerto Rico - S3T2R1 | ecosystem: Host-associated > Plants > Roots > Rhizosphere ...
ACTACATGGTCCCAATACTTAGCCTATGCCGATCGCGCAAATTCTGTGGGGTTTACGGCTATTGCTCAAAATCGATCGGACGTTATTGATTCTAAACTGGCGGTGAGGGTGGGATTCGAACCCACGGAACCCGTGAAGGTTCAACGGTTTTCGAGACCGCCCGATTCAACCGCTCTCGCACCTCACCGTATCTCTAATTTATCCTAGACGCCTATCGATTGTCTCGGCCACGCTCGCGCCAGAGACGAAATGATACCTTTGGCAACATAAATATATTCAAGTGCCAAGCTGCCAACCATTAACCGTGCTCGCCTTGCCTTGCAATGCCTAGCGAACGCAGTCGAGTGGACGCATTCGTTCAGCGACTGCTCACGTTCGGCCGCGTCGACGAACTCGCCAGCCGGCTGCGCCCAAGGAATGACGCCGCACCACCCAAGATTCCTGGCGGAGCGCTGGTCTCGGGGCCGGCTCTCGAACGCAGATGGAACCTGATCGGAGGCCGGCCGGCAGCCATCGCCGACGATCCCGCCACAACGGACGCTCCCGCCTACGCCCATAACATCGAGCACTACATCGGAACTCTGAAAGTGCCACTCGGATTGGCAGGTCCGCTGCGAGTGAACGGCCTGTTTGCGCACGGCGATTTCTACATACCGCTTGCTACAACCGAAGCGGCGCTTGTCGCCTCCTACAGCCGCGGCGCTTGCCTGCTTACCGAGTCCGGCGGCTGCTCGGCAATTGTGGTGAACGAAGGTCTCACTCGCGCACCGGCCTTCGCATTTCGGTCCTTGGAGCAAGCGGGACTCTTCGTCGGATGGGCAGTCATGCAGATCGACCAGTTCCGGCACGCGGCGGAGCAAACCACCCAATATGGAAAACTCATCGATCTCAGAGTGACCCTCGAAGGCAATCACGTCTATCTGCATTTCGAATTCACCACGGGCGACGCATCGGGGCAAAACATGGTAACCATTGCCACCGAAGCCATCTGCCGGTTCATCGAGCAAAACGCGCCCATAAAGCCTGAGTACTGGTTTCTCGAAGCCAATCTATCGGGCGATAAGAAAGCGAGTGCGGTCTCATTTCTCGGTGTGCGCGGCAAGAAAGTGAGCGCCGAGGTTCACGTTCCCGGCGATCTTCTGGAGCGGCGTTTGCGAACAACTGCCGAGCAGATGGCCAACTATTGGCGAATGGCAGCCATGGGCGCGGTCATGAGCGGCAGCATGGGCGTCCACGGTCACTACGCTAACGGTCTGGCGGCTCTCTACCTGGCAACCGGGCAGGACGTCGCTTGCGTTGCCGAATCCGCAGTTGGCGTCACACGATTTGAGACTCGAGCCGACGGCGCTCTTTATGCTTCCGTAACGCTTCCGAACATTATCGTCGGCACCGTTGGAGGAGGCTGTGGGCTGCCGAGCCAGCGTGAGGCTCTAAGAATCCTGGGGCTTGAAGGTTCCGGAAAGGCGGCGGCGCTGGTGGAAGTTGCCGCCGCGCTTTGTCTCGCGGGTGAGTTATCCATCATTGGCGCATTCTGCTCCGGGGAATTCGCACGAGCGCACGCGCGGCGAGCGAGAGGAAAAGATAACGCTCAGTGACCCGCTGGTGGATATATCAACGGGAACGTTTTCCGGTGATCTCCCATGGCGCGCTCATTGCCGCGTTTAGCCTTTCCGCGGTTTGTTATTCGCGGCTCCGCCGCGGAGTCGAAAGTTTTCCGGATATTCAGACGTCCATAGCTGCGTTCCTGTGCTCTTTTCTATTCTTTCTGCAATTGCGCGTTTCCGATGAGTTCAAGGATGCGGAAGAGGACGCGCGCTATCGCCCCTATCGTCCCGTACCGCGCGGACTCGTCACACTCCGGGAACTTGGCGTGGTCGCGGGCATCGCCGCCGCCGTGCAATTATTTCTGGCAGTCAGTATTTCTCCGTCGCTTGTTCTTCTGCTCTTCGCCTGCTGGATCTACATGGGCTTGATGTCCCAGGAATTCTTCGTTCGAAAGTGGCTTAAAGCGCACCCGTCGCAGTACCTTTGGACACACATGCTGATTCTTCCTCTCATAGACCTCTATGTGACTGCTTGCGATTGGTGGAAAACCGGCAGAATTCCGAGCGGCCTTGTGTGGCTCTTAGCCGTGACATTCTTAAACGGCATCGTGATCGAAATCGGCCGGAAACTCCGCGCCCAGGACGATGAAGAATTCGGCGTCGAGACGTACAGCCGATTGTGGGGCCGCTCGCGAGCCATTCAGATCTGGCTCTTGGCTATGGGAACGACCGGCTTTTGCGCCTGGCGGGCCGCCGCGATTGTCAGTTTCGACAAGGTGGTGTTGCTCCTTCTTATCTGCCTGTTGTTAATTGCCGTCCTTGTCTCAATTCGCTTTCTCGAACGCCCGGTTGGCGGCTCAGGGAAACGGATCGGGGCGATGTCAGCCATCTGGAGCTTACTCATGTATCTCAGCATCGGCCTCGCTCCGCTTACGTGGAAAGTGTTACGGCGATGATTCTCTGGCCGAGCGATTTTGAACGCTCCGAATTCGCCGGGCTAGCCGGCGGAAAGGCTCGTGCGCTCGCGGCATTGGCCGATGAACCCGTAAGAATTCCCGCTTGGTTTGTCGCTCTTGCCGGCGCCAATGAGAGTGACATTCAATTCGCAGTTCAGAAGTTGGCTCCGGGCGGAGAGATCCTAGCCGTGCGATCATCGGCGGTCGATGAAGACGGCGCAACTCACTCCTTCGCCGGCCAGTTAGAGACGTTTCTTCATGTGGCGCCCGAGGAAGTATGGAGCCGCGTCGAAGCGGTACGCGAATCGGGCCAGAGTCAACGCGTATTAGCCTACCGCCGCGAACGCTCTTTGCCATTGCCGCCTCCCGTACCGGCAGTTCTCATTCAGCGGATGATTGAACCAGTGGCGGCGGGCGTCGCTTTCAGCGCGGATCCTGTCTCGGGGCGCCGCGGCATGACCGTGATTGCTGCCGTTGCCGGCTTAGGCGAAGCGCTAGTCAGCGGACAGGAGAACGCGGACACTTATTTGGTCGACCGCAACGGAACGATTGCAGAACGGAAGTTCGCGAGCGGCAGACCCGTACTCGACGACCATCAAGTAAGCGCCATAGCTCAACTGGCGCACACAACCGAGCGCCATTTCGGACGGCCGCAAGACATCGAGTGGGCGATCGATTCGAGCGGCCCATGGCTGCTGCAATCACGGCCCATCACGAGTCTGAACGATACATCCGATCCCGACGGCATCTTGTCGCTCTGGGATAACAGCAATATCGCCGAAAGCTACGGCGGCATCACGCTTCCGCTTACGTTTTCATTCGCGCGTCGCGCCTATGAGGAGGTATATCGGCAGTTCTGCCAGCTCATGGGAGTGCCGCGCGATGCGCTGATCGAGAAATCGAACCTGTTCCGGCAGATGCTCGGCATTATGCGCGGTCGCGTCTATTACAACCTCCTGAATTGGTACCGCGTGCTTGCGCTCTTACCGGGTTTTCGAACCAATCGTAAATTCATGGAAACCATGATGGGCGTGAAAGAAGCGTTACCGGAGGATGTGGTTCGCCAGATCGCGGCCACGAGCGCCTGGAAAGACGCTCTCCGGCTCACCGGAACGGCATTCGGCATGATTCGCAATTACGGCCGGCTCGAGCGCGAGATCGCGGATTTTTACCGGCGGCTCGACGACGCGCTCGGCGAAAGCACACCGGATTTATCGAGTTGTCGCGCCGATGAGTTGGCGTCGTATTATCGCCGGCTGGAGAGCCAACTTCTCGCGCGCTGGAATGCCCCGCTTGTAAATGATTTCTTCGCCATGATCGCTTATGGCACGTTGCGCCAGCTTTGCGTCAAATGGTGCGGCGATGCGGCCGGTACTTTGCAAAACGATCTCCTCTCCGCACAAGGAGGCGTCATCAGCGCGGAGCCAGCGGCTCGCATGCGCGCTCTGGCCGCTCTGTGCAACAAGAACACCAATTTAAAAACAGCGCTGGCAAAGGGCACTTTACGTGAGTGCCGCGCCGCGATCGCCACCGATGCCGAATTCTCGCAAGCATTCGATGAATACGTGAATCGCTTCGGCGATCGTTGTATGGACGAGTTGAAACTCGAAAGTGCGACGCTTCGAAACGATCCGCTGCCGCTGCTCCGATCGGTTGCGAGTTTTGCCGGCCGCGCAACAGAACCAACCGGCCCCTCGGCGGCCGAACCTGCCGAGCAACGGACCCGGGCAGCGCTCGTGAGCAAGCCGGTGCGCCGGCTCATCTTCAATTGGGTTCTGCGCCATGCACGCAAGCGAGTCGTCGCGCGAGAAAATTTGCGATTTGAGAGAACGCGCGTATTTGGGCGCGTGCGCCTCATTTTTATCGAACTGGGCCGGCGACTATTTGCAATTGGGCGGCTCGATAATCCGCGCGATGTCTTCTATCTCGAAGTAGAAGAAGCGCTCGGATTCGTCGAGGGAACGATTACGGCCGGCGATCTTCGCGGCTTAGTAGCGGTTCGGCGCCGCGAGTACGCGTCTTACGCGCTGGGTGACGCGCCGCCCGACCGCTTTGAAACCCGCGGTATCGCTAATCTTGGCAAGCCATTGGCGAAATCGAATATTCCTGCCAATAGTTTGCAAGACTTGTGGCAAGGCACGGGCGCCTGTCCTGGAGTTGTGCGCGGACGGGCGCGTATTGTCCGCGACCCTCGCGGCGCTCATCTCGAACACGGCGATATCCTCGTTGCCGAGCGCACCGATCCCGGCTGGGTGGTTCTATTTCCTCTAGCTTCCGGGCTGCTCGTCGAACGTGGAAGTCTCCTGTCGCACTCCGCGATTGTCGCGCGCGAGCTTGGCTTGCCCGCCATCGTGGGCCTCTCGGGAGTCATGACCGCGATCCAAGATGGCGACTGGATCGAAATGGATGGCGCAGTAGGTACCGTCAAAATCATCCCGCAGCATGGCAACTGAAATCGCAGAACGAGCTGATTTTTCGAGCATCCGGTATGCACAGTGCTGGGAAGACGCCGATGTTCTGCTTGAGGCGCTCGAGCCAAAACCGGATCACGTTTGCGTTTCCATTGCATCCGCCGGGGACAACACGCTCGCTTTGGTGGCACGCAGGCCGCGAAAGGTAATTGCCGTGGATTTGAGCGCGGCACAGTTGGCTTGCCTCGCGCTGCGCGTCGCCGCATTTCGGGCTTTGTCGCATGGCGAAATCCTGCAACTACTCGGATCCGCCGCGAGCAGTGACCGGTGGAGGTTATATCTCGAATGCCGGCCGCACCTCAGCCCGGCGGAGCGGGAGTTCTGGGACAGCCGAAAAATTCTGGTCGATCAAGGAATTGGGAGCGCCGGGAAATTCGAGCGCTATTTTGAGCTGTTCCGTCGCCGCGTCTTGCCGCTAGTTCACAACCAAGCGCGCATGGAACGCCTGCTTGCCGGTGGAACAGATCGCGAGCGCCAGGCATTCTATGAACAAGAGTGGAATACGCTGCGCTGGCGGTGGATGTTTCGCATCTTCTTCTCGCGATTTTTCATGGGACGCCTGGGCCGCGACCCGGAATTTTTCCGATATGTGAAAGGAAGCGTCGCGGATCGCATTTTGGCCCGCACGCATCACGCTGCGGTCGAATTGAATCCGGCTGAGAATCCGTATATGCAATGGATTTTGTGCGGTTATCACAGATCTGCGCTCCCCTTCGCACTCCGTGCGGAGAATTTCGAGGCGATCCGCGCTCATCTGGATTGTCTCGAATGGCGCCAGCAGTCGCTGGACGATCTTCTGGCGACTCCGGGCGAAGGGCCGTTCGATCGCTTTAATCTGAGCGATATTTTTGAATACATGTCTCCCGAAAAGTTCGCGGCGCTGTTGGAGCAAATCGCAGCAGCTTCGAAGCCAGGGGCTCGGCTCGCGTACTGGAATCTGCTTGCGCCGCGCAGCCGGCCAGATTCGATGGCCCACCGTATCGCTCCCTTAAAAGATCGCGCCGCGGAGCTGTTCGCAAACGACAAGGCATGGTTCTATAGCGCCTTCGTTTTAGAGGAGGTCGTTTGAACAGATGAACGGACCAGGCGCCATCCTGATCGCCACAAGCATCGTCGCGCTGCTCTTCGCTCTGCGGTGGCTTCAGAAGCGTTTCGGTTTCGGCCCGGAATTGTCGCGCAAGCTATTTCATATTTCGGGTGGCATTGTTTCGCTTTTGCTCCCCTGGATTTTTTCTTCGCTCGCGCCGGTCATTGTCCTTACAATTTTTTCGACGCTCGTTCTTCTGGTCGTCCGCTTTCTCCCATCTCTGAATGCTTCGCTAGGCCGGGTTCTCAACGCAGTCGACCGGCCATCGTGGGGCGAACTCTGTTTCCCTGTTAGTGTTTTGCTGCTTTTCGCGCTCTCGCATGAGAACACGGTGTTCTATGTCATTCCGCTATTAATATTGACTTTTGCCGATTCCACGGCAGCTCTCATCGGTACACGCTACGGACAACTGAAATACATGGCCACGGAGGCTTCCAAAAGCGTGGAAGGCTCGGCGGCATTTTTCCTAGTCGGCTTCCTTAGCGTGCATGTGCCGCTGCTACTTGGAACCGCCATCGGACGCGCCGAGTCACTGCTCGCTGCGCTGATTCTTGCTTTCCTGCTTGTCCTGCTCGAAGGCGTAGCGTGGGCCGGTTTGGACAACCTGTTCGTGCCCATTTGCGCCTATGTTCTGCTCCAGACTCTCACAAAGCTGTCTGCGACAGAACTCATGTCGCGCTTCGCCATCATGCTCTCCTTTACTACGGTTGGATTGCTGTGGGGCCGTAGAACAACGCTCAACATGAGCGGCTTGATGGGAGGTTTTCTACTTTGCTACGCCGTCTGGATGATGGCCGATTGGCGCTGGGTGCTGATGCCGGTGATCCTGTTTTATTCGCATCCATTCTTGAGCCCTCCTTCCGAATGGGCCAAGCATCGTGTTCATAATGTGCACGTCATGCTCAGCATATTTTCCGCCGGGCTGGTTTTGTTGCTTGCCGGCTATTTTCTGAATCGCGATTTCTACTATCCGTTTGCGGTCTCTTTCGCCGCTCATTTGGCGATTATCGGCGCCGTTCGGCAGGAACTCAGTTCACCGGGAATTCGCAAGCCTCTGGTACATTCTATTCGCGCCTGGGCGCTGATTTTCGCGGCGTATCTCTTGGTTCGAGGCGTCGGCCAGCGCGAATTGCTGCGTGCTGCGCTCGCACTTCCCTGCGTATTCATCGCCGTTTTAATCCAGCGGAACCAGACAACCGGCGATGACCGTTGGCGGCGTGAAGCGTTTGCTGCCGGATTGGCTTCTGCTCCGGCACTGCTATGGTGACTCCAATCCGTTCTGACGTATTGCGGCACGGCGCGGATACCGCATGGCAGGCGTCCGAAGCAAGCTGCTCGCTGTGGTGGACTCATACGCCTTCGCTCACCGGCGAACGCATAGGTTTAATCGGGCACTATACAGCTCATAACGACGACGCCGCGCGCCAGATCCTCGAATGTGCTTGCCGGGATCTCAGCGACCGCGGCTGCACCATCGCGATCGGCCCGATGGATGGAAGCACCTGGCGGAAATATCGATTTTTGACGCAGCGTGGGCCGCAAGCCGCCTTTTTTCTCGAGCCCGACAATCCGGACGAATGGCCCCTGCAATTCGCTGCCGCAGGCTTTGAGCCATTGGCAAATTACAGCTCTGCGCTCACGGATGGCCTCGAGCTGAACGATCCGCGCGCCGATCGAGTCGACGCCCGATTGCGCCGGGAAGGATTTCGGATCCGGCCGCTCGATGCAGCGCGATTCAATGACGAGTTGGGCCTGCTGTACCGCGTATCGCTCGCCGCGTTTGCCGAGAATTTTCTATATCAGCCGATCTCGGAGGAACAGTTTTACGAACTGTATCGGCCGATTCAGCCCTACATTCGGCCCGAGCTGGTTCTCATTGCCGAGCGCGAAGGCGATCCCGCCGCTTTCCTGTTCGCGATTCCGGATCGCAATCCCGAACATTTCATCATCAAGACGCTCGCGGCGCACCCACGTTATGCAGGGCGCGGATTGGGCACCGTCCTGATCCAGCATGTAAACCGCGCCGCATCCGTCTTAGGCTATCGGCGTGCGATTCATGCGCTCATGCACGAGACGAATCAATCGACGCGAATCAGCGCTCGGCAGGCGCATGTGTTTCGCCGCTATACGCTCTTCTCACGGCGCCTCGCATGAACATTGCCGCTGTGTTGTCAGAACGAGCGCGAGAAATGGGCGCCGCACCGGCGATTTGCCAACGTACGCAGCTCAGTTTCTCGGAATTGGAATCAGCGGTGGCGCGCTTCGCGGGTTTGCTTTGGGAGCAAGGCGCAAGACCTGGCGACGCCGCCCTAATTATTTGCCCGATGTCGCCGGCGTTGTACACGGCCTTGATCGGCTGCTTCCGCGCTGGAATGATCGCAATCTTTCTCGATCCGTCCGCCGGACGCGAGCACATCGAGCAATGCCTGGAGTTGATGCCTCCGCGAGTATTCATCGGCTCGCCTAAGGCGCATCTGCTGCGATTCGTCTCCCCGGCTTTGCGAAAAATTCCGCGAAAGATCGTGCTGGGAAAAAATCTGGGCGGCACCGCGCGACCGCTGCCCATCGAATCGGCAACGCCTTCACAAGCCGCCATGATCACATTCACGAGCGGCAGCACCGGACAGCCCAAGGCCGTAGCCCGCACACACGCTTTTCTTCTCGCTCAGCACGCTGTTTTGGCACGAGCGCTGGTTCTGACGCCGGGCCAATGCGATCTCACCGCGCTGCCCATTTTTGTTCTTGCCAATCTCGCCTCAGGTGTAACCAGCATCCTTCCGGACGCGGACCTTCGCAAGCCGGGAGCAATCGAACCTGAGCCGGTGTTGCAGCAGATCGAGCGATGGAAGATCACATCGGCCGTCGGATCACCCGCGTTTTTCGAACGGCTCCTGGAACCGGGCGAGAACATGCCTTCGCTGCAAAAGATATTTACGGGCGGCGCTCCTGTCTTCCCTGGCCTGCTCGATCGCTTAGCCGAGCGGAGCCCGCATGCCGCAATCACGGCAGTCTATGGCTCCACGGAAGCCGAGCCCATCGCAGAAATCGAACGCCGTGAAATTCACCCCGCTGATGTAGAACGCATGCGAAATGGCGAAGGTTTGCTAACAGGATTTCCGGTGCGGGAGATCGCCTGCCAGGTGCTTCAAAACGAAATCGTCGTGAGCGGCGATCACGTCTTGAAGGGATACTTGCATGGCCGCGGCGACGAGGAAACCAAATTCGCGATGGACGGCCGCATCTGGCATCGGACCGGCGATCTCGGCAAGTTCGATGAGCACGGTCGTTTGTGGCTCCTCGGAAGAGTCTCCGCGCGCATCGAAGACGCACTCGGAACTCTCTATCCGTTTACAGTCGAGTGCGCGGTATCGATGTTCCCGAGCGTGCGGCGATCGGCCGTCCTCAGCGTGAATGGCGCTCGTCTGCTTGCTTTAGACGCGGACACAATCCCCAAAGGTCTGCCGGAAGCGCTAAGCTGGGCCAGCATTTCCAGATTGCAGCTATGCAGAATTCCGGTCGATCGCCGCCACAACGCCAAGGTCGACTATCCGGCGCTCCGAAAAATGTTTCAATCGAGCTGAAGAGGCACGTAAATCAAGTGGTCGCTTCGCTCGATCAAGAGAACAACCGACTGCCCGGATTTCATCGCGTCCAATATCTGCCGCAATTGCGCCACGCCGCTCACGACTTGGCGATTCACCGAATAAATCACATCGCCTGTTTGCAGCGCCGGTCCGGTGTAAGGGACGTTGGACTTGCGGGCAGCGACCACCACGCCCGCCGGACGCCGCAGCTCCGGCATCAGTTGTAAAACCTGTTTTGTAATATCCAGTCCGACAATTCCTAATTCCGGCACAACATTTTTGACGGGATCGACGAGATCCGCGAGCGCATCCAGTTCCTCTCCGGATTCCTCTTCAGTCATCACTGGAACGTCGATCTGGCTCTCACCGCGCTGGACGCGAAGGGTCACCTTCGTTCCGGGAGAAAGCCGATAAATATTCGCTTCCAATTGATGCAAAGTTTGCATCGGTTTCCCGTTCATGCCGACGATCACATCGTCCACTTCCACGCCACCATGGGCGGCAGCGCCCTCCGGCTCGAGATCGGAAACGACAACACCATGGTCGGTGGGAAGCGAGAGCCCTTCCGCCATATCCGGTGTGATCGTCTGGCCCACCAAGCCCAATTGCGCCCGGTGAACATGACCTTTCGTTTTGAGCTGTGTGTAGACCTCGCGAGCAATGGAGCTAGGGATGGCAAAACCGATCCCTTCACTACCGCCGGATTGGGTCAGGATGAGCGTGTTGATTCCGACAACTTTTCCATCCGTATCGACGAGCGGCCCGCCACTATTGCCGGGATTGATCGGCGCATCCGTTTGGATGTAGACCATGGCTTCGTCGGGTTTGATCTGGCGGGAAATGGCGCTCACCACGCCCATACTCACTGAATTGTCCAGGCCGAGCGGATTGCCGAGAGCCATTACGATCTGCCCCTGCTTGAGGGTATCCGAATCGCCAAACGTCAGATACGGAAGATTGGTTTTGTCGATTTTGATGACCGCAAGATCGGTATCGCGATCAAGGCCCACAAGCGTTCCGGCGATTGGCCTGTTCATAGAGCGATCGCCTTGCTCGCGCGCCTCAGCCTCGGCCCTTACGTTCAACTGCACCTTTACGGTATGCGCGCCTTTTACGACGTGGGCGTTCGTCAAGATGTAGCCGTCCGGGCTCAAGATCATTCCCGATCCGCTGCTATTTTCGGCCGTCAACAGCTCCGTGCTGCTATCGGAATTCTCCGCCGGCACGTAGCTTCGGACAAAGATCTGCACAACCGCGCGCCCGCAGCGCTGTGAAATTTCTTCGAGCGATCCGCTCAATTCTTTGAGCACGTCCATTTTTTGCGGGCTGGGTTGAGTGGACTGTCGCGCAGGCGCTTGCGTGGCGCAAACCGGCACAGCCAAACCGCTTAGCGCCACGAGCAAAGTCAACAGCCTTAAATTAGAATTCACCAATTCTCCTAGTTTGAATATTGGATGCACCAGCGGGCAACTTGAATTCGAGACAATTGTTAACCTCTAACTTTGGCCCAGCGCCCACCTACTACTTTCGCGGCATCTTCGCATGTCGCTCTCGGTATTTTGTTCAGCCGACTCACCGGTCTCGCCCGGGAAAGGGCCATTGGCCACTATTTTGGCGTCAATTCGATCGTCGCCGACGCCCTCCGCCAGGCGATTCGCATTCCGAACTTACTTAACAATCTCTTCGGCGAAGGCGTCCTTTCGGCGTCCTTTGTTACCGTCTATGCCAAGCTTCGCGCCACGAGCCGTGAAATCGAGGCGCGCCGGCTGGCGGCCGAGACCGGTGGCCACTACGTCGAAGGCTGGGATTTCG
>Ga0081455_10007528_pt1 | contig 11453 bp, 9 predicted proteins | sample TabmetS3T2R1_FD_70207 | JGI IMG/M metagenome (GOLD analysis project Ga0081455, IMG submission 70207) | Tabebuia heterophylla rhizosphere microbial communities from the University of Puerto Rico - S3T2R1 | ecosystem: Host-associated > Plants > Roots > Rhizosphere ...
TAGTCGCCACTCGGCTCCGGGGCGCTCATGTGGAAGGCGTCGGCGGTGAGGGACTCAGCTTTGACCTGCAGGACTTTCGGCATGGCAACGTTCCTTTTTCTCAGCTGTAGCTGATTGTGTTCCTGACCGGTTTCTACAGAGGTATATGCCTGACTCTGGCTCGTCAGCTAGCGATCACCCTCACGGTAGCCCAGCACTATCACCTCGCTGGCACCTGGCAAGGTGGCCCGTGTGAGCTTCAGCACGGTCTCGCTCATGGCCCTCACCGGCACCGTCTCCTTGATAAATTGGATGAAGAGCCGCGCATGTTCGGGAAAATCGTAGTGCATGGGGAGCACAAGCGCAGGTTTTAGTTGCGTGATTGTCACGGCGATCTGATCATATGCCAGCGTCCACTGCCCGTCGATCGGGATCATCAGGACATCGGGGCGGCCGAGGCGTTGCCGTTGTGCCTCATTCAATGGCTGCCTGAGATTGCCTAAATGCACGATGCAGAGGCCTTCCGTGCGAAACACGAAAATCGTATTCTGCACTGGGATGTCGATGGCATTGCCGCCGGAGCTTGGCAAGCTTTTGATGGAAAGATCGCCGACGATGACATTGACCTCGATCCATTCCCCCTCGGGTGTTCGCCCCCGCAACACCCGGGCGCTACCGGGAACTGACCGCGCTTGATTATGGGTGGGATGCTCATTACTAATGGTAACTATATCTGGCACCGTGGAGAATGCATGCCGGGGGTGTGGGTCCGTCAGTGCTGCGGTGCCTCCCGGCGTGGTGAGCAGAAAGCTGGAGTGTCCAAGCCACCGAATCGTCACCAGACGCGGGGTCGTGTCCAGGTTGCTGGCCGCCACCGGAATGGCGCGCGGGTTTGACCCAGACCCGCGCACGAATCCAGGCTCGCATAGACTCTCAGCCGCCATGGCGAGGCCGGCGAGGCTGATGAATGCGAGGATGATCAGCCCGGCTAAGTGCAGGGAACAGATCCTCTGAGTGCGAACAACGCTCCCTGGCCTAGGTACGTGCCTTGATAACCGATACCCCGCTCCTCTTTCTCCTATATATTCAGAGATGGTTGGGCTGCCGTTCATGGCTTGTCCGCTTCAGTTTGGTTGACCTGACGAATACGTGCGGCCTTCTCGTTCCTCTCCTCTGTCAACTTGCGTTTCTCATCAATGAACTTGTCGCGAAGCTGTTCGATCACCGGCACAACCTCAGCCGGCGGGTAATGCATCAGCAGCTGTCGCATCTCGGTTTGGAGCATCACATCCTTTTCGGCGATTTTGGCATTATACTCCCGTTCAATCTCGGCCAATTGCTCACGCTGTGCGTCGGTGAGGGCCAGGCCCTCATCACGAATCGCTTTACGGACGTGATCGGTGCGTTCGAGCGCTAACTCCAGAGCACTTTTCATGCCTTCGGCCATGATGATATTCTCCTTCTAGGGACGAAAGATTCGAACGCGTCGCTGCGGCTCAGCTCCCCAGCTTTCCGAGCGCAGTCCGTACTTGGCGGCCAGGGCGTGCTGTAGGCGCCGAATGTACCGCCGCTGCGGATACAGTTCAGCAGCCTCATCGCCTGCCAGGACGCGATAGATACCCTCCTCAGCTTCTTGCACGGCTTTGGCTTCTTCGGAGGGGCGTTGATATCGTGCCGGGAAAATGTCGCGAAGCGTGCTTAAGATCTGGGCGTATGTATTACTTTTCACGACATAGCAGGGGATGTTGGCGGTCAGCAATTCGTGCATGCGGCCCTCCTGACGGCGCGAATGCGCCTTAAGATAAAGGATCGCATCGGCCTCACGAAAATCCCGCGTCAGCGTGGCCTCCATCCCCAATTCCTGGAGACCCCGTTCAAGGCGACGACGGTCGACACCGTACGGGTACAAGCGCATCTTCTGCAGCGGGGGAGCAGCGGCTTCCTGAGCGGCAGCTGGCGGATGCAGGTCCGCAGGCGCTACGGCCACAGGCTCCGCGCCATCCTGTGCTGGCTGAATGACCTCGATGGTGCCCTCGGGTGTTTGAATGCGGATCTCCGGCTTGGGTGCCATGCCGCGCAAGGTTTGGTCCACTGCCGCAGCGACCTCATGGTGCACGGCCAGCTTCTCGACTTCGAGGATTTCGATCACCACCTCGAAGGTGGGTGGTGCCTTGCGTTCCAGCACGGTCTTCTGCGTCTTGCGGCGGCGGGCCTCTTCATCGCTAAGAGTGACCGCCTGAATACCGCCGATGATATCCGACAGGGTGGGATTCAACAGCAGGCGATCAAGCGTATTGCCGTGGGCGGTTGCCACCAGTTGTACGCCACGCTCAGCGATCGTGCGGGCCGCAAAGGCATCCTCCTGGGTGCCGATCTCATCGATGACAATCACTTCTGGCATGTGGTTTTCCACCGCCTCGATCATCAGCGCATGCTGCAGCTCAGGGGCGGGCACTTGCATTCGACGTGCCCTACCAATGCCTGGATGGGGAATGTCTCCATCGCCTGCGATTTCATTGGACGTATCGACAACGATCACCCGCTTTCCAAACTCTTCGCTCAGGACGCGTGCCACCTCCCGACATTTGGTCGTCTTCCCGACACCCGGCCGACCCAGCAGCAGGACGCTCTTGCCACTTTCCACCACATCACGAATGATATCGATGGTGCCATATACAGCCCGCCCCACCCGGCATGTCAGCCCGACGATGGCCCCACGGCGATTGCGGATAGCTGAGATGCGATGTAGCGTGCGCTCGATCCCCGCACGGTTATCCTTGCCAAAGGCTCCCACCCGACGCGTGACATACTCGAGATCCTCCGGTGTAGCCAGACGAGAGGGCATCACCTGGGATTTGGCGGGATAGCGTGCCTCAGGAGCACGGCCGAGATCGCAGATGATTTCAAGAAGATTCTCGATCTCGTTCTGGCGCTCTAGCCACTCACGGATATCCGGAGGAAGAATGTCAAGCAATAAATCGATATCATCCGTGATCGATTCATGCTGGCTGGCATGGGGTGTGGTCATGAACCATCTCCAGGTCTAGCCGGGCTCCATTTGTCGTCGCCGTCGCTTTTGGCTGGGCCGCGGGAAAAGCCCCTTGGAAACGGGGCGGGTTTTCCGTATACTGAAGCCGCCTTCACGGTTTTTGCTAGCCGCCAGACGCCGCCAACCGGTTGCCATAGCGCGGCGTCGGCATGCATCGCCGGCGAGGTCGTGACAGCTGATCAGCCGTGCTGTGGAACGGCTAGCCGAGGGCATCGGGATCATCATACGGCCCGTTACTTTGACCAGTGGCGGCGCTATACCACGTCACCGCAACTCATCAATCCCCTGTATCGCAGGACCGGGCACTTCGTATGCTCGATCGAGAAAAGCTGGTCGAGGCTGTCGAAAATCTCCGCACCAAACTTATCCGCCTGGCCATCCTTCTTGGGGCGTTGACCGCCTTAGGCTATTGGCAGGCCCCCCTGATCGCCACTCTCTTACAGCAGCCCAATGCGGTGCCTTTGGTTTACTATGCCCCCGGAGAGGCCTTCCTGACCAACGTGAAGCTGGGATTTCGCGCGGCTGTTTTCATCCTAGCACCGGTCATCTTCTTCCTCATCTGGGATGCTTTTGCGTTTTATGTCACCCCTTATAGCCGCCGTTATGCCGTGCCGGTTGTGGTCGCCGCCTCGTTTTTGTTCATCGGTGGAGCCTATCTCTGCTATGCCTTGGTCCTGCCGTTTGGCTTGACCTTCCTAATGCGCTTTGGTGACCAGGTGGCCGAGCCACAACTCTCGGTCGAGCGGTATTTCTCCTTCGTGCTGATGATGTCCTTCGCCTTCGGCGTCTTCTTCGAGATGCCGTTGATCATGCTGCTCTTGGGCAAGGCAGGCATCGTCAATGCGCCAATGCTCAGTCGCTATAGGCGTTACGCCATCCTGGCGATCGTGACCGCTGCGGCGATTATTACACCGACGACGGATGCCTACACGCTTACCCTCCTGGCGGGACCATTGATGATTTTGTATGAAGTGAGCATCCTCCTCGTGCGCTGGTTCGGCAAAGGCGAGCGATCCTAGATCCCCACCTTCGTCCTTGGCGACGTCTGAGAAGGTTAAATGAACAAAGGTGCCATGACCAAGGTAATGGTACTAAGTAATTTGATCAAGACATGCAGCGAAGGCCCAGCGGTGTCCTTGAAGGGATCGCCGACGGTATCCCCAACCACGGCGGCCTTATGTGTCTCCGAGCCCTTGCCACCATAGACGCCGCTTTCGATGTATTTCTTGGCATTGTCCCATGCCCCACCACCGTTATTCATCAGCGTTGCCAACAGAATGCCGGTAATGGTGCCGACCATCAGTAGCGCTGCAACCGCCTCGGCTCGTAGGATCAGACCGACGGCGACCGGCATACCTACCGCTAGCAGCCCGGGCATGACCATCTCGCGCAACGCCCCAGCCGTCACGATATCGACACAACGCGCATAGTCGGGTTTCATCTCGCCAAGCATGATGCCAGCGTTTTCACGGAATTGGCGCCGCACCTCGTTGATCACGTAATAGGCGGCTCGGCCAACGGCGCGAATCGCCAGAGCGCTGAACAGAAAGACCAGCATCGCCCCTAACAGGCCACCAATAAAGACGTGAATTTTGGCCAGATTCACGACGGCGAACACTTGCCCCGTCAGGTTGGTAACTTCATCCATATAAGCCGAGAACAACAGAAAGGCCGCCAGCGCTGCGCTGCCGATAGCGTAACCTTTGGTCAGCGCCTTCGTGGTGTTACCGACGGCATCCAACCGATCGGTCTTCTTGCGAACCTCCTCATCCGACTGGGACATTTCGATAATGCCGCCAGCGTTGTCGGTGATGGGACCGAACGTATCCATGGCAAGAATATAGCCGCAGGTAGCCAGCATGCCCATGGTCGCAAGCGCCGTACCATAGAGGCCACCGATGGGATGTCCCTGCGCATCGGTCACCCCACTCCAAATGCCACAATAGTAGGAAAACATCAGCGCCATGGAGATGATCAGCGTCGGCAACGCCGTACATTCGAGACCCACGGCAAAGCCAGTGATAATTGTGGTGGCCGGACCGGTCTGCGAGGATTCGGCGATGGAGCGCACCGGACGGTAGCGAGATTCCGTGTAGTACTCCGTGATGTAGACGAAGAGCAGACTGGTGATGATGCCGGTCAGTCCTGCCAGGAAAAACCAGAACCAATAGTCCCCGAGCATCTGCCAGGTGGCCAGCAAGAACCCAACGGTTGCCAAGCCGGTGGCGACGTAGTAGCCGCGGTTCAGCGATGCCATGGGGTCTTCATCCTCTGCCCCGCGCACCGTCATGATACCGATAATGCTGGCGATTAGACCGAGCGCCCGCGCCACCAGGGGGAACATGATCCCCTGGATGCCAAAGGTGGGAAATAACGCCACGCCGAGGATCATGGCCCCGATGTTTTCGGCTGCGGTGGATTCAAACAGGTCGGCGCCGCGCCCGGCGCAATCGCCGACGTTGTCGCCAACCAGATCGGCGATTACCGCCGGATTGCGAGGATCGTCTTCGGGAATGCCAGCTTCGACTTTGCCCACCAAGTCGGCGCCGACGTCGGCGGCTTTGGTATAAATGCCACCCCCGAGCTGAGCGAATAAGGCGACAAAACTCGCCCCGAAACCGTAGCCGACGATCAGGAAGGGAACCTTTTGCGGATCGCTCATGCCGCCATAGAGGTAATACAATCCTCCGACCCCAAGCAAGCTCAGGGCCACGACGGTCACGCCCGAGACTGCCCCGCCGCGCAGGGCGATCACCAGAGCTTGACCAATGCTGGTGCGGGCGGCGTGCGCCGTGCGGACGTTGGCGCGGATCGAAATGTACATCCCGATATACCCCGAGAGCGCCGAGCATACAGCCCCCAGGACGAAGGCAAATGTCATCTTGACGCTGGTGTCCCAGTCTTTCAAGAACCCATAGACGATGAACATCAGCACCGCTAAACCCAAGGTCATCAGACCAATGGTCCGGTATTGCCGCTTCAAGAATGCCTCCGCCCCTTCCCGAATGGCGGCCGCGATCTGTTGCATTTCCACGGTTCCAGTGCCTTGCTGCAACACATATTTGGCCAGATATCCTGCGAAGATGAGGGCGACCACACTGACCAGCAAACTGAACACCATACGATTTCCCCTTTCACTGTGGCTCAGGTTACCGTGGCTCCCGGTGGGATGAGCCATGAGCTGCATCACGCTTATCGTTTGGAATCATCGAGCCACACAGGCATACGGGCGTCAGCTCATGTCTCTCCTTTCGAACCAATCTGTGGCGGCCATGACCGCTCTCGTCCGACCAACCTCAACCGAGGGCAGTCGAGGGCCGCAAGGCCTTGTATATATGCGTATAGATTGATAAGGAGAGGGGAAGTACGCGGCGATGTTTAAGGCAAGAATAATCGTAGGTGCTCGAGCGTTGCCCACCCCAAGCCCTTTCTCGTGTCTACGGAGGAGCATCCGGCTAGACGGGCATTACACCATGGCGCTTGCGTGGATTGGTGACATGCTTGGACGCATAGACTGCAAAGCGGTTGATGAGCTCCTCTCGCAACCGGGATGGCGGGATGATCGCATCGACGATCAGACGCGACGCGAGTTTATAGAGATCAATATCCCGACGATACTCCTCCCGACGCTCACGGATGAAATGCTCGCGCTCCTCGCCCTGTAACTCCATGATCTTATTGTAGTATACTGCATTCACAGCCGCTTCGGGCCCCATCACGGCGATATACGCTGTCGGCAGGGCCAGGGTCGCATCCACACCGTATGCCGGCCCACACATCGCATAGAGACCTGCCCCGTAAACTTTGCGGACGATGACAGAGATCTTCGGAACAGTAGCTTCAGAGACGGCGTAGATCATCTTCGCGCCGTGGCGAATAATCCCCTGACGTTCCACCTTGCTGCCGATCATAAATCCCGGCACGTCAGCCAAAAAAAGCAATGGAATATGAAAGGCATCGCATAGGGCAATGAACCGGGCGCCCTTATCCGCTGAGTCGACAAACAACACGCCTCCCTTAACCTTCGGCTGGCTGGCAACAATCCCCACCACACGTCCGCCAAGACGGGCCAGCCCGGTAATCAATTCTTTTGCAAACAAGGCCTTGATTTCCAGGAAGGAATTGGCATCGACGAGGTGTTCGATGAGCTCGAACATGTCAAACGGCACATTCTGGTTGGTCGGGATGATCTGTGCCAGGTCCTCCGGGTTTTTGGCGGCGTCGATCGTCGGGACCACCTCTGGCTGGCTATCGCAGTGGTCCGGGAAATACTGTAGGTAGCGCCTGGCTGCGTCGATGGCTTCCTCATCGCGCTGCACGAGCATATCCCCGCATCCGGATATTTCGCAATGCATGCGCGCGCCGCCCATGTCCTCCAGGGTGGTTTTCTCCCCGATGACCATTTCAGCCATACGCGGTGAGCCCAAATACATGCTGGCGTGGCCTTCGACCATGACCACAAGATCGCAAAAGGCTGGGATGTATGCGCCGCCAGCGGCAGAGGGCCCAAACAGCAGGCAGACTTGCGGCACCAAGCCGGAGAGCATCACCTCATTGTAGAAAATCCGGCCGGCGTGGCGGCGGCCCGGGAACATCTCGACCTGGTGGGTAATGCGGGCACCAGCAGAATCGACCAGATAGAGCAATGGGATGCGCAGGTTCGCAGCGATTTCTTGAATGCGCAGGATCTTCTCCACCGTTTTCGGTCCCCACGAACCCGCCTTCACGGTTGGATCATTTGCCATATAGCAAATGGTGCGGCCATGAATCTTGCCCATACCAGTGATCACGGCATCGGCAGGATTGCCTTCGTCCGCAGCGTCGGCGAAGATCCCATCCTCCACGCCATAGCCTGGGTCCAGGAGACGTGCCAGGCGCTCACGCGCCAACATCCGACCCTCAGCTTTGGCGCGCTGCCGGTAGCGTTCGGGGCCCCCCTGCTTGATCTGCTCGATTTTTGCCAGTACCTCCTCGTCAGGATTCATGGCTGGCTCCCTTGTGGCCTCAGCGTCACTCCAGTTCGAGCAGGATGCTCTCCTCGTCGACAAATGCTCCTTCGCTCACCTTCACTGCCTTCACCCTGCCGCTCACCTCTGCTTGGACGGCGATTTCCATCTTCATCGATTCCAGGATTACGACGTCTTGTCCTGACGTCACCGCCTCCCCAGCCTGCACTAGCACCCGAGAGACGGTTCCCGCCATCGGTGCGATGATCACGTGCATGCATGCCATCCTCTCTTGCCCCGGCTTACCCCCTTGGGCAGCATAGAGCCCAGCACCGCGGCGTACTGTCTCAGACGTGAGGTCTGCAAGGAAACTGCCCCCCCACTGATGTCTGCGTGACGAATTCTCGTTCCCCGTTGACAGGACCGCATGCTTTGGGTAATAAGGAGTACTGTTATCGGGGAGGCAAGATTCGAAAGGTGCATAGAAAGCGCCACTGTCAGCCTATGAGTGTTAAGTGCCTCAATTATAGTGGTCCACTCCCTACAATTCAAGAGTGTGACGACTCGACGCTGTGCCATCAGCAGTATCTGGCAGGGGGCCAAAACCTGAATGCATTCGACATGTGTAGTTCTAGGCCTGGCACTCTTTGGCAGCGCATCGTTGAGCCTGGTATTCACCGGCTGTAGTGGTCCACAGATGCAGCAGACAGACGTCAATGGCGCGTGGGCGCCCTCACAACCACCGACAAGCATCGGCGAGAGGCAGCTTGGCCCCTTGCTCGTCAAGCTCTCTCAACTACAAAAGGTTTCCCAGGAATCGTTAGATGCCGCCAAATTAGTCGGGACTCCTGACCATGAGCTGACAGCGGCAGGGCAAGACTATGCGTTGGCTGAACAGTTGCTACACGATGGCCAAGCTGCCTACATGGCGAAGCAGTATGAACTTAGTTGGAACAGATTGCGAGCTGCCGATGCGGCCTTTCGGCGCGCTGAAGAGGCTGCCGTACGAGCCGGTCTCGGACAGCTTGAACACGAACTGGCAGCGGACTACGGGCGCCTCCTGAACTCGGACGCTCGCAGTGGGCGTCATATCGTTGGCGCTGCGCGCGTTAGTCAAGGAAGCATCACCCTCCGAGATGGAGCTGGAACACACTTCCAGGTGATCGGCAAGGCACAAGCCGGTGACACGCTGACGATCCTTGCGGAGGTGGGAGAGTGGTATCGGGTCAGGACGGGAACAGGATTGGTTGGTTGGGTGTCAAAGATATTGGTGACACGAATGCAGAGCCCTTAAACAGGGCGGTGGCGATCTAGGGATATGACCCTGGATAACCCTTGACAGAAATATCTCTTGGGTATATATATACTCTGTTAAACAGCAGAAGATCCCCCGGCCTTCGAGGGCAAAGCAGTGCAATCGAAGCGACATCATCATTCAACACTGCCTCAATGCACGCATGCCTTATAGCTCAATGCGTTCTTTCTCGCCGGCTAGTGGCTAACCACACGCTCCTATCCTAAGGATCTTATCAATACGGCTAGCAATGGCATGCCAAAGCAGGCAAGGGTCATGAAGATAAGTCTCCCTGGAGGTCATGCGACACGACATGACAATTAAGAGGGAAGTGAGAACATCCATGAGACAAAGTAAAACCAAAGTGACGCGGCGGAAACGCCTCGCACCTCGCCTCAACGCGAAGGCTGTGGCTCTTCCACCTCCAGAGGAGCCACAGGAACTGCCGCTCGATCTTTTCCTGGAAGATGATGATCTCGGGGCTCCCATAGACGAAGCTGCTGAAGTAGATACGCGGTGGGACAACCTGGACGTCCCAGGGGAGGAAATCGATGATCTCATGCCCGATACTCCGGCGCTCCAGGAGCTTCGGGAAGGCGAGGGTGACCTGGAGGACGAGAACACCGCCAGTGGGGTGGATAATCCGGTTCTCTTGTATCTTCAAGAAGCTGGTACTGTCCCCCTCCTGAAACCAGAAGATGAAGTGCGCATCGCGAAGCAGATTGTGGCGTTGAAGGCCCGACTGCGGGAGGTTGTGCAGGAATATGGTCCCCAGTTGCCCGAAGCCCTATCGGCCGAGACGACCACCCCCACCGAGGCTGAAGATTGGGTGACCGAAGTGGTCCGCGAGGTTCGCAGCTGGGTCAGTCGAATTGGGCATGGGGAAGAAGCTGGAGTGCAACGTGACGTACGGTTGCCCCCCAAGAAAATCCTACAGTTATGGACTGCAATGCAGTATGTGCTGGCCGAGCTGGATGAGACTAAAGGCTCGATGGTCAATGCCAATCTGCGATTGGTTGTGGCGATCGCGAAGAAATATATCAATCGTGGTCTTCCGTTGCTCGACCTCATCCAGGAAGGCAATATCGGGCTCATGCGTGCGGTGGAAAAATTCGATCACCGGCTTGGGTTCCGCTTCAGCACTTATGCCAGTTGGTGGATTCGGCAGGCGATCGCCAGGGCGATCGCTGAGCAGGCGCGTACGGTGCGGATGCCCGTGCACGTGAGTGAGAGCATGGGACGTCTGAAACGAATGGCCAACAATCTCCGCAAGGACCTGGAGCGCGAACCAACGGCGCAGGAGCTGGCCGATGCATTGCAGCTCTCGATCGAGAAAATTCGCACCATGCAGGCGAGCGCGAAGCCGATGCTGTCGTTGGAAACCCCTATTGCTGATGGGCAAAGCCGCTTAGGCGATTTCATCCCCGACCGCACGTTCATTAGCCCCGTGGCTGCGGCCATCGAGGAGGAATTGAACGAATACCTGAATAGCTGCTTGCAGGCCCTCTCGCCCAGGGAAGAGTTCATTCTGCGTGCACGGTTTGGTCTTGGAAACGTGGAGGTCCGCACCCTCGAGGAAATCGGGAAAGAGCTGAAGCTTAGCCGCGAGCGAGTGCGGCAAATCGAAGCTCGGGCTCTTGAGAAACTCCGACATCCCTCCAGAAATCGACGCTTGCGCGGCTTTCTCGAAAACTGAGGTTGATTTCCCTAGGGGTCCCCTTGTCAGGCTTCGCACCTCCTACGGTCCCTTCTCCCCGAGACGGAAGGGACCGTCGTTTCCCCGAAATAGCCTTGATCCCCCTGTTGACCTTGATGCGCTGAGCTAGCCTCTGCCTGCGACCTGCCGGCGGTCTGACATGAGTCGTGGTAGGTTCGAGCCTTGCCGCGTGAGAGCAGCTACATACCGCTCGGTGCTATGCCGGCAATTCGGGGACAGTTCGACAGCAGCCGATCGGCAGGCCACCGCAACGCCGGTGCTTGCCGATCGGCTGCTCATTGCCCAGGGGGGTGTGGAGTGTGGAAGGATTATGCTTCCTGAAGCGCCGCAGCCTGATGGCCCGGCACGATGGAGCGAATCGTCAGGTTTGGGGCAATGGCTACCCCTTCATCGTGGTCATACATGGCGATCGTTTCCCAGGGACAGTATTGCACGCAAAGCGTGCAACCAATGCACCGATCCAAATCT
>Ga0081455_10007529_pt1 | contig 11452 bp, 12 predicted proteins | sample TabmetS3T2R1_FD_70207 | JGI IMG/M metagenome (GOLD analysis project Ga0081455, IMG submission 70207) | Tabebuia heterophylla rhizosphere microbial communities from the University of Puerto Rico - S3T2R1 | ecosystem: Host-associated > Plants > Roots > Rhizosphere ...
CGGGTGCAGGAACGGGTCACCCGGACCCCCTGGTGGGGCCTGCCGGAGCCGGCTACTCCCCCGTGCGGCGAACCAGCCGGCCTCGCCCGCCACCGGAGGTGGCTCGGCTTGGTCGCCGTTCCTGCCGCGCATCGAGACGACGCCACACACAGACTGGAAACCCGTCAACCAAACGAAAGGGAGGGCGATCGAACAACCTCGCCGCGAAGTAGCCGGCGCCGGCCCGGCCCCCACCGGGGGTCCGGGTGACCCGTTCCTGCCAACCAACCCAATGCCGACACGCGCTCGGATTGGGAACTCCTGTTCGGGTTGCCGAAGGGCGGCCGGTCGTGGTCAGAGGACCCCCGGTGGGGGCCGGGCCGGCGCCGGCTACTTCGGAACGATGATCATGTACGTCGCGCGGCCGACCGCGAGGAGCTTGCCGGACGCGTCGGTGATCGTGGCCTCCCCGAACGCGATGGTGCGGCCGCGCCGGATGATCCGCCCCTCCGCGAAGACGTCGCCGGTGCCGGCGCCGAGGAAGCTCACGTTGAGGTCGAGCGTGGTTTGGCCAATGCCGCCCGCCGCGGCCTCGTGCATCGTCGAGAGCGCGCCGCCCACCGAGATATCTGTCAAAGCGGCAAACACGCCGCCGTGCACCGGCGCGCCGGGCGCGTTGCGCAGATCGTCGCGCGCCGGCACGCGCAGCCGCACGCGCCCTTCGCCCGCTTCCACCACCTCCACGCCCAGGTACCGCCAGAAGGAGTTGTCGCGGGCCCGGGCGCGCACGCGCTCCAGCAGGTCGTCGGTCATGGTCTCCCGCGGGGCATGTCGGGCTGCACCGCTTCGTCCAGGGTCAGCCGCGGCCGGCCGACGAACGGCTCGCGCCGCACCGGGCAGCTGTCGAGATCGCACATGCGGCAGTAGATGCGGTGGCAGGGGTCAGTGTGCAGGACCATCTCGCCCTCGACCCCCAGCTCCTTCATCACCCGCTCGGCGAGATCCTCGGCCAGCTCGTGCGAGCGCTCCACCGTCCAGAACTCGGGCACGACCAGATGCGCGTCGACGTGGTGGAAGCGCCCGGCCCGGATCGCGCGGAGATGGTGGACGCGGATCACCCCCTGGCCCAGGTGCGGATCGAGCACCGCCAGCAGCCGGTCCAGCAGCGCGGTGTCCTCCTCGTCCAGGAGCCCGGCCGACGCCTGGCGGACCACGCGCACGCCGGTCCACATGAGATTCAACGCGACCACGAGGGCCACCACCGGATCGAGCCAGGTGACGCCGGTCAGCCGCACCAGCAGCAGGCCGACCACGACGCCCGCGCTCGTGTAGAAATCGGCGAGGACGTGGCGGCCGTCGGCCACCAGGGTGAGCGAGTCGTAGCGACGGCCGGTACGCACCAGGAAGAAGCCGAGAACCAGGTTCACGAGCCCGGCGCCCAGCACCACCGCCATGCCCACGTCCAGATCTCGCAGCTCCACGCCGCCCAGCAGGCTCTGAACCACCTCGTAGATGATCAGCACCGCCGCGAACGCGATGAGGCCGCCCTCGAACGCGGCGCTGAGGAATTCCATCTTGCCGTGCCCGTAGGGATGGTTGCGGTCGGCGGGACGGCCCGCGAAGATCAGCGCCGCGATGGCGAAGCCGGCCGCGACCACGTTGACGATGGACTCGAGCGCATCGGAGAGGATCGCGGTGGAGCCGGTGAGGCGATAGGCCTGGAACTTCGCGGCGAGCAGGCCGATCGACACCACCAGCGAGATCGCCATGGCGACGAGCCGCATCCGATCGTCTCCGGTGGCCGACCGCATGGGCAGATGATACCTGCGCTCTTCGCGATTTGGAGCGCGGCGTATCATGAGGCTGTAAGGCAACCCTCACTCGAACAGGAGCGCCCGATGATCGTCCCGCGTCCGGCCGCGGAGCGCGGCCACTTCGACCACGGCTGGCTCGACACCCGGCACACCTTCTCCTTCGCGGGCTACCACGATCCCGCCCACATGGGCTTCCGCTCGCTGCGGGTCATCAACGAGGACCGGGTCGCGCCGGGAAAAGGGTTCGGCGCCCATTCCCACCGCGACATGGAGATCATCACCTATGTGCTGGAGGGCGCCCTCGCGCACGCCGACAGCACCGGGACGCGCTCGACGATCGTGCCGGGCGAGGTGCAGCGCATGAGCGCGGGCACCGGCATCACCCACAGCGAGTTCAACGCGCGCCCGGACGAGCCGGTGCACTTCCTCCAGATCTGGCTCCTGCCGGAGCGCAGCGGGCTCGCCCCCGGCTACGAGCAGAAGGCGATCCCTTCGCTGAACGAGCGCGGGGTGCTGCGGCTCGTCGCCTCGCGCGACGGCCGCGACGGCACGGTGACGATCCACCAGGACGTCGATCTCTACGCCTCGCGGCTGGCGCCCGGGGAGCGGGTGAAGCACGCGGTCGCGGACGGGCGGCACGCGTGGCTCCAGATGGTGCGGGGACGGGTCGATCTCAACGGCACCGCGCTGGCGGCGGGCGACGGCGCGGCGGTCAGCGGGGAGGGCGCGCTGGAGATGGTCGCGCTCGAGCCCTCGCACTTCCTCCTGTTCGACCTGGCCTGACGGCGCCCCTCACCCTGCCCTCTCCCCAGAGGGGAGAGGGTGATGAGGGCGAAACTCGTCGGCCGCCCTCCCTCTCCCCTTTGGGGAGAGGGCAGGTGAGGGGTGGTTCGGGGTGAGGGGCCTACCCCGCCTGCCCGAGCTGCTGCCGCACGAACTGCTTGCCGTCGAACTCCTCGGCCACGCGGTTGTCGTTGTCCAGGATCGCGGCCGCGTCGACCTCGGCGAACTCCATCACGCCCATGTCCTCGTAGGCGCGCCGCACCCGGCTGCCCCAGAGCCCGATGTCCTTCACGGTGGGGACGATCCTCGTGAACAACCGCCGCCGGAACTGCTTCATGGGGTCCGACTGGTCCACCGCCGCCACGCACTCCTTGACCGGCAGGCCCAGGTTCTCCCAGACCTCCTTCTGGTCGAAGCGATCGCGCATGTGGTAGCAGGCCTCGACCACGAACTCCTCGCGCTCGTCGCGCTCGGCGTCGGTCAGCTGCGGATAGTAGTCGCGCAGGGCCAGCCGCCCGAAGGCCACGTGGCGCGCCTCGTCCTGCATGACGTAGGCGTTCACCGCCGCGCACAGCGGGTTGGTGGAGTTGTCACGGATGCGCTGGAAGGCAGCCAGCGCCAGGCCTTCGATGAGGATCTGCATGCCGAGGTAGGTCATGTCCCAGCGCCGGTCGGTGATGGTGGCCTCGAGCAGCTTGGCCAGCGTCGGGGTGATCGGGTACGCGAGCTTGAACTTCTCGTGCAGCAGCCGAGAGTAGGCCTCCACGTGGCGCGCCTCGTCCATCACCTGCGTCGCCGCGTAGAACTTCGACTCGTAGGAGGGCACGGTCTGCACGATGCGGGCGGTGGCGATCAGCGCGCCCTGCTCGCCGTGCATGAACTGCGACAGCGAATGCGCCTGCAGGTTGCGCCGGATGTGGACGCGCTCCTTCTCGTCGAGGCTGTTCCAGAGATCGGTGCCGTAGATCGCGATGGTGCGGTCCGACATGCCCATCGGGTTGTCCGGGTCGATGTCCTGCGACCAGTCGAGCCGCTCCGCCGCGTCCCACTGCTGCTTCTTGCCCTTGGCGTAGAGCCGCAGCAGATCCTCGCTGCCGTCCTCGTACTCCCAGCTGAACGACGTCGTGGTCTCGCCGTTCACCTTCCACTGGGTCTGCTCGACGGGTAGCCGGTACAGGAATTGACTCGACATCGTGCTCTCCTTCCACCAGGTCTGGCTCGAGGGCCCGGGGTTATCTGGCTTGCCGGGCAGGATACCACAATGAACCACGGTTCAGACGGCCGTCGAGGCCCCCTTCGATTGCTCTACCGGCCCCGCAGATCGAGCGGCACCGCCTCCGCGACCTGCGCCTCCCGCGCGTGGCGGGCGATGGCCCCGCGCACCGCGTCCGGGGTGCGGAAGAGCACGCCGACCGCGATCACTACCAGTGCGCCGATCATCGCCCACCAGGTGAACGACACCTCGGGGATCCACGCGGGCTGGCGGAAGGTCGGCTCCCAGCCGAGCCACGGCGCGATGCCGTTCAGCATCGTCACCGCCAGCTTGCCCACCACCACCGTGGCGACGAGGCCGGCGGTGATCGCGAGCATGTTGCCGCGGTCCGAGCCGCGCCCGGTGGTGAGCATGCCGATCAGGAACACGCCCAGCATGGGCCCCAGGATGAAGCCGGCGACCCCGAGCACCACCGGAATGATGCGCAGGTCCGGGCTCGTCACCTTCGCGTAGGCGAACCCGCCCGCGATCGCCACCATCAGCGCGGCGAAGAGCACGGTGAACCAGCGGGCCGCGCGCACGTAGTGCGTCTCGCTCTGGCCGGGCCGCCACCGGATGTACCAGTCGTTGGTGGCGCTGGTGGCGAGCGCGTTGAGCGCCGCCGAGAACGACCCCATGGCGGTGGCGAAGACACCGGCCACCACGAAGCCCCGCACGCCCACCGGCATGACGTTCAGGATGTACGAGGCGAAGACGTCCGCGGTGGCGGCGGGCCGGTACGTCGAATCCTGCTGGTAGTAGACGAACAGCAGGATGCCGATGAACACGAAGGCCGACGCGATCGGCACGTCCATGAAGGCGGCGGTGATCAGGCTGCGGCGCGCCTTCTGGTGCGTCTCCGCGGTGAGCATGCGCTGCACCATGTCCTGGTCGGTGCCGAACGCGGCCATGTTGCCGAGGGTGGCGCCGACCAGCGCGGAGAAGAGGGTGTAGTCGCTGGCCAGCACCAGGCGGACGTAGTCCCACGCGCCCATGACGTCGATGCCGTGGGTCTGCCGCCAGCGGGCGATCTGGTTCGGCTCGAAGCCGTGGAGGAAGTAGCCCTCGTGGGTGGTCAGCTGCGGCACCGCGCGCGCCACCGCGTCGAGCCCGCCGACGTGCGCCAGCAGGGTGCCGATCGCGACCAGGGCGCCGCCGAACATCAGGCACGCCTGGATCACGTCGGTCCAGATGACCGCCTTGATGCCGCCCACCGCGGTGTAGAGGCACGTGACCACTGTGAGCACCACGATGGCCGCGACGTACGGACCGACCGTGGTGACCGCGTCGAACTGGGGCGCGGCTCCCGAGACGAACATCCGGTAGGCCAGCACCATCACCAGCGAGGGGATGAACAGGCGGGTGCCCGAGGCGAGCGTGCGCATGAAGAGAAAGAGCGCGGAGACGTAGGCCTTGCTCATCGGCCCGAAGCGCACACCCAGGTAGTCGTAGACGGTGTAGACGCGGAACGTGTAGTAGGGCTTGAGGAAGAGGTAGCCGACCGCGATACGGCCCAGGATCAAGCCCAGCATGATCTGCACGTAGGCGAAGCTCCTGGTGGTGTAGCCCTCGCCGGGCACGCCCAGGAAGGTGGCGGCGCTGGTCTCGGCCGCGATGATCGACGCCATCACCGCCCACCACGGCACCCGGCGCCCGGCGAGCGCGAAGTCGCTCAAGCTGCGGTCGCGCCGGCCGAGATAGAGGCCCACCGCGGTGATCCCCGCGAAGTACGCGACGACGATGGCCCCGTCGACGAGGAGCTGCGCCTCGGCCGAGAGCATCAGCGATGGCGGGCCGTGGTGGCCACGTCTCATTATGGCGGACGGGGCCGCCGGAGCCACCAATCTCCGACGTGCGCTCCCTCTCCCCCGCGAGGGGAGAGGGCCGGGGTGCGGGGCGGCGAGCGGGCGCTACCGCGCCTCGGCCACGCGATCCTTCTCGCGCAGCCGCGCGAGCAGGCTGCCGAACGACTCGGTGCGGATGACGCGATCGAACTGGCTGCGATACGTGCCGACCAGGCTCACGTTCTCGATGAAGACGTCGTAGACGGTCCAGCCCTCTCCCGCGCGATGGAGCCGGTACTCGAGCGGGATGCGCGAGCCCTTCGCGGTCACCACCTCGGACTGCACGCGCGCCTGGTCACCGTCCACCCGCTCGCCGGTGTAGGCGATGGCCTCGCCCGCGTAGCGGTCCATCTTGCCGATGTACGAGCGCGCCATCAGATCGGTGAACAGGCGCACGAACTCGTCGCGCTCGGCCGCGGTCCGGTCGGTCCAGTGGCGACCGAGGGCCCGGCGCGACATCTCGGTGAAGTCGAAGAGCGAATCGGCGACGCGCCGGATCTCGTCCCGACGCGCCTCGGCGGCGCCGGCGCGACCCAGGCTCTGCAACGCCTCGTCGACACGGGATTTTACGGTCTCGGTCGGCGTGAGCGCCCACGCCGCGGTGGTCGCACTCAGGCTCAGCAGCAGCGCCGCCGTCATGGTCATCAGGGTCCGTTGCATGATGCCTCCTCGGGGTGTGAGTCTCACCCGGTGAGACGGCCGGAGCGGGCACGTATTCCGGAAACCCGCGTTTTTCGTTTTCGCGGTCCACCGCGCGAGAATAGCGACCATGAATCGCGGCCTTGGCCCAAACGCGCGCGCCCTCCGCGTCGTCGTGGACCTGGGCGGCACCTGGGTGCGGGTCACCGCTGCGGGCGGCGGACGCCGGGCAGCCTACAAGGGGCCGACGCCGGGCGCGGCCGGCCTGCCCGTGCTGCTCGATCGTCTCTGGCGCCGCTGGCGGCTCTCGCGCCGCAAGGTCTCGGCGCTCGGGGTCGCCTCGCGCGGAATCTGGACGCCCGGCGAGCGCCGCGCCCTCGCGCGCCGGCTGCATCGCTTCGCCGCGCGCGTGGTGGTGATCTCCGACGTCGAGGGCGCCTATCTCGCCGCGCTCGGCGACCGCGCCGGCGTGCTGTTGCTCGCGGGCACCGGCTCCATCGCGCTCGCCCGGGATCGCCGCGGCCGCTTCACGCGTGCGGGCGGCCTCGGGCCCCTGCTGGGCGACGACGGCTCCGCGTTCGCGCTGGGCCGCGCCTGGCTTCGCGGTGGCGGGGTGACGCCCGCCCGCGCCCGCCGGATCGCGACCGCGCCGGACGCGGTCGCGCGCATCGCCGCGCTCGCCCCGTCCGTGCTCCGCCGCGCCCGCGCCGGCGACGCGCGCGCCCGCCGCACGGTGCGGGAGGCGCAGGAGGCGCTGGCCGATCTGGTCACACGCGCCGCGCGCTCGATCGGCCGCGAGCCACTGCCGGTGAGCTGGGCCGGCGGCCTGCTGGCCGTGCCCCACTTCCGCGCCGGCGTGTGGCGCGCGCTGCACCGCCGCGGTCTACGTGTCACGCCCACGCGCCCGGCCGCTGCGATCGCAAGCCCCGCGGCTTGGCGCGCGCTCCTCTGAGCGCGGCAAGCTACGCCGGCACGCGGGACGACGACGTGCGCCAGATCCAATAGGCCAGCGGACCCGTCGCCGCCGCGAGCACGCCCACCAGCGTGTTGGTCCATCCCGCGGTGGCCATCGCGAGCAGGCAGCAGAGCGCGGGCAGCACGGCCACCACCCACATCCCGGCCGCGCCGCCGCCCACGCGCCAGGGCCGCGGCAGCTGCGGCTCGCGCAGCCGCAGGCCGACGAACGCGGCCAGCTCCAGCAGGAGCGCGATCGAGTACAGCCAGATGTTGAGCACGATCAGCTCCTTGAAGGACCAGAACGCGCAGAGGCTGTAGCAGACGCTCGACAGCACGACCGCGGCCCACGGCGTGCCGAAGCGCGGATGCAGGCGCGACAGCGCCGCGGGCAGCTGCCCGTCGAGAGCCAGCGCGTAGGGCAGCCGCGAGTTGGTCAGGAGCAGCGAGAGGAACAGGCCGCCGGTCGCGACCACCGCGCCGAACGTCACCACGTGCGCGAGCCACGGCCCGCCCACCGCGAGCGCCACCGCGGGCCAGTGCCCGGTCTCCCACGCCTCCCAGTCGCCCGCCGCCGAGAGGCCGGCCGCGATCGGCAGCACGTACGCCAGCGTGATCAGCGGCAGCGCGACCCACATCGCGCGCCGGAAGCTCGGGCCCGGTGCGCGCGTCTCGCCGAGCATGGTGGTGGGCGTGTCCCAGCCCGAGTAGTTCCACATCATCACCGCGAGACCCAGCCCGAGATTCGCGAGCAGGCTTCCGCCTTCCGCCGCGAACGGCCGCCACGGGATCGCCTCGAGCCGGGCGGCCGCCGCGACCGTCAGCACCACCACCGGCAGCAGCGCGATGACCGCCATGGCCACCGCGGACCAGCCGGTGATGCGGACACCGATCAGATTGACCGCGGTGAGGATCCAGATGAAAGCCAGGGCCAGCGCCCAGCGCCCGAGCGGCGAGATGCCGGGCCACCACGCGGCCAGATACTCGGCGAAGAGCGCCGGGTAGACCGCCACGTCCACGAAGGAGTTGATCCAGCTCCACCAGCCGACCTGGAATCCCCAGAATCGGCCGAAGGCGCGCTGCACCCAGACCACGTAGCCGCCCTCCTCGGGCAAGGCACTCGCCAGCTCGCCCATCGCGAGTGCGACCGGCAGGCTCCACACGAGCGGCGTCACCAGGAGGAGGAGCAATGCCAGGCCGGGACCGAGGGAGCTGACCGCGTCCTCGGCACCGTACGGGCCACCGCTGACGTTGAAGAAGAGGATGGCGACGAGGGGGACGAACCCGAGCACCCCTCGTCGGCGGGGACTCACGCCATGGCGGCTCGGATCAGCGCGGGCAATTCCTCGAGCCACTGGTCGATCGGCGTCTCCCGGTCGACGATGATCTCGAGCTTGCCGTTCGGAAGCTTGCGCACCCGGCCCTGCCCCGGGCCGAGCGGAATGACGAGCGACTCGCGGTGAACCCCCATGGCGTCGGTGACCGCGAAGATCTTGTTGATCTCGGCCATGCCGACCGCGTCGAGCGTCACGGCGCGCCGCCGCGATCCACCGGAGGCAGCGATCCGGGCGGCAGGAGCGTGGGCTGTCGCCCGTCCGGGTTCGTGACGACCGGTGGCGGGCTGCCGGGCCGTCCCTCGTAGTGCGGGGGCACGACGACCTCGCGCCCGAGCGACGGCGAGTAGACGCGCTGAGGCGGCACGTACCGGTCGACCGGCCGAGCCGGCGCTGGCGGGGGCGTGCTGTACGGCTGGTTGGCCAGGCCGGTGGCTCGGTCGATGGGATCCGGCCGCCGCCCGCCGGGCAGGCCCTGCGCGGGCACGATCGGGATCCCGGGCGCCGCCGCGAACGCCAGCAAGAACGCGACGATCATCAGCTTTTTCACGTCGCTCAGCGTAGCGGAGCGGATCGGCGTGTGCAAGACGACGCGGCGTGCTAGGCTCTGCGCCGTGCCGCTCCGGATCCCGGCGCGCCGCCTCGCCTGTCTCGCGCTGACGCTCGTCGCGCTCGGTCCGGTCTCGCTCCGCGCGCAGAGCCCCGACCCGCCCATCTTCGACACGCACATCCACTACAGCTCGGGCGACTGGATCGAATACCCGCCGGAACGCATCCTCGGCATCCTGGACAAGGCGGGCGTCAAGCGCGCGCTGGTCTCGAGCACGCCGGACGACGGCACGCTGACGCTCTACGCGAAGGATCCCAAGCGCGTGGTGCCCATCCTGCGACCCTATCGCACCCGCGGGGACATGGGGCACTGGTGGCAAGATCCGGCTGTCCTCGCCTACGTGCAGGAGCGGCTGCAGAAGAACCGCGGCGTGTACCGCGGCATCGGCGAGTTCCACCTCTTCGGCGGGCAAACCGGCACCTTCGTGGTCAAGCGGATCACCGAGCTGGCGCTGCAGGAGGACATCTATCTCCACGCGCACTCCGACGAGCTGGCGATCGTCGAGCTGTTCACCATCGAGCCGCGGATCAAGGTGATCTGGGCCCACGCCGGGATGTCGTCGGGCCCGCAGGCGGTCGGCGCGTTGCTCGACCGCTATCCGACCCCCTGGGTGGACCTGGCCATCCGCAACGGCGACGTGGCGCCCGGCGGTCAGCTCGATCCGGGCTGGCGCGCGGTGTTCCTGCGCCATCCGGACCGTTTCCTGGCCGGGACGGACACGTGGATGACGTCGCGGTGGGAAGCGCTGCCGGGCTCGGTCACCGAGGTACGCGCTTATCTGAGCCAGCTGCCGCGCGACGTGGCCGAGAAGATCGCCTTCAGGAACGCCGAGCGGCTGTTCCCTTAGACTTCTCTCAGGATCCGACGCCCAGCTCGGCGGCGGCCGCCTCGATCTGACTCCAGGTCTGATCCTCGACGGGAATGCCCTGCGCGCGGCGCTCTGCCTCGAGCCGCGCCTCCGGCTCGCCGGGGATCAGGATCTCGCTGGCGCCCTGCGCGAGCGGCGCGGTCTTCACCCAGCCGAACAGCGAGCCGACCTGCGCGTGGAACTCGGCCAGCGGCAGGAACCGCTCGACGTCGATGCAGATCATGAGCGTGCCGTTGGCGAACACGCCGGGCGGCGGCCCCGCGGGGCCGGTGCCGGAGAGGATGCCGCCGAGGATCTCCACCGCGAGGGACAGCCCGTAGCCCTTGTGCTCACCCGCGGTCAGGAGCGCGCCGGGCGGCTCGCCGTAGAAGATCTCGGGATCGGTCGCGGGCCGGCCCTGCGCGTCCACGAACCAGCCGGGCGGGGCCTGCTGCTTGCGGTTGCGCTTCACCCGCATCTTGCCCTCCGCCACCACGCTGGTGGCGAAGTCGAGGACCATCGCGGGCCCGGTCGCGCCCGGGATGGCGACCGCGTGCGGGTTCGTGCCGAGCCGGCGCGCGGCGCCGCCCCACGGCGCCACGTTGAGGCCGTGGACGCAGTTGGCCCACACCATGCCGACGAGGCCGGCGGCGGCGGCGAGCTCGGCGTAGTCGGCGAGGCGCCCCACGTGGCTCGTGCGGGACATCGAGGCGGCGCTCAGCCCGCCCGCCTTCGCCTTCGCGATCGCCATCTCCATCGCGCGGCGGGCCACCACCTGGCCGAAGCCGCCGCCGCCGTCGAGCCGCGCGAGGGTGGGCGTCTCCTCGATCACGGTCACCGGCGACTTGGGATCGACCTGTCCCTTCTTGACCGACTCCCAGTACTGCGGGACGCGGATCACCCCGTGCGAGTCGTGGCCGCGGAGATTGGCGCGCACGAGCAGCGCGGCGATCCACGCCGCGTCGTCGGCCGGCGCGCCCATGGCGATGAAGATGCGGGTGGCCTTCGCCTCGAGGCGCCCGGGATCGATGGTCGGCACGTCGGCTACAATACCTCAGCCATGAAGACCGAGCGCGAGTTCTTCGATCCAAGCCCGCTGCCGTGGCGCCCCGCGCCCGGCTTCCCGGGCGGCGTCTGGGAGCAGATCATCAGCGGCGGCGAGGACGAAGGCGTGACCACGCGCCTGCTCCGCTTCGATCCGGGATCGGGCAACGACCGGGCCGTCACGCACGACTTCTGGGAGGAGATCTACATCATCTCCGGCACCCTCACGTGCGGCGGCCGGCCGTATCCGGCGGGCTCGGTGGCGGTGCGGCCTCCCGGGATGCTCCACGGCCCGTTCCATTCCGCCACCGGCTGCCTGAGCTACGAGGTCCGTTACCGGGTCGGGTGATGG
>Ga0081455_10007530_pt1 | contig 11452 bp, 10 predicted proteins | sample TabmetS3T2R1_FD_70207 | JGI IMG/M metagenome (GOLD analysis project Ga0081455, IMG submission 70207) | Tabebuia heterophylla rhizosphere microbial communities from the University of Puerto Rico - S3T2R1 | ecosystem: Host-associated > Plants > Roots > Rhizosphere ...
TTCGGCTTCTTGAAGGGGAAGAGCTCCGGGCGATCGGGTTGCCGCCACCACAGGACCACGGCAAGGAGCATTGCAATCTGAATGATCGGCGACACGGTGTCCCGGATCCGGGTTGCGGTGAAGTCAAGGGCTGGCCCCATGTCGATCGCCCGTCCAGGCACGTACGCCAGCGAGAGGGCCGCGCCCCTGATCACCATGATCTGATCGAGCTTGCTGGCCGCTAACACGGCCAGCGGCATCCAGGCAAGCAGGTCGTACCAGGAGAGCGTGTACATCGAGGTGATCAGCCAAGCGACCGACAGCACAAGTGCCGTCCGCAAGGCGATGGTGAGCGGATCTCGCTTCAGGTCAGCATCCTTGGCCAACCCCGGAGCTGCTGTCCAGGGCACTACGCGCGAAAGCATCCAGGCAATCACAATAAAGCCGATGTAGCAGACGATCCCGATGATGACCTTCGCGTGGAAGTCCGTCATGAAAAGGGCGAGGAAGCTGTAGACCGGATTCGCCCAAGAGCCGACCGAGACGTACCCGCCATTCCGCAGCGCTTGGAAGAACGCAGTCGGCTGCCACAGCACATAGGCAAGGCCCATGGGGATTGCGGTGCCCAGACACAGCAGCAGCGCTTTCTTGGGTTCTCGTCGATACGCCCAGAGCATGGCAAGCCCCCAGAGCCCGATGCTCACTTTCGCGCACCCGGCGAGTCCGATGCCGAGGCCGGCGATGAATGGGTTCTTGCGCATGAACAGCAAGCCGGCAACAGCGAACATCACCGCCAGCGCCTCGTTGTGCGCACCAGCCACAACAGCCCAGATCAACAGGGGATTGGCAATGGTCAGCAGCGCCGCGCGGCCCTGGCGGCGGGGGTCGCCATGTGCCAGCATGATCACGCCTGCGCAGGCCAGGATGAACGGCACCACCGAGAACACCTGCAGCCAGAACACGATGTCGTGCATGTTCTCGCCGCCGAGTTTGTTGGCCAGGAGCTGCGTCCAGGAGGTGATCGGCCCGTAAACACTGGGGGTGTCCTGCCACGGCCGCTCGGTCCAGCGGAGCACCGGATCGAATTGACCGCGGAACACCTCGGCGGGCGTGATCTCGTACGGGCTACGGCCGATCGCCTGCAGCCGTCCGTACGCCGCATACATCAAGACGTCCGCCGAGGTCATCGGGGGAACGCAGATGGTCAGCAGGCTGAGGACGGTACCTAGCGCAAAGAGTTTCCTGGATCTCGGCTTCCAGCCATCAGCCATCGCTCGTAGCCCGACCCACAATCCGAGTGCGCCGAGAATGATCGCGGCCCAGATCAGAATCGACACGAACCACTCGTTGGGCTGCTCAATAACGCCCGCAGGCAGATACCAAGGCGGCAGGTAGGAATCCCGTGGACCCAGTGTCAAGGTGACAGCGGACGGACCAAGAAAGCCGGCAAGTAGTGTCAGCGCGGTGGCACCGACGATGCCGAACACCGCGAACTGGTGATTCCGGTGCCACACTTCCGGTCGGTACCGGGTCTTCGGCGGCTTTGCCGGATTGCCGCTCCGGCGCCTGTGCTTGGTCGCCGTCATCGATTCATGCCTGCTTACCTCGGAGTCGTTTGAACACCCCGGTCACACCACCAGAGTCCTTCAAGTCCTTGAGCCCGGCCTGCACCAGGCCGCGGGCAGCTAGCGCGCGAGTCACGTCGCGCAATTGTGCCGCCCTATGCAATTGCGCGCCAAGATCGGTCCCGGTAGCGCGATGACGTAGATCGATCTCGACCTCGACGACCTTCAATCCCGCCCGCAACACGTCGATCGTCATACCCACCTCCAGGCCCCAACCGGCCGCCAGCGGGCTGGCAAGCTCGAACGCCCGCCGCGTGATGCAGCGCTGACCGGATAGCGGTGCTTGCGGGGTCCAGCCGGTCAACTCAGCGATCCCCCGTCTTGCTGTGTTCACAACCAAGCCGAAGCCGCCGGGCGCGATGCCCTCAGCGGTGAGCTGAGCCGGCAGCACCGCGATCGTCAAGTCGGCCTCACCCTTGACCACCGGAGTGATCAAGGGTGCACAGTTAGCGGCCGATTCGGAGAGATCGGCGTCGAGCAGGATCAGACTTCCTGCTTCTGGGCGCTTGTCGCGCTGCTCGATCACGCCCAACCCGTTGACGGCTGACTCCACTGCAGCAGCCTTGCCTCGGTTGCGTGTATGGGAAACGACGATCGCCCCGGCACCGGCCGCGTACTCCGACGTACGATCACTACTGCCGTCGTCGCAGACGATCACAATCTCGACACCTGGAAGATCCCTTGCAGCAGCTACGGTTGCGGCGATTCGTTGCTCCTCGTCCTTTGCCGGGATGACGCACGCGACACGAGACAGGTCGGAGCTCACGCGCCAAGGCTAGTCCCGGCAACGCCACGCGCTTGTGGCGTTCTAGGAATCGGTAATCTCACCGTCATGTCAGTAACGGCGGTGACTGCATCGGGGGTCCGATCCGAGGTTGGGCGATTGCGTACGGTACTGCTGCACCGTCCTGGCAATGAGCTGAGACGGTTGACGCCGCGTAACAACGATGCACTGCTTTTCGATGGGCTGCCCTGGGTCGACCGCGCACAGGAGGAACACGACGGTTTCGCCGACACACTCCGCAGTCGCGGAGTCGAGGTGCTCTATCTCAGCGAGTTGCTCGTTGAGGTACTTGCTGACGCTGCAGCTCATGAGCAGGCTGTCGAAGATCTTGTTTCCGACATTCGGCTGGGTGAGACACTTCGGGCATTTCTGCTGCGTTACCTAACTGATCTTGGTCCAGACGAGCTGGCCGAGATCATGATGGTCGGCCTGCGCAACGACGAGGTGCAGCGCACGGGCAGCCTGGTCGCTGCCCTATATCAACCCGATGATTTCCTGATCGATCCGCTTCCGAACTTGCTGTTCACGCGTGACTCGAGCGTGTGGATAGGAGATCGGGTCACGATTACCTCATTGGCGATGCCGGCGCGCCGGCGCGAGACCCAGCTCACCGAACTGATCTACGCGTTTCATCCGCGCTTCGCAACCGTGGAGCGGATCCATGGTTGGCGCGAGGAGTATCTGGAGGGCGGCGATGTCATGGCCCTCGCCGATGGGGTGCTGGCGATCGGGGTCGGGCAGCGGACACAGCCGTCTGGGGCAGAGCGTCTGGCGCGCACCACGTTCCGGTTGGGCCTCGCACACACGGTGCTTGTGGTGCCGATCAATCAAGATCGCGCCACCATGCACCTCGACACTATCTGCACCATGGTCGACGTCGATGCGGTTGTGATGTATCCGAACGTGGCGCATGAGCTGACGGCCATCAGCGTCCGTTCGGGCAATGGGTCGCATCTCGTTGTTGATCAGCCGGCACCGTTTCTGGAGGCCGCGGCACGAGCCATGGGCATCCAACAGCTGCGGCTGATCGATACCGGACTTGACCCGGTGACCGCCGAGCGCGAGCAGTGGGACGACGGCAACAACACTCTTGCTATCGCACCGAAGGTCGCTCTGGCCTACGAGCGGAACGTCGAGACGAACCAACGTCTTGCGGAGGCCGGCATCGAGGTGATCCCCATTGCCGGGTCTGAGCTTGGCTCCGGTCGCGGCGGGCCGCGGTGCATGTCGTGCCCGATCGCTCGCGACGCGGTACCACCCAATGTTCCCTAAGCAGTATCCGCCCTGAGCCTGTTTAAGGGCACCACTCAGCGCCTCGACAAGCTCAGCGCATAACCCTCGCGCTTCGATAAGCCCAGCACCAGGAAACCCGCGGTTCGATCAACTTCGCGCAGCTACTCAGCAAGAATCGCCGCAACTCGATCCGGGTAGTCGGTCGTAAACCCCATTACCCCAAGATCGCGGCAGAACCTGATGTCATCGGGCTCGTTCACGGTCCACGCGTGCACCTGGTGACCCCGGTGCAGGGACCGCTTCACAAACTCAGGGTCCTCCTTGATCAACGCTAGATCTGGTCCGACGATGCGTACGCCGTCTGGCAGCTTGCCCTCGCGCCACCGGCCAAGATCATCTTCGATGAGCAGCGTTCGCTCCAGTCCCGGTAGCAGCCAACCGAATCGCCTCACTGCTTTCACTGAAAAGGAGAGCAACCGGACTGGTGCGCCCGGGTGATCCCAGCCGAACTCGGCGAGCATTGCCGCGACTCGTTCCTCTACTTCACGACCCCGATCGTTGGGGTGTTTGGTCTCGATCACCAAGCTGACCGGCACGTGGTCTCCACGGGCGTCCCGAACCATGACCATCAGTTCCCGCAGGGTGACCAGCTCTCGCTGCTCGGGTTCTGGATCAGGTACCCATCGGGAACCGAAATCGACCTGCTTCAGTTCGGCGACCGTACGCTGATACGCCGGCCCAGAACTGGTGGAGGTTCGGTCCACGGTCAGGTCGTGCAGGCAGATCAGCTCGTCGTCGGCGCTGAAATGCACGTCGCACTCAAGCCCAAGTGGAATCTCGGTCTCGTAGACCCAGTCAATCGCCGCTCGGTAGGCCGCCCGTGTCATCTCCGGGTGCCGGGAGGAGAAGCCGCGGTGCGCAATGAGCACCGGCGGAGTGCTCACCTCTTCAGACACGGCCGCCAAGATGTCACTCCCGGGCGACTCGACGGTAACGCAATGGCAAACCGCTGATCAACATCACGAGCCCTCCGACCAGGATCGCTGCTACCGAGGAGCCGAGCCAGCTTGGGGCTGCGAATCCAACGCTGCCGTCGACCCAGGTCCAGAAGTCGGCCCAGCCTGGAACGGTCCCGGGGTACACCAGTTGGTACGCGGCGAACCCGCAAGCCCATGCGATCACCGGTGCCACTCGGAACCGGGAGGTTGCTGTGACATCCCACTGCTGACGGCTGACAACGAAGAAGTCCACCGCGGCCACGGCGTACAGCGGCACGAAGACCGAGCCGATCAGGAAGAGGAAGGACTGGTACTGACCGAAGTCCAGCAGCCCGGCCAGCAGCGTTGCTGTCACGCCGATGAGCACTGCGATGATCCTCCGGTCGACCTGAGGCAGGATGTTGTGCACAGACATGGTCGTCGAGTAGACGTTAGCAAAGGCTTCGTCCACCTCATCCACGAGCAAGATCGCAATTGCGATGGCTCCCGCCGGGAGGGTAACCAGTGCGGTGATCACATCGCTTGCGCCGAGGTTGACGACCGCGAAAACGCCGAGCGCGTAATAGGCGACCGCCGCAAGTCCATAGCCAAGAGAGGCGCCCCAAAAGGCCGCCTTGCGGGTCTGGGAGTGTCGGCTGTAGTCGGCGGCCAGCGGTGCGAATGAGACGACTCCCGCGACTGCAAGATCAACGGCTGGCCAGAACCCGAGCACCGACTCTTGAGGAATCGACTGGCGTGGTTGCAAGAGCACTTGGACGAACAGGTAAACCGAGGCGGCGAGCACCAGCCAAACCATGATCTTGCGCAACAGCCGAACGCTGCCCAGCGGGCGCACCGCCATCACGGTAGCGGCCGCTCCGGCCAAGATCACGAAGGGCCAGCGCCAGGACTGGCCGAGTACGGCGACAGCGGCGGTCGAGATGACGATGATCTCCATGGTCGCCCAGCCCACGTTCTGAGCGATGTTGAGCAGTGTCGGCAGCACCGAGCCGCGCCGTCCGACCAAGCCGCGGAGCGAAACCATGGCCGGCGCTCCGGTGGCCGCGCCGATGATGGCCGATGACCCCAGCAGAATCGCGCCAAGCGCACAGCCGATGACGATCGCCGCAATCGCGAACCCCATTGATCCTGCAGTGGTCGCGATCAGCGCACCGGTGAGTGGCCCGAACAGACTTATTCCGAGGTTGGCCCACAGCGCCAGCTGGTCGGTGAAGCGCAGCGGCCGAGGCGGCTCAGTGGTAAGTGTGAGCGGCGCTTCGCGGGACGGCCGTTCGGAGGTGTCGAGAGTATCGGTTGATGTGGAACTGAGAGACATGGCAGGCTCCCTACGCCGGCATTACCCGGTCAGGTTCGGTCGGTCGGCGGACCCGCGCTGTCGTACGCACTCCGCCCTCTCAGCCCACCGTTGGGTGTGAGCTCCCGAAGGTTGTTCGGCATCTTCATGCTAATCACCTGCTCGGACTCACTAACGGGGGAACCCGATGTAGCTGAAGTCGCCACCCTGGAAACCTCACCCGAGATGAAGTCCCCGCAACCAATTCACGCTTGAGTCGCTAATGGCAGCTGCAACTGAAGTGAAGTTTCCAGGTAAGCGAGCGTGGCCGGGCGCGGCTAGCTCTCGATTTCGAGTCCGCTGTTGTCCCAGGCATGGAGGCCGCCGTCGAGGTTGACCGCCTCACGGCCTTGAGCATTGAGGTACTGGGCCACCCGAGCTGAACGAGCACCGACCGCACACACGCAGACGACCCGATCGTCCACCTCGTCCAACCGATGCACCAGCTGATCCATGGGAATGTGCACCGACCCCGCGATCCGACCATCGGCCCATTCCTCGTCGGTACGGACGTCAAGCAGCATCCAACCGTCCGCGAGGCGAGCGGCTACATCGCGGGGCTGCACCGTTGGTACGTGGTTTCCAAACATCATGCCCACCCTAGTGCCGCGCCATTTCGGTGCGCAGCGCCACGAACGTCGCTGCCTGTTGCTCGAAGAGCGGCCGCGCCAGATCTCACAACTTCCCGACGAAGGCCATTGCTTCTGCTACCAGCTCGTGGCAGGCAGCATCGTCCGCAGTCAGCCCGACCCACTCCTTCATCGGCTTGCCCTTGCCAGCATCGAACGGCACCCCGTCACCGGAGGAGATCAGCTCCGCCACTCGTCTAGCTGGCAGCTTCACCACCAGCCGATCGTTGACGAGCATCGCGACGATCGACTTATTGATCTTGATCGCGTTCGACCCGAAGCCGCTGCCGCCTTCAGGCACGGTCACCCCGCTCATGCCGGCGTATTCATCGCACAGCGATTCGAACAACGCCGCATGACTTTCAATACTGGGCATGATCTACTACTTCAACAGCTTCGAAAGCCGCCGGTCGGCGAGCTTCTTACCGCCGGTCTGGCAGGTCGGACAGTACTGCAGCGATGAGTCCGCGAAGGACACCTCGGCGATGGTGTCACCACAAACGTCGCACCTTTCGCCGGTACGCCCATGCACCCGCAACCCCGACTTCTTCTCGCCTTTCAGGTCCTTGGCAGCCAGTCCATCGGCCCGCTGGATCGCATCGGAGAGCTCACCTTTGATCGCTGCGAACAAGGTCCCGAGCTCCGCTTCGGTGAGCGAGTTCGACGGCTTGAAGGGGCTCAGTTTCGCCGCATGCAAGATCTCATCGGAGTAAGCGTTGCCTATGCCGGCAATCGTCCGCTGATCTTTGAGAACGCCTTTTAGCTGGGCACGGCCAGCCTTGGCCAGCAACCCGGCTAGTGCCGGCTCATCGAAGTCATCGGTCAATGGATCAGGACCCAGGGTCGCGACCATAGGGATGGACATCGGATCCGCGACGACATAGGCAGCGAGTTTGCGCTGCGTGCCCGCCTCGGTGAGGTCGAAGCCCGACGAATCATCCAGCCGTACACGTAAGGCAAGAGGACCCCTGCTCGGCCTCGGTGGGGCATCGGGCAGGGAGTCCCGCCAGCGCAGCCATCCGGCTCGTGCCAAATGGAAAACCAGATGCAGCCCTTGGGCAGAGATGTCGAGGAATTTGCCTCGCCGCGTTACCGATTCGATCTCCAGGCCGTGCAGTGCGGAGAGCGGTGGGTCATAGGTCTTGAGCGCGCTGAAGGCAACGAGATCAATTCGGGCAATCGTGTGCCCGACACACTTCTCGGTAAGGAACCGCGCCAGCGATTCCACCTCTGGCATCTCGGGCATGGGCCCATTATGGACACCCTGCCCAGCGCCGCTAGGTGTTTGAGTGTTGCAACCAGCCAGGCGGCGGCAGCCGCAGGGCGACTTCGAGTAGCTGGAGATACTCCTCTCGCGGCACCGCCACGGCCCCAAGCGATTCCAGATGCGGAGTTTGCCACTGCACGTCCAGTAGCCGACCCTCCGCACCCGCCCGCCGTAGCAGATCGACCAGCGCCACCAGCGTCACTTTGGACGCGTCGCGGCCGATAGCCGGCCGATAGAACATGGATTCGCCCGCAAACAGGCCGCCGATACTCACGCCGTACAGGCCACCTGCCAGCTCATCGGCGGTCGTCCACGCTTCGACCGAGTGCACGACACCGCGCTTGTAAAGTCGCCGGTAGACCCGACGGATCTCGCGGTTGATCCATCCGCTGGGGCGCCGACGGTCAGCGCAGCCATCCAAAACGTCATCGAACGCTGTATCGATGCGAATCTCGTAGCGCCGCACGGATTTGCGCAGTGAGTGGCTTACCCGCAGACCGTCCAGCGGGATGATGGCGCGCTCCAGCGGTGAATACCAGCCCATCAGGCCCGGTCGCGTGGGCATCGGAAAAACGCCACTCTGGTACGCGGCCAGCGCAAGTTCCTCGTCGAAGACTCGCGAGACTCCGATCAGGTCATCGTGCCGCCACTGCTCCGGGGATCCGAACGGCGACTCCACGTCGGCATCCTGCCACCGGGGCAAAGGGCCCATCTTTGGGGGCGCCGCTGCGCGAGCCTGGCTCCGCGCGGCGGCGCGATTGCCGACGCACGCAGCCCTGGTTGAGTGCCGACCCGGGTCGCTGACGGGGTCAGGGCTACGCATCTGGTCAAGCTGGCCACGTACCCTTGAATCGAGCCTGCCCCAATAAGGGCATGAGCGTCGGGAATCGCGCGCCGCCGTGCTGAGGAGGAGCGAGCAGACGCGCTTTGTCTGCGAGTGACGACGAAGTCGGCGGAGTCCACGCGCGATGCGCGAATGCTGGATAAAGGGGGCAGTGGAACGCATCGGGAGCCGCATCCCGACGCAGAGTGTTTTGGAGGCCTGATGGCGTCAGCGCAGGATATGCGCCGGAGGATAGCCACGGTAATCAGTCCTGTGGCAAATCTTGTCGCCGCGCAAGGACCGGGAGGCGCGCTGCGCCAGGTACTCGAGATCGCAATCGATGGCTACGGACGACTACCAAGTGCGAAGGGCGCCGCTGCACGCCACTTGCAACGGCAAGCCGGCTCGGTGGACGAAGCGATTAGCTCGATCATCGATCACCATGTGCGTCTTGCCTCGGCGCAAGGTTTTGTGACCAACATCGGCGGCGTTGCCGCCCTTCCGGTGGCAATACCGGCCAATATCACCGGCGTCGCAATCGTGCAGGTCCGCATGGTTGCCGCGATTGCGCACCTGCGTGGCTACGACCTCGACGACCATAGGGTTCGTACCGCTCTCGTGATGTGTCTCATGGGCGGAGAGCAGGTTGCCAAGCACATTGCGGAGGGGACGCTCCCGACCTCACCGATGGCGGTGGCAACCGCACCCATCTTCGACCCCGAGCTCGACAAGCTGGTGGCGGACGAGGTGATCACCGATCTCGCGGCTCGGATCGGCGGAAAGAACATTGCACTGGTGACCATCAAGCGACTTCCGCTACTGGGTGGCGGCGTCAGCGCAGTCATGGACGGCATTGCGACGTACCAGATCGGCCGGTACGCGACTGGTGAGTTGCTGCGCCGTCGCGCACTGGTGACTAATTGACAGCCGGTTCCTCATCGGAAACGGCTCACATGATCCCTGGAGGTATCCGGCCGACACTTCTCCGGCTCGGGAGGTTCCAGCGCGGGTAAAGGCCTGGGCTGAGGAGCAGCTGGAGTCCGAGATCATAGCGATCGAGCCTGTCGGCGGCGGCAGGACTGACACCATCTCAGCGGTCCACCTCAGCGAGGGGGAACGGGTCATCCTTCGGCATGTCTCCGTCGACCGCTGGGGTGAGATCGGTCGTCAGCACGTTGTCTCTGAGGCGCTGGGCTGCGGCCTGATGGAGGGTTCCAGCCTCCCCGTACCTCAGCTCATCGCATCAGACCCGGATGGCAGCTGCACCGGTGACTACGCCAATCTCACGACCTGGGTACCCGGTCAGGTTCGGCTCGGACCGCTGAGCCTGAATGCGATCGATGAGCTGGCGAAGATCGCTGTCATCATTCACGGCACGCCGGTGGATGATGATCGTCGGCCTCGCCCGTTTGAGTTCTGGGCACCTGATGATCTTGAGGTGCCCAGCTGGACGTCACGGCCGGAGCTGTGGCGACGTGCGATCGACATCTTCAATCAAGGCGCGCCGTCGACACATCAAGGCCTGATACACCGTGACTTTCACCCCGGAAACATCTTGTGGGAAGGCGATCGAATCACCGGCGTGATCGATTGGGCAGAGACCTCCTGGGGGCCTCCTGACCTGGACGTCATGCACTCACGAGCGAATTTCGCGATGTTGCACGACTTCGACAGCGCCGATGCATTCTCGGTTGCCTATCGATGGCATGGCGGCATCCTCGATGATGATCACGATGCCGCGCTCTTCTGGGCGGTCAGTGACATCCTCGGCTTCCTACCCGATCCGACGCAGATCATTACCGCGCTGATCCATCACCGGACCGATCTCCCCGACCAGCTGGTACGTGAGCGGCTCGAGCATCTGCTCATGATCACGATTGGCGACGACTGCGACTGAGGAGATTCGCCTCCGCTAACAACTTTCGACCAGTGCGGAGTTCTCGGGGTGGCAATGACGTAAGACGTATCCGGAAGTCGGCACTGGTCGGAAATTTGACACAAGCGGACCGTGTGGCGAGCCCAAACCCAACCGATAGGAGGCCGAAGGCAACGACTGATGGGTGAAGGGATTTCGGTCACAATTCTGGCTGAACACCTTGCCAAAGAAGGTAAGCCAGATCTGGCGAATCACGATGGAATTTTCGACCGGTGCGGACTTGTCTGACGCGGCGTCAGGCCCTTCAACAAGCTCAGGTGGTGCAGAGTCCTCGGGCTCAGGGCGCGCAGTCGACAGGCTCAGGGCGCGATTGACTTAGGCACCACGGTCGGGATGGGTCGTTTGCGTTGAATCCCGCGGCCCTGCCGGATGCCACGGATGCCCTTGCTCAGCCATGGCGCCACATACTGCCTGGCCCAGTCGATGTCGTCCCGGAGCTTCTCGCGACCGTTGGGCCATGACGGCTGCCCGTCCAGCGGCTCAGCCCAGCCCTCGTCAAAGCCGTCAATGCCAAGCCGCCAGGCCAAGGCAGCCGCCACCGTCTGATGGCCCAGCTCGTTCCCGTGCAGATGATCCTCGAACCACAGCCTTGGGTCCTCGGCCACTGGATACTGCTCGAAGTCCATCACCAGGACACCGTTGCTGTCTGCCTCGGTTCGAATGATGTCGTTCAGCTTTGCGGCCCGCTCTCGCCAGTACTTGCCGAGCGGGTTGATTGCGGTTGGATCCGGCATCGTGAACGTGAGGACTGTAGCGCCCTGCCGTCGTGCCTGGCCGAAGATGATCACGTAATCCGCGCGAATCGAGTCGAAATTGACCGGACCCGCGATGATGTCGTTGACGCC
>Ga0081455_10007531_pt1 | contig 11449 bp, 12 predicted proteins | sample TabmetS3T2R1_FD_70207 | JGI IMG/M metagenome (GOLD analysis project Ga0081455, IMG submission 70207) | Tabebuia heterophylla rhizosphere microbial communities from the University of Puerto Rico - S3T2R1 | ecosystem: Host-associated > Plants > Roots > Rhizosphere ...
CCGGCCGCGGCGCCGGCCCCCCGCTCGCAGCCGTCCGCCGCGGCGGCCGCGCTCCGCGGGCGTACCGAGAAGATGTCCCGGCTGCGCAACGTCATCGCGCACCGGATGGTCGAGTCGCTGGCCGTCAGCGCCCAGCTCACGACCGTCGTCGAGGTGGACGTCACCCGCATCGCGCGGCTGCGGACGCAGGCCAAGGCGGCGTTCGAGGCACGCGAGGGCGTGAAGCTGTCCTTCCTGCCGTTCTTCGCGCTGGCCACGGTGGAGGCGCTGAAGCAGCACCCGAAGGTGAACGGCGCCATCGACGTCGAGGCCGGCACCGTGACCTACCACGATGCCGAGCACCTGGGTCTGGCGGTCGACACCGAGCGCGGCCTGCTCGTCCCGGTCATCCACGACGCCGGTGACCTGAACCTGGCCGGCCTGGCCCGCAAGATCGCCGACCTGGCCGAGCGCACCCGCAACAACCGGATCAGCCCCGACGAGCTGGCCGGCGGCACCTTCACCCTGACCAACACCGGCAGCCGGGGCGCGCTGTTCGACACCCCGATCATCAACCAGCCACAGGTCGGCATCCTCGGCACGGGCGCGGTGGTGAAGCGCCCGGTCGTGGTGGACGACCCGGAGCTGGGCGAGGTCATCGCGGTGCGGTCGATGGTCTACCTCGGCCTCACCTACGACCACCGGCTGGTCGACGGCGCCGACGCCGCCCGGTTCCTCACCACGGTGAAGGAGCGGCTGGAGGCCGGCCAGTTCGACGCCGACCTCGGGCTGGCCTGAGGCGGCCCGGGTGAAGGTGGCGGTGACCGGGTCGTCCGGACTGATCGGGCAGGCCCTGGTCACCGCGCTGCACGCCGACGGGCACGCGGTGGCGCGGCTGGTACGCCGCGCCACCCGCGCGCCGGACGAGGTCCGCTGGGATCCCACCGGCGGCGGGCTGGATCCGGCGGCGCTGGTCGACGTGGACGCGGTCGTACACCTGTCCGGCGCGGGCGTGGGCGACCACCGGTGGACCGAACAGTACAAACGGGTCCTGTACGACAGCCGCATCGAGTCGACCCGGGCGGTCGTCACCGCGATGCTGGCCGCCGGCAGGGACGGCGCCGGGCCGCGGACGCTGCTGTGCGCCTCCGCGGTCGGCTGGTACGGCGACACCAGTGACCGGGTCATGGACGAGACCGCGCCGGCCGGCGACACCTTCCTGGCCGGAATCTGCCGCGACTGGGAGGCGGCCACCGAGCCCGCCGCGGAGGCCGGTATCCGGGTCGCCCGGATGCGCAGCGGACTGGTGCTGTCCCGGCGCGGCGGGCTGCTCGGCAAGGTCCTGCCGTTGTTCCGGCTCGGGCTCGGGGGCAGGCTCGGCCACGGCCGCCAGTACTGGCCGTGGATCAGCCTGGCCGACGAGATCGGGGCCATCACCTACCTCCTTTCCGAAGATGTGCACGGTCCGGTGAACCTCACCGGACCGGAACCGGTCACCAACGCCGAATTCACCCGCCGCCTCGGCCGCGCCGTTCACCGCCCGGCGGTGGCGTGGGTGCCCAGGTCGGCGCTGCGGGTGGTGCTGGGCGAGTTCGCCAAGGAATCGCTCGGCAGCCAGCGAGCCGTACCGTCGGTCCTGGAGTCGGCGGGCTACCGCTTCCAGCACCCGAACATCGACACCGCGCTCGCCTGGGCGGTCGAGAACTGAGCCGCTACCCGCTCAGCCGCGTACGAGCCGGCGCAGCCGAACGGCCCGCCGGCGGGTAGCCCTTCACGGGGGCCGCCAGACCAGGTGCGAGCCCAGGAAGCGGGTGGTCCGCGCCCAGGCCAGCTCCGCCGAGCCCGGCCGGTAGACCCCCACGGTGCGGTTGGCGAAGCCGTGGCGGGCGCCGGGATACCGGTAAACCTCCGTGGGCGTACCGCACTCTGCCAGCCACTCGACAAACCCGTCGGGGATGTCGGCGGACTCCCAGTGGTCGTACTCGGCGAAGTGCAGTTGCACCGGGCAGCCGATCGGGGCCCGCTCGGGGCCGACCAGGGCGGCGTAGTAGGCCACCACCGCCTGCACCTGGGCCGATCCGGCCAGCCGGAGCGCCAGGTAGCCCCCGGTGGAGAAGCCGAGCAGCCCGACCCGCTCGGCGCCCCGCTCGCGCAGGTGCGCCACGCACAGCAGCAGCCTGCGGTGCGCCCGCGCGAGGTCCAGGTCCTGGAACAGCCGCGCCGCCTCGCCCTCGTCACCGGTCAGGTGCCCGTCGTACAGGTCCGGGGCGAGGGCGGTCATGCCGGCGGCGGCCAGCGCGTCGCACTGCTCGCGCAGGTGCGGCAGGTGCCCGTACCAGTCGTGGACGACCACGACCGCGGCCCTGGGCACCGCGGCATCGGCCACGTACGCCATCGTCTTGTCAGGACCTTCGCCAACAGGGACCGGGACCCCAGCCGGATCGACCACTTGCTCCACCCCCCACGGGTCGAAATCGAACGCGTGTTCGACCATAGACCGGCCGACGGGGCGGCTGCAACCAGGCCGGTTCTGTCGGACCGCATCCGTACAGTCGGCGCCATGAACCGAACCGACCGGCTGTACGCGATCGTCGAGGAGCTGCGTGCGGTGGCGCCCCGGCCGCGCAGCGCCCGTTGGCTGGCTGACCACTTCGAAGTGAGCGTCCGTACGATCGAGCGCGATCTCGCCGCGCTGCAGGAGACGGGCGTTCCCGTGTACGCCGAGCCCGGCCGCACCGGTGGGTATGTCCTGGACATCCGCGCCTCGCTCCCGCCGCTGAACGTGACGGCGGCGGAGTCGGCGGCGATCGCGCTGGCGTTGGAGGGGTATGCCGGCCCGTTCGCGAGCGAGGCGCGGGCCGTGCTCGGCAAATTGCTGGCCGGGATGCCGGCCGGGCAGGCGGCCGAGGCCGAGGAGCTGGTCGGCCGGGTCCGCCTGATGAACGGCGCGAAGGTCCCGCCGCGCGGCCGCCCGGTCATCGCGGTGATCGAGGAGGCGGTGGCGCGGCGGCGGGTGATCCGACTGTCCTATGTGGACAAGACGGGTACGGAGTCGCGCCGGGACGTGGAGCCGATCTCGCTGCTCGGCGGCCAGGACAACTGGTACCTGCTCGGCTGGTGCCGGCTGCGCCGGTGCGCGCGGGCGTTCCGGCTGGACCGGATCCAGCGGGCCATCCTGACCGGCGCGGCGGCCGACCCGCGCCGCTTCGAGGAAGTCATCCCGCCGAACGCGAACCTGAACACCCGCCCGCTCAGCCTGGCCCGCTGAACGCCCGCCCGCGGGAAAGTTGCGCCGGAAACACCGACATAGGGTTGTCGCCAACGACGGTCAGGCTTGCCGCATCAGGCAATCGGACCGTACGGAGGCAGGGCCATGGACAAGACCATCGGCGGCATCGGCTGGATCGAGATCGGCACGCCCGAGCCGGAAGTGGCGGAGCGGTTCTACGGAGGACTGTTCGGCTGGAAGTTCGAGCGCGACGGCGACGAACGGGTGGATTACCGCGAGCTGACCACGCCCGGCACGCAGCGGCCCAGCGGCGGCATCCTCAACCACGGTGGCCAGGCGCCGAACTACGCGGTCTTCTGCGTACGGGTGGCCGACGTGCCGGCCACCCTGAAGCAGGCCGAATCGCTGGGCGGCACGGTGATCGTGCCGCCGACCGAGGGCGGCAACGGGCTGGTGTTCGCGCACCTGACCGACCCGGGCGGCAGCCAGCTCGCGATCTACTCCGCGCCGAACGAGTAGGCGACCGGTCAGGTGAGGAGGGTGTCGAGCGCGTCGGCGAGGGCGTGGACTCCGGCCAGGCAGTCCGCCTCGTCGGCGTGCTCGGCCGGGCTGTGGCTGATCCCGGTGTGGTTGCGGACGAAGATCATCGCGGTGGGTACGGCCGCGCTCAGGATGCCCGCGTCGTGGCCCGCGCCGGTGGCCAGTTCGGGTACGCCGCGCAGCGCGGCGCCGAGCCGGTCCAGCAGCGCCCGGTCGAAGGCGACGGCGGGCGTGATCGATTCCGGCGTGACCACCACCCGAACGCCGTCCCGGTCGCCGCGCTCGCCGGCCGCACGCGTGATGTCGGCGACGAGTGCGGCGAGTTGCTCCTCCGCCGGCGCCCGGGCGTCCAGCCAACCATCCACAGTGGACGGTACGGCGTTGGTTCCGTTGGGCAGCACGGCAATCCGACCGAAGGTGGCCAGCGCGCCGGCCAGCCGGGCCTTCTTCCGGGCGGCGAGAACGGTGTTGGCGAAGGTGAGCATCGGATCGCGCCGGTCGGCCAGCCGGGTGGTGCCGGCGTGGTTCGCCTCGCCCGCGAAGTGGTATCGCCAGCGGCCGTGCGGCCAGATCCCGGTGCCCAGGCCGACCGCGGCGTCGAGGTCGACCAGGCCGCGGCCCTGCTCGATGTGCAGCTCCACGAACGCGCCGATGGTCGCCAGTAGCGCCGGGTCGGCGCCGATCGCGTCCGGGTCCTGGCCGGCGGCGCGCATGGCCTCGGCGAGCGAGATGCCGTCGGCGTCGGTGAGGGCGCGGGCGCGGTCCGGCTCGATCGCGCCGGTGAGCAGCCGGCTGCCCAGACACGCCACCCCGAACCGGCCGCCCTCTTCCTCGGTGAAGGCGGCCACGGCGAGCGGGCGGGCAGGCCGCACGCCCCTGTCCCGCAGTTCGTCAACGGCGCAGAAGGCGGCGAGTAGGCCCAGCGGGCCGTCGTACGCGCCGCCGTCGGGGACCGAGTCCAGGTGGCTGCCGGTGACCACCGCGTCCGGCCCGGGCTCGCCCCACCAGGCCCACAGGTTGCCGTTGCGGTCGGGAGCGCAGTCCATGCCGCGGGTGGCGGCCTGCTCGGCGAACCAGGCACGGCAGGCGAGGTCGGCGCCGGTCCAGGAGAACCTGCGGTATCCGCCGCTGGCCCGGTCGCGACCGATCGGCTCCAGCGCGGCGAACATCGCCCGGAACGAGGCCGCCGTACCGCCCGGCATCGCGACCTCCCTGGTGTCCCCGGTTTCGGCGTCCCCGGGCTCGCTCGCGCCGGGCCACACCCGACCTGGTAGGACGGTAACGCAGCCGACCGATCGGGAGGGGGACGGCGATGACCACGGCGACCGCCGAGTTCACCCAGTTGCGTCCCCTGCTGTTCTCGGTGGCGTACCGGATGTTGGGCACCGCCTCCGACGTCGACGACGTGCTCCAGGAGGCGTGGCTGCGGTATTCGGCGGCCGCGGGCGTACGGGATGCCAGGGCGTACCTGGTCCGGGTGGTCACCCGGCTGTGCCTGGACCTGCTGGGTTCGGCCCGGGTGCGGCGCGAGCGGTATGTCGGGCCGTGGCTGCCCGAGCCGGTGCTGACCGGCGCGGCGGCCGGTGGTGGCGCGCCCGGCTCTGCGCTGGCGGGTGGACCGGCCGGCACGGTGGACCCGGTGGCCGTGGTGGAGCGGCGGGAGTTGCTGAGCCTGGGAGCGGTCGCGCTGCTGGAGCGGTTGTCGCCGGCCGAGCGTGCGGTGGTGGTGCTGCGCGAGGGGTTGGACTACAGCCACCAGGAGGTCGCCGCCGCGGTCGGGGTGTCGGTGGAGGCGTCCCGGCAGTTGCTGTCCCGGGCCAGGCAGCGGCTGGCCGGCGGGCCGGTGCGGCGCGATGCCGACCCCGAGCAGCACCGGAGGCTGCTGGCCGCGTTGTTGGAGGCGTTCGGGGCCGGGGACACCGCGACGCTGGTGGACCTGCTGCGAGCCGATGTGATGGTCCTGTCGGACGGCGGCGGCAGGGTTCGGGCGGCGCTGCGGCCGATCGAGGGCCGGGACAAGGTGGCCCGGTTCCTGGCCGGCATCTGGCCCGACCTGCCGGCCGACGCCGAACTGGGAGTGGTCGAGATCAACGGCGCGCCGGGGTTGGTGGCCGTCCGCGCCGGGCGCCTGCTGTTCGCGGCCGCACTCCAGGTCCGGGATGGCGCGGTCGCCCAGGTGATGATCATGACCTCGCCCGGCAAACTGGGCTACCTTGCCGCCCAGCTCGGGCACGGCACCGCCGTCCCCGGCGACTACGCCGCGCCCGGTCGCCGCCGCGACAGCCCGTGACGCGCGCCGGCCTCAGAGCAGGACGGTCGGCGCCGCCGCCGAGCTGAACCGTTCGTACCGGGCGTCCGGCTGCCGTTCCTCGTTGCCGGCGCCGTCGGTCAGCTCACCGAGGGTGAAGCCGTGCCGCTCGTAGAACCTGCGCGCGCCGTCGTTGGCCTGGAAGACCCACAGCTGTACGCGGTCGAGCCCGTCGCAGGCGGCCCGCAGCAACGCCGAGCCGATGCCGCGGCCGTGCCAGGCCGGGTCGAGGTACAGGTGGTTCAGCCAGCCCTCGTGTACGGCCGCGAACCCGATCACGGTGCCGTCGATCACCGCGACGTGGACGCGCTGCTGGCGGAGAACCTTGGCGAAGAACCTGCGGGTCTGCTCGTCGGTGTGCAGCACCGGCAGGTAGGTCATGGTGGCCCGGGCACGCAGGAACACCGAACCCACCTGGTCAGCGTCTGCCCTGCGGGCACCCCGGATGACGACTGAAGTCACCGCCGCAGGGTGCCGTACCGCGGTGGCGGGTGCGACAGGTTTGGGTTGAGTACCCTCGGACGGGTGGATGAGATGGTGATCGTGCACGCTGGATTCGGCCCGGACGCGCTGCCGTACATGCCCGTGTGGGACCGGCAGCGGGAGTTGCTGGAGGCGCGGGCCGACGGCGCGATTCCCGACACGGTGTTGCTGCTGGAGCACGAGCCGGTCTACACGGCGGGCAAGCGCACCGAGGAGTGGGAGCGGCCGGTCGACGGCACCAAGGTCATCGACAGCGACCGCGGCGGACGCATCACCTGGCACGGGCCCGGCCAACTCGTCGGCTACCCCATCGTCCAGCTGCCGGACCCGGTCGACGTGGTCGCGTACGTGCGGCGGCTGGAGGAGATGCTCATCGCCGTGTGCGCCGACTTCGGGGTCGAGGCGGGGCGGGTCGAGCGGCGCAGCGGGGTGTGGATCGCCGCGGACGGCACCCGGCCGGCACGCAAGATTGCCGCCATCGGCATCCGGGTCAGCCGCGGCGTCACCATGCACGGGTTCGCCATCAACTGCGACCCCGACATGAGCTGGTTCGACCGCATCGTCCCCTGCGGCATCGCCGACGCCGGCGTCACCTCCCTCGCCCTCGAACTCGGCCGTCCAGTCCCGGTCGCCGAGGTCATCCCCGCCGTCGAGCGGCACCTCCCCGCCATCCTCACCACCACACCCCAACCCGCCTGACACCCCGCCACCCCGCCACCCCGCAGACGGCCGCGCCGTCGCCCCAGCGGCGGCAATGTCCTCGCCATCCTCAACACCCCAGCCGCCTGAGATCGCCGCCCACCCGCCGCGGCCGCGAGCCGGCGCCCCCGCGCGGCAGCGTCGTCCGCGTGGTTTTGGATGCGGGTGGCGGTACGTGCGCCGATTGGACTCCTGTGGGTGTTCGGGGGGCGGTGGGTGTGGTGCGGTGGGTGTTTGGTGGGGTGGGTGTGGAGGGTTGGGGAATCTTGAGGTTTGGGGGGTTGGGTTTGTGGGGGAAATTCCTAGCGCGCCCAACCGGGCGGCAACCGCAGTCGGGTTATAGGAGTGCCGTCATGTTTGCGATTATTGCCGCGGCCATTTTCGGACTCGGCCTCATCCTTGATCTGTTCGACATCAAGACCAGCGACGCCTTCACCCCGGGCACGCTGATGATGGCCGGTCTGTTCTGCGTGGCACTGCACCTGGCTGGCGTGGGCGCCACCACCACTTGGCGCAGCCGCGTCCGGCGGTAGGCACACCCTGGGTCCACAGACCTTCGGATCACCCGAGCATTCCCGCCCGGGCCGGCGAATCACGCCGGCCCGGGCGGTTTGTTCTTTGCCGGAATGGGTACGGCTACTCGCCGCGGAACAGCCGGTTAAGTTCGTCCTGGGAAATCTGGTCATCGGCATAGGAGAACGTGCCGTGCGCGAATAGTTCGCGGGCGGCGCGCAGCAGGTGGCCGTACATCGCGCGGGCGATGCTGCCGCCGACCGTGACACGCCGGACGCCCAACTCCGCCAACTCCCGCATGGACAATGCGTTGCCGCTGAGGCCCATGACGACGTTGAGCGGGCCGTCGAGCCCGCGTACGAGCGTGCCGATCGTCGCCGCGTCGCTGGCGCCGGGGATGAACGCGCAGTCCGCGCCGGCGGCGAGGTAGGCGTTGGCCCGCCGCAGGCAGTCCTCGACCGAGCCGCCGACCAGCAGCGCGTCGGTACGCCCCACGAGCACGAACGGTTCGCCGGCCAGCGCGGCACGGGCGGCCTGGATACGGTCGACGCCCAGCGCCAGGTCGTACAGGGGGCGGTCCCGCTCGCCGGTGAAGTCCTCGATGTTGCCGCCCGCCGCGCCTGCGGACAGGGCCATCGAGATCGTCGCCGCGACCTGCTCCGGCGCCTCGCCGTACCCGTCCTCCAGGTCCGCGCTCACCGGCACCGCGACGGCGCCCGCGATCTCTCCGACCCGGCGCACCATCGCGTCCCGGTCCACCCGGCCGTCCTCGCGCCCGGCGAAGAAGTCATGATCCGGCCGCCCGAGCGAGAACGCGACGCCCGCGCTCGTCGTCGCCAACGCGCCGAACCCGGCCGCCTCCAGCACCCGGGCGCTCCCCTGGTCCCACGCGTTCGGCAACAGGAAACAACCCTCCCGATGCAACGCGACAAACCGCTCCGCCCGCTCCCGCCCGCCACCGTCCACCCGCACTCCTCACCCCGGCCCACAACCCACCCACAACAATCCCGGGTCCCCCACGACCAGCCCCCACCGGGGTCAACCACACCCGCTCACGAAACACGAAGCGAGGACGTGACGAGCGCAGGAGGTGGGCGGCGCACGGAGGTGGGCGGCGCACGGAGGTGGGCGGCGCGGGACGCCCGGGCCGGGGTCCGAGCGCGAGGGCGGCGCGGCAGGGCGAGCGCAGGACGGGGCGAGCGCAGGACGGGGCGAGCGCAGGACGGGGCGAGCGCAGGACGGGGCGAGCGCAGGACGGGGCGAGCGCAGGACGGGGCGAGCGCAGGAGCCGGTCGGGCTCGGCGACCTGCGCATTACGTCCGGGTCCGCTGTGATGGCCGGGCAGGGGGCGCGGTGGCCGCGCGGGCTGTGCCGGGCGTGCGGCAGTGCCGGGGCGGGCGAGACGGCGCCACGCGGAGGGCCACCCGGGCCGTTGGGCGAGCGGCGCGGGTGGCCAGGGGTGTTGGTGGCCGGGAGTGCTGGATGGCCGGGAGTGCTGGATGGCCGGGAGTGCTGGATGGCCGGGAGTGCTGGATAGCCGGGAGTGCTGGATAGCCGGGAGTGCTGGATGGGCGGCGGAATGGGGGGTTAGGCGGCTTTGCGGAGGTGGGTGGGGGTGGTGGCCAGGTGGAGGGCGGCGGTGGCGAGGTCGGTGCCGGTGGTTTCGGCTACCAGTTCGGGGATGGGGGGTTCGCCGATGCCGGGCAGGATGCCGAGCGCGCGAGGCCCCTGGCCGGTGAGCAGGACGTGCGCCACGTAGGCCCCCCGGTCCAGGCCCGCGGCGCGTACGGCTGCCACAGCGGCCGCGACCAGCCGGTGCCGCTGCCACGGGAGCAATGCCGGCGCCGGGAACATCGGCGCGGCCGAGCCGGACAGCAGCTCACCCACCGCCACCACCTCGTACGTACCGGCACCGGCCAGTACGGGCAGCACGTACCGGGGACCGCGGTACGCACCCGCGGTCGGCACGGCGGCCAGAGCGGCGGCCAACGCCGACGGGTCCGGACCGGGCAGCCCCAGGGCGCGGGCGGCCAGCGCGGCGGCCGCGCACGAGGCACCCCCGGAGCCGACCACACCGGACAGCCGGTGCCGCTCGTGGTACTCCGCCAGCGCGGCAACCAGGTCGGTCTCAGCGGCGACCAGGACGTGATCGGTCACCGGAGCCGGCGCACCGGGTGGCACCACGCCTGTCACCCGATACCCGAGTCGACGGGCCGCGGCAACTATCCGCGGTCCCGACCCTGACGTACACCCTACGAGCGCGAGATGCGGCATCGGGCGCCTCCCACAGACCGGTCGCTGACCACCACCAGAGCCGCCCACGCCGCCGGTCCGGACACGGGATGCCGAAGGATCACAGCTGCGGCACCACCTCGCTCGCCACGAGCTCGATGTGCTCGATGTCGGAAATATCCAGCGTCTGGAGGTAGAAGCGGCTCACGCCCAGCTCCGCGTACCGCCCGATCTTGTCGACCAGCTCCGCGGGCGTCCCGGCCAGCCCGGCAGCGCGCAGCTCGGCCGGCTCGCGCCCGATCGCGGCGGCCCGGCGCGCCACCTCGGCCTCGTCCCGCCCGCAGCACAGCACCAGCGCGCTGGACAGCAGCAGCGTCTTCGGGTCCCGGTCGACCAGCTCGCACGCGGCGATCACCCGGTCGTACAGCTTCCGGCTCCCCTCCAGCGGCTGGAACGGCAGGTTGAACTCGTCCGCGTACTGCGCGGTCAGCGCGGGCGTCTTCCGCGCGCCCACCCCGCCGAGCACGATCGGCGGCCGCGGCTGCTGCATCGGCTTGGGCAACCCGGGCGATTCGGTCACCTGGTAGTAGTCGCCGTGATAGGTGAACGGCGTCCCGATCGGCGCGTCCCACATCCCGGTGATGATCGCCAACTGCTCGCCCAGCCGGTCGAACCGCTCGGCCAGCGACGGGAACGGCAGCCCGTACGCCCGGTGCTCCCGCTCGTACCACCCCGCGCCGATCCCCAACTCCACCCGACCACCGGACATGTGGTCTACCTGCGCGACCGCGATCGCCAGCGGCCCGGGCAGCCGGAACGTGGCCGCGGTCATCAGCGTCCCGAGCCGGATGCGGCTGGTCTCGCGGGCCAGCCCGGCCAGCGTCAGCCACGCGTCGGTCGGGCCGGGCAACCCATCCGTACCACCCATGGCCAGGTAGTGATCGGACCGGAAGAACGCGTCATACCCCGCGTCCTCGGTCGCCTTGGCCAGCCGGGACAGCGCGTCATATGACGCCCCCTGCTGGGGTTCGGTGAAGATCCTGAAATCCATGACGTCCACGCTAGTGCGGCCCTGTCCACGTCGGGTACGCGCAGGGCCGCGGCCCGTCCCGGTCAGGACCGCGGCGTACGCTGGTCGGGTGACTGTCGCTCCGGAGGGACGCAAGCTGCTGCGCCTGGAAGTACGCAACGCGCAGACCCCGATCGAGCGCAAGCCGGAGTGGATCAAGACCCGGCTGCGCACCGGCCCGGAGTACACGCAGCTCAAGTCCCTGGTCCGCCGCGAGGGCCTGCACACGGTCTGCGAGGAGGCCGGCTGCCCCAACATCTACGAGTGCTGGGAGGACCGCGAGGCCACCTTCCTCATCGGCGGCGACCAGTGCACCCGGCGCTGCGACTTCTGCCAGATCGACACGGGCAGGCCGGCCGAGTTCGACGCCGACGAGCCGCGCCGGGTGGCCGAGTCG
>Ga0081455_10007532_pt1 | contig 11449 bp, 12 predicted proteins | sample TabmetS3T2R1_FD_70207 | JGI IMG/M metagenome (GOLD analysis project Ga0081455, IMG submission 70207) | Tabebuia heterophylla rhizosphere microbial communities from the University of Puerto Rico - S3T2R1 | ecosystem: Host-associated > Plants > Roots > Rhizosphere ...
CTGACCTGGTGATCGGCGCCGTGCTGGTGCCGGGTGCGAAGGCGCCGATGCTGATCTCCAACGCCCTGGTGGCGCGGATGCAGCCCGGCAGCGTGCTGGTCGACATCTCGATCGACCAGGGCGGCTGCTTCGAGGACTCGCGGCCCACGACCCATGCCGAGCCGACCTACCAGGTGCACAACTCGGTCTTCTACTGCGTGGCGAACATGCCCGGTGCGGTGCCGCACACGTCGACGTACGCGCTGACCAACGTGACGCTGCCGTACGCCGTGGCGCTGGCCAACAAGGGCTGGAAGCAGGCGCTGCGCGACGACCACAGCCTGGCCCTAGGCCTCAACACCCACGACGGCTACCTCACCTACGGCCCGGTCGCCGACGCGCACGGCCGCGAACACCTCAGCCTGGAGAAGGTGCTCAGCTGAGCCGAGCCGAGTCGGTGACGAGGGCAGCGACGGAGCGGGACAGTCCGCTGCATCGGCTAATCGTGTCCTATATGGACCATTTGACGGTCGAGCGTGGCCTGTCGCCGAACACGCTGGCGTCCTATCGCCGCGATCTGCGTCGCTATTCCGACCACCTGGCCGGTGCCGGTCGCGACGACCTGCGGCAGGTGACCGAGGCCGACGTGTCCGGGTTCCTGGCCCAGCTGCGCTCCGGCGACGAGGAGCATCCGCCGCTGAGCTCGGCCAGCGCCGGGCGGGCCGTCGTGGCCGTCCGGGGGCTGCACCGGTTCGCGCTGCGCGAAGGAGCGGTCGAGGTCGACGTGGCTGCGGGCGTCCATCCGCCGTCGCCGCCCAAGCGACTCCCCAAGGCGCTATCCGTCGACGACGTCGAGGCGATTCTGGACGCGGCCGGCGCCCCCGGCACGCGGCTGGCGCTGCGCGATCGGGCGCTGCTCGAGCTGCTCTACGGCACCGGCGCCCGGATCTCCGAGGCGGTCGGCCTCGACCTCGACGACCTCGATCTGGAGTCGTCGACGGTCCGGCTGTCCGGCAAGGGCGGCAAGCAGCGGGTCGTACCCATCGGCTCGTACGCCCATGAGGCGGTGTCCGCCTATCTCGTACGCGCGCGGCCGGATCTGGTCGCGGCCGGACGGGGGACTCCGGCGGTGTTCCTCAACGCCCGGGGCGGCCGGCTGTCGCGGCAGAGCGCGTGGACCGTGCTGGCCAAGGCCGCCGACCGGGCCGGCGTCAAGGCAGCCGTGTCGCCGCACACACTGCGGCACTCGTACGCGACCCATCTGCTGGACGGCGGCGCCGACGTCCGGGTGGTCCAGGAGCTGCTCGGCCACGCCTCGGTGACCACGACCCAGGTCTACACGCTGGTCACAGTCGACCGGCTGCGTGAGGTCTACGCCACCGCCCATCCGCGGGCCCGTGGCTGACTTGGCGGCCCGTTGCGATACCACGCTCAGGGCGATGACGCACCACGGCATGTTGTCACTCCTCATGGGTTACAACCCGTGGAGCGTACGGTTTCCCATGAGCTCATGGGAAACCGTACGCACCGACTGCGACCATCCCCAGGATTGTCCCCACGCTGTGGGCATCCTGTGCATCCTGGGCGCAGCCCGTACACAGATTTCGTGGTCTCTGGCGGGGCTTATTGATGGGGTCGAGGGCAAGGCTTAGAGTCACGGCAGCCGAGTCGAGTTGTCGACTTGTCTGCCAGGATCTGTCGGCACAGAACGTCTGCTCCGGGCGGCAGCATAGGGAGACGATGCCCACGTGAAGAAATCCTCGTTCGACGCCGGATTGTCGACGCCATCGCTGCTTCCTGACTCCGAATCCGGGGCCGGCAAGCCCGAGATCGGGCCGACCGGCCGCCCGATGCCGTACCTGCCCGAGCCGCCTCCGCTGACCGAGCACGGCCCGGCGCTCGTCCTCGCCATGTGCAACCAGAAGGGCGGCGTCGGCAAGACCACGACGACCATCAACCTCGGGGCGGCGCTCGCCGAGCTGGGTCGCAAGGTGCTCCTGGTCGACTTCGACCCGCAGGGCTCCCTGTCGGTCGGTCTCGGGTTCAACCCGCACGAGCTCGACCTGAGCATCTACAACCTGCTCATGCAGGACGACGTGGACCTCGAGGACGTCGTCTGCAAGACCAACGTCAACTCGATGGACCTGCTGCCGTCCAACATCGACCTGTCGGCCGCCGAGGTGCAGCTGGTCGGCGAGGTCGCGCGGGAGCAGACGCTTGCCCGAGTTCTGACGCCGGCGATGTCGGACTACGACGTCATCATCATCGACTGCCAGCCCTCACTCGGTCTGCTGACGATCAACGCCCTCACCGCCGCCCACGGCGTCATCGTGCCGCTGGCGTGTGAGTACTTCGCGTTGCGCGGAGTCGCGCTGCTCAAGGACACGATCGACAAGGTCAGCACCCGGCTCAACCCGCGTCTGCGGATCGTCGGCGTGCTCGGCACGATGTACGACGGCCGCACCCTGCACGGTCGTGAGGTGCTCCAGACCCTGGTGGACGGCTGGACCGACACGGTCTTCCACACCGTGATCCGGCGTACCGTCAAGTTCTCCGACTCCACCGTCGCGGGCGAGCCGATCCTGTCCTACGCCTCCAGCTCGCCTGGCGCCCAGGCGTACCGACAGCTGGCTCGAGAGGTGTGGGCCCGTTGCCACGCCGAGTGAGTCTGCCCGGCGCCGAGGAGCTGTTCCGCCGTACGGGGCACGCCAGCGAGACCGCTGATCCCACGGTCGATCCGCCGACCCGCAACACCACCAACGGGCAGGCATCATCGCATGCGCCGGTTCCGAGCCCACGGCGGAGCAGCGGCCGGATCAAGCACGACGAGAAGATGACCGTCTACGTCACGGCCGACGAGCTGATCGAGCTGGAGCACCTCCGGCTCCGGCTGCGTCGGGAGTGGGGTGTCGCAGTCGATCGCGGCCGGGTCGTACGCGAGGCGATCGCGATCGCGCTGGCGGACGTCGAGAATCGCGGGGGCGAGTCCGACCTGGTGCGCCGGCTGACGGGGTCATGACCGAGGCGGCACCTGCGATGGCCGAAGCAGCACCGCGGCCGGACCCGGAGTCGTCGAGCGACTTCGCGGTCCGGCTGGACGTCTTCGAGGGGCCGTTCGACCTGCTGCTCGGCCTGATCGCCAAGCACAAGCTCGACATCACCGAGATCGCGCTGTCCAAGGTGACCGACGACTTCCTGGCGTACATCAAGCAGCTCGACGGCGATCTCGAGCAGACCACGGAGTTCCTCGTCGTCGCCGCGACACTGCTGGATCTCAAGGCGTCGCGGCTGCTGCCGCAGGCCGAGGTCGAGGACGAGGAGGACCTGGCGCTGCTCGAGGCGCGGGACCTGCTGTTCGCCCGGTTGCTGCAGTATCGCGCCTTCAAGGAGGTGGCGGCCTACCTCGACGCCGAGTTCGTCAAGCAACAGCGACGCCATCCACGCGCGGTCGGGCTCGAGCCGCGATTCGCCGAGCTGCTGCCCGAGGTGCTGATCGGGCTCGGACCGGACCAGTTCGCCGAGCTCGCCGCCAAGGCGCTGGGCCCGCGGCCGGAGCTGGTGGCACCGATGTCGCACGTGGTGGGCACGAAGGTGAGCGTACGAGAGCAGGCTGCGGTGATCGTGGAGCGGCTGCGAAGGTCGTCGACCGTCACGTTCCGGGCCCTGGTGGCCGACGCTCCGGACACCCTGACCACGGTCGCGAGATTCCTCGCGGTGCTCCAGTTGTACGGTGACAAAATGGTCAGCTTCGACCAGATGAGCCCCTTCGGGGAGCTGCACATCCGGTGGACCGGGACCGACGAGGGAGAGGTGTCGGTCGGCGACGAGTTCGACGAGCTCGGCGAGCCGGCCGCGCCGGAGTCCGAGGAGTCCGATGACGCAACCGACTGAGGAGCCGGCCCTGCAGCCGGCGCTCGAGGCCGTGCTGATGGTGGCCGACGAGCCGCTCGACGAGGCGACCCTCGCCACCGCGGTTGGACGCCCGGCGAACGAGATCCGCGAGGCACTTCAGAGCCTGGCCGCCGGCTATGACGAGCAGGAGCGTGGCTTCGAGCTGCGGCATGTCGGCGGCGGCTGGCGCTTCTACAGCCGCGAGGAGTACGCCTCGGTCGTGGAGCGGTTCGTGCTCGATGGCCAGCAGGCCCGACTGACCCAGGCGTCGCTCGAGACGCTGGCGATCGTGGCCTACCGGCAGCCGATCAGCCGGGGCCGGATCTCCGCGATCCGGGGGGTCAACGTCGACGGAGTGATCCGGACCCTGGTGACCCGCGGCGTGGTCGAGGAGGCCGGCATCGACGACGAGAGCGGCGCCGTGCTCTATCGCACCAGCAGCTACTTCTGTGAGCGGCTGGGGCTGTCGAGCCTCGACGAGTTGCCGGAGATCGCGCCGTACCTGCCGGAGATGGCCGACGTTGACGAGTGACGACGGCGACGTCGAGCGAGTACGACTGCACAAGCTGCTGGCCCAACGCGGGGTCGCGAGCCGTCGGCGGTGCGAGGAGCTGATGCTCGCCGGGCGGGTGACCGTCGACGGTGAGGTCGTGACCCGGCTCGGCACCACCGTGGACCCACGTGGAGCGGTGATCCGGGTCGACGGGCAGCGGCTCCCGCCGCAGACCGACCACGTCTACGTCGCACTCAACAAGCCGCTCGGCGTCGTCAGCACGATGAGCGACCCGCAGGGCCGGCCGACGCTCGCCGAGCTGGTCGCGGACCGACCCGAGCGGCTCTTTCACATCGGGCGGCTCGACACCGACACCGACGGGTTGATCCTGCTGACCAACCACGGTGATCTGGCCCATCGGCTGACCCACCCGTCGTACGCGGTCGACAAGGCCTATGTGGCACAGGTGGCCGGTGTCATCCGCCCGGCGACGCAGCGGCGGCTTCTCGACGGGGTCGAGCTCGACGACGGTCCGGCGGCGGCCGATCGGCTCCAGGTCCGTGACTCGCACGGCGGCCGTACACTCATCGAGCTCACGATCCACGAGGGCCGCAACCGCATCGTGCGCCGGATGCTCGACGAGGTCGGCCATCCGGTGCAGCGGCTGACCCGGATCGGCTTCGGCAGCGTCCGGCTCGGCTCATTGCGACCGGGGGAGTCCCGCGAGCTGACCGACGACGAGCTGGGCGCACTGCTCGACAGCGTCGACCTCTGACCGGCGACCAGGCTCGGTTAGGGTGTTTCAGTCTGGCCAGGCCAGACCTTTCGTGCCAGATTTCGTCGATCACCTCGGAGGATTCGCCGATGGCCGTGCGCGCGATCCGGGGCGCGACACAGCTCGAACGCGACGAGCGTGATCACCTGCTCGAGCGGGTCAGCGAGCTGATGACGATGATCCTCGGCGACAACGAATTGAGCATCGACGAGCTGATCAGCGTGATCTTCACCGCGACCGACGACGTGCACTCCGAGTTCCCCGCGTACGCAGCCCGCCGACTCGGGCTGGTCGACGTACCGCTGCTGTGCGCCCGCGAGCTCGAGATCGAGGGCAGTCTGCCGCGGATCGTGCGGGTCATGGTCCACGTCGACACCGACCTGACGCGGGCCGAGATCACCCATGTCTATTTGCACGGCGCGGCCGGACTGCGCCGTGACCTCACCCGGGTCGCCTCGCACGACGCGACCGACCCGCCGTCATGACCGCGGACCTGCCCGAGCCCGTCCTCGTTGTGGGCGCGGGACTGATCGGCACCTCGGTCGGCCTGGCACTACGGCAGCGCGGCGTCGAAGTCCGGCTCGCCGACCACGATCCGGCGAACCTCGCCGCCGCTGTCGAGTTGGGTGCCGGCGATGCGACCGAGCCGGACCGTGCCGGGCTCGTCGTGGCCGCTGTACCGCCGGACCACCTCGGCGATGCCGTCGTCGATGCGCTGCGCCGGTGGGACGGCGTTGTCGTGACCGATGTCGGCAGCGTCAAGACCGCGCCGCTCGAACACGTACGCGCTTCAGGGATCGACTCGTCTCGCTACGTCGGGAGTCATCCGATGGCCGGCAGTGAGCGCTCCGGACCCGGTGCGGCGTCGGCCAAGCTGTTCGAGGGCCGAGCGTGGGCGGTCACGCCGCACGAGAAAGCGACCCGCGAGGCAGTCGATGCGGTACGAGCCCTGGCGGTGGCCTGTGGGGCGTCGCCGGTCGAGCTGACCCCCGAGGACCACGACGCGGCCGTCGCCCAGGTGTCGCATCTGCCGCACCTGATGGCAGTCCTTGCGGCCGCGCAGTTGGTCGACGCTCCACACCGTCACCTCTCCCTGTCGGGTCAGGGGCTGCGTGACGTGACCCGGGTCGCCGCGGGAGATCCGGCCCTGTGGCGGCAGATCGTCTCGGCAAATGCGGACCAGCTGCGTGGCCTGCTGCTCGCCGTACGCGACGACGTCGACCGGCTCCTCGACGGGCTGGCCAAGCCGGACGCCACCGACCTGCTGGAGCTGCTCCGCAAGGGCGCGACAGGCACCGAGCTGATTCCCGGCAAGCACGGCAAGCCGACGCCGGAGCAGGCGATCGTCTACGTTGCGGTGCCGGACCGGCCCGGCGAGTTGGCCCGGCTGTTCGCCGATGCGGGACAATCTGGAGTCAACGTCGAGGACCTCCACATCGACCACGACCCGGCCCGGCCGGTCGGGCTCGTCGAGATCGTCGTGGCGGCGTCCTCGGCCGATCGATTGGTGACGTCACTGACTGCTCAAGGGTGGTCGGTACATCGGTGAAAGGACGGGTCGGATGAGCCCGCAGGGGACACGGTGGAGCGACCTGGTCATCGCCGTCGACGGTCCGTCCGGGTCTGGCAAGTCGACGACGGCACGCGGTGTCGCCGAGCGGCTCGGGCTGCGCTACCTCGACACCGGTGCGATGTACCGCGCGGCGACGTGGGCGATGCTCGAGCGCGGGATCGACATCGACGACCCGGACGCGGTCGCGACTGCCACCTCCTCCGTACGCTTCGACGTGGGAACCGACCCTCGGCGGCCCGCCATCTCGGCCGACGGGGTCGATGTCGCCGGTCCGATCCGAGGTCCCGCGGTCACCGCCGCCGTCAGTGCGGTCAGCGCCGTGGCCGCGGTGCGACGCCAGCTCGTCGCCCTGCAGCGTGAGCTGATCGGCGACGGCGGCATCGTCGTCGAGGGGCGAGACATCGGAGCCGTCGTAGCACCCGACGCCGATCTGAAGGTGTTCCTGACGGCCGAGTCGGCCCAGCGCGCGGCCCGCCGGCATGCCGAGACCGGGGGAGCGGCGGACCAGGTCGGCGCGACCGAGGCGGATCTTGCCCGCCGTGACACCCTGGACTCAACACGAGCCGCGTCGCCGCTGACCCAGGCGGCCGACGCGGTCGTCGTTGACACGACGGAGTTGGGGTTGGAAGACGTGATCGACCACATCGTCGCGATGGTCAAGGAACTGCCCGCCGAGTCCGGGACCCGGCGGCCATGAGCCAGTCGCATCACGCGCTTCCTCGTACGCACGACGTCGAACCCCTCCGGGACCGGTTCCTCCGGATCGCCCGGCCGGGTGCCTCGGCGCTGCTGCGGCGTTGGTACGACGTCCGCATCCACGACGCACACCACGTACCTCGGCAGGGCCCGGTGCTGCTGGCGCCCAACCACGTCGGCTATCTCGACGGGCCGCTGCTCGTCGTCACCGCACCGCGGACAATTCACGCGATGATCAAGCGCGAGATGTTCACCGGCGTGCTCAAGCCGATCCTCCAGGCCGGCGGGCAGATCCCACTCGACCGGTTCCACGTCGATCCACTCGCGGTCAAGCGCGCCCTGCGGGTGCTGCGCGACGGCAAAGCGCTCGCGATCTACCCCGAGGGCAGTCGTGGCGCCGGAGACGGACGGTTCGTCAAGCGCGGCTGGGCCTACCTCGCCACGGTGACCGGCGCGCCGGTCGTCCCGGTCGCGGTGTTCGGCAGCCGGCTGCCGGGCACGTCGGTCAGCGACCTGCCGCCGCGCGGACATCGAGTCGACGTGGTCTACGGCGCGCCCATCACGGTCAACACCACACCCTGGCCGCGCCGGTCCGCGGACATCCTGGCGCTCACCGAGGACCTCCAGAAGCGGTTCATGGAGCACATCGAGCAGGCCCAGCTGCTGTGTGGCGGCACCTTGCCGGGGTGGGCTCCCGACGACGAGGGCCCTGAGCCCGGGTCGATCGCGCGCAGCGATGCCGTCTCCGACGAGCACCGCAACGCCGACGAGCTCCGCGATCCGGCCGGTCCCGATCCAGACGCGACTCCTGGCGGGACCCGGTGACCACGACCGACACCGAGCCGCCGACCGACGCGGAGCCGGGCGTACGACCCGTGCTGGCCGTCGTCGGCCGCCCCAACGTCGGCAAGTCGACCCTGGTCAACCGGCTGCTGGGCCGCCGGGCCGCCGTCGTCGAGGACGTTCCGGGTGTGACCCGGGACCGGGTCGCCTACGACGCCAACTGGAGTGGCCGCGACTTCACCGTCGTCGACACCGGCGGCTGGGACCCCGACGCCCGCGGCCTCGGCGAGGCGATCACCGGCCAGGCGGAGCTGGCCGCGAGCGCAGCCGACGCCGTGCTCTTCGTCGTCGACTCGACCGTCGGCATCACCGACTCCGACGAGGCCGTGGTCCGCATTCTGCGGCGATCCGGGAAGCCGATCATCCTGGCCGCGAACAAGGTCGACGACGCGCGTGGTGAGGCCGAGGCGACGGCCCTGTGGGCGTTGGGAGTCGGCGAGCCGTACGCCGTCTCGGCCCTGCACGGCCGGGGCAGTGGCGACCTGCTCGATGCGATCGTGGCGGCGCTGCCGTCGGTCATGGTCGAGGAGGAGTCCGAGGAGGGCGGCCCGCGCCGGATCGCCATTGTGGGCAAGCCCAACGTCGGCAAGTCGAGTCTGCTCAACCGGCTCGCGGGCGAGGACCGGGTCGTCGTCGACGCCACGGCCGGCACGACCGTCGACCCGGTGGATGAGCTGATCGAGCTGGCCGGCCGGACCTGGCGGTTCGTGGACACGGCCGGCATCCGGCGCCGGGTACGGGAGGCGTCCGGTCACGAGTACTACGCGAGCCTGCGTACCCACACCGCGATCGAGCGCGCCGAGGTGGCAGTCGTCGTGCTCGACGCCGGAGAGCCGCTGTCCGAGCAGGACCAGCGCATCATCGCCTGGGTCGCCGAGGCCGGCCGCGCCCTGATCCTGGTGTTCAACAAGTGGGATCTCGTCGACGACGAGCGTCGCCCGATGCTCGAGCGCGAGGTCGAACGGGAGCTGTCCCGCGTATCGTGGGCGCCGCGGGTCAACGTCACCGCGCGTACGGGTTGGCACGTCGACCGCCTCGTACCCGCCCTCGATGCCGCCCTGGAGGGCTGGGAGACCCGCGTACCGACCGGCGTCCTCAACTCCTTCCTCGGCCGGCTGGTCGCCGAGCATCCGCATCCGGTGCGCAGCGGCAAGCAGCCGAAGGTGCTGTTCGGGACCCAGGCCCAGGCGATGCCGCCGACATTCGTACTGTTCACGTCGGGCAAACTCGAGCCGTCGTACCTCCGCTTCATCGAGCGCCGGCTCCGCGAGGAGTTCGGCTTCGTCGGGACGCCACTGCATCTGCGGCAGCGGACCCGGGAGAAACGTCGCCGCTGAGATCACCCGGCTCGGGCGAGGTCGACCCCGGCGGCTGCACTCAGGATCGAACTGAGGATCCGACCCGGAGGTGGCCATGTCCGAACAAAAGATGATCGAGGTCGTACAAGAGGCCATGGATGATCAAGGCATCGAGGACAAAGTCACCGCCGTCGGAGAGTTTCTTCCGCGCGGGTCCATCGGAGCCGGTGAGATCGGTGGGCTGGTCGGCGGCAGCGCGGGAGACCTGGCCGGAAACCTCGCCGGCTCGATCGCCGGCGCCGCGGGATTCCTGGCCGGCATGCACCGGCAGCAGGACGAGTCGGGACTGCCCAGGCGGATGCTGGTCGGCGTCTCACCGAGCGCCGTCTACGGCTTCGTCGAGCGCAGTCGGCACACCGAGCCTGGCGGCCTGGTCTTCCGGGCCCCGCGCGACAAGCTGACGGTCAAGGTCCACCAGCGGCTCAACGTACGCATCCTCGAGCTGGTCGAGGACGACACCGGCGCAGCCATCGAGCTCGAGGGAAGCAGGATCCCGGTCACCCACGCAAACGACGTGTTCAAGGCGCTCGGGCACTGACACGGGGCCGCACCGGCGCCATCAGGCAGGCGCTCGGCGACCGAATCTCTACGCTAGGCTGGCCGCGCTCGTCGGCTCCTGGCCGGCGACATCGGGCTGTGGCGCAGTTTGGTAGCGCACTTGACTGGGGGTCAAGAAGTCGCGGGTTCAAATCCCGCCAGCCCGACTGCGCGACAACTGCCCTGATCTGACATCCGCGCAGGTCAGGCGCTGTTTCCTGCTTGCCTGGCGCACGCCGACGCGTGTCCAGCCGAGCCGCCACTCGGGGGACCGGAGCCCACTTGACCATGGCGAACGTTGGGTACGCAGAGTACGGCGGGTTCGTGGGCAGCGGCGATGATGAGCGGAGCCTCAACTCCGGTTCCTCGCCGAATGGTGTCCTCGCGGTGGTCAGGACCACTGGCGGCTCTGACCTCTTCGTGTCAAGGCATCGGAGGCCGTGTAGATCGGGTCCGTCCTCGCCTCGCGGAAGGGGATCGGCGTGCATCGGTGTGCGCTCGTATGCTTCCCCATAGGCCAGCAGTTGGGCTAATGGCCGCGGCCGACGCGTGACCCTTCGTTGCGAACGCGGTCCGGCTCTGGCGATTGATGGCAACCGGCCGCGCGGGATAGCTGGTCCGACGCGGGTCTGTGTGGCGATTGGTGTCATCGGTCGTCCGAGCACACTGGTGCGTCTGCTGACTTTCTGCTGACGGCCAGCGTCGTCAAAGGTGTGCGGAGTGCGTTACCGAGGCTCGTGCCTGTTCTGCATCACCGACACGCACCTACCCGGGCGATCTCTTAACCCAGCTATTTCTATAGCTTGCGCCGCGCCCGCCGGCCTGGCGGTGGTCCAGATCGGCGGACGGGGCGACGTCACGCAGGGGCGCCGAGCGGTGGGTGCTCGAGCACGCGGGGCTTGTACTCGACCAGCTGGATGCGGTCGTCGAAGGTGCGGTGCTCGATCATCTCGAGGGCGACGTCCGGATAGCCGTCGTAGATGCGTTCTTCGCCCGTGGCGCCGGTGATCACCGGGAACATCACGACCCGGAAGCGATCGACGAGTCCGGCTCGTAGCAGGGACCGGCACAGGCTGAGGCTGCCGATCGTGCTGAGGAGCCCCGAGCCACTCGACTTCATGGCGCGGACCGCCTCGACGGCGTCGTCGCGGATCAGCGTGGAGTTGGCCCACGTCAGTGGCTCATCGAGTGAGGAGGAGAACACCACCTTGGACGCTTGCGTGAGCTCATCAACCGACGCCTCTTCTTCGGGCCTGAACTCGTCTTGGCCATTCGGGACCTCGCCGGCGGCGAAGCCCGACATC
>Ga0081455_10007533_pt1 | contig 11449 bp, 11 predicted proteins | sample TabmetS3T2R1_FD_70207 | JGI IMG/M metagenome (GOLD analysis project Ga0081455, IMG submission 70207) | Tabebuia heterophylla rhizosphere microbial communities from the University of Puerto Rico - S3T2R1 | ecosystem: Host-associated > Plants > Roots > Rhizosphere ...
TCCCGCGACCGTGCTCGCCGAGGAATCGGAGAACCTCGGCCTGCTCGTCGTCGGATCGCGTGGGTACGGACCGATCGGCTCCGTGCTCGTCGGGAGCGTGGCGACCCGCCTGCTGAACAGCTCGTCGTGCCCGGTCATGGTCGTCCCGCGCGGCGCCTAGTGCGCGCGTCTATTCCAGCGGCTGGTCGAAGAACTCGAGCGGCTCGGTCGTGGCCTTCAGCTCGTCGGTGAGCGCTCCGTCGATCATCGCGAAGACCATCCGCACCGGGCGGTCGGACCGGTTGGCCCACGCGTGGTTGGTGCCCCGCTGGACGACGACGTCACCCTGGCCGACGCGCGTCTCGGAGCCGTCGTCGAGCAGCAGCCACGTCTCGCCGTCGAGGACGATGCCGACGTCCACCGTCTCCGTGCGGTGCATCGGCGACACGGCGCCCGCCTCCTGCTCGGTGAACCGCACCAGCACGCCGTCGGCGGGCGGGGGCGTCCGCACCGGGCGGTCCGTGGTCTCCGGCTCGGTCGCGGTGATGTCGACCGGCGTCTGGTCGGTGATCCACAGCTCGTGGAAGGCGGCGGTGCCGACGTCGAGCGTCTTCGGCGTGGGGGCGTCCGAGAGGACGACGGACTTCCCGGAGCCGTCGTGGCCGGTGACGATCCGGCGCGGGGGGTTGCTCATCGCGCGACCCTATCGCGCGCCTGCGGGCACCAGCCGCTCGAGCTCGCGCTCCAACCCCGCGTCGCCGACGTCGCGCACCTCCAGCGGCAGACCGATCCGCGCCGCGGCCCGCTCGGCCGCGCGTTCGCCCGCCGCCGTGCGTCGCTGCGCCAGCCACACCACCCGCCGGTACCCGCCGAAATACGCGTCGCGCAACTCGGGGTGGCGGTCGAGACCGAGCTCGCGGACGACCGTGTGCTCGAACGTCCGCGCGAGGAAGTCGGTGAGGAAGTAGGTGCCCGGTTCGTCCGCCATCGCCGCGGCCACCTCGTCGCGCGCGTAGACGTCGTAGCAGTGCTCGCTGCGCAGGCGCTCGAAGCCGTCGAGCCCGCCGTAGGTACCGCAGTCGCCGTACGCGACGACGACTTCGTCGTAGCGCTCGCGCAGCTCGTCCGCGAGCCGCGCGACCGCGGCGGGGATCCGCTCGGGGCGGTTGTGCAGCAGCGCCGGCACCGGGTACACGTCGACGGCCCACCCGCGCCGCCGCGCGACCCGCCGCACGTCCAGCGCCAGGGCGCCGCAGGCGACGACCGCCGCAGTCATCCCGGGAACGCGAGCTGCTCGATGAAGAGGTCGTTGAAGTCGGCGCGGCCCGAGAGCTCGACGTACTCGACCTCGCGGACGATCGACCGCGCCTCGGCCCGCTCGCGGTGGCTGAGCGCGACGATCTTCGACCCCTCGCCGGCCACGTTGCCCGCCGACACGATCCGCGGCAGCGCCAGCGCCGGCACCAGCCCGATGCGCACCGCGCTGGCGGGCGAGAGGTAGGACCCGAAGCTGCCGGCGAGCAGCACCTGCTGGATGTCGCCGGGCTCGAGGCCGAACTCGCGCAGCAGGATCGTCCAGCCGGTCGCGATCGACGCCTTGGCGAACTGCAGCTCGCGCACGTCGCGCTGCGAGAGGTAGACGTCGTCGGCGAGCATGAACACCCGCTCCTCGCCGACCTTCGCGAAGCGCGCCGACAGCCCCTCGTCGGCGAACCGGCCGGAATGGTCGAGCAGGCCCGCGCGCACCATCTCGGCCACGCAGTCGACGAGCCCGGACCCGCAGAGCCCGCGCGGCTCGACGTCGCCGATGACCTGCAGCGAGACCTCGCCGTCGTCGATGCGCACGCCCTCGATCGCGCCTTCGGCCGCGCGCATCCCGCAGCGGATCTGCGCCGCCTCGAACGCCGGCCCGGCCGGCGCGGCGGTGGCCAGCACGCGCTCGTTGGACCCCAGGGCGATCTCGCTGTTGGTGCCCACGTCGATGAACAGTCGCGTGCGACGGTCGCGCGCCAGGCCCGTGGCGAGCAGGCCGGCGACGATGTCGCCGCCGACGTACGCGCCCAACGACGGGAAGACGAACGCCGGCGCCCGCGGGTGGACACCGACGCCGAAGTCGCTCGCCAGCGCCGGCGGCAGCTCGTGCGACGCGACGATGAACGGGGCCATCGACAGCGGCTCGGGGTCGATCCCCAGCGCGAGCTGCATCATCGTCACGTTGCCGCAGATGGTGATCTCGTAGACCTCGTCCGGCGCGACGCCCGCCTCCTCGCACGCCTCGACCGCGAGGTCGTGCAGCGTCGCCTGCGCCCGCGAGCGCAGCTCGCCCAGCGCGGCCGGGTCGAGCATGGTCGCCGAGATCCGCGAGATGACGTCGCCGCCGAACGGCTGCTGGCGATTGAGCATGGAGCGCACCGCCATCGGCTGGCCCGACTCGAGATCGAGCACGGTGCCGACCACGGTTGTCGTGCCGAGGTCGAAGGCCAGCGCGTGGCGGCGCGCGCTGGTGTCGCCCGGCTCGATGTCGATGAGCTCCTCGTCGACGATCACCGCGGTCACCTTGAAGTCCGCCGCCCGCAACACGCCGCCGAGCTTGCGCACGACCTCCAGCCCGACGTGCGGCTCCAGGTCGTCGATGGCATCGAGCAGCCGCTGCACGTCCGAGCGCTGGTCCTCGAGCGTCGGCTCGTCGAGCTCGACGTAGCGCTTCTGCACCGCCGGACGCAGGATCACGTGGCGCCCGACGCCCGCCAGCGCCGCCTTCGGACGCGTCTGCAGCGGCGGCACATGGACGACGAGGTCCTCGCGCGCCGGCGCCCGGCACGCCAGGCGCCAGCCGTCGCGCAGCTCCTGCGTGCTGAACGCGCGCGGGTCGACCGAGCTCACCGGCGCCTCGCCGCGCACGACCTGCACCCTGCACTTGCGGCAGGTGCCGTGCCCGCCGCACGTGGAGTCGATCGCGATGCCGTTCCAGCTCGCCGCGTCGAAGATCGGCGTCCCGGTCGGCACCCGCACCTCGGTGCCGTCGGGGAGGAAGCGCAGCAGCACGCGCTCGGCGCCGTCGGCCTGGGCGAGCGGCTCGTCCGGCGGCGGCTCGGGCACCGCGCTCACGACGCGGCGGCCTGCCGCGCGCGATGTTCGGCGATCCAGCGCGTGCCCCACTCGTCGTGGCCGAGCAGGAGGTCCGCCGCCCGTACGGCGGAGATGACCTCGTCGGCGCAGTTCATGATCGCGCTGGTCAGCCCGGCGGCCATCGCCATCGGCAGGAACGCGGCGTTGAGCACCGTGCGGCGCGGCAGCCCGAACGACACGTTCGACGCGCCCAGGCACATGTTCACGCCGAGCTCGTCGCGGATGAGGCTGATCGTCTCCAGCGTGACCGTGACCGCGTCGGTCGCCGCGCCGACCGTCATGGCGAGCGGATCGATGATGACGTCCTCGGGCGGAATGCCGTGATCGCCTGCCGCGGAGACGATCTTGCGCGCGATCTCCAGGCGCTGCTGCGGCGTCTCGGGGATGCCGGTCTCGTCGTTGGCCAGGCCGATCACCGCGGCGCCGTGGCGCGCGACGAGCGGCAGGATCTCCTCGAGCCGGTCGTCCTCGCCCGTCACCGAGTTGACGAGCGCCTTGCCCTCGTAGACCGACAGCCCGGCCTCGAGCGCCTCGATCACCGAGGAGTCGATGCAGATCGGCACGTCCACGTGCGACGCGACCGCGCGCAGCATGTCCTTGAGCAGCTCGGGCTCGTCGACGAGCGGGATGCCGGCGTTGACGTCGAGCATGTCCGCGCCCGCGTCCACCTGCGCCAGCGCGTCGGCGCCGACGGTCGAGAGGTCGCCGCCGCGCAGCTCCTCGGCGAAGCGCTTGCGACCCGTCGGGTTGATGCGCTCGCCGATGACGCAGAACGGCCGGTCGTGGCCGACGACGACGGCGCTCGTGCGTGACCGCAGCTCGGTGTACATGGCCCGCTAGGCGGCGACGCCGGCGCGCCGCAGCTCGATGAGCTCCTTGGCCTTCTTGACCGCCGAGGACGCGTCGGCCGAGTAGCCGTCCGCGCCGACCGCGTCGGCGTACTCCTGCGTCACCGGCGCGCCGCCGACCATGACGATCACCCGGTCGCGCATCCCGGCCTTCTCGAGCGCGTTGATGTTCGCCTTGAACATCGGCATGGTCGTGGTGAGGAAGGCGGAGAAGCCGACGATGTCGGGCTCGACGCGCTCGACCTCCTCGACGAACTTCTCGGGCGCGACGTTCACGCCGAGGTCGACCACGGTGAAGCCCGCGCCCTCGAGCATGATGTTGCAGAGGTTCTTGCCGATGTCGTGCACGTCGCCCTTGACCGTGCCCATGAGGAACGTGCCGACCTGGTTGGCGTCGGTCTCGGCCAGCAGCGGACGCAGGATGTCGAGCGCGCCCTGCATCGCCCGCGCGGCGATGAGCATCTCGGGCACGAAGTAGTCGCCGCGCTCGAACCGCGCGCCGACCTCCTCCAGCGACGGGATCAGCGCGTCGAACAGCATGCGCTCGGGCTCGAGGCCGTCCTCGAGGCCGCGCTCCACGGCGTCGCGCACCTCGGGCGCCTTGCCGACGAGGGTGTCGTCGTAGAGCTGCTGCAGGATCTCCTCGTGCGTCATGCGGCTCGCTTCCCGTTGGTGGTCTGCAGGCGCCCCGAGAGCGCCTCGGCTTCCTCGCACAGCACCGGCGCCAGCTCGGCGATCCGCGCGCGCGTGAGGCGCAGCGTCGGGCCGGAGATGCTCAGCGCCGCGATGACGTTGCCGTCCGGGCCGCGTACGGGCGCGGCCATGGCGCTGAGCCCGGGCTCGAGCTCGTCGATGGTCGTCCCGTAGCCGTCGCGGCGCACGCGCTCGAGCTCGCGGTCGAGGTCCGGCCGCCCTGGCGGGAGGTCCGCCGCCCCGAAGGCCAGGAAGACCTTGCCGTTCGAAGTGCGGTCGTAGGCGACGCGCCGACCGACCCACTGGCCCGCGCCGAGGAAGTGGACCCCGTCGACCTGGGCGAGATGGTCGACGCCGGTCGGCGTGGGCACCGAGAGGTTGATGGTCTCGCCGCTGGCCCGCGAGAGCGCCTCGAGCGACTGCTCCGCCAGCTCGACAAGGTGGCGCTCGACGCCGCCGCGGTGGGCAAAGCGCAGGATCGCCGGGCCCGGTTCGAGCTTGCCGCGCTCGCCTGCTTGGCGCACGAGCCCGTGGCGCTCGAGCGCGGTGAGCAGCCGCGACGCCGTGCTCTTGGGCAGATCTGCCGCCGCGGCGAGCTCCGCCAGGCTCATGGGCCCGTCGCTCGCGAGCAGCCGCGCGAGCAGGTCGCCTGCCCGGTCGATGGCCTGGGTGCCCGGTGCGGGTGCGCCGTGGAACTGCAGTTCCATTGCCGATAGGATCGCCGCCGCCCGGCCACCCGTCAAGAGGAGAGACCGTGTTCGTCAACACGATGCCGCGCTACGAGATCCTCAGCGAGGACGCGATGGCGGTCCTCGATCGTGGCTGGCGGCGGATCGTCACCGAGATCGGGATCGAGTTCCTGCTCGACGAGGCGGTCGAGCAGTTCCGCGCCGCGGGCCAGCAGGTCGACGGCCAGCGCGTGATCCTCGACCCCGACTTCCTGCTCGAGCAGGTGGCCAAGGCGCCGCGGGAGTTCGACCTCCAGGCGCGCAACCCCGAGCGCTCCGCGCACATCGGCGGGCAGAACATGGTGTTCGCGTCGGTCTACGGCTGCCCGTTCGTGCGCCAGGGCGACGAGCGCCGCGAGGCGACGATGGCCGACTTCGAGAACCTCGTGCGGCTCTCGCAGGCCTTCCCCGAGCTCGACTCGCCCGGCGGCACGATCTGCGAGCCCAACGACCGCCCGCTGGACTCACGCCACCTCGACATGGTCTACGCGCTGCAGACGCTGTCGGACAAGCCGTACATGGGCTCGGTGACGTCGGGCCCCAACGCGGCGGACACGATCCGCATGGGGGAGATCCTCTTCGGCGGGCGCGAGGCGATCGAGGCGACACCCGCCTCGATCTCGCTGATCAACGTCAACTCGCCGCTGCGCTACGACGACCGCATGCTCAGCGCGCTCGTGGAGTACGCGCGCGCCGGGCAGGCGCTGGTCATCACGCCGTTCCTGCTCATGGGCGCGATGTCGCCGGTGACGATCCCCGCCGCGCTGGCCCAGCAGATGGCCGAGGCGCTGGCCGGCATCGCCCTGACGCAGCTCATCCGCCCGGGCACACCCGTTGTCTTCGGCTCGTTCCTGTCGAACACCGACATGCAGTCCGGCTCGCCGTCGTTCGGCACGCCGGAGTCGGCGATCGGGCTGTTCTGCACCGGCCAGATCGCGCGCTCGTTCGGCCTCCCGTGGCGCTCGGGCGGCGGGCTGAACTCGAGCCAGACCGTCGACGCGCAGGCGGCCTACGAGTCGCTCATGACGATGCTGCCGACCTTCCTGGCCGGGGCGAACTTCGTCATGCACTCGGCGGGTTGGCTCGAGGCGGGCCTGGTCTCCTGCTACGAGAAGTTCATCGTCGACGTCGAGATCCTGCGCGAGCTGCGCCACGAGTTCACGCCGCTTCAGATCGACGAGGCCAGCCTCGCGTTCGGGGCGCACGAGGAGGTCGGGCCGGGCGGTCACTTCCTCGGCGCCGCGCACACGCTCGAGCGCTTCCGCGAGTGCTTCTACCGGCCGTTGCTGTCGTCGACCGAGAACTTCGAGCGCTGGAAGAAGAACGGCGGCCTCGACGCCACCGCGCGCGCGGGCCAGATCTGGCGGCGCACGCTGGAGGAGTACGAGCAGCCGCCCCTCGACGAGGCGATTCGCGCCGAGCTGGAGGAGTACGTCACGCGCCGGCGCGCCGAGCTCGGCGACTGAGAGACCCGTCACACAGCGCCTCCTACACCGGGAAGGACTCAGTCGCGACGCCGTCCTTCGTCACATCCGACAACCCGAAGGAGGCGGAAGTGGCACGAAGGTTCGGAGGACGCAGGACAGGGGTTCTAGCGGGCGCCGCGGTCGCGGCGCTGCTGGCGGTGCCGGGCGTCGCGAGCGCAGCGGTGACCTCGTCGGTCGCGGGCGGCACGCTCACGGTCACGAGCGATGCGGACGACGCGATCGCGATCACCTGTGTGGCCAACCAGGTCAAGATCAACGGCGCCGATCCCGGCACGGGAACCGTGAACTGCGATGCGATCACTGCGATCGCCGTGCAGGGCGGACCGGGCGCGAACAACATCAACCTCGCCGGGGTGACGACCGCTGACCCGGCGGTCGACACCGACTTCCCGGCCGTCACGTCGGTCACGATCGACGGCGGCGGGGGCGACGACCTCATCAACGGAAGCCAGTACCCGGACACGATCCACGGCGGGAACGGCAACGACCGCATCATCGGCGACAACAACGCCGGCGGAACGCGCGACAACTCGCAGGGCGACAACGGCAACGACACGCTCGTGTGGAACCCCGGCGACGGCGACGACATCAACGAGGGCGGCAACGGGACCGACACCATCGAGGTCAACGGCGGCGGTGGCGGTGAGCAGTTCGACGTCAAGCCCTCGGCGACGCCCGGCCGCGTGCAGTTCGACCGCACCGGGCCGAATCCTCCGGGGCCGTTCAACCTCGACATCGGCACGGCCGAGCGCCTCGACATGAACGCCAACGGCGGCGATGACACGTTCACAGCCCAGAACGGCCTGAACGCGCTCGGCTTCGCGCTCGACGTCGACGGCGGCACGGGGAACGACAACCTCGACGGCGGCGACGGGCCCGACCTCCTCGCCGGCGGCGACGGCAACGATCGCATCGCCGGCGACGACAACCCGGCCGGCACCCGCGACAACGCCCAGGGCGGGACCGGCGACGACACGATGGTGTGGAACCCTGGTGACGGCGACGACCTCAACGAGGGCGGCGACGGCAACGACACCGTCGAGGTCAACGGCGGCGGCGGTGGCGAGCAGTTCCAGGTCAAGCCCTCGGCGACGCCCGGCCGCGTGCAGTTCGACCGCACCGGGCCGACCCCGCCCGGGCCGTTCAACATCGACATCGGCACGTCCGAGCACCTCGTCCTGAACGCAGGTGGCGGCGACGACAAGATCACCGGCAAGAAGGGCCTCAACGGGCTCATCCAGAGCACGTTCAACGGCGATGACGGCAACGACACGATCGTCGGCACCGACGCCGCTGACGTCGTCTCCGGAGGCAAGGGCTTCGACGTCATCACCACGCGCGACAAGGCGGCCGACCAGGTCGAGTGCGACGCAGGCTTCGACCTCGCGTTCGTCGATCGCCGCGACACCGTACGCGGGTGCGAGATCGTGCTCGGCGGCCGCCTGCGCGTCAAGCACGCCAGCAGCGTTCTCCGGGTGACCGGGAACGCCGCGACGGCGAAGCTGACGTGCGTGGCGACCCAGTCCTGCAAGGGCACCGCGCGGCTGATGCGCGGCGGCAAGTCGCTCGGCAGCACGACGTTCAGCCTGAAGCGCAACAAGACGAAGGCCGTGCACATCAAGCTCGGCCCGCGGGGGCGCACGCTCCTCGCGAAGGCCTCGGCCAAGGGCCTGGCCGTCCAGCTGCGGCTCGACTCGCGCGACAGCCGGGGCAACGGCTGGCGCACCACGAGCAACGTGAGGCTGAAGGGCTAAGACGGTGACATCCCGGTGGCCTCCCGCGTTCGGGAGGTCACCGGGGGACCGCTAGGCCGCCTGAACCTCGGCGTCGATCGCGACCGCGCCCCGCGCCTTCGCGACCGACACGCGGTGGTGCCCGTCGCGCACCGCGTAGCCGTCCCCGACGCGGACGACCGAGATCGGCGGCAGTACCGCGCCGCGCTCCTCGGCGAGCCACACCCGCTCCCAGCGGTCGCGGGCCTCGCCCGAAGGACGGAACGCGCTGTCGAACACCGCGGCCTTGCTCGGCTCGAACGTCCCGTCGATCTCGTCGAGCGGGATCTCGCGGACGCCGTAGGCCGGCCCCGCGGAGCGGCGTCGCAGGACGCGCTCGTCGTAGACGGCGAGGCGCCCGCACTCGGCCGGCTGGCGGCGCAGTCGGCGCGCGACCGCGGCGCGGCGGCGACGGCGTGCGACCCGAGTGAAGGCCTGCTCCGCGTCGACATGTCCCGTGCCCGTCGTCAACATGACTCCATAGTCGGCTACGACAGCCGCCCTTACATCGGGAATCTGGAGCCAACTTCGCGCAGCACCCCTTACGCGCCGACTGAGGACTCCTTACGCTGCGCCTATGGGCGCTCCACGCGGCTCCCGGCTGGCCGGCGCCGCGTACGTGGCCGGCGTACGCGATCCGCGCGTGCTCGAGGCGATCGCCACCGTCCCGCGCTCGGCCTACGTCCCGGCCGACGAGACGATCGTCGCCGACCGCGATCGCCCGATTCCCATCGCGGGCGGCCAGGTCACCACGCAGCCCTCGCTGGTCGCGGCGATGGTCGAGGCGCTCGAGCTCACCGGCGATGAGCGCGTGCTCGAGATCGGCACCGGCCTGGGCTACGAGGCGGCGGTGCTCGCGCACCTCGCGCGCGAGGTATGGAGCGTCGAGCGACGCTCGGAGCTCGCGGACGCGGCCGTCGAGAACCTGCGCGCCCAAGGCGTCGAGAACGTCCACGTCGTGACGGGCGATGGGACCGAAGGCGTGCCCGAGCACGCGCCCTACGATGCGATCGTGCTCGCCGCCGCGTACCCGCGCGTGCCGCGGCCGCTCGTCGAGCAGCTCGCGCCGGGCGGCCGGCTCGTGCAGCCGATCGGGCCCGGCGGTCACGAGGACGTCACGCTCTTCCGCGGCGAGGCGGGCGGGATCGTGCGCGTCCGCGAGGTGATCGGCGCGCGCTTCGTGCCGCTCTACGGCAAGCACGGCTTCGCGCCGGGCCGCTGGGCGAGCCCGCTCAGCCGTTGACCGAGAAGCTCGAGTTCGGGTTGATCTCGCGCAGGCGCGAGTAGAAGCCGGCGTCGAGCACGACGCCGTCGTTGTAGGCGCAGGGGACCTGCACCGGGTCGGCGTCGTGGTCGTGGCCGTGCTCGACGCGGTCGATGAGCTCGGCCATGAGGTGCCCGACGACCGGCGCGTTCTTGAACTGGTTGCCGCTCGTGCCGATCGCCATGTAGAAGCCGTCGAGGACGGAGCGGTCGTAGATCGGGATCCAGTCGTCGGAGACGTCGTAGAGGTCGACGATCCCCTTGCGCTCGTTCGGGATCCGCAGCGAGGGCATCCGGCGGGCGAGCCGGTAGACCTGCGCCTCCCACTGTTTCTCGGTCACGTGGCGGTCAAAGGTGTCCGGGTTGGCGACCCAGACCTTCGGGTCGCAGTCGGGATCCTCAGAGCCGATGAGGATGTTGTTGCCGCTCTCGGGGCGGAAGTAGATGCCGGTGTCGCCGTCGGACGTGTGGTAGCCGTCGTGCTCGAAGTCGAAGTCCGGCGGCGAGGGCACGTGGTGGACCTCGTGGCGCAGCGCGCGCGTCTTGACCTTCATCTCGTCCTCGACGCCGGCCAGGCGGTTGATGAGGAACGAGTGCGGGCCGGCGACGTTGACGACGACCGGCGCGTCGATCTCGGTGCCGTCGGTGAGCGTGACGCCGGCGACGCGCCCGTCGGCCCGGCGGATCTCGGCGACCTCGGCGCGGTAGAGGAACTCGCCGCCCTTGGACTCGGCCGCGCGCTGGAGGTTGTGGGTCGCCAGCTGCGGGTCGTTGACGTAACCCGACCCGGGGGTAAAGACCGCGCCGTCGAGCTCACCCGACGGGGCATCCCAGAAGCGCGGGTCGTCGGGGCGCTTGGGCGGGAAGAAGGCGTCGGTCGTGTAGACGGGCACCTTCTCGCGCAGGGTCGCGTTGTCCCACTCCTCGTACTCGACGCCGAGGTCGCGGTAATGGGCGAGCACCTTGTCGTGATGACCGGTCGCGCTCTTGAGCAGGACCGTGCCGCACTGCATGTACTTTGCGGTCCCCATGTCGTCGACGACGCCGAGATAGCGCTCCCAGTCCTGCCAGTAGAAGAACCCCTCGTAGGCCATCGCGACGCCCTCGCGCGAGGAGTAATGCGCCCGGACGATCGCGCAGGAGTTGCTCGTGGGGCCGTAGCCCGCGGTCGGCAGCTTGTCGATGTTCAGCGTGCGATAGCCGCGCTTTGCCAGCTCGAACGCGGTGGCGGCGCCGATGACCCCGGCGCCGATGATGATCGCGTCAGCCCGCCTGGCCATCTCGGGCCTAATATATCTGTCTTCAGGCCAGTTGCCGAAGAGAGAGGCGGCGGGTGTACGACTTCGTGATCGTCGGCGGAGGCTCGGCCGGGTGCGCGCTGGCCAACCGGCTCAGCGCCGACCCGTCGACGCGGGTGCTCGTGCTCGAGGCCGGACGGCCCGACTGGCGCTTCGACGTTTTCATCCACATGCCGGCGGCGCTGCCGTTCCCGATCGGCAGCCGCTTCTACGACTGGCGCTACGAGTCCGAGCCCGAGCCGCCGATGGACG
>Ga0081455_10007534_pt1 | contig 11448 bp, 7 predicted proteins | sample TabmetS3T2R1_FD_70207 | JGI IMG/M metagenome (GOLD analysis project Ga0081455, IMG submission 70207) | Tabebuia heterophylla rhizosphere microbial communities from the University of Puerto Rico - S3T2R1 | ecosystem: Host-associated > Plants > Roots > Rhizosphere ...
TTTGTTCTGGCTCCCGCCGACGCCGAATTTCAGCGTGTGATTGCCCACCACCCAGGAGAACAGGTCGTTGATCACCCACGTCGGACGCGTGGTGATGTTCCGGGCGTTGATCCCGGAGCTATTGCTGATCTGATGAAATCCATCGCCGAAGGTGAATTGGGGCAGGTAGAGTTTGCTGGCCACCCCGTTGATCTGCGGGAGCGCGCCGACCTGATCGAGGTTCAGTGAACCGTAACCTTCGTTGCGATTCAGATACCCGAGAGTCACGTGATTCGTGATCCGCGGGGAAAACGTGTGTTCCCAGTTGAATCGTGGGATCGGAGAATTCTGGGGCGTTGTCGGGCTCTCAGTGGCGATCTCGCGTGGAAGCTCCGAAGCGACGTTGACCGCCGCATACTGCCGCCAGTAGGTGAAGTAGAAGTGATCGCTCTCTCCGTAGTAGTGGTCAATGCGGGCCATGTACACATTGGAGCCGTTGATGAGCGTTAACGGCACCGCGCGCGGCAGCAGGTAGTTATTCAGTTCCCCGGGTCTGTTCGGCGCGGGCATGAACTTCAGATAGGCCGCCGCAATCGCATTGATCCTGTTGGGGCAGATCATGTTCAGCACGCCGTTGCACGAAATCTGATCGCGCAGGAACGGCTGGTTTGTGGCGCTCGCTTCGATGTTCGAATTGAAGGCCGGATTCGGCCTGGTGGTCGTCGGATCATAGATTGGAATCAGTTTGCCGCTGGCGTCTTTCCAGTCGGTAAAGTCACCAATGCGGGCTTTGGCCGAAGGAATAGTCAATGTGGGCACGGACGCCCCACCAGCCGCGCGGAACGACTCCCAGTTGAAGTAGAAGAACGTCTTGTGCTTTGACGAGCTATCCAACCCGAGCGGGCCGAAAATCTTTTTCGGGAACGGGACCGGGCCGCCGATATTCGCCCCGAAATTGTTCTGGATGTTGAAGGGGCGTTCCGAGGCGTTCCAGGGACGGGCGTTCAGCACGCGGTTGCGGTGATAATCAAACGCCGCGCCGTGATACTGCGCGCCACCGGACTTGGTCACCACGATGAGCTGGCCTGAAGTGGAGGAGCCGTACTGCGCGTCGTAATTGGACGTCACGACTTTGACTTCCTGAACCATGTCCGGCGACATCTGGAAATCGCCCTGGAGCGAAACCATGCCGCTCTGGTTCATAAAGCCCTGCTGCATGCTGGCGCCGTCCAGCACGGCCTCGTCGCCCGATTGCAGACCGCCGTTGATGCGGGCGTCGAAGGCGTTGCCGCTTGCCCCGGTCGTGACCCCGGGCAAAAGAACCGCCAGGCTGATCGAAGAGCGCGGCGCGTTGCCGACCACGATGGGAAGGTTGTTGAGTGTGTCGGGCGGAACGCCTCCCTGCTGGGTCGCGTTTTCGAAGTTGATCAACGTATTGTCACCCTGGATCGTGACGGTTTCGGTTTGAGCTCCGATCTGGAGCGTGACATCAGCGCGGCCGACCGCGTTGATGGTCAGGATGATGCCTTTCTGCACATAGCTCTGAAAGCCGTTCTTGCTGACTTTCAGATCGTAGGTTCCGGGCGTCAGATTGCGGAAGGTGTATTCGCCTCTTTCGTTGGTGGTGAATTTAGCTTCAAAGTTGGTGGCCGTATTGGCCAGCGTCAGTTCGGCGCCGGCCACCACGGCGCCTGACGGATCGGTCACGGCGCCGCTCAGCGTCGCGTTACTGCTCTGCGCCCGCCCCGAAATGGTCATGGCGGCGAACAAGAGACAGAAAGTCAGAAAAGAACCTAACCCTGAACCTCTCAAACGTACCAATTTCTCAGACATGGTCTTCCTCCTCGTGGTTGAGACTGGTCGAAATCTTCAATTGTTTTGTTGTACTCGTTGAAGAAGCTCGTCGCTTTTCCGAACGCTCCGCTGAGAAGAAACGATGCGACTCTCCAAAGGAATCCTTCGGGCCAAGGAGCGCAGCTTCTCCGACATCTTTTCTGTTACGCGAAGGACGGTCCCAGCAAAATGTGGTCTGACTTTTTTTGAGGTAAATTCCCGGCAGGCTAGGTACATCGCTGCCGGTCATTCTTTACTGAATTGTAGAGACTATCGCGTGTGTGTGTTTGCTTAATACGTAAACGCTTAGTTAAGCGATTACGTATTCTCCGCCCAGCGAGCGGAACCTGTCAAGCTTTACGCGGCTCGGGCGGTCGCATAAGTGAAGAAGCGCGGATTGAATTGGTCAACGCTTGTCGAGCGATCAGGAAGCGACGCCGGACGAGTGAATTAACGAAGGATGTGAGATACGATCATCGTCGACAAAGATCTTGCTGAGCGCTTCTCGCGCTCGGAGGCGATTTGAGAAGTTTGACATGTCGCTACGCAACGCCCTGAAACAATGAAAATCGGTGGCGAGAGTAGCGCAACCTGCCGAGGTTGCGCTACTCCGGCAATGTACGAGTTGGGAAACAGCGCAACCTCGGCAGGTTGCGCTACACTTTCTGAGAAGGCTCGGCAAAGGCGGGAAAGCAGCTCATGCCGCCCGCATCGGGCGACGGCGATGCGCCCGCGCCGCTGGCGCCAGGCCGTCTCCCGCCCCGAAGCCGCATTTTCAGAGGTAACATCAAAGATGGGCAATCGACGCCTACGGGCATTCATCAGTTCAAGAATGGAAGAACTGGCCCTCGAACGCCTGACCATCCGGGCCGCGCTCGCGGAGTTGCAGGTCGAGGCTTTCGTCTTCGAAAGGGACGCCGGGGCGAGGCCCTACAGCGTTCAGCAAACGTACCTGGAAGAACTGGAGGCGGCCAACCTCTACATCGGCGTCTTTTGGAAGGGGTACGGCGAATACACGATCGAAGAATTCGAACACGCCCAAACGCTCGGGATGGATTGTTTGATATACGAGGATCGAAAGCGGCCGCGATCCCCAGCTGCAGGCGTTTTTAGACCGGATTGGTCAGGTCGAGACGGGGCTCACCACCCGTTGGTTCCACACGCTCGAAGAGCTCAGCCGATTCGTGAAGGAGGACGCGCTCGGCTGGCAGTCGGAAATTATCCAGGAAGCGACGAAACCCGGCCCCCCGCCGGTCTACCAGGGGACGCCTTCAAAGCCGCCGTCAGATTTCGTGGGGCGCGGCCAGGAGATTGATCGCATGGCCCGGGGCCTAGGATCCGGAAAGGACTTGGCGGTCGAAGGGCTGCCCGGCGTGGGCAAGACGACGCTCGCGAGGCGCAAGAGTTTATGATCACGCGCCTCGGCTAAGAACTCAGAACAAACGCCTGGCGCCTGTTAACGACTGAAGTCGTGGAATGCGTTTCGTTTACCTCTTAGCCCCTCAAATCGAGGAGAGAGTCGCCGAAAGTGATCAGAAACCGTTGACATGGGATGAGCGCCGCCGCTTGCTGAAACCCCTTTTGCGCGCGGTCGAAGAGTCGTTTGCGAACGCGGCGGCGCCAGTAATCCTGACCTCCCAGGAGGTGAAAAGAAAACTCCGGCCTCTGGTCGAACGAGAACTGCCGTCCGTCGTGATTCTGGCTTATCAGGAGCTTTCCCCGGATATGAACATCCAACCTGTAGGCCCGATCGAGTTCGATTCAGACCCCGCCTGCTGACGTCATTACTTGATCACTCCACTTCCCTGCTCGATGACGCCGATCTGGTCCACGGCTTTGATCGCATATTGTTCGGCTTTGCCGTTAGGCCAGCGGACTTCAAAGCGATCCACTTTCGCGGACGCCCCCAGTCCGAAATGTACGCGCAGGTCGGATTGTGAATTGTAACTGCGCCCGCTGGCGACTTCGGCGCGCATTGTGTTTCCGCCGACGGTACAGAGGACGGTCGCTCCGATCGCGTCTCGCGGAGATTTCCGCTTCGGATCGCCGACCAGCTTTACGCCCAGCCAATGCCCTGCCCTGGCGCCGCCGTCATTTCGCAACAACGTCGGGGCGTCATCAATATTGTTGATCAGAATGTCGAGATCGCCGTCATTATCGAAATCTCCGGTCGCAGATCCGCGGGAAGCTCTGGGGAGATTGAACGCGGCGCCGGCGCTCGAACCGATCTCATAAAACTTCCCCTTCACGTTGCGGAACAGCAGCGGGCGTTGCTTATAGGAAGTCCCCCAGTCTGCAACGTCGGCGATGGGATAAACGTGCCCGTTGACAACCAGTAGATCCAGCGCGCCGTCATTGTCATAATCAAAAAAGTTCGTTCCCCAGCCGAGGAATGGAATAGAGACCTCCCCCAGGCCGGACGCGAACGTGACGTCCGTGAAAATCCCGCCGCCGTCGTTGTGATACAGCACATTCGAATCGTCGGCGAAGTTGGTGATGTGAATATCATCGCGCCCGTCGCCGTCGTAATCGCCGACGGCGACGCCCATGTGCGCCTGCGCGCGGCCGTTTTCGTTGAGCGCAGCGCCGGACAGATAGCTGACATCCTCAAAAGTCCCGTCGCCTTTATTATGGTAAAGGTAGTTCGGCGTCGAATCATTGGCCACGATCAAATCCGGCCGACCGTCATCGTCATAATCAAACCAGGCGACTCCTAAGCCATAATAACCCGCGCTGTCGTCAACCCCCGCCTGCTTGCTGACTTCGCTAAAAGTCCCGTCGCCATTGTTCCGGAAGAGGTGATCCGGCGCGCCCTTCAACCCCAGGGGCCCGCACATCACACGCTGACCACGATATTGGCAAGCGCTGCTTCCGGCCACATAGGCCGCGCCCATCGCGCCGGTTCCCTTCCCTTCGTCTTTTTTCCCGCCCGCGACGACCGGGCCTGTTCCCGCCGGAGGCAAGTTGTTCAGGTCGAGCGCGATGTACCCGGCGACGAAAAGATCGAGCCGCCCGTCCCCGTTGTAATCGCCGAAGGCGCATCCGGTTGACCATCCCCCGGCCGTTACTCCGGCCTTTTCCGCCACGTCCGTGAAGGTCCCGTCGTGGTTGTTGCGATACAGACGATTGCGGCCGAAGTTGGAAACGTAGAGATCTTCCCAGCCGTCGTTATCGAAATCTCCAACGCAGACTCCTTGCCCCCAACGTTCATTGGCCACGCCCGCCCGGTCAGTAACGTCCGTGAAGCCGCCGTCGTGATTATTGCGATAGAGCGCGGCGCGCGGCGCCTTCGTTTTGTCCCGCAGGACGTCGAGCGTCGCGCCGTTGACCAGGTAGACATCCAACCACCCGTCATTGTCGTAGTCGAGAAACGCGCAACCTGAGCCGGTGGTCTCGATCAGGAAATCTTTGACTGGAGCTCCCGAAAGATGGCGAAAACCGCCGAGACCAGCGCCAACGGCCACATCAGTAAAGCTCACGCCTGACGCGGCGTAGGGCGAAGGGCCGGGCGCCTGAATGGTCGGCGGAAGTCTCTTCTGCCACGCGGGCGCGCTGAGCGAAAGCGCCAGCGCCGTCCACAGGAAAAACAGTAATGACTTAGACCTCGCGGCCGGGGTTCTGACATGCGGTGTCTGACTATCCGTGAGCGACCCGGCCGAGAAAATCGCGATACGCTTTCTTGATTTCTTCCGCTGATGCTCCTGTTTGTTGTGAAAGTTCATTTGCCACTTCAGTCACTAAAATCTCACGCTCTTCAGGCGTCAATTGATTCAGAACTTGAGCCGAGATATCAATTGTTTCTCCGGCGCGGATGTGGGTGATGATCAGTTCGAGAAGTCCATCATTCATTCCCTTAACCTCTATGAATTGTGTTCAGGCCTGGATCGTTTGCCGCTCTTCTATTACCTAACCGCACCAACGTCGACATACTTGTTCTCGGTGGAACGCAAGTTTGACACTATTCTGAGCCGGTTGCTACCATAGCCGAGTGTTGTCGGATGTCCGCGATTTCAGCGTACTTATCAAGCATTATTTCCTGAGCTTCTGCGCACAAGTATGGTTCGGATTCGCATCAGTGAGACCCGCGGATTGCATGCGGTATTGTCTTTGCGCCGGGCGGCGACGGTTTTATCTCTGCTCATTCTCTGCCTGATTCCGTGCGGCCATGTCTTTTCCCAACAATCGAGAGAGAAAGATCGAGAGCAGCGGATTCTCCAAATCCAGCAGTTGTTCGGACAAGGTGATCTGGCCGGAGCGCGCAAGCTGCTCGACGAGGCCGCGAAGCTGTTTCCCGCGGACGCCGGGCTTGACAACTTGCTGGGCATTATCGAGGCGCAGGAAGGAAACTATGCGGCAGCGGAACGCAGCTTCAATCGAGCGGTCGCCCGCGAGCGAAAATTCACAGGGGCGTACCTGAATCTCGGACGGCTCTATCAGGAACACGCCGCCGATGACCCGCAGGCTTTGCCGAAGGCGCTCGATGTCTACAGCCGGGTGCTGCAATACGAGCCGGACAGCGCGGAAGCGAATTACCAGAGCGCGGCGCTGCTGATGCGGAAAGGCGCATACCAGTCTTCGCTCGATCGTCTGTCGCGCCTCCCTGCAGGGCTTCAAAACAGCGCGCAGGCCTTGTCGATCAGTTGCGCCGATTACGCGGGCCTCGGTCGCGGCGATCGCGCCAATGAGACGGCGGGGCGGTTGCTCGGACATCCCGACTTTTCCGAACAGGATGTGAGCTCAATCCTGCCGGCTTTGTCAGGTAGCCGTCGCTATGACCTGAGCGTCGAGCTGCTGGAGGGGTTGCGAAAGCGGCAGCCGCTTTCGCCCGCGCTGTCGCGCCATCTGGGATTGGCGTATGAGCAGACAGGCAAACTGGCTGAAGCGCGCGCGACGCTCGAAACGTCGGTCGGCGGAGACCGGCCTTCCGCGGGGCTGCTGGTCGATTTGGCGCGGGTCGCGCACAAACAGCAGGATTTTAAGGGCTCGCTCGGATACTTGGCGCATGCGCGCGATCTGGAACCGAATAACGCCAGCCTGCATTATTTTTTCGGCCTCGTCTGTCTGGATTTGAACCTCGTCGCGGAAGCCCGCACGGCGTTCGACAGCGCAGTCAAGCTCGAGCCGGAAAATCCCGCCTACAATTACGCGATGGGGGCGACTTCTGCGTTCCGTCACGACCCGTCGGAAGCGATTCCTTACTTTGAAAAATACATTCGGCTCAAGCCGCAGGACGCGCGCGGCAAGCTGGCGATGGGCGCGGCGCTGTTCCGGGCGAAGCAATACGACGCGGCGTCCAAGGCAGTGACCGAAGCGATCAAAGTCCCCGAAACCGCAACTACGGCGCGGTATTACCTGGGAAGCATCGCCCGGCAGGAGGGCAGGCTCGACGAAGCTATTCAGGAACTACAACAGGCGTTGAAAGCCAACCCCGATTACACGGACGCGCTGGCCGAACTGGGACAGTGCTATCTGATGAAGAAAGAGTACGAGCCCGCGGGAAAGCTCTTGCGGCGCGCGTTGGAGATCAACCCGAATCATTACGCGGCGAACTTCAATCTGCTGACCTTGTACGCGCGCGCGAAAGACGGGCGCGAGGCGGCGCAGGCGGCGCGCTTCGAAGAGGTCAAAAAATTACGCGAAGAGCAAGCCCAGGAATTCCTGCGCATCGTCGAAGCGCGTCCTTACACTGTTCCCTGAAATAATGAGTTTAGCCACAGAGCCACAGAGTCAAGTAGAGAGGAGGGGACAAGGAGAAGGGGGATAAGGAGACAAGAAGTTTTTCTCCTTGTCTCCTTGTCTCCTTGTCTCCTTGTCTCCTTGTCTCTGTGCCTCTGTGGCTCTGTGGCTAATCCAGTTGTACCAAGCTTGGTTGGTTCGATTTAGCAAGGCGGAAGTGAATGTCAGGTTTGTTCAGCGAACAATTTTTCATCCGGTCAGTCTGCCTGCTGCTTCTGACTGGCGCCTGCGCGGAATGTTTTGCGCAAGCTCCGACCACGACGCCCGCCAGGTCGGAAAGCGCCCGAGCGCTCTATCAGGGAGATCCCCAGCGGGCGGCTGAACTGGCGGAAAAGCGTCTCCGCCAATACCCGAATGACGCGACGGAGCGCGTCATTCTTGCCCGGGCGGAATTAGCGCAGGGGAACTTTCAACGGGCGTATCAGGAGTTGCAGACAGCGCTGGCGTCTGACCCACGCAACATTGACGCGCTGTATTACCTGGCCATCGTCGCGAAGGCGCTCTCACAGCAGGAGTATCAACGGCTTTATGCGCTGGCGCCGGATTCCGCCCGCGTCCATATGCTAATGGCCGAGGCGGCTCTGGCGCAGGAGAACCCCACCGAAGCGGAAGCCGAATTTCAGGCCGCGCTGAAAGCCTCTCCCGGCTCGATCGAAGTACTGACAGCGCTCGGGGAATTGAAACGCTCCCAATCCAAGTTCGACGAAGCGATCGCCTATTATGCTCAGGCCGAGGGGATTGGGCCGCTCAATTATGCGATCGCCTATGGCCTCGGGGCCTGCTACACCTACAAGCAGGAGAGCGCGCGGGCCGTCGATTACCTGCGCAAAGCCGCGGCCTTCGCTCCAGATTCGGCGGCGGGCCGCTTTGCCCTGGGCAATGCGCTTTATCAGGACGGACAAACCGAAGCCGCCATCCCGGAACTGAAAGCCGCGCTCAAACTGGAACCGCAGTTGAAACAGGCCTACTTTCTGCTGGGCCGCGCATACCAGAAACTCGGTCGGCAGACGGAGGCGAAATCGGAATTCAGCAAACTAGACGAACTGAACAGGAATGAAGCGGCAGGTCAAGGGATTGCGCAACCCGGCGAAGCCACGCGGAAATCGACCGGTTCAAACAAGGCGCCGGTCAAACCGGCTGCCGACACGCGGCATAGATCGACCAAACAGAAGCCTTAACTCTCAATAGCCACGGCACTGATAACCTTAACTGAACTACAGTCTGGGGTTGAGCGAAAAGAACCACGGGGATCACGGGGATCACGGGGAAAAAAGAGGGAAAGGCTTTATGGAAGAAAGATTCAGCATATCTTACAACCAGGTTTTCCCCGTGTTCCTCGTGATCCCCGTGGTTGGGCCTCTTCTGTTTCAATTCAAGACTGGGATTAACTGAAAGGTATCGACACTATGCGACTATATCTATGTATCATCACAACAATAATATTGACGGCTACAGCCGGCGCCGCTTTATCAGTCGCGACACGGGGGCAGCAGCGGTATTCCTATACCGTCTCAGACCCCATGCCAAAGCCCCAGATCTTCGGCGCCGGGGTTATCAGCACCGGCGACTATGACACGCACCCGGCATTTTCTCCTGATGGCAATACTCTCTATTTCCTCAAATGCACAGCGGATATCAATACCTGTACGATCTGTGTCTCTCATTTCAAAAACAATCGTTGGACGGAGCCGGCTGTAGCTCCATTCTCCGGCCAGTATTGGGATGTAGATCCATTTGTGACCAAGGACGGCAAGACGGTCTATTTCAGTTCGAATCGCCCCCTGAAGGAAGGCGATCCGGCAAAGGCCGATACCGACATCTGGAAAGTAGAGGTGACAAGTTCGGGGTGGGGATCCCCAGTCCGGCTGGATTCGCCGATCAACAGCGAAGGCAGTGAGTATTATCCGACCTTGGCTGACAACGGAACGTTCTACTTCGGGTCGACTCGTGTCGGGAGCAAGGGTGGTTCGGACATCTACAGGTGTGCGCTGACCAACGGGAAATATGCGGCGGCTGAAAATCTCGGCGACTCCATAAATACCGCCGATAATGAGTTTGAACCTTTTATTGCGCCGGACGAATCATATCTGATTTTTATGGCGACCATCCCACAAGGATTAAACAACGGAGATCTATATTTCAGTAACAATATCAACGGCCAATGGTCAAAAGCCGAAAAATTGCCGGCGCCTTTCAATTCGACTGGAACGGAGTGGTCTCCGAAAGTGACCAGGGACGGCCAATACTTCTTCTTTTCCAGCACGAGAAGCGCGCAGACTAATTCGCCCTCCAGACCGGAAACGATCGAGCAATTGACGAGAAGACTCCGGCGCGCAGGTAACGGACTGGCGGATATCTATCAAGTCGATTTCTCGGCGGTTAAAAGCATCATGAAGAAACCAACGGCATCGCTCCGGCTACAGTAATCAATTTGTAAAAGGCGCTTGACGCGCCGCAAAACAGTCGGGCAGACTTTGATTGGTATGCCTAAGTTTGCACATCATATATTTATCTGTACCAATCAGCGTGCGGCCGACAACCCGCGTGGGTGCTGTGATCCGCAAGGGTTGGGCGACCTGCAATTGGCTTTCAAAAAAGAGCTGTCTCTCCGCGGATTGAAAGAAATCGTAAGAGCTAATCGAGCGGGATGCCTTGACCAATGTGAACACGGCCCGACAGTGGTCGTTTATCCCGAGGGAGTCTGGTATACGGGCGTGAAGGCGGAAGACGTCGCAGAGATAATCGAATCGCATATTATAAATAAGACACCTGTCGCCCGGTTAATGCTCGATGATAGTTGTATTAACACGCCATCCTGCATTCATAAACGGGCGCGAGAATAAGCCATACACTGACCAAACCCAACAGGAGGACCTCCATGGATAGACCAAATTTGGCGTCTATTCGCATGTTGATGCGGATCGCCGCATTGTACTGCTGCCTCGTCATCGGCGGCGATGTTTTCGCGCAGCAACCGCTGGGCAATCTGGCCGGCGTCGTCACCGACCCGTCGGGCTCGGTCGTGCGTGGAGCGACCGCCACCGCGACTTCGCTTGCGACTGGCGCAACCCGCGTCGCCACGACCAACGATCAAGGCTACTTCCTGTTGCCCACGTTGCAGGCCGGCGAATACAAGTTGAGCGTCAGTCTCGCCGGCTTCGCCACCTTCCTGGTTGACCGCGTCGTCGTCGCCGTCGGGCAAACCGCCAACGTCGAGGCGCGACTGAAAGTCGCCAGCGCCAGTGAAACCATGCAGGTCAGCGGCGCGGACGCCGCCGTCGCTGTGGAATTGCAGGAAGCCTCCGTCGGCGGCGTCGTCAACACTCGCCAGATCGAACAACTGCCGCTCAACGGGCGAAACTATCTGGAACTCGCGCGGCTGCAACCCGGCGTCGAGATTCAGGAGGGCCGCGCCTTCGATCCGACCAAGAGCCGTTACACCGGGGTTTCCATCGGCAGCCGCAGCGGCCGCGAGGCCCGCATCACGATTGACGGCGTGGACGCGGTAGACGAGCACGTCGGCACAACCACGCTCAACATTTCGCAGGAGACGATTCAGGAGTTTCAGATTTCGACATCGTCGTCAGACACTTCCGCCGGCATTAGCGCTACCGGCGCGATCAACGTCATCACCAAACGCGGCAGCAACGGGTTGCATGGCAGCGGCTTCTTCTTCGACCGCAACAACGATTTCGCCGCGCGGCCGAACTTCGCTTCGACGAAGCCGGATTTCAGCCGCAAACAGTACGGCTTCAGCCTTGGCGGCCCGGCGATTAAGGACCGGCTGTTCTGGTTCGGCAACTATGAGAAAACCGATGAGAACTCGGCGATCAGCATCAACACACCCTACTTTCCGCAACTCACGTCCTTCGCTGCGCCATTCGATGAAAACTCCAGCAC
>Ga0081455_10007535_pt1 | contig 11447 bp, 8 predicted proteins | sample TabmetS3T2R1_FD_70207 | JGI IMG/M metagenome (GOLD analysis project Ga0081455, IMG submission 70207) | Tabebuia heterophylla rhizosphere microbial communities from the University of Puerto Rico - S3T2R1 | ecosystem: Host-associated > Plants > Roots > Rhizosphere ...
CCCAGCATCTCCAACACGCGTCCGGTCAGATCGGCGGTCGGCGGATCGATCATCGCTTTCAGGTCGCCGTATGGCATTTGGTTCCACAAATCCTGGGTGTTGTCCACGTCGAACGCCGCCCAGCCGCCCGATTTGCATTGCATCGTCATCACCCAATCCGTGGCGGCGCGACAGGCTTCGAGTTTGTAATCGTCATCGTCGAGCTTCATCGCCAGCAGCGCCATAATCACTGCCGCGGTGTCGTCGACGTCAGGATAGTAATCGTTATAGAACTCGAAGGCCCAACCCGCGGGTTTGCCTTTGCGGTTGAAGACGGCCCAATCGCCGTGGCGAAAAATCTGTTGCGTTAACAACCAATCTCCGCCGCGTCGGACGCGCGGGGCGGCAGGCGACATGCCCGAATCGAGCAGCGCGGTCAATCCCAACGCCGTGTCCCAGGTCGGCGAGATGCACGGCTGCAACCGCAAGTATTGCGGCAGTTCGGAGCCGGCGATCGCGCCCTCCTCGATGCAGAAGCGGTCTAGCGCGTCGAGGCCGCGTTTGACGTAGGGGTGTTTCGCCGAATAGCCGAGCGCGTGGAACATCAGAATTGAGTTGAGCATCGCGGGAACGATGCCGGCCCAATCGCCCGGCGCGTCCTGGCGTTCTATCACCCAACGCTCGGCGGCCTCGATTCCCTTTCGGCGCAGTGGGACGAGTCCGACACGATCGAAGCGTTTGAGCATCCTGTCGGCGGCGAGGAAGAACGCGCCGATCATCGTCCCGTCGTTGTTCTTCAGGCCGGCGCTGTGTGAGTCGCGCGACCCTTCGACGAAGAGTTCGTCGGCGTAAACGCCCAGATCGTAGACGGGCTTTTTATCAATCACGACCAGCAGCGGCACGGTCGAGGATCGCGCCCAGCTCGCCATCGTGTAGATGTTCAGCGGAAACCATCGCGGCAAGAACATGAACCAAGGCGGCAACGTCGGTATGCCTTCCCAGGGGTAGGCGCCGAACAGCGCCAGGTGCAGCTTCGTGAAGACGCGGGCCCTGGTCAATCCGCCGCGCTCAAGGATGAAGTCGCGCGCCCGTTTCATCGGCCCGTCGTCCGGCGAATGGCCCGCGAGCTTCAGCGCGAAGTAGGCTTCGATCGTCGTGCTGATCTCTCCGCCGTCGCCGTAAAACAGCTCCCAGCCGCCGTGCGGGCGCTGTTCGCGCAGAATGTAGCGGGCCATCTGCCTAATCTGTTCCTCACGATCCTTGCCGGCGCCGAACTTATTGCGCGGATCGGCGGCGATCAGGATGCGGTGGAGCATGACGTATTCGGCGGTGAGCGTAACGTTGGCCTCAAGCTCCGCCCACCAGTATCCTTCGAGGTTCTGTTGCGCCGACAGGTACGCCTGGGCGCGATGAACGGCGTCGGCGACGCGTGATTGTATATCGGATTTGACTACTGATTGCGCTGTGCTCATAGAGATATTTCATATGCCATATTTCATACGGCATATGAGCTCGAATTTGTCCATATAGTAATGACGGCGGTTGCGCCGTCATTACTATATGGACAAATTCGGGCGAATTTTTCAACGTCACTCTTGAACTACGAGATCGAAAATATCAAGAACTAAATGCCGCTCACTTAACCTGCGGCCAACCGTTAGTCTAACGTGCAATCATGCAATTGATATGTCTGCGGTTAGATCATCCGGCGCGGTTAACAGTTAAACTCGACTTTGTCCATTTGAATGCCGGCGCGCTCTGGCCGTCATTCAAATGGACAAAGTCGAGGTGAGACATGGAGGGGGATTTATAACGCATCGGGCGACCGCTCCGTTGCGGGCGGGGCAGGTTGATCGGCGCTGGCGTTCGGGGACTGATCCGCGCCTGGCTGTTGTTGCGGGAATTTCAGGTAATAGCCGATGATCAGCGGCACGTCTTCGTCGAAATTTTTGACGCCGCCATGAACGCGGTTGACTCTGAGGTAGGCGCTGAACGTGCGGCGCGACAAGAGGCTCAGTGTCGGATTCTTCGTCCCCTCCCAGAACTCCGAGCGAGCTCGCAGGTCGGCTCTCGGGCCATCATTGATGCGCGAAAGCAGGTCGTTGTAGCGATCCATATTCCCTTTCGACAACACCTCCAGCACTTTCAGGCCGTAAAGATAGCCGGAATAACGCACGTAAGGGTCGGTGGAATTTACGCAGACGACGTAGCCGATAAAATTCGCCTCGTCCTCTCTGGCGTATCCGCGTTGGTGAGCCTTGTGGTGCGCGATGACCCACGGCAGATCGAACGCGGGGACGTCGGCGTTGAAAGTCACCTCGCCAGTAAATGGGATGTAGAATCCGCTGACGCCGGCCCAACTGGTCAGACGCGACAACTTGAGCGGTTTTGGATCGCTGAACGTGCCGTGGCTGGCGTCGCCAAGTATCGTTTCGTTCTGAAAAGACGCCTCGACCGCTTTGTAGATCGCGTCGCGCGCCGGCGGAGACGGGCGATCCGCAGACCCTCGCGCCAGGTCGAAGTTGCTATTGACGCCGGAGACGATCTGCAGCCCGATGGATTCGAGTTCCCCCGCGCGCGTCGGAGCGCGGTCGAAGCCCAGAGTCTCCGCCAGCGGCAATCGCTGATAATTCAATCCCCAAAACGCCAGAAAGATCGGAACCAGGATGCCCAGCGCCCATAATATCTGAAGGAAGAAGACCTTTACGACATTGTAGAGGCGCGTCTCACGCCGCCACGACCTGCGCAGATACCACAGCGACCACAGGCTGAACCAGGTCACTGCGAGCACGAAGAATATCTCGCCAAGGGATATGTTCTGGACGAATTTGTTTGCCGCTGAAAGAGCGCGGGTGGTGTAAAAAAAGACGTATTTGCTGTAGAAGGATTCGACCTCCTCCGACATTAAACTGGCGGCGGTCTGCCCGGCCAGGGAGATCAACAACCAGATAGTGGCTTTCCAGAATGAACGGCGAGTTGTGAACGGATTGCCATCATCGGCGGCCACATCCTCCGAGTCGCCTCCCGCGATAATCACGGGGGGCCTGAATGGCATGGCTAATTTCCATGGGATACGCATATATGCGCCTACCTCCAAGGCTTTTCAATACATAGGGGGCGAATGATCAAAGTGGCGAAGGCGTCGCAACAACTGCGTCATCTTCTATTGATAGTTCGGACTGTTATTCTGCCAAAACGATTTTCAGAAAATCAACCACGAATAAACGAAGAGCGCGAAGAAAGAGCATAAAACCTTCGCGCTCTTCGTTTTTCGTGGTTGATTTTCATTCCAAAACCATTCGAGCGCATTCCTGGCCGCTCTGGACGGCGCCCTCGATCGTGGCTGGCAATCCGGTGGCCGTCCAATCGCCGGCGAGGAAGAACTTTTCGAATCGAGTTCGGCTCGAAGGGCGCAGCTTCGCGGTTCCGACCGTGTGTGAGATCGTGGCGTCGTATTCCCTGACGACGAAAGCGTGGAACGGGCGCAACCCGCGGGCCGCCGGGAAGAATCGCTTGATCTGGGCGTCTGCCAGCGCGATCAATTCCTCCTTCGGCCTGGTCGCGGCCTCGTGCGCCCCGCTGATGACCAGGGCAAGGTGTTGGCGGCTCGCTCTTTCAGGCTCGGCGTCCTGCCCACCGCCTTGCCCGACGCTCTGCCCGACGCTCTGCCCGACGCTCTGCCCGACGCTCTGCCCGACGCTCTGCCCGACGCTCTGCCCGACGCTCTGATTGATCGCGTTCTTGTTGAAGACCCATTCGATGGGCGAATCGAGCAGGCCGGCGAATTCCAGGTCTGTGAACGGCTCGTCGTACCAGAGATTGATTGAAACTATCGGCGCCGACTTGAAGCGGTCGAGATAGGGAAAATGGACTGAGGCGAACTCTGACGTCAGCATGCGCTTCAGCGCGAAATAGGGGACGGCGCTGATGACGGCGCCGGCCTCGATTCGCTCCCCGCTCCGCAGCGTCACGCCGGCTGCGCAGTCGCCGTCAAACTCGATTCGGGCGACGTCGGCGTTCAATCGAACCTCGCCGCCTCGGTCTTCGATAAAGCTCCGCGCCTGTAGCGTGTAAAGATCGCTCAACCCCACCCGCGAAATGACCATCGCCGAATCACGCTTCGTCCGCATAAATCCGAGTTCGATCACTCGCGCGAACATATCGGCGGAAGCGATCTCAGGCGCCTCATTCAAGGTCGCCAGCGACATCGGCCCCCAGAACCTGCGCTGAATGCGCTCGGACTGGCCCAGACTGTCGAGCCATTCCCGAACGGTGATCTCCGCGAGCCTATCCTGATTGCCATTGAGCGTCCGCACTGCCAATCCCACGCCCAACGCCCGCAAACGGTCTCCCCAACCGATGGTCTTCAGTCTCGCCAATCCGCCGAGCAGGTGCAGTGGCGCGGGCAGCGGAGGACATTTGAAGCTCGCGCGGGTTACCGAACCGTCGGCCCCTTCATGAAGGAAGTCCACCTGGGGGTCGGGCTGAAATTTGAGTTTGTCGAGCGAGCCGATCTTCTCAAGAAACCGGAGCGTTCGATGATAACAGCCCATCATCAAATGCTGTCCGTTATCAATCGTGTCGCCGGTGGTCTTATCCGTGAACGAATAGGCCCGGCCGCCCAAAAACGAACGGCGTTCAAGCAACATGACCCGCCTTCCCGCCTCAGCCAGATCGACGGCGGCGGCGAGGCCGGCGAAGCCGCCCCCTAAAATCAGGACGGGGCGACGGGGCGACGGGGCGACGGGGCGATTTTCGATTTCATGGCCCAACTTTTCCCCTCCCCCTCTCCTCGTCGCCCTGTCCCCCCGTCGCCTCGTCGCCCCGTCGCCCCGTCGCCTTCGCCCATTCACTGAACGCGATGAGGAACCGTTCCGGCCTGTGTAACCTGATCCGGTTATTGAATACGTCGTAATCGAGATGCTCTATCTGTTTGAGCAAACGGTAATAGATTTTGCCCATCGTTACGGCGGCGGTCATGGTCGGGCGGTCTTCTTCGGCCAGATGATCGGCGGCGAGTCGATAATAGCCGAGCGCACGCTCGCACTCGAACTTCATCATTTCGCGGAAATTGTCGTTTATCTTCCCGCACGCCAGGTCGCACTCCGAGTAACCGAACCGCCGCAGGTCTTCCTGTGGTAGATAGACGCGCCCGCGCGCGGCGTCCTCTTTCAAATCGCGCAGGATGTTAGTCAGTTGCAGGGCGACGCCGAGGTTGACGGCGTAATCCTTCGCGCTCTGGCTTCGGTAGGTGAAGATCTCTATGCACATCAACCCCGTGATCGAGGCGACGCGGTAGCAGTACTGATGAAGCTCGTCGAAGGTCTCATATCGGTTGCGCACCAAGTCCATCTCGCAGCCGTTGATCATTTCCTCGAAATACTCTTTCGGCATCGGGAAACGTTCTAGGACGCGTCGCAGCTTGACCGCGATGGGCATGGTCGGTTTGCCGGCATAGAGGTTATCAAGCTCTTCACGCCATCTGTTCAGTTCAACCCGCGCCTCAGCATATGTGTTGGGCGCGCCGCCGCCAGATTTCTCAACGATGTCGTCGACGATGTCGTCAATCGCGCGGCAGAAGGCGTAAACGTCAATGATCGCGTCCCGCTTGGGCTTCGGCAGGAAAAGGAACGAATAGAAAAAGTTCGACTGGACGGTCTTCCCCAACTCGCGGCGCAGGTTCCGCGTGCGCTCGCGCAGATGCCAAGGGGTGAAATGAATCTCTCTGGCCTGAATTGCCTTCATGCTAAACCACCAAAAGGGTTTGCCACAGAGACACGGAGACACGGAGAGAACATAATAAAGGTCAATAGACGCGCTCTTTTTCTCTTCATCCTCTCTGTGTCTCCCTGTCTCTGTGGCAATTCATTTGTATCCATAATGACTTTACCAGCAAGACGATCTTGTCGGCGGTCGAGATCTTTGGCCGCGCGTTCAAGGTGTCGTAACCCATTTCTTCGATGCGCTCCAAAATGCGGGTCCCGCCCAGCCAGGTCAGTCTCAACTCGAATGCCAGCCGCCCGCCGACCAGGCCCGGCAACGGCTTTCCGCGGTTGAACAGCTCCCACGTTCGTTCGACCTGGAATTTGAGCAGCGCGGCGTACCGTTCGCTGAATCGTTTCCCCCGCAGGTCATCGTCGCCGACCCCGAACCGGGCCATCTCATTTTGCGGCAAGTAGACTCTATCCTTCCGTATGTCGACTTCCACATCCTGCCAAAAATTGGCGAGCTGCAGCGCCGTGCAAATGCAATCCGAAAGGCCGTGCAGGCGCTCTTCGCGGTAACCGAACAGAAGCAGGATCAATCGGCCGACCGGGTTCGCCGAGCGCGAGCAATAATCGAGGACCTCGTCGAAATCGACGTATCGCCGTTTAACCACGTCCTGTTTAAAGGCCGAAAGCAAGTCGCGGAACAGTTGAATAGGCAGCCGCAATTCTCTGGCCGTTTCCGCCAGCGCGACGAAGACCGGATGGTCGGCCTGGCCCCTATAACAGTCTTCCAGTTTTAGCTCCCAATCGTCGAGCGCGGCCAATCGCCGCGCCTCAGTCAATCCGCCAATTTCGTAACCTTCGTCGGCGAAGTCGTCCGCGATTCGGGCGAAGGCGTATACGCTGTATACGTGTTTGCGGCGGTCTCCGGGTATGAGCAGCGAGCCTACGGGAAAATTCTCGTAATGCGTCCGGGCCAGACGTTCGCAATAGGCGAACGCCTCGGCCACACTTCGCGGCGGCGGCTGCGACCCTGGTTTCCAGGTCTCTGCTTGGATGCTCATAACTGATTGGGGCTTCGAGGGCAAAAGAATAGCAAGATACAGAAACCAATTCAATTTGGGCCTCCGATTTGCTAAATCTCGCCGCGTGTTGATAATCTTGCCTTCATCTTAAATCGCCCCTGGGAGGATCAGGAATGGGACTTAGTAGGACTTATGGGACTTATAGGATTTATAGGACTGATGGGATGTCTTATAAGTCCTATAAGTCCCATAAGTTCCATTCCTGATCTTCCCAGGGATTTTTTTATAGGAGGAGAATTCGCTTTGTTGAAAACGCTTTTGCTCAATCCGCCGTCGTTCGAGAAATTTGACGGCGGCGCAAGTTCCAGGTGGCCGGCGACGCGGGAGATTGAAAGTTACTGGTATCCCGTCTGGCTCGCCTACCCGGCGGCGATGATCCGCGACCTCGGAGGCGAATCCCGACTGCTCGACGCGCCGCCGCACCACATCAGCCCCGAAGAGACCGCTCAGATCGCTAAAGATTATGAATTCGTCGTCCTCTTCACTTCACACGTCGGGTTCAGAAATGACGTGCGACTCGCCGAGCGGATGAAGGAACTCAGGCCCGACCTGAAGATCGCGTTCGTCGGCCCGCCGGTCACCACACACCCGGAACAGGCGCTGCGGGCGTCAGGCGCCATCGATTTCGTCACGCACAAGGAATTTGACCACACAGTAACGCGATTCGCTTCGGGCGAGCCGCTGGACAAGATTCCCGGCGTCAATTTCCTGCGAGACGAGAAAATGGTTTCGACCGTCCCGGAGCCTTTGGTTCAGGATCTGGACAGGTTCCCCTGGGCGACGCCGATTTACAGACGCGACATGGACATCACGCGCTACAACGTGCCGTTCCTGCTCCACCCGTTCGTCGCGTTCTATTCGACGCGCGGGTGCCCGGCGCTCTGCACATTCTGCTTGTGGCCGCAGACTTTCGACGACCACCGCTGGCGCCAGCGTTCTGTCGAGGACGTGCGAAACGAAGTCGAGTGGGCGCTGGACGCGTTCAGGCCGGAAGGCTTGCAGGAGATCTTCTTCGACGACGACACATTCACCTTCAACCCGAACCGGATGATCGAAATGAGCAAGGCGTTCAAGCCGCTCAAATTCCAATGGTCCTCCACTTCGCGCGCCCACCTCGATTACGAGACGCTCAAGACGATGCGCGACGCCGGCTGCCGCCTCTTCATCGTCGGTTTCGAATCGGGGAACGAACAAATACTGAAAAACATCAAGAAGGGCATCTCGGCTAAACGCTCGCTGCAATTCGTCAAGGACTGCAAGCGCGCCGGCATCAAGGTCCATGCCGATTTCATCATCGGACTGCCCGGCGAGACGCGCGAGACTATCCGCGAGACTATCGAATACGCCAAGGAGATGGACCCCGAAACGCTCCAGGTCTCGGTCGCGCACGCCTACCCGGGCACCGAAATGTATGATTGGTTCAAGGCCAACGGCGTGATTCTCAAAGACGAAATGTCCGACGAACTGGGGCAACAACTGCCGATGGCCAATTTCCCGCACCTCTCAGCCGCCGAGATGCTCGATTGGGTGCACCGGTTCTACGACGAATACTATTTCCGCCCGAAGCCGATCTACCGCATAGTCAAAGGCGCGATCTTCAAACCGCAGGAGCGCAAGCGGCTCTACAAGGAGGCCAGGGAATTTCTGGCGACGCGGGCGCGGAGGCGCGAACTGGTGAAGGCCGGGCAGGTTTGACTCGGCGGGAGGGTGTATTTGCCGGATTGAAAGGACGCCTCAATGAGCCATGTCTTCATAAGCTATTCTCGCAAAGATAGCGGTTTTGTCGATCGACTCATCCAAGACATGGAAAAAAGAGGCGTGGCGGTCTGGGTAGATCGGCAAGACATCGGCGGCGGAGAGACTTGGCGCGCAGCCATTGCCGACGCGATCCGCCGGTGTCTTGCTTTCGTAATCGTGCTCTCCCCTAATTCCACGGCATCGAAGAACGTCTCGAGAGAGCTGTCGTTGGCCGAATCCCACAATCGTCAGATCATTCCCCTCCTTCACCAGGCCTGTGAAATACCGCCGACCATTGAATATCAGCTAGCCGAGATCCAGGTGATCGATTTCACGGTCATACCCTATGACAATGCGCTGGACAGATTGATCAAAGCGCTCGGCAAAGACCCCGAAGCAAAGCAGCCGCGTGAAATTGGGGGCGTAACAAAATGGGCGCGAACGCAAGCGAAGGGCAAGGAGAAACTTTTGGCCGGCGTCGTCCTGGGATTTGGCGCGCTCTTGCTTGTCCTGGCGGGACTGGCCTTGAATCAATACCGGAACCGAGATGGCGTGGCGACCATCAGCAGTCCTTCACCGAACCCCGTAAATAGCGAGGTCATCAAGCTCACGGCGAATGGGATCAATGAATATGAGGAAGGCAATCACTCGGCGGCAATCCTATATTTCAACGGGGCGATTGAGAGAGATGCGAATTACCCTGACGCGTACTTCTTCCGGGCACAGACGTATGTGGCGATACACAAGACCAATTTGGCGATAGCAGATTTTGAAAAGGCGCGCGATCTGGCGAAAAATGAGGACATGCGTGCGGAGGCCAAGGACTTCCTGCAAAAACTCCAACAAGCGTCCTTAACTTCAGGTTCAGCTTCTCCACAACCCCTACCGACTTCAGGGCCGTCTCCCGGCCCGTCAAGCCCGACATCTTTACCAAAGAATTCCGTTGATAAACTCGTCGGCGACATGTTCGGCGGAGAGAAGGGCGTCAGGATCAAAGCCACCACAGAATTGATCATCGATCAAAAGCAAAACTCTAAAGCCGTCTCACTGGCCGTTGCCGGAGCGCGCGGCAAAATTGATAACAAATCAGGCGTGATCAATACATTGGTTTATTTGGAGAGCGTCGACCCGAAAATCCTCAAAGCTCATCAGGGAGAAATCAATGATCTACTTGATGCGATCAACAGAACCGGGCCTGGACAGCAAACGGCCGAACACGCGCAAAAGGTCAAAGAGCGCCTGAACAACCAGAGATGACCGAAGATTTTTACTGCGAAGAAGCGCTCAGCGGGCGCTCGCCGATCAACAAGGTGATCGAGACCGACAACGTTCTCGCTTTTCATCACACGCGCCCGTTCTGGCCCGTGCATATCGTCGTCATCCCCAAACGTCACATCACTTCTCTGCTGGCGCTCGAACCGGGCGACGATCAATTGCTGATTGAGATTTTTGACGTCGTCAAAAAGATCGCGGCGCAGGTCGTGGCCGAGCGCGGCGGCGCGCGCATCCTGACCAACCTCGGCGACTATCAGGATTCAAAGCATCTCCACTTCCATATTAACTTCGGAGACCCGCTGCGTTGAACTTGGGGCATGCGCTTTCGGCGCCGGAACAACCTGTGAGTAAGAAACGGCGTTGGCGCGCCAAAATCATTTTGCTCGCGCTGCTCTGTTGCCTGGCTTTTCTCGCCATATGGGCGTTCGTGATCGAGCCTTCCCGGCTGGTCCTTCGGGAGACGCGGATTACATTGCCGTCCTGGCCTTCGAACTTCAAGGGGCTGCGTGTCGCCGTCATCTCAGATTTGCACGCCGGATCGCCTTTCATCACGCTCGACAAAATTCAACAGGTCGTCGAGATGACGAACGCCGCGCGACCCGACCTGATTTTGCTGCCCGGAGATTTCGTCATTCAGGGCGTGCTGGGCGGGAAATTCATGGAGCCTGAAGTCATGGCCTCGGAATTGAAGGCGCTGCGCGCACGCTTCGGAGTCTTCGCCACTTTGGGAAATCATGATTGGTGGTATAATGGCCAGCGGGTGCAGAAATCCCTCGTAAACGCGGGTATAACGGTACTCGAAAATGACGCTGCGATGATTGAACGTGATGGCGCCGTGATCTGGGTGGTCGGAATAGGTGATAAATGGGAAGGCAAACCTGACATAGCCTCGGCGCTGGCGAGAGTTGGCGTCGACGCCCCGACCATTGCGCTCACACATAACCCCGATATTTTCCCCTCTATTCCCGCGAGAGTCGCGCTGACTATTGCAGGACACACACATGGTGGCCAGGTCGCATTGCCGATCATCGGACGGCTGATCGTCCCGTCGGATTTCGGCGAGCGTTACGCGGCGGGTCACATCATTGAAGGCTCCAAACATCTTTTCGTAACTACCGGGGTAGGCACGAGCATCCTCCCGGTTCGGTTTCGCGTTCCCCCTGAAATCTCGCTGCTCACGATCGATTGAAGGAAGGATTGCAATAAATGCTGTCTTCCATAACCACAGGTTTAGCGACAGGCTGGCGAAACCTCCTCGCGCCTGACCTGGCGATTGATCTTGGCACGGCAAACACGCGCCTTTACGCGCGCGGCCACGGCCTGATCGCCGACGAGCCCACGCTGATCAAAATTCAACCCGGGACTGGCGCCGTCGAGGCCGTGGGGGCCAGGGCCGCCAGGCTCTCGAAGTTGGATCGATTCGCCTACGCGATCTCGCCGCTGCACGCCGGCGTCGTCGCCGACGTCGAAGCGGCGTCCTCGCTCCTCAAATTCTTTCTGAGCCGCGCGCAAAGGCTAGGGATATTGAGGCCGCGCGCTCTGGCCTGCGCGCCCACCGACGCCTGTGAAGAGGAACGCGAGGCGCTCATCGAGGCGACGCGGCGCGCGGGCGCCTCGGCTGTCGTGGTGGTTCCGGAACCGATGGCGGCGGCGATTGGCGCGG
>Ga0081455_10007536_pt1 | contig 11446 bp, 12 predicted proteins | sample TabmetS3T2R1_FD_70207 | JGI IMG/M metagenome (GOLD analysis project Ga0081455, IMG submission 70207) | Tabebuia heterophylla rhizosphere microbial communities from the University of Puerto Rico - S3T2R1 | ecosystem: Host-associated > Plants > Roots > Rhizosphere ...
GTAGGCGTAGATCACGTTGTAGCGGCCGCGTTCGCCCTTGACCTGCCGGGTCTTGCCGCGGCGCATGTCGTGGCCGACGGTCTGCTGCAACTGCAGCGCGACGTGCTCGGCCACGTGGCCGACCCAGGTGCCCTCGTGCAGCCGCTCCGCGAAGCCACCCCGCCGGCCACGGCTACAGGTGTGGTTCATCAGGCCGGGTAGCCGCTCCAACAAAGCGTCGGCGAAACCTGGCAGCTTGTTGGTCGGAAAGTCTTCGAGCATGCCCAGATCGACCACGAGTTGGATCGCTGGTTCGTAGTGCCAGACGTTCGGACCGCGGAAGACCCTGCTGGAGATGATCTTGAGATCAGGGTGCGGAGTCGGGGCAACGCTCTCGGTCACGAGGTCTCCTCACAGGATCGGCTTTGCAGCGATCCTGCCACTCCCCAGCGCGCAGTGCTCGAGCGGTTATCCGGTGGCCGTCAGCGCTGCGTTCCTAGCCGGAGCACCGTCGATCGGGGTTCGCTACGGCAGCCGACCTGTCGAGGCTGTTCGTCGACTCGGTCGTCAGCCCAGTGGCCGCCCGTACACCTCGCGCTCGACCTCGGCGTAGACGTCGTCGGTGTGTTTGATCTCACAGGCGAGGTCGGCCATCGAGGCAGTGATCTCATCGGCCTGTAGGCGTTGGAGCGCGCGCAGTCGTTCGCCCTGGAGAGTGGTGGGGTCGTCGCCGTCCAGCAGAGCGTCGAGCCGCTCGCCGAGCTCCTCCATGATCTCGTCCTGGTCCTCGTATCCGTCGTAGCCCGCCTCGTGCATGCACTGCATCCAAGCCTCGACGGCCTTGACAATGCGGGGGTCCTCCTCGACGAGCACGTCCTTTGGGTTCACGTACGTGCCGGACATCTGGTAGCGCGTAAAGGCGGAGGCGATCCCTTTCCGGGTGCACCCGCCGGTCTCGGAGAAGTCCTCCTCGTCCAATGTCCAGGCGAAGCTCATGTGCGGGTCCTCGCCGAACAGGTGGAAGTTGTAGGCCTCCTGGTCTGAAGGCGGCAACGCCTCGAAGATGCGCAGGTTCTGAGGTCCGAGCCCAACCGTCCGCACGGGGTCGTCGAAGCGAGTGGTTTCGCCATACCCCCAACGCTGGTGGTAGTCGTGGCGGCTCACTTCCGGGTCGGAGCGGACATACATTTGGGCTCTCTCCACGGTCTGGACATCGACCGGGACGTATTCGAAGCCGGCATCCGCCATGCACTTGGCGATCGTGGCCTCGACCTTCTCTACGTGTGCGATGAACTCCTCCTCGGTCAGCCCGAACTCCTTGATGCCGGGCAACGTGGTGGCGGAGGGAGAAGACGAGCTGGCGGCCTGCCCTGTCGCAGGGCTGGGCGCGCTGGCGCCTGGCGCTTGCGACGAGGTCTGAGTGCACGCGGCGAGCAGGAGCGCGGCGGAGGCGAGCGCGGCGCCTCCCCTCCTGCCAAGTGTCCGCCCGGAATCGACTCCTCGCCTGATTCGCATGGCAACTCCTCAGTTCAGACGCAGGTGCGTGTTTGAGTCCCGACACAACCACAGCAATGCTGAACCTCACCTGACGATGACCTCATAGCTGTTCAGCCTCTCGTCAGGTTGGCTCTGAGAGGCTGCGCTAAATGACCAGAGGAGGCAGATCAGAATGAGGCGTCGGACTTTGGCGTTTGTTGTGCTCGCCGTGGTTGTGCTGTCATCCCTCATCACCTGGTTCGCCAGCTCAAAAATCCGATCGCCAGCAGAGATCGCCGCCCAGGCGGCTCCGCCCGTTCCCGCACCAATCCTCGCTCCCGTGGAGCAGCGCGTCCTCGCCACCAAGATCATCAGTCGCGGCACGGGCCACTATGGGTCGGCACGACAGATCTCCCTCACCCCGTCGGCGTTGAAGGATGGGGCGAGGGTAGTCACGACCCTTCCCAAGCCGGGGGCTGTCCTTGCCGAGGGTTACGTCCTGCTGACGGTCTCGGGGCGACCGACGTTTCTTCTCGACGGTGCCCAGCCGACCTACCGTGACTTAGGACCCGGGATGTCAGGCAAAGACGTCCGGCAGTTGGAGAAGGCCCTGCAACGGCTGGGCTTTCGCCCTGGCAGCGTGGACGGCTACTACGACGTCGCTACAGCGCGGGCAGTAACTGCTCTCTATCGCAAGGCCGGATTCGACCCTGTCGTGGCTACCACCGAGCAGTTGGCTGCCGCGCAGCCCAGGGAGTCCACTCTGGTCAGGGGTGGTCGGGCTTGGGGTGGCACCCAGTTCCCTTCGGACGAGCTGGTCTTCGTGCCCGCGACTCCGTTGCGAGTCGTCAAGGTGACTGCGAAGTCGGGTTCCGCTCCGAAGGGTCCCATGCTTACCGTGTCGAACTCGATTGTTTCAGTGGAAGGCACGCTGCCGGTCGAGCAGGCCGGCCTGATCAAGACCGGCGCAGACGTACTCATCGACGAGCCAGCGCTCGCGATCAAGGCGAAGGGGATCGTCAGCCGGATTGCTGAGCGGCCAGGCACCGACGGCGCGGATGGCTTCCATGTTGCATTCAGCGTCGCCGTCCCGGAGCCCCCGCGTGCCTTGGTCGGCGCCTCCGTGCGCCTTACTGTGCCAATCAAGTCGACCGGGAAGTCGACGCTCGCGGTGCCGGTCGGCGCGCTGTCCCTGGGCGCTGACGGCGCGTCGCGCGTCCAGCGCTCCGTGGGCGGAGTGATCAGTCCGGTGCGCGTTGAGCCCGGCTTGTCAGCGGAAGGGTATGTGGCTGTCACGGCCCTTGAGGGCGAGCTCGCGGCCGGCGATCTGGTTGTCGTCGGCTTCAACCAGTAGGGACGGTAAGACAGTGGCCGCCGACCAGGTACCGATGGTCAAGTTGGAAGGAATCTGCCGCCAATACGGCTCGGACGCGCCCGTGCTCGCCCTCAGAGACGTGAACCTGGAGGTGCATCTTGGTGCCTGGGTGGCTGTGGTGGGCCCGTCGGGCTCTGGCAAGTCGACCCTGCTCAACATCGTGGGATGTCTCGACCGCCAGACGAGTGGCTCCTATTGGCTCTCGGGGGTGGACGTCTCCAAACTGAGCGATCGCGAGCGCGCAGGGCTGCGCAGCCGCAACATCGGCTTCGTCTTCCAGTCCTTCCATCTCCTTGCCCACCGCAGCGTTCTCGAGAACGTCATGCTGGCCGAGGTGTACGGACAGCGGCCACGAGCCGGCCGGGAGGAGCGCGCTCGTACCGCCCTGACTGCGGTGGGCTTGGAGGGCCGGATGGATTTTCTTCCTACCCGGCTATCCGGGGGCGAGCGCCAACGCGTGGCCATCGCTAGGGCGCTGATCACCGGACCGCAGCTGCTGCTGTGCGACGAACCCACCGGAAACCTGGACTCGGTCGCCACTAGGGGCATCCTTGAGCTGCTGGGTGGCCTGCACGCGCGGGGCCTCACCATCATCATGATCACTCACGAGAGCGGCGTCGCCGAACGGGCGGAGCAGAGGGTGCACATTTCCGACGGCCAGCTAGCCGGTGTCGCATGACAACGCGCGAACCGTCCCACAGCCCGGCGAGCATTGATATCAGGCCGTCAGGCATCTGGGTGCGGGACATGTTGAGTGAAGCTTTCGCCGGACTGTTCGCTCGCCCGGTGCGGATGGGCCTCACCGTTCTCGGAACCCTGGTAGGCCTGGCCGCGATGGTGGCAACTCTGGGCTTGTCCCGCACCGCCGCTAACCAGATCATCGGCCGTTTCGACGAGCTGACGGCAACGGAAATCACCATCAGCGCCAAGGCCGCATCCGCCAACGAGGACCCCAACACCATTCCGTGGGACTCGCCGCAGCGAATCGAGCGGCTCAATGGTGTTGTCGCCGCCGGCAACCTGAGCGAGGTCGACGTCAAGGGCCAGCTCGTGAGCGCCTCGCCCTTACGTGATCCACGGCGACGCTCGGAGTTCAAGCTCGCGATCGAGGCGGCGTCACCGGATCTGTTCACCACAATCCGGGCACGACTTCGCACCGGTCGGCTACCGGACGGCGGCCATGACCAGCGAAGGGATCGCGTGGCGGTGCTCGGTGCGAACGCCGCTGAGCAGCTTGGCGTGACCCGTCTTGACGATCTGCCCTCAATCCGGATTGGGGATCAGACGTTCACTGTCGTGGGAATTCTCGACTCGGTCGAACGCAAGCATGACGTGCTGAGCGCAGTGATCATCCCCGAAGGCACAGCCCGCGGGCTCTACGGCCTGCGGGCACCGGAGTACGTCGTCGTTGAGACCGAAGTAGGCGCCCTGTCATTGCTCTCCCGACAGATCCCCCTCGCGCTCCGGCCTGATCGGCCCGACGGCCTCAAAGTCGCGCACGCCGATCAGTCCCAACAGTTGCGCGCCGGCGTGCGCCGGGACCTCGACGTTCTGTTCCTGCTGCTCGGCGGTGTCACCCTCCTTGTCAGCGCGATCGGCATCGCCAACGTGACCTTGGTGTCGGTTATGGAGCGGGTCGGTGAGATCGGGCTCCGCCGTGCGCTTGGTGCCACCCGACGGCACATCGCCGGCCAGTTTCTGCTCGAAAGCGCCACCGTGGGTGTGCTGGGGGGCGTACTAGGAGCTTGCGTCGGCATGCTGGTCGTGGTCGGCGTCGCCGCTTATCAGGTATGGACCCCGGTGATCGACCCCATCATCCCGCTGATGGCGCCCGTCGTCGGAGGCCTAGTGGGGCTGTTAGCCGGGACCTACCCTGCACTACGTGCGGCCGCACTGGAACCCGTTGAATCATTACGCTCCGGGACATGACCGCGCCCATAATGCTTGACATGAGACAGATCGCGTCACGACCCGACGGGGAATGTCAGCCATGAAGGTCTTGCTGGTCGAAGACGACCGCAAGATAGCGACCATCGTGAAACGTGGATTGGACTACGACGGTTTCTCGGTGGAAATCTCCTTCGACGGAAGCGACGGGCTGTGGAGGGCGACCGAGTACCACTACGACGCGATCATTTTGGACCTGATGCTTCCCGGGCGCAGTGGGTTCGAGATCTGCAGGACGCTGCGCGACCAAGGCGACTGGACCCCGATTCTGGTGCTGACAGCAAAGGACGGTGAGTTCGACGAAACGCGCGCGCTCGACTGCGGCGCAGACGACTATCTGACGAAGCCCTTCTCCTTTCCGGTGCTCATTGCCCATCTCCATGCATTGCTTCGTCGAACCTCCGGTGGTGCTCCCGCGCCGATCCAGGTCGGCGACCTGCGCCTTGACTCGGCCCGGCACCGCTGTTGGCGTGGCAGTACGGAGGTTCGGCTCACCGCACGCGAGTTCTCGGTGCTCGAGTTCCTCATCCGTCGACCTGGGTTCGTAGCGTCGAAGGCGGCGATCCTCGACGGCGTTTGGCCGTACGACTTCGACGGCGATCCTAACGTTGTCGAGGTCTACATTCGGCGTCTGCGCCAGAAGCTCGACGAGCCTTTTGGCCGGCATGACATCGAGACGGTCAGAGGAGCTGGTTACCGGTTGGTCAGCGATGCCGGATGATCCCAACCAGCCGCCGTACCCGCGTTTTCACACTGTACGTTCGCGGCTGACCCTGCTGGCGGCGGCGCTGGTCGCGGCAACGCTCATTGTCAGCGCTGCGGGGTTGGTCATGCTCGACCAACGACTGCTGGTGCGAGCTGTCGACGAGACATTGATCCAACGGGCCGACAACATTGAGGCTGACGTGGCCCGCGGTGATCTTGCCGCCGCCCTTCGGACCGAGGGAGACGTAGAGGACTCCTTCGCGCAGATCATCGACAGCCACGGTCTAGTGCTGGCGGCAACGACCAACGTCGCATCGCTTCCGGCGATGAGCAGCCCACTTGGGCCAGACTTCAGAGAAGCTTTTCGCACAGCGTCCGCGCCGCCACTGAGTGATCATGAGTTTCGGATACTTGTTCGGGCCGTGCCCTCCACGAGCGGGCTGAATACCCTCCTTGTGGCAAAGAACCTCGATGACGTGACGGAGAGCGTGAGCATTCTCATGCTGTCCCTGGCAGTCTCTATCCCGATCGCGGTGTCGCTTTTGGCTGCTGTCGTGTGGTGGCTGATGGGTCGAGCGCTTGCTCCCGTGGAGGCCATTCGTGCCGAGGTCTCTGGCATGCATGCCGCCGACTTGCACAGGCGGGTGCCGGTTCGGAACAACGACGACGAGATCTCTCGTCTCGCTCGGACGATGAACGCTCTACTTGAGCGGGTTGAGCAGGCGACAAACCGCCAGCGAGAGTTCGTCGCCGACGCATCGCATGAGCTGAGGGGCCCGCTGACCCGGGTCCGGTCTTTGTTGGAACTCAGCATCGCGCACCCCGAGACCGCGAAACCAGAGGCCACCTATCGAAGCGTCCTCAGTGACATCACCAGCCTCCAGCAGTTGGTTGATGATCTGCTGTTCCTTACCCGGTCGGAATCCGGCCGGCAGGAAGTGCCCGACGTCGCCGTCGACCTGGATGACCTCGTGCTCAACGAGGTGGAAGAAATCCGCGCACGCGGTCGGGTAGGCGTGGACGCCAGCGCTGTCTCGGCCGCTCGGGTACGCGGAGATGCCAACCAGCTAAAGCGAGCCGTCTCCAATCTGGTCAGCAACGCTGAGCGGCACGCCACGACCACCATCACGTTCGAGCTTCGCGAATACAACGGCCAAAGTGAACTGGTCATCGCTGACGACGGGCCCGGGATACCTGAGGAGCAGCGCGAGGCAGTCTTTCAGCGATTCACGCGTCTGGATGACGCCAGATCCAGGGACTCCGGCGGCGCTGGCCTCGGGCTCGCCATCGTTCACGACATTGTCGCCCGACACAGTGGCACCGTCAGCATCGGTACTTCCGAGACCGGGGGCGCCCGCATGATCTTGACATTTGCCCGCGCCGACTAAGGGAGCGCTGGGAGGCTCTCGCCCACCGGCCGAGATCGCCGAGGTGGCCGATCTAGTCCGACCACACGGAAATTGCCAGGCGCTCTTCCCTACGGAAACTGTCGACACCTATAGGACTTCAAGATTGACATGTGACTAAATGGTCACATAATGTCGCACCATGGAGCAGGGATCCGAGGTCTTTCGGGCCCTCGCCGACCCCACCAGGCGGGCGCTTCTCGACACCTTGTTCAGCCGCGATGGCCAGACGCTCAATGAGTTGTGTGAGAAGTTTACGGAAATGACTCGCTTCGGGGTGATGAAGCACCTTTCGGTGTTAGCGGAAGCCGATCTCGTGGTCACAGCACGGCAGGGGCGTACGAAGCGGCATTACCTCAACCCGGTGCCCATCGAACAAGTCGCCAACAGGTGGATTAGCAAATACGCCGCCAGGTTCACCGCGGCGCTGGTGGCCTTGGACGATCAAGTAGCCACCGCTCAAAAGGAAGAAACGCTGAGAAGGGCAGAACCGGCATGAGCCTCCCCGCGCACGTCTATCAGGTCTACATCGCTGCCAGTCCCGAGCAAGTGTGGGCGGCGATCACCGAGTCGGAGTGGACCAGGCGCTACTTCCACGCGACCTCGTTCGTAGCGCCGCCGCGGCCGGAAAAGCCATACCGTACGGTGACGCCCGATGGCCGGCCGGCCATCGAGGGCATGATCGACGAGATGGAACCACCGGCAGGGGGAAGTCCAGGTCGCTTCGTGCAGACCTGGCACACCCTCTACGACCCAGACTTGGAACAGGAACCACCCAGCCGCGTGGAGTGGACCATCGAGAGCGCGGCTGACGGCCTTACCTTGGTGAGGCTCGTGCACGGCAACCTCGATCAGAGCCCACTGACGTGGGAAAACGTCCGGAATGGCTGGGTCTGGATTCTGGACAGCATGAAAACACTGCTGGAGACGGGGCATCCACTACCGCGAGTTCGCCAAGACGAAAGCGTCGCCGAGGTGCTCAACTCCTGATCGCCAGTTTGCGGGTCACTCAGCGAGGCCCATTACGGCGTACTCGGCGTCGGTAGGCGGGCGACGCATCCTCGGCTGCGACCTCCCGCATCACCTCGCGGAGATCCGCCTCAGCGGCACGCGCCTCCAATACCTCGGGGTCTGGGATTGCTGTCTGGTGGGCGACGAGGGATCGGCTCGCAAGGTCGAACTCGCTTCCGGCGGGCAGTATGTGAACTACCGCGCCGGACATCAGCAGCGGCGTCGTCCGCTTGGCAGCGAAGGCGTTGGAGATGAGGTGCTGGCCATCAACCACAGTCACCGCACCTCGGCCGATGACTTTGAGGTGGGTTCCATCGTGAATGACCGCAGCCGTGTCTTCGTCGAGGCCCAAGCCAAGCAGCGATGGCGATTGTGCGACAAGCGAGAGCAGCCGTCCGTAGCGGTTGCGCTGTTCGAAATGCTGGTCAACCACCACGCCGCGGAGCAGACCGAGACCGGCTGAGAGCTGGCTCATCCGCTGCTTGGGGGTGGCACCGCCGGCACCGAAGGCGATCATGTGCTCGGCCAAGATGCTGGCACCCGCTGATGTGCCGCCAACCACCGTGCCCGCGTGATACGCAGCACGGATAGCGTCGCCGAACGGGGTGCCGGTGATGAAGGAACTGAGCTTCAGCTGATTGCCACCAGTCAGGAAGATGGCACTGACATTGCCCAGCGGCTCGACAAGATCAGGATCGTGTGCCTGCCTGCGACTTTCGGGACGCAGTGAGACAACCTCGCGCGCTCCGAGGGATGTGAACACGCTCGTATAGACCTGGACCACCTCGACACCCAGCGACGAGGCCGAGGACACCACTGCGATCTGGGCTTCTGAGCCACCCGCCGCCGCAACAAACGCCTCTAACACGGTCCGGCGCCGCAGTTTGGCCTCAGCGCCCCCGATCGCGAACAAGGTGCCCGACATGAGCGTTACGGATGGACCCACCCGGCGATGGCCTCGTCGAGCGCCCTTCCCATCACTTCACGATCTGGGTCGACACCGGTCCAAAGCTCGATGTTGATCGCCCCCTGATTGAGCAGCATGCCACGGCCGTCGAGGGTCGCCGCGCCGGCCTGGCGCGCCCGCTGGAGGAACGTGGTATCCGGAGGATTGGGGATCACATCGCAGACCACCAGGTCCGGCGGAATCGAGTCAAAGGAAAGCGGCACCTCTCCGGACCCGGGCAGACCCAGCGATGTTGCGTTCACGACGAGAGTTGCGGACTCAGGCACAGTGAGATCCCTGTGCCACTCGACCGCCGTGCAGGCGCTGGCCGTCTCAGCAGTCACCAGGGCGGCAATCTCGGCCGCCTTCGTGATATTGCGATTGGCGACCCAGAGCTCGGCGGCTCCAGCGAGTGCCAGCTCGACGGCTATCGCGCGCGCCGCACCTCCAGCGCCAAGAATGAGAACTCGCTGTCCCGTCGGGTCGGCAATGGCACGCAACGATGCGAGGAAACCTTGCCCGTCGGTGTTCTCTCCGATCCATCCGTTGTCGCGGCGTACTGCGCAATTCACAGCGCCGATGAGACGGGCCGACTGGGCGAGCTCATCAAGCAGTTCGATCACCGCGACCTTGTGCGGTAGCGAGCAGTTGAAGCCGATCCAGCCCATGGCCGTTGCGCCACGCACCGCGTCTGCCAGGCCTTCGGCAGCCACATCGCAGTTCACGTAGCGTGCGTCGATGCCGTGGTGTGCATACGCCGCCTCCATCATGGCGACGGTCGGGTTTCCGGCTGCCGGTGTCGAGAACGATCCCGTCAGGGCGGGGAGCAGAGACATGTGGGCAGCGTAATGGACGGTGTCTGATTGCTCGCTTCGCTCACCCAAGCCAGCTCACCGCTGAGCCGAGAGCTTCGCCGGCCTTCGCCCGTACCCGACGCAGCTCACGGGCCCGACGTTCGGCTTCGAAGGAAGAGATGCTTGATCCATCGTCAAGCAGGGCTGCGTCGCAGGCCGCCAGCAGCCGGGTCGCGCGCGCGACGGTGGCGCACTGGCGGGTGCTGTAGCCAGGCGCGAGAATCGCTGGGCTCGGCGGCGCCGGCCGAGAGCCTCCAGCAACATCGAGCCGCGCGAGCGTCGCCGCTGCGTCGATGACCACCTCATTCAAGGCCCGCTCGGCCTCGTAAGGGGTACTCGGGGCCAGCGGACGCTCAGCTGCGAAGATCCGCCATTGCACGGCCTGACCAACACGGATCGGCACAAGGCCCAGACCAGCTGCACTCGCCACCACAGCTTCGCCATGTTCGAGTGCGGCGAGGTTGAAAGCGGATGGACCCCGCAGCGGGGCAAGAGATCCCGGCACCGGCAGCGCGAGAAACCATCCTTCAGGTTCCGCGGTCCGCAGTGCCTCCAAGGCGGCATCCAGCGTCGACGCCAGCAGCGGATCGAGGCCGACGGCACCATCTGGATCAACCACGTGATGCGCCACGTCGCCACCGAGAATCGCGCGCTCCGCCTGCTCAATCGACTGCTGGCCTCTGATCAGCGAATTCAGGTTCGCGGTCATGCGGACTGAGGGCAGCGAGTCCATCGCCCCAACGTAGTCAGGTGCAGCGTCCGGTGGCTCGCTCCGCGTGATCCGGACTCCGATCCGGTGTCTGAACTGTAGGTTGAAGCCATGGCGGCTGTCGTGGAACTGGCTGGCGTGAGCATTGTCCGCAACGGCTCCACCTTGATCAGCGACATCACCTGGGATGTTGATGAGGCAGACCGTTGGGTCGTGATTGGTCCCAACGGGGCAGGCAAGACGACGCTGCTGCAGGTGATCTCTGCACAGATCCATCCCTCGAGCGGAGTAGCCGGAGTGCTTGGCGAGGTCCTTGGAACCGTCGACGTCTTTGAACTGCGCCCCCGCATCGGGCTTACCTCGGCAGCATTGGCCGAGCGGATCCCACGTGGCGAACGTGTTCATGACGTTGTGGTCTCCGCCTCGTACGCGGTGGTCGGCCGCTGGCGCGAACAGTACGACGACCTCGACCACGAACGGGCCGATGAGCTGCTAGCGCAGCTACGCATCAATGGTTTGGCGGATCGCACATTCGGCACGCTTAGTGAGGGCGAGCGCAAGCGGGTCCAGATCGCTCGGGCTCTGATGACCGATCCTGAGTTGTTGCTGCTGGACGAGCCTGCCGCCGGTCTCGACCTCGCCGGCCGCGAGACGCTGGTCAATACTCTTGCGGAGCTGGCTCAGGATGCCTATGCACCGGCGTCGGTCCTCGTCACCCACCACGTGGAAGAGATTCCAAGTGGCATCACGCATGCCATGCTGCTCAAGGGTGGGAAGATCGTGGCCGTCGGTCCGTTGCGCGACACGTTGACTGCGGAAAACCTGACGAAGACGTTCGATGTCGAGCTGAGCCTGGTCGAGGACGACGGTCGATGGAGTGCTCGAGCAATTTAGTACGACTGGCACCATTGAAGAACAGAGATGACTGCGTCTGGAGAGCACGATGGAGGTGAACTTGACGGACTGGCTGGGTGACAATTCCTGGGCGATCTGGCTGAGTCTTGCTTTCCTTCTGGGCGTCGCCGAGATCATGTCGCT
>Ga0081455_10007537_pt1 | contig 11445 bp, 8 predicted proteins | sample TabmetS3T2R1_FD_70207 | JGI IMG/M metagenome (GOLD analysis project Ga0081455, IMG submission 70207) | Tabebuia heterophylla rhizosphere microbial communities from the University of Puerto Rico - S3T2R1 | ecosystem: Host-associated > Plants > Roots > Rhizosphere ...
AGAGTCGGGAAGGACTCGGCCTTACCCCGCTGGAGGCCGGCGCCTTGCTGCTCCCGCTGAGCGCGGCTCTGCTTGCACTCTCTCTGTCTGCGTCCGCCATCGCGGCAAAGGTTGGACTGCGTAACGCCATGACGGGCGGCATGGCCCTGATCGCGATTGGCAGCGCCATCATCTACGTCGGCATTGCGCAGGGCGGGATCCTGGCGATTGGGTTTCTTCTGATGGGCGCTGGTCTCGCCGTGCCTTATGCCTTGGCGCCGCGGCTGGCGTTGTCGGCTCTTTCGCCGTTGCAAGTGGGACAAGGTTCCGGTGTCGTCAACGCCTGCACCTTCCTCGGCGGCAGCGCCGGCGTTGCAGGCGGCGCGACAGCCTTCGCGCTCGGTGGTTTCGTCGCCGTGCTCACAATGATTGCGCTCGCCGGCTTGGTTGGCGCCACACTCGGCCGCCGGATTTCAGAGACGACATAGAAGCTAAGCGAGATTGATAACCCCCGCGAGGTCCGCTTTGGGTCGATTCCGTTGAAAAAGTCCCAAACACACGAACGGCGAAAATCAGCTTAAACTTGGACCGACTTCTACATTTGACTTTAGTTAGCCTCATAATTCGATTTAAAGCGACCTACGTCGCGTCGGCGCTCGGCCATCCGACCCTCCGCGTCGTCGTTTGTACAACGCCTCTATGAAGCGGAAAAAATTTGGTCGACCGCGCAGACAGACTTTTTCAACGGAATCGGTCATGAACATCGCTTCTGCGATGTCAGCGACGAGTCCGGTTTGCCCCCAATTGCCGACGTGGTGCTGGAGCGCCGCGAACCGACGAAATGGGCCAACATCGGACCAAGTTCCAACCACGTCTGCACGGCAACGCGCAACAAGCAGCCCCGGCTTTACGCCGGGGCTTTACACCATCCAGATAGCAACCGTCCTTAGTAAGCGCCGCGCACAGAGCCGCCCCAGTTGAACCTCCAGACCAATTCGCTTCGAATGGTCTGCACGAACTTCTCGGTATCCACTGAGAAGCCGGTGGGCGCTCCGCTCGGACTTCTCACGACTAAGAGGTTTTCGTTGTCATAGGAAGCGAAGCGATATTCGGTCCGCCAAAAGAGACCGGGCATCCAACCAAGGTTGTACTCAAAGCCGCTGCCGAGAAACCAGCCCGAATAGGTGTGTTGATCAATTCGAGCGCCAACGGTATCAGGCGGGATCTCGAACGTCGCCAGCTCGACGCCAGAAAATCTTGCCTCGGTGAAGCCGCCACTGATGTAGGTGAGGACTGCCGGAGTGATCAGGTAGCCGATGCGGCCGCCTACTGCCCATGCCGACTTCAACTTCTCCCGGCCACCAATGACCGTGCCGTCGAACGAGGCAGCAAAATCGCCCTTGATGCTGGCGAAATCGTAGTCGCCGAATACGCCGATGACCCAGCGCTCGCCAATCTGGTAGTCGCAGCCGGCACCCACAGTGCCAAACCAGCCGCGACCGCCAGTCCTGATCTCCGAGCCAAACTGGACGGAGCCATCAAAGACGGTGGTGTCCTGATTCCACATACCGTAGCCGCCACCGCCCTTAATGTAGCAGCCAGTCCAGTTGTAGAACGGTGCTGCCGCAGGCGGCGCCTTCAGCGCTGGCCGCTGCATGTCGGCCGAGAGTGCCGGACTACTCAAGACTGCCGAAATTGCTATTGCCCCGAGCAACACCTTTCTTCTCATGACCAACCCCTGATTTGATGACTGCTGTGCCGCTTTTTTAACAGCTGTCACGCGTCAATACTGTTGCGGCACAGCCACTGTTGACGGAAATCGCCCAAAAACCCATGTACAATCAGATAGTTAGAGGCATCACCTTACCTGCGCGGGAACTTTTCTTGGATTCGCGGGTAACATGAACGGCTCGCAGCCCAATACTGGCAGCCACAGCGGCTCGGTAGTCTGGGAATGCTGATCGTGCGCGAGCCAACTACCCATGGCCGGAATGCGGTCGCAAGCATTGCGCGATGACCGCTCCGGGTGAGAGCCATTGCAAAACAGAGGCACCCTTATGTCGGCTCGGAGTCATTCACGTCGTTTTTGCGATCAGCGCGACGAGTCCGGTCCTCCTCCGACTCCGGACGTGCTGCAACAGCTCTAAGGGCGCTGGATGAAGCACAAGTCTCGTTCGGGAGGTTGACAAGTCCATACGTGCGGCCAGCAGGGCCGGTGTGCGGCGCGCCCGCGAGTTGCGAAGGTCCAGCGTGTCGGTTCGCACAGCTCGGGATCGCCAACCCGATATGGATACCAAAAGCGTCGCCCGACATCTTTGTGACGTGGGCTCGGTTTCACAAATAGTGTGGATTCTAAGCTGCCAGGCACAATCACGTATCGACCGCTGACGCGAAGAGCCATGCTCGCCTGGAATTCGTAAGAGTTGGAGGCGACAATAATCGGTGAACCCACCGCCGGCTTGCCCACCGACCATACGACTAAGATCAATGCTGCAATTGCCGCAAAGCGGGTCAGAATATTGCTAGGCATCGAAGTGCCTCACAGAGCGGCTCACGCGTCGATAGAGTAGGCCTTCCGCCCTTTTGCACCATGTCCCTTAGGAATTGTCCCCAAATAAAATGTTTAGCACTTAGAAACCGCAGGGCAGCTCGCAGATTGCGAGGGGTGCCCCTACTTCTGAAAGGCGCCTAAGCGGTAACCGGTGTGCGGCTCGTATGACTGCGCGTCTGCTTCGGGTTAGGATCGACAAAACTCAAAGTGAGTACAAGGAGTCCGCTTATCCCCCCGATAGCCGACATGATATTGCAGCCTTCCTCACAGTGATGCTGAGGGTGTATCATTGCTCGCCTAACGGCATTGGCCGCGGTGGATTTGACCTGGCCCGAGACGTCGCGAAGTCGACACTGCTGGGGGAGAAAACACAATGTCCGCGATGAAAGGAATATTGCTCGCAGGGAGCATGTCCGTTGGCGTTGTTGCAGCCGCGTCAATCGCGCAAGTCGTGGCGCAGCCAAAGACCGCTCCACCGGATTTCTCGTCGGGCAATGTCGGATGGGTTGGACTGAACGGCAATGGGCCTTTCTTCGAATCAGTTCCGGGACGTGAACCGGGGCCGGTCACCCAGGACCCGAAGTATCCCTTCGTTCCCAACGGCGTCGGCGGCCAACCGACCTTTCGAATCAGCGACCTCAGCAATCCGAACCTAAAGCCCTGGGTGAGGGAGCACATGAGGAAGGGCAACGACGAGGTGCTGGCCGGCAAGATCGGCTTTACGGCCGGATCAAGCTGCATGCCGCTCGGCGTTCCCGGCTTCATGTCGCAAGGCGGGCCGAACCCGCTCTATTTCATCCAGACACCGACGGAAGTGCGGATGATCCTCGAAAGCAATCAGCAAGTGCGGCGCGTCGCCATGGACGTACCCCATTCGGCGAATCCCAAGCCAACATGGTATGGCGAATCGGTCGGCCACTATGAGGGCGACACGCTGGTTATCGATACCATCGGGCTGAGCACCAAGATGGTCCTCGATGTCTTCCGGACCCCGCACACCGAGAAGCTTCATGTCGTCGAGCGCTGGAGAGTGGCCGACGACGGCAAGATGATGGAAGCGGTTTTCGTGGTGGACGATGTCGACGCCTTCTATCAGACCTGGACGGGAAGGCGTCGTTATCGGCGCGTGGATCGGCAAAATCTAGAAATCATCTGCGCCGAAGGCAACCGGAATCTGTTTGATTATGGCATTCCAGTCGCCGACAAGCCGGATTTTTGAAAACGACGAGGCGACCGGATTGGTTGCAACTGTGCTCAGCCGAGGAATTACAGTGCGGCCTTGATCCGCTGCACCACTCCGACGCCTACGTGTGCTTGGCCGCGATCTTGTGGATGCCGTGCTTGCCCTGCTGTAGGACCCCGTTTCGTTGCTGGTGCGCCGTTCGTCGCTAGGCCCTACTATCAGAGCTGCCCCTGGAGGAAGCGCAGGATGCGTGGAGCCGCTATGCCGCTGAGGCTACCGGGCTCGTCGTGCGGATCCGAGGCGAAGAAATGCCCAGCGCCCGGGATGACGATCCGGCGCGAATAGGTGCCGGCCTGGTTGAGCGCCTGCCAGAATTGCTGCGTTTGCGCTGGATCGACGATGTCGTCGGCGGTGCCGTGCACCAGCATGAATGCGGTCTTGTTGCGGTCGATGGTGGCGTAGCTCACCGGTGATGACTCGAAATAGACCTTGCGGTTCTGCATCGGCGTGGCGCCGAGGAATTTTTCGGCGATTTGGTCACGGGGCCGGGTGAGCTGATCATGGTGCCATTGCGCGAGCAGATCGTAGACCCCGTAGAAGCCAACCACCGTCTTTACATTGACGGCAATGGCGGCATGCGGATCGTTGCGGTACTCGGCCGTGTATTGGTCGGCCGCCAAACCCGTAAGCGCGGCTAGATGGCCGCCGGCGGAGTCGCCCCAGAGTCCGATCCGGTCCGCATTGACATCAAGTTCGCCAGCCCGAGCGCGCACGAACTGAATAGCCGCCTTCACATCATAGACCGCCTTCGGATAGATGCCCGCCTTGGCTAGCCGATACTTGATGGCGAACATGCCGTAACCGTTGCGGGCGAGGAAAGGCCCCCAATGCTGATAGGCTGCCGGGCTGCCGTTCTGCCAACCGCCGCCGTGGATGCCGATGATCAGCGGCGCCTTGGCCACTCCTTTGGGCAAGTAAAGATCGCCACTCAGCTTCACACCGTCATGCTCGACGTACTCCAAATTGGCACGGGTCAGAACCTCGAGCTGCTGTGCATGCGCCGGATTGACGAACCACACGATAGCGCCAAGCGCGAGCCAACGTGTCATCGATACCTCCCTGCTACGTTATTCAATTTGCCGCGTCCTGCCGCGCCTTTGCCCAGCCGCTCCGATAGTGGTGGACACACATAGAGTCCGCAATGGTGGACGGCGCGAATATTTCGTATCAAAAACCGGGACCCACGAAGTGACGACGAAGACGTCTGACCGTGACATGCGCAGCAACCAAACAGTCACATGGTGGTAAGTGCGTGGCCAATCGACTGGAAGTGGGACACTCAAGGCGAAGCTCGCGAGAACCTGATCAATGCGGTTTTGGCCCTTCAGCTGCAAGCCGGAGCCGCCCTCGCCCGACCCGGTAGAGGAGATGGACGAGGCTGACGGCGAGCCGTTCTTGACTGTGGACTACGCCTATCCCTTCACCGATCTGGCGGGGCAGATGTTCGACGCCGGCTGGCCGTTCTATCGGGTGACTGGGTATTGGATCGACTGGAAGAGGCGGCGGCCAACGCTCGCGTCGAGGCGATCGCGCAGATGCCCACCCCGAAATTGTCCACCCTGGCGTCCACCCCCAAGCTTGCACGCAAGCGCCCATCCCACAAGGCGGACAGTCAGGTGGACAAGGGGGCGGACATCGCAGCGAACACTGAGGTGGACAAGGGGGCCAAGTGGCGGCGACAGAAGGCAAATCAGCGGCTGCGAAAGCTGAAGCTCGGGGTCACCCAAGCGGACAGTGTCCACCCTGTCCGCCATTAAAGCCACGTAGCCACCTCCCATCACGAAGAAGGGAGATAATCGGAGGCAAAGGACCGGCCCTCGGCAGGCTCGGGGGTCCCCTCGGAACGTACAGGGGCGGCGCACCACTCATTCAGCTACTACGGTGGTGGAGTCGAGCACGTCGGCGGTTCGGGCCACCAATCGTCCAATCAACAATGCGCAGGACCAGCCAGAGCGGCCACGCGTTTTCTGATCCAATCCTTATAGGACTGGGAGAATTTCGCGGGGCCGGCGAATTAGTTGACTGTTCCACCGCCCGCCAGCACCGGCGGCCCGATGTCACCGCTTCGACGAGCTGGTAGGCACGCTGGAAGCCGCCTGCAGCGCATTGGCGGCAGGGAGGCAAGACCCGCTGCCCTCTTCAATTCGGAAATAGTTTCGGCCGAGATAGGAGCGGTGATAGGGATGCCAGACGCTGGCATGGTCCAGCGCCAGAATGCCTGCTGCCGTTGCCGCCAGTACCGAGCTTTCCAGGTCCCGCTGCTGGCCTACGAGATTCTCAGGCAGCCGCGAACTGGCATAGTCAATGTAGTAGGCCCGCCGCGCACAGGCGAGGTCGCCCGCCGCCTCGAGCGCAGCCTTGGCCGTCATTCGGTGATCGGAATGATCCCCCGGATTGGTCGTTGCGTTCGATTCCGCCACGTTGAGTTGGACCACGCGCGCGCCCCGTCGCTCGAATTCCATGGCAGCTCGCAAGGTAGCGACCAGATCCGCCCAGCCGTGATAGACGGCCGAACCATCAATTGTCGAAAAGTCCTTGATCTCGCCCTTGGCAAGGCGCTCCAGCGATTGATGGCCGGTGCCCGGATAACCGGTTCCCTCAGGGTTCCCATCCGGAACTCTCAGGAAATAAGCGACCGTGCTCCGGTAGCTGACGCGGTAGAGGAGATGCCCGTTGATGAGTTTGCGGGAAACGTCTCTGTCGACAGGTTGCTCGCCCGCGTCCGCCATGAAGCGGATGGCGACCTCCGCGCCATTTTCCCGCGCCAGATAGTAGGGGTGCTTTCTGCCGCGCGTACCGAGGCCATTGCCCGCATCGCCTGCGGTAATGTGGAAGAAGACCGTCTTGGTCTTGGGATCGGCAACGTCCATGAAGGCCGACGGGTTCATGAACAGCTGCCAGTCGTCCTCATGCGCTGCAAAATAGAACGAGACGCGTTCCGGTACGGCATTCTGAGCGTTCACGCCCTGCGCCAGCCCCACGGTCAACGCAAACGCCGCGGCGAACCAGACTGCCGGCCGAGCGTTGCAGGTCTTTGCAGCTGCGATGATCATCGGAACGAGATCCTCTCCCTCGAAGCCAATCTATGGATGTACCTGCATGTGCCAAGGTATCTACGCACGCGCCTGCTCCCCGTGGCAAGGATTCTTTATGGTTGATCACTGCACAGATTATTGAATCGCGGAAAATATTCCGACCCGAAGGCGATGGTCGGCGGATCATCATCCCGAGCTGATAGTTAGACTGATACCTGGACTGATACTTGGAACTAACATTTGGGCTGCCTTCCTCGGGCCCTGGCACCTTGATCTCGTGCTCGGAGAACCCGTCTCAGACGCCTGCCGCAGGTACAATCCCTCAGCACGAGGCTATGCGGTGACAATCCAGCAAACGATGTTCCAGAACTTCGAAACGATTGAAGTCCAAGGAGAGGAGGCCAGCATCTTTTTGCGCCGCTCCGGTTCAGGACCGCCTGTCCTCCTGTTGCATGGTTTCCCGCAGACGCATCTGATGTGGCGGTCGGTGGCGCCACTCTTGACTGGCCGCTTCACGGTGATCTGTGCCGATCTGCGCGGCTACGGCCGCAGTGGTTGTCCCCCTTCTCGCCCGGACCACGCGCCTTATGCGAAGCGGGCTATGGCTAACGACATGGTTTCAGTCATGGGGAAACTCGGTTTCTCGCGCTTCTCGATTGCCGGGCATGATCGCGGCGGTCGTGTCGCTTATCGTCTCGCGCTCGATCATCCCCAGCGTGTGGAACGTCTCGCCGTTCTTGATGTCGTTACGATTGCTGACGCCTGGGAGCGGGCCGATAAGGACTTCGCCACCGGCTATTGGCCGTGGTCACTGCTCGCGCAGCCTGAGCCACTTCCCGAGCGGCTCGTGTCAGCTGCTCCCGACGCCGTCGTCGATAATGCGCTCAGCGGTTGGGGCAGCGCTGCGGATGCTTTTACCCCGGCTGCAAGGACGCAGTATATCGAGGCGCTGCGTGATCCCGCGCGCGTTCACGCGATTTGCGAGGAATATCGAGCAGCGGCAACACTCGATCACGAGCACGATGCGGCGGACCGAGAGGCCGGGCGCCGCATCGCCTGTCCAGTGCTTGTGCTCTGGAGCAGCCAAGGACCATTGAACTCCTGGTACGCCGAGGAGGGCGGCCCGCTGGCGCTGTGGCGAGGTTGGGCAGATGACGTCCGAGGCGAGGCGCTCGATGGAGGTCACTTTTTCCCCGAGGAGATTCCGCAACGAACTGCCGAAGAGCTGAGCAACTTCTTCGCGCCGCCAATTTGAAGTCGCTATGACAGTTGCGGCAAGCTCGGTTAGGGGCTTCAACATCGAAAGCGGCACCAGAAGCATAGCCTTGCCAGTGGAGAGACCATGGACGTCTTGTTTATTGCCAGCGTTGCGATCGTCACGCCGGAGCCGGCAGAGAGCCGAAACTCTTCATGGGCGCGCTGGGACTGCCGCTCAAACGGCATGACGGCGATGACTATTTTTTCAGTGAGAACATCGGTGGCAGCAAGCATTTTGGCGTGTGGCCGCTGTCGCAAGCTGCCCAAGCCTGCTTTGGCACAACCGCCTGGCCCGCCGATCGGCCAATCCCTCACGCTTGTTTCGAATTCGAAGTCGCCGACAAGGACGGCGTCGCCGCCGCTGCCGAAGAGCTGAAATCAAAAGGCTACGTGTTGCTGCACGGAGCACGAACCGAGCCTTGGGGACAGACCGTCGCCAGAATGCAGACGGCCGAAGGCGTAATCATTGGAATTTCGTATGCGCCATGGATGCATGGGGCCGCACAGGCTGGCTGAGGGCGTCGCATCCATTCGTCGGGCCTGCAGCGGCACCGCCGCTAGCCTCGTTCACGCGGTGTCGTCGGCCTTCATCTGGCCACGAGCTGATCGCTCAACCGACCGCAGTCGCAAACGAAGATCATGTGACGAAGGTTGGCGTATGACCTGTCGGGCTCCGCCCGTTCCAGGCGCATGGGCTCGTTACACGTTGGGCACACTGGCGAGCGTATTGTTGGTGCTTCTGGCTGGTGAGCTTTGGTCACGGCACGACACCCCTTCACTGCCGCTCATATGAAGAGGCTAGAAAAGCATTTGGTCATCACAAGTATCTGGCTTGCGATTTCTGGGGATAGCGGTATTTGAATGCGTAATTGGCCATAATTGATGCAGCGTTGTCCTGCGCCCTCAGTAATCCTCGCTCGTGCAACAATCCTATTCTGCAAGCTTGTGCGACTTGATCTCCATTGCGGCTTCACAACCCCTGGTCAAAGCCCCAGCGATACTCCTGTTTTAAGAATAGAGGCCGCGCTGCCGGGAAGGAGCTTGGAGCGGACCAAGGGCTGGAGCGGAATTATGAAATTTCGCTTGCAACACCAAATTACCACCAAACTATGATGGATATACCATATATTCTGTTTATGCGGTTTACCCCTCTCAGGGCGAACCTCCCCTGAGCAAAGCCGCTGGATCCTGGCCCCGGTCCCCCGCCGGGGCTTTTCTCTTGGCTGCAGCACCACTAATCCTGTGTATCGGTAGCCGCCTGCTCCGAGCTTTGCCGCATAGAGGTATATTCAAAGTTCTGCTCAGTCCCCTCAGTCTGAGCAAAAAGCCAAGCCCCGGTACCACCCAGCCGGTACCGGGGCATTTTTCTTTCATGCGTTGTTTGTCTCTCAGTCAAATACGGTGGAGCAGTTGGCGCCTAGGGCGGCGAATTTCGAAGTTCCTATCCATCGCCGCAAACGCGTTTAGGAACTTCAAATTCAAAAGCCGCACTAGAATTAATAGTTGCTAGTGCTCTTTGATTCCGAAGTCCGCAAACGGATGTGGCGCAATGAGATGCGAACTTCGGAATCGGTGCCCTAAAGCGGATTTCGCTGGATATGAATCAGAACGGCAGACGGTGACGGTTTGTCCGCCTCATCCTGAGAGGCTGTGAACCTTTCCATCACTCCGACCTCATCCTGAGGAGCCCGAGCCATAAGCGGGGTCACGCGCGTCTTCGACGCGCTATGGCGAGGGCGTCTCGAAGGATGGCCGCGAGTCTGAATTTGCGGCCATGGTTCGAGACGGTGCGCTGGGCGCGCCTCCTCACCATGAGGCCGAGTGTGACCGCGTATGCATCAAATTGACCGGAATCCGCTTTAGTGAGCCGGCTCGAACAACTCGACCGGGTTGCCATCCGGATCCTCCAACAAGATCTGCTTGCCACCCGGTCCGACTTCCATCTGGTTGCGAAATTGGAGCCCCGTCGCCTTCAGAGTCTCGATCCGAGAGGGGAGGTCGGTGACTTCAAGAATGACCCGATTCCACCCGCCCGACTCCTGGCGATGTCCGTTGGGCATCGGACGGGAGCCCGATGCGCCTGGGCCGCTGAGGATGAGCTTGAGATGTCCGCTTGAGACCTGCGCGAAGGCGGGCAACTTCTTGTGGTCAAGCTTGAAGCCGAGCTGTTGTGTATAGAAGTCGATCGAGCGACTGACATCTTTGACCTGATATCGGACACCCCAAAAGCTTCGCACAAAGCTTCCTGCGGCACTGGAGGGTGCCGACGATTGCTTGGTGGCTTGATCCATAAAACCTCCTCTGCCGTTGGAGGCAACCCCCGAGAGCTAACGGGCGGGACCGCTGACAGTTCCGCCTCATTGCAAGGAACAGCGGCTCTCGTCCTTTGACCCTTCTTCGACTAGACAGTGTCAAGCTTAAGCTTGTGATCGCTGGATGGAACTCTTTCGCTCACATAGCGTTTTTTGATCGCCGATCCCGCGGCACTAATGGGCATTCCTACGGCATTTGAGCTGTGACGTGCCGCTTTTGGTGCGGAGCATGATCGACGACTCGAGGTTTGGATGACGGAGAAGGTTTCCGAACGCGGAGGCGGGGACCTCAATGAGGTGATCGTCGACCTCGATCCGCAAGACGCGAGCGCGAACAAGATCAAGCGACGGCTGCTTCTGCGGCGCTTCTGGCAAAGCGCCTTCGGTTTCTGGAGCAACGTACGCGGCCAGCACGTGTCCTGGGTCCTGACCGGCGCAATCCTCCTCCTGATCCTGCTCACGCTTGCCGCGTCCTATGGGATGAATATCTGGAATCGCGAGATTTTCGACGCGCTCGAAAAGCGCGATTCGAGCCGGGTGCTCTTCATCGCGCTCATCTATTTTCCGCTGCTGGCGGCGAGTGTCTGCGTCGCCGTTGCCCAGGTCTACGCCAAGATGACGATGCAGCGGCGCTGGCGTGCCTGGCTGACGCATCATCTCCTCGATCGCTGGCTGCGGAATGGCCGCTACTATCAGCTTCACCTCGTGACCGGCGATCATCGCAACCCGGAATATCGGATCGCCGACGACGTGCGGCTTGCGACCGAATCGCCGGTCGACTTTGCGGTCGGCCTGACCACCGCGGTGTTGTCGGCGATGATGTTCATTGTCGTGCTGTGGACGATCGGCGGATCGCTGTCGGTGCAGGTCGGGGACTTCACAATTACGATTCCAGGCTTCCTGGTGGTGGCCGCCGTCGTCTACGCGGTGTTTGCAAGCGGCTTCATGACGCTCATCGGCCGCCGCTTCGTCACGGTGGCGGAGCAGAAGAATCAGGCCGAAGCCGAGTATCGTTACACGCTGACGCGGCTGAGCGAGAATGGCGAAAGCATTGCTGTCCTTGGTGGG